>Ga0068858_100000132_pt1 | contig 77767 bp, 80 predicted proteins | sample KBSSwiS12_FD_66589 | JGI IMG/M metagenome (GOLD analysis project Ga0068858, IMG submission 66589) | Switchgrass rhizosphere microbial communities from Kellogg Biological Station, Michigan, USA - KBS Switchgrass S1-2 | ecosystem: Host-associated > Plants > Roots > Rhizosphere > Soil ...
CGATCGCCGGCTGATCAATTTGGTGGCGACGATGCCGGCGGCGTATATGGAACAGGGCGGGCTGACCCGCGCACCGGCACGCCTCTTGTTGAAGGATCGGCTACCCGACCGGATTCGTCTTCGCTGCGACGGCAAGCCGTTCTCGCCCGACTTCATGGACCGGCTTCGCGCCCATGCGTTGCCGACAATGAAGCACATCGAAGACTTCAGCGCGGCAGGCGCCGGTGAATGGATTGATCTCGACTGGTTGAAAAAGCGCCTGACGATCATCTCAAGTCAGGCTAACATCGCCGTACAGGAAGCGGCGGAAGTACAATCGACCGCCGTGGCGGCCGCTTATTTCAAATGGTGGGCCGGTCAGTGACCGGCCCACCGAACAATCAGGAAAGCGTGCAATCAGTCCAGATCGTCTCGCCGTCATGGCCCGAGCTACCCGGCAGGACCGAAGTCTCGACGATTGCGAGCGAGCGAACCTCGGGCTCGACCCATTCGATGCGCGAGTCAGCTCCGGTGTCGATATTATTTGCCATGGAAAACCCCTTTGTTGCCCTTTGCGCCTACCAGAAAAGAATTACCAAGAACAGACTCAACTTCGCAGGCTGCTGATCCGTTCCAGAACGGCATTCGCCCGTTCCGTGAAGGCAGCGGCGTCGTGAATCTCAGCTGAGGGCATGAACAACATTGGTAACCTGGTAGCCGCAAGGCGAATGGTCCGGTCACGCCCTTCGCTACCGGGGATTGCGTCCATCCAGCGCGGACGAAAGCGATGCGCGCGCAGCAACTTCGCTCTTTGCCAAGGCAGCTTGGTGTCGCCTTCGTCAAGCAAAATGGTGGCTGCGAGGGGAACGGACTGAAGTGCCGCGACGTGCGGCGGCTCTACGATCAGCTTGTCGTTGCCAGGCTCGCTACGCGCGATTCCAGCGCCCGCCCGCTCCATCAGCCGCGCGATCACAGGGAAGAGTCGCATGCCGGGTCGACCGGCATGGAGCGACAGCACGGCATCATTCCCCGTCTCCAGCACCGACAGATCGTCGGCGATCAGTCTGGCGGCGCCGCTCGCGACCAGCGCGGCGCCAAGCGTCGATTTGCCCGCACCGGATTGCCCGCAGATCAGCCAAGCCTTGCCGTCGATCTCGATCGAGGTGCCATGGATCGGCACACTGCCGCGCCAGGCGAGCAAAAGAGCCGTCAGCGTTCCGAAGAATTGAGGCTGAAAGCTACCGGACCAGTCCGGACCGGCTATCCAGTCGATGCGGCCCGGTGGATAGATGTCTATGGTTACGCCATCGTCCAGGACGAAGCGAATGCCATCGGTACACAGCGTGGCGTTCGCGATCGTGACCACGGGATCGCGAGGCGCCAGAGCTGCGACGCGACGGATAGTGACATCGGCGTCGGGGGTGACCGGAGCTTGCGCGAAAGCGCTGAGTGGGACGTCGCTCGCCCAGCGCAAGCCGAAAGCGACCGCGCCATGGCCCGGCGTGGGCACGCCGTCAGTGGGCCTGTCTGGCGAGGCCCTTGCCCGCGAGGTCGTCGAGCACGCGGGCGACGGACGCGGCGCATTGCTCCGGCGTGACCCGGTATTTGGCCACCAGCTGGTCGACGAGCTGGGCCTGGCTCACCGGTTCGGCGAGTGCCTCCCAGATATCGGCCGCCGGGCCGTTCAGCGCGAAATAGCTGCCGCCATCCAGATCGAGCAATACCAGCGCGTCCTCAACCTCGGTACCGACGCATTCAGCGTCGCGCGTCCACATGATGTCGCTCAAGAATACGTCCCCATTCGTTTCCAAGGCTGCCAGCGCGGCGCGCTTCAGCTAAACTGCGTCTTCGTGCGGCGCAATGTCGAAAGCCAGGCAAATCCGGCGCTTATCGCCATGGTGCGCGTAGGTCCGGTGGAAGGAGTGCGACGGGAACATCATCACCAACCCGGAGCACGGCCTGAACAGCCGCGTGCCGAACCTCTCATGCGGCTCGTCGCCGACAATGCCCTCGGGCAGGCCGAAGGCGACACAGCCGCCCGGACCTTCGCCGTTGAGAATGAAGTCGGGAATGTCGACATAATAGGCGCCGCTCAACCAGCCATTCTGGTGGACGTGCCATTCCTCGAAACCATCGCCATCAGTGATCACCGACCAGTGGTGCAGGAAGCCGCTGGGCTTGCGCTGACCAAGCCAGGCGTCGCCGCGATCCCCGAGGCTGGCGACATAGGCTTCAGCCTCGCGCTTGATCAGCTGCTGCAGGAGCGGCACCATTTTCGAGCGCCGCAGACACGGCTCGTCGATCCGCCAGCTATGCGCCGAGGCGACGCCGTAGCGTTCGTAGCGGATGCCCGGATGCGACATCAGCTCGGCGGCGAGATCGCGGTTGAATGCCTCGATCGTGCCCCAGCCAGGCGGCGGTGGCAGCATCGCCTTGTGCAGATAGGTATCGAAACCGAATGCATCGCGCGCTTCGTCGGTGCGGCCGAGCTTGGCGAGCGCCAGCGGACGAATGCCGAGCACCCGGGCATGGGCGACGCCGCGTGAGACCAGATCGTCAGCGAATTCAAGCGCCGCCTCGGTGCGCTCCATCTGGAAATCGAGCATCGCGAGGCGTTTATAGGCGTCCTTGTTATGGATATTGGCGTCGAGCGCGGTTTCCAGAGTTTTGCGGCCGGTATCGAATTCGGAAAGCCGGATCTGCGCTTTGCCGAGCGCGGCGAGGGCGCGGGCACGGTTCTCCGGATCGGGCGCGATATCGGCCGCGCGCGCCTGGATTTCCTTGGCCCGCAATGTGTCCTTGTGAGTCTCGCGCGCCAATAACGTGCCGCCGAGCAAATGGACCGCGCCGAAATTGTCGCCCTCGCTATTCAATTCCTCAAGCAAATCGACTGCTTCATCGAACTGATCGAGTGTGTAGTGAAACCGCGCCATGCGTAGCCGGAACTCGAAAGATCGCGGATTGCGTTCGAGCGCACGCCGCGTGATCGCCATTTCCTCCTTGATGGTCATCATCTTGGGAGGTTCGACATCTACCCGAAAGGGCAACCGTGTGTCGGCCGCTATAGTTTGAGCTACATTCATGGTGTCTCTTTTCCACATTTCGGCTTTCGGGGCCAGTCATGGAGGTCGGAAAGCGGGATCGCGCCGCTGAGATGGAATTTCGCCGTCATCGGTCGGCGCATTCTTGGCCGCCGGCGGCGGCTCGGCGAGGAAGCGCATCATCGGCTCGAAGACCGGCGCCACGAACAGGGCGCCGCGTGCGCTGAGATGGTTGCTGTCATAATAGATCGGATAGCCCCCCTGCGTGACTCGGCAGCTGCGAGCGTCGCACAACCGAAGCGCTGGATCGATGATATTGATCAAATTGCGGTGCTGCAGATCGGAGGACATGGCGCGGAATCGGACATCGCGCTGCAGATATGCGGCCAGGTTCGGCTCCAGCGCGCCGGTGGCGCCGGTGAGATGCGCCTTGGCGAGTGCGCGAGGCTCGGCGAGCGCAGCGCTCGGCACATCCTGCACGACATAAACCTGAATCCCGAGCGCGCGCAGCTTCTCGACGCTGATATAGAACGGAAGGTGGTCGCGATCCGGTGCTTCGGCCAGGGCGTGCTTCCCGCCCGAATAGACCCCCCATTCAGCCGCGAGGAGCACGACGCGAGGCCGCATCTCGACCAGGAACCGCATGACCTGCTCGTTGTGCGCATCGCATTTCCGGATATTTTCGGCGCGGAGCATCCATTTCTCAGGGCGGTTGTCACGCGCCCGGATCGGGATCAACGGCGGACAGCCGAGCTTGGCCGCGTCATAGCCGGAAACGCCGTAGCGGCGCGCCAGCATGTCGAGGGCGGGGAAATAGACTGCCGCGTGCGAATCGCCCCACAGAACGAAGCTGGGGCGCGGCCCGGCGCCGCCGATCAGGCAATGCCGGTTGCGGCGCATGTCCTCGATCATGCGGTTGGCGCAGCCATAATCGGGCTCGGGCCCGCGTTCGCTGAGGCGCTGCACCGTCTGGTCGAAACGGTTCGGAAAGCCGTTGGCGCGGTATATCGCGACACCATAGAGCGCCAGCATGCCGCTGGCTGCCGCGGCGCTCAGGAACAGCGAGCGGCGGGGCAGCAGCATACGCGGCTTGCGGAACGGCCGCTCGACATACCGCCATGACAGCCACGCGATGGGAAAGGCGAGGAGTGCCATCGCGACACGGACATGACCATAAGGGTGCAACGCATAATAGCCGCCGAACACGATCAGCGGCCAGTGCCAGAGATAGAGCGAATAGGAGATCAGCCCGATCGCGACGAGCGGGCGCACCGACAGCGCTCTGGCGACGCGCGATCCTTCCGCCTCGGTGCCGAACAGGATCAATACGCTGCCCAGCACCGGCGCCAGCGCGTTCACGCCTGGGAAGGCGTTGGTGTCGTGTAGACGCAGTGCCGTATAGCAGAGCAGCATGATCCCCAGCGCCGCCGCCGCATCGCCGACCATACGGCGTGGCTTCGGGACGATGCCGGCGGCAAGCAGCGCGCCCGCCAGGAACTCCCAGGCGCGGGACAAGGGTGAATAGAACGCCGCCTCGGCATGGCCATGCGTCGCCAGGGCGCTATAGGCGAAGGAGGCGATCGCGGCTGCGACCAGCGGGGATTTTACAGTGCCCGTCCCGCTCCGGCGCGCCATCAGCAGCGCCGCCGGGAACAGGATGTAGAATTGCTCCTCGACTGCCAGTGACCAGGTGTGAAGCAGCGGCGTTGCGCCGTCGGTCAGGTTGAAATAGCCGCCCCAGTGCCAGAACAGCAGGTTCGAGGCGGACAGCGAGATCGCCGTCAGGCTCTGCCCGAACAGCCAGAAATCCACCGGCAACAGGATCAGACCGGCAACGCCCGTAAAGGCGAGCATGACAAGCAGTGCGGGCAGGATTCGCCGTACGCGGCGCTCGTAGAAACCGACCAGCGTGAAGCTGTCCGCGTCACTCTCGCGCAGGATCAATTGCGCGATCAGAAAGCCCGAGATGACGAAGAAGGTATCGACGCCGACAAAGCCGCCCGCGAAGCCGCGCACCCGGGCGTGGAACAGCACCACCGCAAGCACCGCGATTGCGCGCAGGCCGTCGATTTCGGGGCGATAGCCCCCATCGCGCCCGTTCGCTTCAGTGCCGGCGTTCATTCATCTTGCCCCTGAACGGAAACACGCTTGCGATAGGCCAGGATGAGATCTTGAGCGCCCTCGATCCGGTGGCCGTCGCGCCCATAAAGAGCCGGATGATTGGCCGAACGTGGTGGGTCGGCATGCAGCACGGGCTCGAGCACCGAGGCTGAACCGGTGTCGGATATCCGGAAATTGCTGTGCTCGACAAACAGGAGTCCGCCAGGTTTCAGGCAGCGCACCAGATCGGCTACGGCGCGCTCGAAATCGTCGAATGAAATAAGGCCGGCCGTGCTGCGCGTCACTGGCAAATCGAGCGCCGGATCGCGGAACACCGCCATGCAGAATACCGCGTCGTGCGTTTCGGGCGGCTCGCTGCTTGTATCGCTGGCGCATTGGAAGGAGATCCGGGAATCTCCGATTTCCCGCAGCCGACGCCGGCAAATGCGGATTCGGGCCGGATCGACCTCGATTCCCTTGATCGTCGCGGCTCGGAAATACCGGCGCAGGCTGAACACCTCCTCACCGGTCGAGCAGCCGAACGACAGGATCCGCGTCGTCGGCTCGTCGCCGAGCTGGTCGCGGGCGAAGCGGAACGCGAGCGGGTAGCGATCGATCCGGGTGGCGGGGTCGCGCTGATACTGGCCATGCCTTCGCGCACCCCCTGCCAGCCGCGCCTGGATGCCGCGCGTGACGCGATTGGCAAACAGGCGCTTCGGTCCGGTGCGGTGCGCGCCGGTCGCGTTTGCGCTGGGAAGCGAGGCGAGAGCAGATGGCTGCGTGCCCGCGATCGCTTCGAGATGGATGGCGTGGCGCGTCGCAATTTCAGGCGCGATCGCCTGGCCGTCGAGCCAGGTTTCGATGGTTTCGGGCAACCCACCAAGCATTACACGGTGCGTGAGCAGGCTCGCCACGGCCAGTGGCCCGATCCCCGCCAAGGCAATCATGGCAATCAGCCGGGCATGGGCGCTATCGTCGAGGCGGCGCAATATTGCGGAGAGATCGAGCAGCCATTTGAGTCTGGCCCAGCGCCGCATATTGCCGCGCAACAGGATGTCGAATGCCATTGCCGCTCCCAATTCGGGCGCGGGAATATCGTCCGGTCCGGCCGAACGCCGCGGGCGGGCGCCGTCACTGGCGAGCAGGTCGCCGATCGGGCCGGGCGCGAAGAATTGCCGCTCGTGAAGCGCAACCTTTCTTTCCTCGCGGGCAAGCATGATCGCCGAATCGGTACGCAGTCCGGCGCGCCCCAGCGAGGCCTCCGGCATCTGGGCGCGGATCCCTGACCATCCCGCCGCCTGCAATAGATCGGCGACGGCAGGTGACTGACCGCTCGAAACAAGAATGTCCGTCCCGCTCGCTGCGCGCCAGGCGGGGTCAGGGTATAGGCGTTCGGCCTGAGGCTCTCCGTTCAGAGCCAGCCACGCGAAGCCTTCAGCGGCCGAAAGCGCGGCGATCTCGCGCAACGTCGACTGGCTTGCGGCCTGGGCTCGCGCGTTTTCGTCGAGCAGCGTGGCGAGGTCCGGATGGGCCGCGCCCAGCGCTACGCTCAGCAATGGGGCGATCTGGTGCGCTTCGGCCAACTTCAGATCGATGCGGGAAGGCGCCTCCACCGCCTCTCCCGCGAGCGGCGCTCCGGCAAGCCGGGCCAGTTCGCGGATATGTTCCAGCTCTGCCCTCCCCCGAAGCCCATTCCGTCAGCACGGTATTCCGGCAGGGGAGTCAAGACAAAGGGCGGTTCAGCCCATGATGTTGGCACCCCGCCTTATCGAGGCGCTGTGGCCGATATTGGCGGCAGTCGACGATGTCTTGACGGTGTCGACCATCACCCAATCATTGCTTGCCCGCTCGGGCGTCAATGTCATCGCCATATAGCCACGCCGGCTGGTGTCGCACCATTTCAGCTCGGGATTGGCGCCGATCAGCGCTGACGCCACAACCTTCGGATCACTTTTTATCGAGGCTTCGTAGCCCGGCGAAGTGACGCTTTGCCCCGCAAATTCCACCCCTGCGGGTTTGCCATCCTGCCCGAGGTCATACGCCCAGGCGTTATGGCTATCGCCGGTAATGACGATCAGGTTCGCGCCGAGGCCCTGTGCCGATCGCAGGAAGCGGGCACGGGCGGCGGGGTAACCGCCCCAGCTGTCATAGTTGAACGGCAGGCCGAGTTTCGCCGCGGTGATACCGGAGAGAATGAGCCCCTTTGCCCGCTTCGACGAATCGGATGAGATCCAGCCTTCTGCTGCGGCAGGCATCACCGTCTCCCCGAGGATCGTGCCGAAGCCGACGACCTGCCATTGCTGCCCTGCCTTGACCGAGGCGCGCATCGCGTGCGCCAGCCAATCCTCCTGCTGCGATCCCATCATGGTGACGGCCGGATCGGTCCAGGCGCCATCACGAAAGGCTTTCAGTGCCGCGACCGGGTCGGTCTGGTTGAACAGGGCGGCGACATCGGGCTGCCGGGTACGGGCGAGCAGCCGAGTTTCGGTCCGAAACAGCGTGGCCAGCGTGCCGATATCATAGGCCTTCCACGGCTCATCCGAGACCGGCATCCATTCCCGATATGCCTGGATCGACGCGGCGCGGCGCTCGTTCCACTCCCCCTCATCGGGCTGATGATTCTCCGCACCGCCCTCCCAGCTGTCATTCGCCGATTCATGATCGTCCCACTGGACGATCATCGGCAGGCGCGCGTGAAGCTTCTGAAGGTCGGCGTCGCTGCGATAGCTGGCATAGCGCAGCCGATAATCGGCGAGATGGATCAGTTCGCTGGCGGGTTCGGGCTTGCGGCCGGGAACGGCCTCGTTCGCGGTGGGATAATCGCCGGTCCGATATTCGTACAAATAGTCGCCAAGATGAATGGTGAGATCGAGGTCATCGCGCCCCGCAGCATGGGCATAGGCGTTGAAATAGCCATAGGACATGTTGGAGCAGGAGAAGATCGCGGCGCGAAAGCTTGCGACCGGGCCCTCGGGCAACGTCCTGGTTCTGCCGATGGGGGAGACGCTGCCATCGGGCGCGACGAAACGGAAATGATAGTGCCGCCCCGGCGCGAGGCCGCTCACCGTGATTTTTGCGGTATGGTCCCGCCACGGTCCGGTGATCTGCGCGCCGCCGGAGATGATTTTGGCGAAATCGGCGGTCTCGGAAATTTCCGCCTTCAGCGCGACCGCATCCCCATCAGCGGGGACGTAGCGCGTCCAGAGCAGGATCGAATCGGCTGAAGGCTCGCCCGACGCGACCGAGTGCGTGAAGCCGGCTGCGTGGCTCGGCACCTGGGCCAAGCCGGGGACGGCGAAGGCGCCAAGGCCCATCGAGCCGGTCAGGAGGAAGGAACGACGGTCGATTCTGATGGTCATCGCGATACCCCCTCCGACGCGCGCCGTTCCTGCCCTGATGATATGGCGCCTTCGTGACAGTTGTGGCGCGGGCCATTATGGCCGGCCGGACCGGTGCCGGCCAGCGGCACGGAATCGGAAGAATCATGCACAACGCCTCGACTGTCGACGATCATGCCGGCACGGGCACGCGCACAGATACTCTCTACAGCAGGCTTGCAGCCGGGCTGACGTCGCCGGGGACGGTGCGCAACCGCTTCGTGGTCCTCGTCCTGGTCGCCCTTGTCTCGCGCGCGATCACCTTTGGTGACCCGGTCGTCCATGTCGATGAGGAGTTCTACTTCGCGACCGCCTATGGCTGGCTGCACGGCGCGACGCCGTATCTCGATATCTGGGATCGCAAGCCGATCGGCCTGTTCATCGTCTATCTGCCGGCAGCAATGCTTGGGCTGAAGGCCGGCATTTGGGCCTATCAGATCATGGCATTGGCCAGCCTGATCGGCACGGCATGGTTGATCGCACGGCTCGCCGAGCTGGCAGGGTGGGGCAAGGGCGCGCTGGCCGGGGCGCTCGCATATGTGCTGTGGGTCAATTTCGTCGACGGGCAGGGCGGACAGGCACCGATCTTCTACAATCTGCCGATGATCGGCGCAGCGGCGCTGATCGTGCCGCGCCCCGGTGATGGAGCGAGACGCCTGATGCGCGGCTTCGCGGCGATGGCGCTGATTGGCCTTGCACTCCAGATCAAATATTCAGCGGTCTTCGAAGGCATGTACTTCGGCCTCTGGCTCCTGTGGCGCGAATGGCATGCGGGACGGCGCTGGTCGATCGCCCCGCTCGGTGCCGGCCTGGCCGCGACGGCGTTGCTGCCCACGGCGATCGCCTGGTCCGCTTATCATGCGATCGGCGCGGATCAGGCATGGATCTATGCCAACCTTACCTCGATCATGGCGCGCCGGCCTGATCCGGCGCTCGAGCAGTTCGCCAATCTGATGAAGATCGTGCTGATCACCTCACCGCTGATCGCAGCGAGCGTCCTCACCTGGCTTTCGCGCAGCGCGGGCGGTGCGGCGGTGCGGCCAACCCGCATCTGGCTATTCGGCTGGCTCGGCGCGGCTGCGCTCGGGCTGCTCCTGTTCGGCTCCTATTTCGAACATTATGCGCTGCCCTTGCTGGTGCCGGCCTCGATCTGCGCGAGCGGCTTCTTCGGCGATCACCGCACTGGCCGGCGCATCGTCCTTCCCCTGCTGCTGATCGGCTTTCTCGGCGGCCAGACGCTGCTCGCCATCAAGCGTCACAATCGGGGCACGGCGGCGCAGTTCGCCGGCGTGGTCAACGCGATCGGACATGGGTCCGGCCAGAAGCGGGGATGCCTTTACGTCTTTTCCGGTGAAACCCTGCTCTACCCTGCCAGCGGTCGCTGCACCCTGACGCGCTATTATTTCCCGAGCCATCTCGGCCGACTGCGCGAGGAGGGTGCGATCGGGGTCGATCAGGGGGCCGAAATCGCCCGTATCCTGGCGCTCAAGCCGGCGATCGTGGTGTTCCGGCCGTCCTATCCCGGCGAGCGTGCCGAGCTGCGCGACATGGCTATGGCCGAAATGCACCGCCATTATCGCTTACGGGCCGTCCGGCCGCTGGGCGGCCAGGCAATCGAGATTTACGAGCGGGCGACACCGTAAAGTTTGGCGCGGCCTGCATTGCGCTTCGTGGCGACCAGACCGGCATAATAGTCCATCAGCTCGACGGTATGTTCGCGGTCGCTGCGCACCTTGCCCGCGGCGACAATGGCCGCGCGGCGCAGCATGGCGGGGTCCCGCGCGAACAGCCGGTCGATCGCCAGCGCAGCCGATTCGGCGTCGCGCGCCGTGTAGAGCTCAGAGCAATGGGGATCGGCGATTTCAGCACAGCCGCCGGTATCGGGCACGATCAATGGCAGCCCCGCCGCCATCGCTTCGGAAGCGACCAGCCCGAACGGCTCGGCTTCCGAGCCGTGGATCAACGCGTCGCAGCTCGCCACGATGCGCGCGAGGCGCTCGCGATCATAGACCGGCCGGAACATGCGGATATGCGGTGACCCAGCGATTCGTTTCTCGATCGAGCGGCTCTCGACGCCGGTGCCGAGCAGCATCAGGCCGACCGGCAGCGACGAGCCGGCGCGCTCGACCGCGTCGATCACCAGCCGCCAGCGCTTTTCGGGATGATGTCGCCCGAGGCCGAGCAGCAAATGCCCTTCCGGCGGCAGCCCGCATTGCGCGAGCAACGCCGCGCGCAGCCGCTCGTCGCGCAGCGTTGGCGAGAAATGGCCACGCTCGATGCCGAGCGGCATTGCCGCGTCGATGCGGACGTCGCGCGCCTTAAGCCTTTTCTCGAGCGCCGGGCCATTGGTCACCACCGCATCATATTTGTCGAGAAACCGGTCCATGTAACGGCTGTACCAGGCAAAGGCGCGCTCGACCCGGTCGGGAGCGGCCAGCCCTTCGAACCAGCGCATCGCATAAGCGGCGACATTGTCGTTGTGCATGAAGAACACCTTCACAGCATCGCCCTGCCACTCGCCGACGATCCAGGCCGGCCGCCAGGGCGACGAGGCCTCGACCACATCGGGCTTGAGCTCGTCGAGCAGCCGGGTGACCGGAGAAGCATCCCAGAACAGCCCGTAATTCTTGTCGAACGGGAGGCGCGATGCCTTGACGTAGACGATGCGCCCGCCACCCGGGCGTTCCTCGATTTCATCCTCGCGGCCGGCTGCAATGACGATCAGCTCATGCCCCAAATCGGACATGATTCCCATCTTGCGATCGATATAGGTGCGTACTCCACCGCCAGTCGGCGAGTAGAATTCGTTGACGTCGACGATTCGCATGGGTCAGTTCGGGGACTGGTTCGACGCGCCGCGAATCAATTGCCGTTGCCCATCGGCCCGAACCCGCCCAGGCCGCGCAGATACTGCGCGCGGATATCCGTGACGGTCACGCCCGGACCGACATTGATCACCGCCATGCCGAGCTTGGGCCGGGTCCGGCCGAGCTTCACATTGCTCGGGAAGCCGGCGCCATCGACCCAGAAATCGAACTTGTTCTTGCCGTCGCGATTATGGGTGAACAGCAGGGCATAGCGGCCCGGCGTCGGCGCCTTGATGCAGAGCGCGATCGCGCCCGATTGCGGTGTCGGCACGCGGATGCGCCGGAAGAATTTGCCCTCCTTGATCAGGTCGCGGTCGTCCTTCAGGAAATCCGCTTCGTTGGCGGGATAGAGCTCGAGCTTCAGTTCGCCGCTGCGATCCTTCAGTCCCGAGACATTGGCGCGAATCGCAGGGCCGGCACCGCCAGTGCAGGCCGCGCTGTCGCTGCCCAGAACACCAGCCTGCGCCTGTGCCGTTACCGACAGCATCATTGCGGTGCCGATCGCGGCGCCCGCCATAAGTCTATGAAACGTCATTCTTCGTCCTCAGCAAGCCGTACAGGCTGAAGGAACCAATCCAAACGACATGAACCAGCAGCACTAAAGCAGCGGTCATCGCCATCAGTTCCGAAAGCGCGGCGTTCTGCCCGATCAATATGATCGCGATATTGGCGAAAAGAAGGTCCTTGTTCGGCACCAATGGGAGCCGCGAGACCAGCGAACGGGCGGCGGCCAGGATCAGCCACATGCCGATCGAGACTGACGGCAGGGCAAAATGCCAGGCGAAAGCGATGAAAACCGAACCCGCAATCACCCGCACGCAATGCACCGCGAAGATCCACCAGAGCTTGGCGCGGGGTAGGGAGAACACGCGATTCGAGAAGATCAGGAAGGGCAGAGACATGGCAAAGGTGAGGGCAGCCGAGGTTTCGACCGCGTGCAGTTGCAAGGGGGTCAACATGTTGGCGCCGCGCGGCAGCGCGATCACGACCATCGCCAGCGTGATCATATTGCCGGCGATCGCGGAGAGGATGCTGACGTCCTTCACCGCGCCGAAGGGCGCCGCGACCATCTTCGCATTCTGCCGCGCCCAGGCGTAGAAATAGGCCTCGCCCGAATAGCCGAGCACGACATCGTTCGCGATTCGCTTGTTCAGCAGCGCGACCAGCCCGGAGAGCGGGATGCCCCAAAGCCGGCGGAAAATAATATAGTCCCCAGCTGGCGACGACATATAGAGCAGGGCGAAGGCAATGTAGAAAAGCGGGTTGTGCGGCACGGCCCGACTCAGGCCGACCAGCCCCGATCCGAGCAGCTCGCGGCCAAGCCCGATGATCATCGCAATGGTGATCACGGCGCCGAACACCATCGGCCAACGCCGCTTCAGCGTCTCCATCGGCTCGAGTCCCGCAATGTCGGGGACTGCCACCAGGGGCGCTTGCACATTGTCTAAAATAGGAATTTTCGTACCCAATCCGTCCACGTCGTATCGACCTGCCATATATGCCGGTCGTGACCGGGGGTTGGCGCGCCATAGCTAGATCGCGCGCGCACCGCAATTTGCAACCTGCGCCGCAATCATGTCCATTTTTTGCTGCACCGCGAAACTTCTGCGACAATTATCCGTTACAGCCGCGAATCGACATGCTGAGCCCACTCCCCGCCGCCGCCCATATCCTGGCCTATGCCCAGACGCTGAACGGGGGCGGGGTCGAGCGCGCGTTGCTGCGCCTCGCCCGGAGCTGGAGCGAAATGGGCCGGCGCGTGACCCTGTTGATCGGCGATGCGAGCGGTCCGCTCGCGGCAGAGCTGCCGGAAGGCGTCGATCTTCGCATCCTTGGCGACCCATCGATCGGGGCGATGCGGGCGCTGGTCGGGTTGGTCCGTGAAATCTCGCCCGACATCGTATTTTGTCCGGGCAACCATTACAGCGGCGTGGCTGCGTTCATGAAGCTCCGGCTTGGCCGGCATTGCCCGCCGATCGTCGCCAAAGTCTCCAATCGCCTCGACCGCACCGACCAGCCGTTCGGTGTGGCGCAGGGCTATCGCGCCTGGCTGAGGCTTCATCCCGGCTTTGTCGATCATGTCGTCGCGATGTCGCCCGCGATGCGCGACGAAGCGATCGCAACCATGCATATCGCGCCCGCCCGGGTCAGCGTGATTCCGAATCCGCCGGTGCGGCTGCAGCCCTCAGTGCCGCCACGCTGGCTCCCCAATGCGCGCTTCCTCTTAGGCGTGGGCCGGCTCACCCAGCAGAAACGCTGGGATCGGATGATCGACGCGCTGCCCCAGCTTGCGCGGCGTGACACCGAACTCGTCATTCTCGGCGAGGGCGAGGCGCGTCCCGCCCTCGAGTCGCAAATCGCGGCGCTCGGGCTGGGCGGACGGGTGCATCTGCCCGGCTATGACCCCAATCCACGGCCAGCCTTTGCACAGGCTGCGGCGGTGGTCCTGACCTCGGATTTCGAGGGCGTGCCCGGCGTGCTGCGCGAGGCGCTTGCGGAAGGAGCGCCGGTCGTCGCCACTGATTCGAGCGTCGCGGTGCGCGAGATCATATCGTCGCCCGCTCATGGGAGCGTCGTACCGGCGGGGAATGCGCGCGCGCTCGTCGACGCGCTCGATCATTGGCTGGCCCCGAACCGGCTTCGCCCGATGCCCGTGCCTGAGCCGGGGATCAACGCGGCGCTTCATTATCTAGACCTGTTCGACGCCGTCGCAGCCGAGCGCCGTCGCTCCTAAGCCTGTCGCACGCGGTCGGGATGGGCCGCCGCGATCTCGGCTATCCCCGCAGCGGCTGCATCGGCAGCCACCAGCTTCGGAAACGCATCGAGCGGGACGGCCATGCGCCGGGCGTTATAGACTTGCGGGATGAGGCAGACGTCAGCGAGATTCGGCGCATCTCCGCCGAGAAACGGCCCAGGCCCGGCAAGTGCCTCGAGCGCGGTGAAACCTTCGATGATCCAGTGGCGATACCATTCGTCCTTCGCCGCCTGGTCGGCTCCGAACTGGCTTTCCAGTCGTTTGAGGATGCGAAGATTGTCGATCGGGTGGATGTCGGCGGCGATCACCAGTGCCTGGGCCAGGACGCGCGCGCGGGCGAGCGGGTCGTGCGGCACCAGTTTCGGATCCGGCCAGAGCTCGTCGAGATAGTCGATGATCGCCAGGCTCTGGGTGATCGCCTCGCCATCCACCTCGAGTGTCGGCACGAAGCCTTGGGGGTTGCGCGCCAGATTCTCCGGCGCACGGTGCAGGCCCTCGAGCAGCGCGATATCATGGCGCTCATAGGGCACATGCTTCAGATTCAGCGCGATCCGGACGCGATAGGCGGCGGACGATCGCCAATAATCATAAAGCCGGATCATGCCGCAGCCCCGTCATCGATGGCACGCTCCGAATTGCGTTCGAGCGCAACCTTGATCATCGCCACCATTGGATCGGCGAGAGCAAGGCCGATCACCCCGAACAAGGTGCTGGCGAGGATCTGCGAGGAAAGGGTGAGGGCGGGCGGCATGTCCACCGTCCGCCGCGCGACCATCGGGATGACGACATAGCCATCGAAATTCTGGACGATGAAATAGGTGGCGACCGCCCACCAGCCGGTGTTGACGCCGGCACTGAAGCCGACCGCGACCATCAGCACGCCGGTGACGATCGCGCCGATATTGGGAATGAAGGCGAGCACCCCCGCAATCAGGCCGAGCACCAGCGCCATCGGCACCCCTCCGATCGTGAGCGCGATCCAGATCAGCGTTCCCTCGAACAGCATGCCGAGCAGCCGCCCCGCGAGCAGGCGGCGCAGGGTCAGCGCCATCCGGTCGATGGTGATCGCGAATTCAGGGCGCGCGTCCGATGGGACCAGCCATTGCAGACCGCGATCATAGAGGCGCGGCTCCATCGCCACGAACAGGCCGATGACCACGACCATGAGCAGGCTGGCGACTGCGCCGACCGCTGATCCGACGAACGAGGTGACCTTGCCGAAGGAACCCAATGCCTGCTGCATCAGGCCATTGATGTCAGCGCGGCCTGGCATCAGCCCCATGCCCGAGGCCCAGGCGATGACTCGATTGCCCTGTATTTCGAGCGTTGTGCGCAGCTGCTCCGCCTGCGCCGCGACCTGGACCCCGGTCAGGTAGAAGACGCCGAGGATGAACGCGACGACGCAGAGCATGACGATCAGCAGGCGCCAGCCGCGCGGGATGGGCAGGATACGCCCGAGCAGACGGACTCCGCCATCGAGCATCGAGGCGAAGACCAGTCCGCCGAAGATGATCAGCAGAGGCTGGATCAGCAGCACTACCAGCGCCATCGCCGCGGCGAGGCCAAGCCATATGGTCGCCCGCTTCAGTTCCTTGCGGACAAAGGGATCACGCAGCTCATTGGGGCCGGGTTCCGACACGACCTCATCGGCTGCATCGTCCATCTATTTGCTTCCCGCCGGCACGTCCCGCTCCGGGTGGAGCGATGTGCCCGCGCGGCCGGACCGGAAGCTTTGGCCCCAGGTCAGCGGATTCCAGCTGCCATTGCCACTCTTGGAGAAGGTGATGAACTCGGCGCGGCCACCCAGATTCTCCCAGGGCACAGGCCCGCCAAGCCCCATCGCTTCGACCGGGAAGCGGCTGTCGGCGCTGCGATCACGATTGTCGCCCATCAGGAACACATGGTCGGCGGGGATCGTGACCGGGCCGTAATTGTCGCCGTCGCTCCAGCCAAGCTCGACCGTCTCGTAATGGCGGCCGTTGGGCAAGGTCTCGGTGACCAGGGGGAGGCGGCAATACTGCCTGCCGTCCTTGCCGGTCATGAGCGCGCCCGGATATTCGTTGCCGTCGCAAGTGGTTTTTGCATCGACCGGGATCAGCGTATCATGCACCGTGCTGCGCTTCAGCGCCGTGCCGTTCAGATACACCGTCCCGCCGATCACCTGCAGCCGGTCGCCCGGCAGGCCGATCAGGCGTTTGATATAGTCGGTGTTGCGTCCCGGTGGCGTGACGATGACGACATCGCCGCGCTCGGGCATGCGGCCGAACAGCCTGCCATGGATGAAAGGCAGCTGTACGCCCCAGCTCTCGACATCCTGGCGGAGCACCAGGCTGCGGAAGATCGCGATCGGGTTGGGGATGGTCGGCGAGACGAAGGACCAGCCATAGGCATATTTGGTGACGATCAGCTGATCGCCGACCTCGAGCCCGGGGAGCATCGATTCCGACGGGATATAGAAGGGCTTGGCAATGAAGCTGTGGAAGCCGAGCACGGCGAGGACGAGCCAGACAACGCCTTTGATCTCGCCCCACCAGTCGGTTTTGGCGCGCGCGTCGACGGGCTCCTTATGGGTCGCCGCCTCCTGTTCTGCGCCGACCTGCTCAGGTGCTGCGTCCAACGCCAAGTCCTCACTCATACCCTATTCATGCCTTATCTTCATTCCTGATCGCTTCGATCACCACAAATGCCTGAGCCCATGGATGATCGTCGGTTAGCGTCAGATGTACGACCGCGAGGTGGCCCGCTGGCGTCAATGCGTCAAGTCTTGCCCTGGCGCCGCCGGTCAGTGCCAGTGTCGGGGCGCCCGATGGCGCATTGACCACGCCGATGTCCTTCATGAACACGCCGCGCTTGAAGCCGGTACCGACCGCCTTGGAAAAAGCCTCCTTGGCGGCAAAGCGCTTGGCGAGCGTTCCGGCCTTGGTGAAAGGCCGCCGATTGCCCTTGGCGCGTTCGATCTCGGTGAAGACGCGATTCTCGAACCGCTCGCCGAACCGGTCGAGCGACGCCTGGATGCGGTCTATGTTGCAGAGATCGGAGCCTAGGCCGATGATCATACGCCAATTCCTCCCCGGAACGGGGAGGGGGACCATGCGAAGCATGGTGGTGGGGCTTGGAGCGCGCGACGATCGCCAAACGCCCCGTCATCGCGAATTGCACCGGAGCGAAATTTGGCAATGCTCCGCGCTCCAAGCCCCTCCACCGCGCAAGCGCGGTCCCCCTCCCCGTTCCGGGGAGGAACTGGACGAGCGCGCTTCACCGTGCCGCGTCCATCGCCGCGCGCATCGTGCGGACCGCTTCGCCAAGCCCGACGAACATCGCCTCGCCGACCAGGAAATGGCCGATGTTGAGTTCGCGTACCTGCGGGATGGCGGCGATGGGCGCGACATTGTCATAGGTCAGGCCGTGGCCGGCATGGACTTCGATGCCGTTCTTCGCGGCGAGCGCGGCGGCGTCGGTGAGGCGCCGCAGTTCCTCGGCCTGCGCCTCGCCGGTCAATTGCGCATAACGGCCTGTGTGCAGCTCCACGACCGGCGCGCCGAGGCGGAGCGCGGCATCGATCTGGCGGGGGTCGGGTTCGATGAACAGCGATACCCGGATATTCGCCGCACCAAGCCGGGTAACCAGAGGCGCCAGGTGATTATGCTGGGCGGCAGCGTCGAGGCCGCCCTCGGTCGTCCGCTCCTCACGCTTTTCGGGTACGATGCAGGCCGCGTGCGGCAAATGGCGCAGCGCAATGGCGAGCATCTCGTCGGTCGCCGCCATTTCGAGGTTGAGCGGAATCGTCAGCTGCTCGGATAGCCGGGCGATATCGTCATCCGTGATATGGCGGCGGTCCTCGCGCAGATGCGCGGTGATGCCATCGGCGCCCGCTTCCGCGGCGACAAGCGCGGCGCGCACCGGATCGGGATAACCCGCGCCGCGCGCGTTACGGACCGTCGCGACATGGTCGATATTGACGCCGAGGCGCAAAGGGGGACGGAGCGGCTCGTTCACGCCGCGGCCCGGCTGCCCGGCTTGATCGCCGGCACGGCCGCAAGCTCGGGGGGGAGCGCATCAGCGCTATAGGTCGGCACGTCGAGGCGGATCAGCGGAAAAAAGGGCACGCCCAGATCGGCGGTCCCGCCCGAACGATCGACCAACGCCGCGCCGCAGATGGTTTCGCCGCCGGCACGGCCGATCGCTGCGATTGCTTCGCGCGAGGAGAGGCCGGTCGTCACGACATCCTCCATCATCAGCACGCGGGTGCCAGGGGCGAGGCGGAAACCCCGGCGCAGCTCGAACACGCCCTCGGGCCGTTCCAGGAACATTGCCTCCACACCGAGCGCGCGCGCCATTTCATGACCCGCGATCACCCCGCCCATCGCGGGCGAAACCACCACCTCGATCCGCTCGCGCACATCGGCGGGGATGCGGTTCGCGAGCGCGTTTGCGAGACGCGCGCCGCGCGCGGGATCCATCAACACGCGCGCGCATTGCAGATAACGCGGGCTGCGCAGGCCCGAGGAAAGGATGAAATGCCCTTCAAGCAGCGCATCGGCGGCGCGGAACTCGGCCAGGATCTCGTCGTCGGTCATGATGTGCGTGCCGTCCTCTTCGTGCGCGGGGTTGATAGGAGCGCGATGCGCGTGGTGCAACGCTACCGTCAAAAAACGCGCGCGACATGCTTGAGACACTGGGAACCTGCGCGTATAGGCCCACCCAAATGGGCGTATCCGCGCCCGGGCGCCGGGCACGGCGCATCCGCCAGGGGTAACGAAAAACGATGCGCATGATGGGTCTCAAGTCGATCGTGCTGGCCGTCGGGCTCGCGATGGCCGGTGTCGGCCACGCCGCTCCGCAAGCGCCGGCCACGCCGGCTGCAGCGACGGCAAGCACCACACCCGCCGCGGCTCCGGCCGCTGCAAAGCCCGCTGCCGCGGCACCGACCGATCCGATGCTCGCCATGGACGGCGCGCCCGCAATGCTGCCGACCCCGGGCGTCGGCATGCCCGTTGCCGGCGAATATGGCCTTCAGCCGCAGGTGACGAAGAATGGCGAGCGCGCGCTGGGATTCCACAATCACATTCTGGTTCCGGTCATCACCGGCATATCGGTGTTCGTGCTCTTCCTGCTTCTGTGGGTGATGTTCCGCTACCGCGCCAGCGCCAACCCGGTGCCGTCGAAGACCTCGCACAACACCCTCATCGAAATCCTCTGGACCGGTATTCCGGTCATCATCCTCGCGTTGATCGCGGCGCCCTCGATCGGCCTGCTCTCCGCCCAGTTCAAGCCTGCGCCCGATGGTGCCGTGACGCTCAAGGCGATCGGCAACCAATGGTATTGGAGCTACCAATATCCTGATCATGGCGGGTTCGAGATCACCGCCAACATGCTCAAGGAAAAGGGTGAAGGCCAGCCCGGCGAGCGGACCCGCACCGATGCCGATGGTCCGAAGCTGCTGGCGACCGACAACCGCGTCGTGCTTCCCGTCGGGGTGCCGATCCGCCTGCTCACCACGTCGGTCGATGTGATCCACAGCTGGTCGATCCCGGCGTTCTGGATCAAGCTCGATGCCGTTCCGGGCCGGGTCAACGAGACCAGCTTCACGATCGAGAAGGAAGGCGTTTATTACGGCGTCTGCTCGGAACTGTGCGGCGCGCGCCACGGCTTCATGCCGATCACCGTCGAGGCAGTGAAGCCTGAAGTGTTCGCCGCCTGGGTCAAGGCCAAGGGCGGCACGATGCCCGGGGCGGCCAAGCCGGCCGCAGCGGCTCCAGCCGCCGGCACTGCTGAAATCGCCAATACCACCGGACCGGTCGAGAACGCGACCAGCGCCGCTCCCGCCACCAATCAGGCCGCCGCGGCCGGCAATGCTGGACAGTAAGACATGACTGACACCGCCCTCCATCCGTCCGCGTTCGAAGCGCATCACCATGACGATCACGCGCATCACGATGCCGATCACAAGCCGGCCTTTTTCCAGCGCTGGTTCATGTCGACGAACCACAAGGACATCGGCACGCTCTATCTGATCTTCGCGATCTTCGCGGGGATCGTCGGCGGCGCCATTTCCGGCCTGATGCGCCTTGAGCTGGCGCATCCCGGCATCCAGTATCTCGGCGCCTGGGCGAGCTTCGTTCATCAGAGCCCGCAGTCGCTCGACGAATCGCTTCACTTCTGGAACGTGCTGATCACCGCGCACGGCCTGATCATGGTGTTCTTCATGGTCATGCCGGCGATGATCGGCGGCTTCGGCAACTGGTTCGTGCCGCTGATGATCGGCGCGCCGGACATGGCGTTCCCGCGGATGAACAATATCAGCTTCTGGCTGCTGATCCCGTCGATGATCCTGCTCTTCTCCTCGCCCTTTTTCGGCGGCGCGGGCAATGGCTGGACGCTCTATGCGCCGCTCTCGACCTATGGCGAGCCTGGGCCGTCGACTGACATGGCGATCCTCGCGCTCCACCTTGCCGGTGCGAGCTCGATCCTGGGCGCGATCAACTTCATCACCACCATCTTCAACATGCGCGCGCCGGGCATGACGCTCCACAAGATGCCGCTGTTCGTGTGGTCGGTGCTGGTCACCGCATTCCTGCTGCTGCTGGCGCTGCCGGTGCTTGCCGCGGCGATCACCATGCTGCTGACCGATCGCAACTTCCACACCACCTTCTTCGATCCCGCCGGCGGCGGCGATCCGATCCTGTACCAGCATCTGTTCTGGTTCTTCGGTCATCCTGAGGTGTACATCATGATCCTGCCGGGCTTCGGCATGATCAGCCATGTGATCTCGACCTTCTCGAAGAAGCCCGTCTTCGGTTATCTCGGCATGGCCTATGCCATGGTCGCGATCGGCGTTGTCGGCTTCGTCGTCTGGGCGCACCACATGTTCACCACCGGCCTGTCGGTCGACGTGAAGATGTATTTCACTGCTGCCACGATGGTGATCGCGGTGCCGACCGGCATCAAGATCTTCTCCTGGATCGCGACGATGTGGGGCGGCTCCTTGAGCTTCAAGACGCCGATGATGTGGGCGATCGGCTTCATCTTCATGTTCACCGTGGGTGGCGTGACGGGTGTGGTGCTCGCCAATGGGGGCGTCGACGACAATATGCAGGACACCTATTATGTCGTGGCGCACTTCCATTATGTGCTGAGCCTCGGCGCGGTGTTCAGCCTGTTCTCGGGCTTTTATTACTGGTTCCCGAAAATGTCGGGCCGGATGATGAACGAGACGCTTGGGCACATCCACTTCTGGGTGTTCTTCATCGGCGTGAACATCCTGTTCTTCCCGATGCACTTCCTCGGCCTGCAGGCGATGCAGCGCCGCGTGCCCGATTACACCCCGGCGCTCGAGCATTGGAACACCATCGCTTCCTATGGCTATGCGATCATGGGCGTTTCGATGCTGGTGTTCTTCGTCAACCTGTTCTGGTCGCTGGCCGCTGGCAAGAAGGCCGGCGACAGCCCCTGGGGTGACGGCGCGACGACGCTCGAATGGACGCTGTCGAGCCCGCCGCCTTACCATCAGTTCGAGACGCTGCCGGTTATCGACTGAGGAAAGAGCTAAGGCCGCCCGGAGCGGCACATTGTTCCCCTCCCGCTTGCGGGAGGGGTTAGGGGTGGGCTCCCGCTCACCTCAAACGTAACGTGCGCGGAGAGCGCGAGCCCACCCCCGACCCCTCCCGCAAGCGGGAGGGGGGAAGAAGAAATGACCACGACGACCGCACAGCCCATTGCCCTTCCCGCTGACTGGCGCGATTTCCTCGCGCTGACCAAGCCGCGGGTGATGACGCTTGTCGTCTTTACCGGGCTGTGCGGCATGCTGGCAGCCCCGGTGCAGATCGCGCCGGTGCTCGGCTTCACCGCCATCCTGTGCATTGCGCTCGGCGCCGGGGCGGCGGGCGCGCTCAACCAATGGTATGAGAGCGATCTCGACGCGAAGATGAAGCGCACAGCGGGTCGCCCGCTCCCCGCCGGTCGTATGGACCGGCAATCGGCGCTCCATTTCGGTGTCGGGCTGGGCGCTTTCTCGGTGATCCTGATGGGGCTCGCGGCGAATATGCTCGCGGCCGGCATCCTTGCCGTCTCGATCCTGTTCTATGTCCTTGTATACACCGTCTGGCTCAAGCGTCGTACACCGCAGAACATCGTCATCGGCGGCGCGGCCGGTGCCTTCCCGCCGCTGATCGGCTGGGCGGCCGCGACCGGTCATGTCGCGGCATTGCCGGTGCTGCTGTTCTCGCTCGTCTTCCTGTGGACGCCGCCGCATTTCTGGGCGCTCGCGCTGTTCATGAAGAGCGATTATGCCGCCGCAGGCGTGCCGATGCTGCCCGTCGTCGCCGGGGAGCGCGCCACCCGCACCCAGATCGGCCTCTACACCATCCCGATGGCTATCGCCGCGATCGCGCCCTGGGCGCTGGGGCTGACTGGCGTGATCTACGGCCTGACCGCGAGCCTCACGACGCTCATCTTCGCTGGGCTTGCGCTGCAGGTGAGCCTGCGCACGACGGGGGCCGGAGATACCATGCGACCCGAAAAGCGGCTGTTCGCCTGGTCGGTCCTCTATCTGTTCATTCTTTTCGGCGCGCTCGTCGTCGACAGATGGGTCATCAGCTGATGCCGAATGAAGAAGACCTGATTCGTGCACGCCAGCGCAGCCGGTCGCGCATCATGGCATTGCTGCTCGGCGGGTTCGCGGTGCTGATGTTCGGCATTTCGATCGCCAAGATCAAGGCGGGGCAAGTGCACCCGAAGACTCCGCATCACGCGGTCGTACCATGAGCCGCAAGACCCGTACTCTCGTTCTCGCCATTCTCGGCGTTTGCTTCATGACTGGCCTCGGCTGGGCGAGCGTGCCCTTGTACCGGGTTTTCTGCCAGGCGACTGGCTGGAACGGCACCACGCAGCGTGGGAAGGTCGCGCCGGGCGCCGTCGACCATCAGGTGCGGATCGATTTCGACACCAATGTCTCACCCAAGCTGCCCTGGAAGTTCGCGCCGGAAAACCCATCGGACATGGTCGCCATCGGCGCCCGCGACATGGCGTTCTTCACCGCCACCAACACCAGCGATCACGCGATCACCGGCACCGCGACCTTCAACGTCTCGCCTGCCCAGGCGGGCAAATATTTCACGAAGATCCAGTGCTTCTGCTTCACCCAGCAGACCCTGAAGCCGGGCGAGACCGCGCGCATGCCGGTCATCTTTTTCGTCGATCCGAAGATGCTTACCGACCCCGATGCGGTGGACATCAAGACGATCACCTTGAGCTACACTTTTTACCCTGTGGATTCCGCGAAAGCCGCAAGCTAGAGCGACATCGACAGCCTATTGAACGGGGACCGAAATGGCCGGCGCCAAGAATCACGATTATCATATCCTTCCACCCGACATCTGGCCGTTCGTCGGCGCCTTTTCGGCGCTGGCAATGGCGATTGGCGGCATCATGTGGATGCATGGCGGTCATGTCGGCCACCCGAATGGTGGTGGCATCGTGTTCTTCATCGGCGTCGCCGCCGTGCTCACCACCATGTTCAGCTGGTGGAGCAACGTGATCCGTGAGGCGCATGCGGGCGATCACACGCCAGTCGTGCAGCTTCACCTGCGCTACGGCATGATCCTGTTCATCGCCTCCGAAGTGATGTTCTTCGTCGGCTGGTTCTGGGCGTTCTTCGATTTCTCGCTGTTCCCGGCGCCGGTTGCCTATGACATGGCGACCCACACCACGAGCCTGATCACCGATGCTGCGGCAACCGCCTCGACATGGCCGCCAAAGGGCGTGGAAGTGCTCAACGCCTTCAAATTCCCGCTGCTCAATACGATCATCCTGCTGACCTCTGGCACCACGGTGACGTGGGCGCATCACGCCCTGATCCACGGCCAGCGCGGCGGCGAGAAGACCGGCCTCTGGGGCCTGATCGGCGTCGGCAACCGCGACGGCGTGCTCAAGGGCCTGTGGTTGACGATCATCCTCGGCCTGACCTTCAGCTTGATCCAGCTCTATGAATATTCGGATGCGCCCTTCCCCTTCCAGGGGCTCAACTATGGCGCGTCCTTCTTCATGGCGACCGGCTTCCACGGCTTCCACGTCATCATCGGCACGATCTTCCTGACCGTCTGCCTGATCCGCGCCTACAAGGGCGATTTCACGCCGCGCCAGCATTTCGGCTTCGAGGCCGCCGCCTGGTACTGGCATTTCGTCGACGTGGTGTGGCTGTTCCTGTTCGTCTCGATCTATGTCTGGGGCGGCTGGGGCGCTCCGGTCTTCAGCGGCTAGCGCGGATGTCCGGCTGGCACCTTGCTCAGGTCAATATCGGTCGGCTCGCCGCGCCGGCCGATGACCCTCAGGTGGCGGGCTTTTTCGAGCAGCTTGACGCCATCAATGCGCTGGCCGAGGCGAGCCCGGGTTTCATCTGGCGTCTGAAGGGCGAGGGTAACAGCGCCACCGACCTTCAGCCGACCCCCGATCCCAGAGTGATTCTCAACATGTCGGTCTGGGCCGATGCCGAATCGCTGTTCGACTATGTCTATCGCAGCGCCCATACCCCGGTGATGGCGCAGCGCCGCAGCTGGTTTGAGCGCTTCGATGGCGCCTACCAGGTTTTGTGGTGGATCCCCGCTGGTACCATTCCCACGATCCACGACGCGCTTGCGCGGCTCTGGCTGCTCGACCGCTACGGGCCGAGCGACCGCGCCTTCACCTTCAAGCTGCGCTATCCGGCGCCCGATTCGGTCGGCGCGCCCGTCGATATGCAGCCCGATCCATGGTGCGTCGGCCACGCCTGAATCGCCTTCCTCGCCGAGCACCCCGCCTGCCCTCGGGCCCGCCCCGACGCCCGCTGACGTCGCGATCAGGGGATTGTGCCCGCGCTGCGGCGGCAGGACGCTGTTCACCGGGCCGATCAAGTTCAACAGTCGCTGCGATGCCTGCGGGCTCGATTTCGCCGGGTTCAATGTCGGCGACGGGCCGGCGGCATTCCTGACCTTCCTGCTCGGCGGGCTTCTGGTCGGAGTATCGCTGACGCTCGAGCTGACCGTCGAGCCGCCACTCTGGCTGCTTGCGCTCATTCTCGTTCCGCTCGGCGTCGTTGCGGTCATTGGCTCGCTTAGAATCGCGAAGGGCGTGCTTCTCGCGCTCGAATATCGCAACTCAGCGCGCGAGGGACGCGTTTCGGACCGATGAAGCGATTTCCAGTCATTGCGACCATCCTGGTCGGTCTCGCCATTGCGGCGATGATCGCGCTCGGCATCTGGCAACTTCAGCGCAGGACCGAGAAGGAAGCGCTGCTCGTCCAGCTCTCCGCGAATCGGACACTCCCGCCGATCGCCTTTCCCCGCATTCCCGTCGGCGAGACCCTGCTCTTCCGACGGGCAAGTGCCTTCTGCCTCCAGCCGGTGAGCTTCAAGTCCGAGGGCGGGCGGAGCGCGACCGGCCGGACCGGCTGGCGCCAGATCGCGCAGTGCCGGACCGGTGCCGAGGGACCTGGCTTCGCGGTGCAGATCGGTGTCGCCTCGACGGTCGACGCAAAGCCGAGCTGGAAGGGCGGGGAGGTGAGCGGCTATATCACCCATCTGCCCGATCACCGGCCGCTGATCGCCTCCATCTTCTCCCATGCCCCCAAGACGTTGATGCTCGTCGCCGACAAGCCCGCGCCCGGCCTCGACGCCAATCCCGAGCCCGATCTGTCGGCTGTACCGAACAACCATCTCGCTTATGCGGTGCAATGGTTCCTGTTCGCGGCCGTCGCTGCGATCATCTATGGGATCGCACTGAGAAGGCGATTGCAGGCCTGACGCGCCCTATGCCGAGCTTGTGACTTTGCCGCGCCCCCGCTAGGCGCCACCCCATGCGCTATATCAGTACCCGCGGGGCGGCTCCCGTCCTCGATTTCGAACAGGTCACGCTCGCCGGCCTCGCGAGCGACGGCGGCCTTTATATCCCCGAATCCTGGCCGAGCCTCAGCGCGGACGAGATCGCCGGCCTGCACGGCCTTTCCTATGTCGATACCGCCGTCGCGGTGATGGCACCGTTCGTCGAAGGCACGCTCACCCGCGAAGAGCTGCGCGCTCTCTGCGCCCAGGCCTATGGCCGGTTCGCCCACAGCGCCGTCACGCCGCTCGTCCAGCTCGACCAGCGCCAGTGGCTACTCGAACTGTTCCACGGCCCGACGCTCGCCTTCAAGGATGTCGCGCTCCAGCTGCTCGGGCTCCTGTTCGAGCGCTTCCTGGCGGGAACCGACAAGCACCTCATTGTCGTCGGCGCGACGTCCGGCGATACCGGCTCGGCCGCGATCGATGCGCTGGCGGGGCGTTCGGGGGTCGATGTCTTCATGCTCCATCCGAAAGGCCGCGTCTCGGACGTTCAGCGCCGCCAGATGACGACGGTGCTTGCGCCCAACATCCACAATATCGCGATCGAGGGCAGCTTCGATGACGCCCAGGCGCTGGTGAAGGCGATGTTCAACGATCCCGGCTTTTCGGGGAAGTTCGCTGTCTCGGCGGTCAATTCGATCAACTGGGCGCGGCTGATGGCGCAGGTCGTCTATTATTTCTACGCCGCCGTCCGGCTCGGCGCACCCGAACGGTCGGTGGCCTTCTCGGTCCCGACCGGCAATTTCGGTGACGTCTTCGCCGGCTATGTCGCGGCGAAGATGGGCCTGCCGGTCGCGAAGCTGGTGGTCGCGACCAACGTCAACGACATTCTCCATCGCGCGCTCAGCGCCGGCGACTATTCGCAAGGCACGGTAGTGCCGACGCCAAGCCCGTCGATGGATATCCAGGTCTCGAGCAATTTCGAGCGGCTACTGTTCGATCTCGGCGGCCGCGACGGCGCAGCCACGCGTGAGCAGATGCGCGGCTTCGAAGCCTCGAAGGCGATGCGCCTCACCAACACCCAGCGCGAAGGCGCGGCACATTTGTTCGTGAGCGACCGGATCGATCTCGACGATATGGCATTGGCGATGCGCTGGGCGTGCGACGGCGCCGGCCAGGTGATCGATCCGCACACCGCGATCGGCCTTGCCGCCGCCCGCCGCGCCGATCTGCCCGCCGATGTCCCGGTCGTAACCCTCGCCACCGCGCATCCGGCGAAGTTCGGCGACGCGGTCGAACGCGCCACTGGTGTCCGCCCAGCACTTCCGGCGCGAATTGGCGATCTGTTCGATCGCGAGGAGCGCTACGCCACGCTCCCCGGCACCTTCGAGGCGGTCACCACTTATATCGCCGAGCGGGCGGTGGCGTGGCCGTGAACGGCGGACGGCTCTAATGGAGCTCAGGACTCTCATTGGCGAGCCCTGGGCCGATTATGGCCTCATCGATTCGGGGAATGGCAGGAAGCTCGAGCGCTATGGCCGCTTCCGCTTCATCCGCCCCGAAGGCCAGGCTTTGTGGGCACCGGCCAGGGATGACTGGCGCGCGCAAGCCGAGTTCGTGCCGGGCTCGGACGAGGATGGCGGCGGCCGCTGGGAATTCGCCGAGCCCGTGCCCCGCGATGGCTGGCCGCTCAAATGGGACGATGTCAGCTTCACCGCCCAGACCACGCCCTTCCGCCATCTCGGCTTCTTCCCCGACATGGCCCCGGTCTGGTCCTGGATGCGCGAACGGGTTGCCGACATGGAGGCGCCCGAATGCCTCAACCTGTTCGGCTATACCGGCGTCGGCACGCTGGCGATGGCGTCCAAAGGCGCGAAGATGGTCCATGTCGACGCCTCGAAAAAGTCGGTCGAGGCGGCACGGGCCAATGCGGTGCTGTCCAATATGGCCGACAGGCCGATCCGCTGGATGACCGACGACGCCACCAAGTTCATCGCCCGCGAGGTGCGGCGCGGCCGGCGTTATGATGGCATCCTGCTCGATCCCCCCAAATTCGGCCGCGGCCCGGAGGGTGAAGTGTGGCGGCTGGAGGAAGGTCTGCCCCGCCTGATCGCGGATTGCCGCAAACTGCTCGACGCCGAATCGCGCTTCCTGTTCCTGACGGTCTATGCGGTGCGCATGTCGGCGCTGGCGATCGGGGAGTTGCTCAACCAGGCGCTCGGCGATCTCGGCGGGACGATTGAAGCGGGGGAACTCGCCGTTCGCGAAGAAGCGCGGGGGCTGCTGTTGCCGACTGCGATCTGGGCGAGGTGGTCGCGATGATCAAAAAGCCCCTCCCCTTCAGGGGAGGGGTTGGGGTGGGGCAGTGCCTCAAGCGATGTCGTGGGAGGGGCGGGTCCCCCACCCCCAGCCCCTCCCCTGAAGGGGAGGGGAGGAAGAAGGTCAGTCCATCCCAGCCCGTATCGCCGCACCCGCGACAAACGGCGCCCCAGCCAGCAACAGCAAACTGACCGCACCCAGCAGCCTCACCGCCCCGAACCCGCCCTCGATTGACCCGGCCCCAAAGATCAGCAGCGGCACCGCGAGCGGCAGCATCACCAGCCCGGCCACAGCCCCGGCCCCACGCAGCCCCGAAACCAGCGCGGACGTCGCGACCGCAAGCGCAGCCAGCCCGGGCGTACCGATCAGCAGCCCCACCTCGACTTTCAGCAGCACAGCACCCGGCAAATCCAGCAGCCCCGCCGCAATCACCGCCGCCAGCATCAGCGGCGGCCCGAACGCCAGCCAGTGCGCCACGATCTTGGCCGCCGCGACACTCGCCATGCTCAGCCCGCGCACGGCGAACTGGTCGAGCACGCCGCTCTCCGCATCCGGCCAGATCAGCCGTTCGACGGGCATCAGCGCGGCGAGCAACGCCGCCGCCCAGATCACCCCGCCGCCAACCCGCGCGAGCAGCGCCGCATCGGGCCCGATCGCGAAGGGAAACAGGATCGTCACGAGCAGGAAAAAGGCGAGCGTATAGGTCACGCTGCCGCCGGCCCAGGCGCGGCGCAGGTCGCGCCCGACAAGAGCGAAAAGCGCCGTCACGCGGCACCTCCCAGCACGATCGATTGTGCTCCCGGCACATCGATCGGGAGATGTGTCGCGATCAGCACGATGCCGCCGCCCGCACGGTGCCCGGCAATCAGGGTCTCGAGCGTTCCCACGCTGGCGTCGTCAAGCCCATTGGCCGGCTCATCGAGCAGCCAGACCGGTGCCGCGCTCGCCACCACCCGCGCCAGCGCGGCACGGCGGCGCTGCCCGGTCGAGAGCAGCCGTACCGGCACATCGGCGAGCGGCGAAAGCTGCGTCGCCTCGATCGCCCGCGATACCCGGCCATGCGGATCGTCGCCATCATCGAGTGTCGCCCAGAAACGCAGCGCCCTGGCGAGCCGAAGCTCCATATCAAGCGCGCTCGCCTCCGCCAACAGCGCGCGCGCCGGCCCCTCGACGCTGCCCGCAACCGGCCTGAGCAAGCCCGCCGCGACCCGGATCAGGCTCGATTTGCCGACGCCGTTCGGCCCGGTCACGATCAGGGCGCCGCCCGGTGCGACCGCGAAGGACAGGTTCTCGAACAGCACCCGCCCGCCCCGCGCGCAGGTCACGCCGTTAAATATGAGGGCCGTCACGCTTCGCCCACCGAATCTTCAAGCGCGTGCATATCGTCATCCGAGAGGCCGAAATGATGCCCCACCTCATGGATCAGAATATGCGCGACCAGCTCGTCGAGCCCAACGCCGGTTTCGATCCATTCCTCGAGAATCGCCCGCCGATAAAGATGGATCCGGTCAGGCAACGCGCCCGATTCCATCGAGGATTTCTCGCCCACCGGCCGCCCGTGATAGAGCCCGCTCAGGTCCAGCGGATGCTCGATCCCGAGCGCGTCGAGCGTCTCCTCATCGGCCAGTTCCTCGACGATCAGCACGACATCGCCGAGATGCGCGCGGAATTCCGCCGGCAGCGCAGCAAGCGTGGCGCGGGCGATTGCCTCGATCATGTCTGGGCCGGGCGCGGTGCGTGGTTGATCGGGCATCGCCATCGGCTATGCCATAGGAAGCGCATCGAGCGCTACAGGAGGCACAGGGTGACGATCGAACAGCTCAGCGACGAGGACCGGGCGGATGCGCTCGATGAACTCGACGAATGGGATTATGACGAGGCGCGCGACGCCATCACCCGCAAATTCCTCTTCGCCGATTTCAGCGAGGCCTTCGCCTTCATGGCCCGCGTCGCGCTGCTCGCCGAAAAAATGGACCATCATCCCGAATGGTCGAATGTGTGGAACCGCGTCGAAATCCTGCTCACCACGCATGATGCCGGCGGCCTGTCGCAGCGCGACGTCGACATGGCCGAGGCGATCGACCTGCTCGTGGATTAATCCGCCGGCGCCACCACGCCCCGCCGCATCATCTTGCGCATCTTGCCCGGCATCCAGCGCGCGCCAAAGGCCATGCGGAAGGCGGTCTTGCCGACATAGGTGTGGACCTTGTCGCCATGCACCGCTGCCCACGCCGCCTCCGCGACCTCCTCAACATTGGTCAGTTCCAGCCCCGCCGCGCTCACTGTCTCGCGGATCGACTGGTTCGATCCGCCGGCCGGCGCCGCCAGCAGCGGCGTGTCGATGAAGCCCGGTACGATATCGCGCACCTTGATCCCTGAGCCATACCATTCGCCATCGAGCCCCTCGGTCATCGCGCGCACCGCGAATTTGGTCATCGAATAGGGAACCAGGCCCGAACAGCCATAGATTGCCGAGGCCGAGGCTGTGTTGAGCAGGCACGATCCCGGTGTCCGGGCGAGATAGGCAAAGCCGATCCGCGCGCCGTTCAGCACGCCCATCAGGTTGATCGCGATCGTCCGGTCGATATCGTCGAAACTCGTCTCGATGAGCGGCCCGCCGGTGCCGATCCCGGCATTGTTGAACAGCACGTCGAGCCGCCCGCCGCTTGACCTAGTGAACGCGTCGAGATTGGCGACCCAGGCGTCGCGGTCGCGCACGTCCATCACATAGGTCGTCGCCATACCGGGCGGCAGCATAGCCGCGGTCGCGGTCAGCCCGGCGGCATTCACATCGGCGAGCCCGACCCGCCAGCCGCGGCTTGCGAACAGTTTCGCTGTCGCTTGGCCGATCCCCGATCCGCCGCCCGTGATGAAGATCGCTTTCTGGTTTGCGTCGGCCATTTTTTCTGTCCCCTCCTCAATCGTCATGTCGGACTTGTTCCGGCATCCATCGCTCCGCAAAAGCTTCACGTGTTGCGTGTGCGGAACGATGGACCCCGGAACAAGTCCGGGGTGACGGGGTGTTTGACCTCACCGATATCCTCCAGCACAACCCGCGTCGATGCCAGAATCGCGCACGCCCGGCCCATCGCTCGCCTTCAGCGGCGTCACCAAACGCTATGCCGGCGGCACGGTCGCGGTGGACAATGTCTCGCTGGAGATCGCCGGGGGCAGCTTCGTCGCCCTGGTTGGCACCTCGGGTTCGGGCAAGTCGACCCTGCTCAAGATGATCAACCGGCTGGTCGAGCCGAGTGCCGGCACCCTCGCCATCGACGGCGAGCAGGTGGGGCATGCCGAGCTGCACGATCTGCGCCGGGGCATCGGCTATGTCTTTCAGAATATCGGTCTGTTCCCGCACATGACTGTCGCCGAGAATATCGGCATCGGCCTGTGGCTTGCGGGCGAAAAGGATCGTGGGCCCCGGATAGCCGAACTGCTCGACCTGGTCGATCTGCCGCGCGATTTCGCAGGCCGCATGCCGGATGCGCTGTCGGGCGGCCAGCGCCAGCGGGTCGGCGTCGCGCGGGCATTGGCGCGTCAGCCGGGACTGATGCTGATGGACGAGCCGTTCGGCGCGCTCGACCCCGTCACGCGGGACCAGCTCGGCACGGCGATCCGCGCACTGCACGACAGGCTCGGCCTCACCACGATCATGGTCACCCACGACATGGCCGAGGCTTTGCTGCTCGCTGACCGCGTCCTGGTGATGGCGGGCGGGCGGATCGTCGCGGATGCGAGCCCCAAGGCACTGCTGGCCGGGAAGGGCGGCCCCGAGGCCGATGCGCTGGTCGCCGTCCCGCGCGAACAGGCGCGCCGGTTGCATGCACTGGAGGATGGGGCGTGAGCGCTTTCCTCGAAGCCCTCTCCCGCGTCCCGCCGCTGCTCGCACAGCACCTGCTGCTCGCCTTTTCCGCGCTTGCGCTTGGCCTCGTCATCAGCCTGCCGCTGGCGATCTGGTCGGCGCGCCGACCCGCCGTCGCGAGCATCGCGCTCGGCTTTGCCAGCCTGATCCAGACCATCCCGTCGCTTGCGCTGCTCGCGCTCTTCTATCCGCTGCTGCTGTCGCTGTCGGTGCTGGTCGGCGGCGGCATCCCGGCGCTCGGCTTCCTGCCGTCGCTGCTCGCGCTGACGCTCTATGCGCTGCTGCCGATCCTCCGCAACGGCGTCACCGGCCTCGCCGGCATCGATCCGGCTGTCATCGAGGCGGCTGACGGCATGGGCATGACGGCATGGCAGAAACTCCGCCTCGTCGAGGCGCCTTTGGTCGCGCCAGTGCTGATGGCCGGCATCCGCACCGCGGCGGTCTGGACGATCGGTGCCGCGACGCTGTCCACCACGGTCGGCCAGCCAAGCCTTGGCGACATGATCTTCGCCGGCCTGCAAACGCAGAACTGGGCGCTGGTCCTCGCCGGCTGCCTGGCCGCGGCCGCCCTGGCGCTGACCGTCGATGCACTGCTCGGCGTGATCGAGCGCGGCATCGCCACACGGAAGCGCGCGCGCGCCTTTGTCGCGGCCGGGCTGCTAGCGATCGGCGTCCTCGCCGCGCTCGCGCCGCTCTGGCCTCGCAGTGGCCAGACAGTCGTGGTCGGTGCCAAGGGCTTTTCCGAGCAATATATCCTCGCCCGGGTGATCGGTCACCGGCTCGAGGCGGCGGGCTATCATGTCGAATATCGCGAGGGGCTGGGCTCGGTCGTCGCCTTCGCCGCCGCGGCGGGCGGCGATGTCGATGTCTATGTCGATTATTCGGGGACGATCTGGACCAACGAGATGAAGCGCACCGATGTGCCCTCGCGCCCCGCGATCGTCCAGGGCGTCGGCGCCTGGGCGGCGCGCGAACATGGCGTCGGGCTGGTCGGCACGCTCGGCTTCGAGAACACCTATGCCTTTGCGATGCGCGGCGACGATGCCGCACGCCGCCATGTGACGAGCATCGCCGATCTCACCGCGATCGCGCCACAGCTTCGCTTCGCGACCGATATCGAGTTCCTCGAACGGCCCGAATGGGCGGCGGTGAAGCGGGCTTACGGCCTCGAATTCAAATCGGCCCATCCCTATCAGCCGACCTTCATGTACCGCGCGCTGACCGACGGCACCGCCGATGTGATCCCGGCTTTCTCCTCGGATGGCCGGATCGCGGCTGACAAGCTCAAAGTGCTGGCCGATCCCAAGGGCGCGATCCCGGGCTATGATGCGATCCTGATGGTCTCGCCCCGCCGCGCGCATGACGAACGCTTCCTGCGCGCGCTCCAGCCGCTGGTCGGGCACGTCCCGGTCGAGGCGATGCGTGAGGCGAATTACATGGTCGACCGCGACGACGACAAGGCTTCGCCCGAAGCAGCGGCGCGGTGGCTGGAGAAGACGCTGGGGTTGTAAGCTCACCGCGCGACTCCCCTTCTTTCCCCTCCCGCTTGCGGGAGGGGCAGGGGTGGGCGCCCGGCTTCAGCGAGCGCACCGTTTGCGGAAAACGCGAGCCCACCCCCAGCCCCTCCCGCAAGCGGGAGGGGAGCAGAAGAGCCAGCATTTCCTTTTACGGCGGCACCTGTGGCCACCCTTGGGTGACGATCTATTTCAGAACCGCCGTCACGAAATAATCGAGCTTCATATTGTCCGAAATCACAAAGCCCCTTGCCGGCGAAAAGCTCAGTCCCCGCATATCGATCACCGTCAATCCGGCCTCCTCGAGCAGCGCCACCAATTCCTCAGGCGTCAGGAACTTGTCCCAATCATGCGTGCCCCTGGGAATCTGTCCGGTGCCCTCGCCGATCATGATCAGCGCGAGATGCGAAAGCGCGGTGCGGTTGGGCGTGGACAGCACCAACAGCCCGCCGTCTGCCAGGGCGCCCGCGAGGCCAGCGATGAAGCCGGCGGGATCGGTGACATGCTCGATCACCTCGAGGCTCGTAACCAGATCGAAGCGCTGGCCGCCCAGCCCTTCGATCCCGCCGGTGCGATAATCGATGGTCAGGCCCGATTGCAGCGCATGGGCATGCGCCGCCGCGATATTCTCGGCAGCCGCGTCGATTCCGGTGACGGCCGCGCCAAGCCGGGCCAGCGGCTCGCACAAAAGCCCGGCACCACAGCCCACATCGAGCGCGGTCTTGCCCGCCAGCGGGGTGAAGCTCGTCTCGTCCAGCCCCCAATGCCGGTCCACCGCCTCGCGCAGATAGCCGAGTCGCGCCGGATTCAGCCGGTGCAGCATCGCCGAAGAACCCTTCGGGTCCCACCAGTCAGCGGCCAGCCCGCCAAAATGCGCGGCTTCAGCCGGATCGATCGTCGTTACGGGTTCGCTTGCCATCACCATATACGCTTCCTATCAGGGCGCCCCCGTCACCCCAAGGAATTCTCGCAAGCTCATGGCCCGTATCGTGATGAAGTTCGGCGGCACGTCGATGGCCGGGATCGAACGGATCCGGAGCGTCGCCGCGCGCATCAAGCGTGAGGTCGATGCCGGCAATCAGGTCGCGGTCGTCGTCTCGGCGATGGCCGGTGAGACGGATCGCCTCGTCAATTTCTGCCGTGAGGCAAGCTCGCTCTATGATCCGCATGAATATGATGTGGTCGTCTCGGCGGGTGAACAGATTACCAGCGGTCTGCTCGCGATCGCGCTCCAGGCGATCGGCGTGCCCGCCCGTAGCTGGCTTGGCTGGCAATTACCGATCCGTACCTCGGACGGGCACGGCTCGGCGCGCATCGCCGAGATCGACACCACCGCGCTCAACGTCTCGCTCGCGAAGGGCGAGGTCGCGGTCATCCCCGGCTTCCAGGGCCTCGCGGCGGGCGAACGGGTGACCACGCTCGGCCGCGGTGGCTCGGATACGTCGGCGGTCGCGATGGCGGCGGCGATGAAGGCCGATCGCTGCGACATCTATACCGATGTCGACGGCGTCTACACGACCGACCCGCGCATCGTGCCGCGCGCGCGCAAACTGAAGCGCGTCACCTATGAGGAAATGCTCGAACTCGCGAGCGTCGGGGCGAAAGTGCTCCAGACCCGCTCGGTGGGTCTTGCGATGAAGGAACAGGTCCGCGTCCAGGTGCTCTCATCGTTCACGGACGACGATGCGCCGATGGCGGACACATTGCCCGGTACGATGATCGTGGGCGAAGAGGAGATCGACGATATGGAACGCCAGCTCATCACCGGCATCGCGCACGACAAGAACGAAGCGAAGATCACGCTCACTTCGGTCCCGGACCGGCCAGGCTCGGTCGCTTCGATCTTCGTGCCGCTCGCGGACGCGAACATCAATGTCGACATGATCGTCCAGAACGTGGCGCACTCGACCGGCTCGACCGACGTGACCTTTACCGTGCCCTCGTCCGATCTGGCGCGGTCGCTCGAAGTGCTCGGCAACGCGAAGGGCGATATCGGTTATATCGATCTCGTCCATGATACCCGCGTCGCCAAGATCTCGGTGGTCGGCGTCGGCATGCGCAGCCATGCGGGCGTCGCCGCGACCATGTTCAAGACGCTCGGCGAGCGCGGCATCAATATCCAGGCCATCACAACCTCGGAGATCAAGGTCTCGGTGCTGATCGAGGAAGATTATACCGAGCTCGCGGTGCGCGTGCTGCATACCGCTTATGGGCTCGACGCGGAGGACGCGGCTTAACCTCCCTTTCCCCCTGTGGGAGAGGGAAGGGGCCCATCGCGTAGCGATGGGAAGGGTGAGGGGGAGTCTCGTTGAATGTCTCGAACCTCACTCCCCCTCATCCTTCCGTCGCTTCGCTCCTCCCTCCTTCTCCCACAAGGGGAGAAGGACTCTGGGTCTCTGCACCCCACGTCTTCGCATGATTGCCGAACGGTCCCCGCGCGGGCAAAGGATCAAGCATGACTGAAAACCTCACCATCACCGATACTCCCGCCCATAGCGTAGGCGAAGAACGCCTCGCCCGCCGCATGGCACGCGGGGCGGCATTCCTGGGCTCGGAAGTCGCCATCCTGTGCGGCGCCATGTCCTGGGTCAGCGAGCGCCATCTCGTCTCGGCCATGTCGAACGCCGGCGGCTTCGGGCTGATCGCTTGTGGCGCCATGACGCCGGAACTGCTCGATGCCGAGATCGCCGGCACCAAGGCGCTCACCGACAAGCCGTTCGGCGTGAACCTCATCACCATGCACCCCGGCCTGTTCGACCTGATCGAGGTCTGCAACAAGCACGGTGTCGGCCATGTCGTGCTGGCCGGCGGCCTGCCGCCGACCGGATCGATCGATGCGATCAAAGCCAATGGCGCGAAGCTGATCTGCTTCGCCCCCGCGCTGTCGCTCGCCAAGAAGCTGATTCGCTCGGGTGTCGATGCGCTCGTCGTCGAAGGCATGGAGGCGGGCGGTCATATCGGCCCGGTCTCGACCAGCGTGCTCGCCCAGGAAATCCTGCCCGAAGTCGCGGAAGCGGTGCCGGTGTTCGTCGCTGGCGGCATCGGCCGGGGCGAGGCGATCGCCGCCTATCTCGATATGGGCGCGGCCGGCGTCCAGCTCGGGACGCGCTTCGTCTGCGCGACTGAGTCGATCGCGCATCCGGCGTTCAAAAAGGCATTCATGCGCGCCTCGGCCCGCGATGCGGTGGCGAGTGTCCAGATCGATCCGCGCCTGCCCGTGATTCCGGTCCGGGCGCTGAAGAATGCGGGCGGTGAGCTGTTCACCGCCAAGCAGCGCGAAGTCGCGCAACTGCTCGATGAGGGCAAGGTCGAGATGATGGAGGCCCAGCTCCAGATCGAGCATTATTGGGCGGGTGCGCTGCGCCGCGCGGTGATTGACGGCGATGTCGAGCATGGCAGCCTCATGGCCGGCCAGTCGGTCGGCATGGTGACCAAGGAAGAACCGGTCGCCGAGATCATCGCGACCCTGATGGCCGAGGCCGCGCACGCCCTGGAGAAGCGCGCGGCCTGAGCCTTCCGAGCATCGTGCTGAAAAAGCCTGTCCTCGCGAAGGCGGGGATGGGTACCGGTTTTTCAGCTTTTCACGATGCGACAACAAAGCTTAGCTGGCGGCGGCCTCCCGCCGCCCCCGGCTCAGCCGCCACAGTTCGACCGCGCCCTGCCAGAGCAGGATGATCCCGACCACGACGATCGCAATCTTCAGGGCGAGGTTCAGGCTTGTCTCGATCTCGGCCGCCTGCGCCGCCGGCATGCCGGTCGCGACGACCGTCGCCCAATGGCCGGCGCGGTAGATCAGCGCGGCCAACGCGACCATGGCGATGGTCGTGGCGACGTTGAGCAGGCCAGTCACCAGGGTCCAGCGCGGCTGGAGCGCGGCGATCAGATTCTGCACCAGCCGCACTGACAGCAATACCAGGATCGGCCAGTAATATTGGGTGAAGACCGGCCCGGCCACGATACGGAAATCCGGTCCGCCGGTGACGATCGGCAAGTTGATGAGGCCGATCCACCACAGGATGAACGCGATTCCCGCCGCCACCTCGAACGCCGATTCCCAGCGCCCCTTGCGCTTGATCTTTATGTCGGGGAGCTGCTCGGGCCTCCAGCGCTGCAGATGCTCGACAGGAAAGCCGGTTCGTTCCAGCACGGCGAAAATAAGAGTGATGATCGCCGCATTGAGCAGCAGCGAGGTCCACATGCCCGCGATCGTCTGAGCGAAGATGCGGATCGAGCCCTGATCGCTGAACAGCGCGTTGGCCAGGCCGACCACCAGCATCACCGCCAGGATGACGAAAGTCACCATTCCCATGACGAAGATGTAAAAGGGGAAGACGTCGGGCCCGATCAGCCATTGCTGCTTTCGGAAGCGCGATGCGACCACAAGCGGGTGGCCGAATTCCTTGAGCAAGGCGCTGGTCTCGTCCTGGGTCAGCGGCCGGCCGAGACTTTCCTCCCGGTCCTCCTGGCGCGTGACGAGCTCGTCGCGCAGCTCGGCAATGATGTCGTCGGCCTTTGCGCGGGGCAGGGTCCAGCGCACGGCGTGAAGATAGCGGTCGAGCAGGTCCATCACATTTCCCTTTCGGTGAGGCGGAGGATCGATTGGGAGATCGCGTTCCATTCGCCGAGGAGTTCAGCGAGGATCGCCTCGCCGTCGGGGGAGAGGCGGTAGAAGCGCTTGTTGCGCTTCGCGTCCTCGCGCCATTCGCTGGTGAGCAGGCCCTGCGCCTCGAGGCGGCGGAGGAGCGGATAAAGCGCGCCCTCGTCGATCGGCAGCCCGGCATCCTCCAGGCTCTGGCGCAGGGTGTAGCCATAACGCTCCACCCGCAGCGCGCCGAGTACGGCGAGGATCAGCGATCCCCGGCGCAACTCGACGCGCAGCTTTTCGAAAAGATCGTCTTCAACCGGCATGGCCTGTGTCTCACATGGTGTATGACACATACTGTATGACACACAGGTAAGTGATTCGCAACCCCCTTCGCGGCTGGCGCGTCGCCCGGCCGATCTGGTAGCGTCGCGAGGCGGTACCGCCCGCCGCGCGACTGGGATTTGACGATGAGCGAGACACGTGCCGGCCTGCCGATCCTGGCATTTGCCAGCTCCGCCGCCTGGGAGGCCTGGCTGGCCGAGCAGCCGCGCGATGCGCCGGGTGTCTGGCTGAAGCTGGCCAAAAAGAGCGCAGGTGCGGCCTCGGTCTCAAAGGCCGCGGCGATTGACGGCGCGCTTTGCCATGGCTGGATCGACGGCCAGCTAAATCCCTATGACGAGCATTGGTGGCTGATCCGCTTCACACCGCGCAAGGCCCGCAGCATATGGTCCGAGAAGAATCGGACCCGTGCGAACGCGCTGATCGCGGCCGGGCGCGTGGCGGCGGCGGGCCATGCCGAAATCGAGGCGGCGAAAGCCGATGGCCGCTGGGACGCAGCCTATGCCCCGCAAAGCACCATCACCATGCCCGACGATCTCGCGGCCGCGCTGGCAGCGGAACCCGGCGCCCGCGCCTTTTTCGACAGCCTCGAATCATCCAATCGCTACGCAATCCTCTACCGCGTCCACGAAGCCAAGAAGCCGGAGACGCGCGCGGCGCGGATCGCGAAGTTCGTCGGCATGTGTGTGCGGGGCGAGAGGGTGCATCCCAAGGTGGAGAGGACCGCTAAATGAAGAGGGCAGCGGCCCTGCTGGAACTGGAAGGCGCTATCAGCGCCGCCACCGACGCCTGCCGCCGCCGCGAAGCAATTTCACAAGGAGGAGCAGCAATATAGCGCCGACGGTAGCGTTGATGATCGCCATGATAATGCCGGCGCCAAGATGGACACCAAGCTTCGGCAAAAACCAGCTCCCGACAAAGGCCCCCAAAACCCCGAACAGGAGGTCGCCAAGGAGCCCCAGGCCCGTCCCCTGCACAATCTGACCGGCCAGCCAGCCCGCGACGAGGCCGACGAACAATATGATCAGCAGGCCTTCGCTTGATATATACATTGTGTCATTCCCGCGTTTAGCCTGGACGCCGCATTCGCAAGCGGGATCGGACTGTGTGTGTAAATGGGATCAGCTCGAACGTGTGATATGATTACGGTAACGCATCGATATCACCAGAGTTCCGCCAACCCACTCCGAATGCGGTGCGCACGATTCAATCAGTTCGCGGATCATTGCAGTGTGGCGCCGGATAGGGTGCGCTTCACGCTTCGTCCCGCTCTTTCTAATGACCGAAAATGTACGTGAACCGGCTGGCTGTTCCGGCGGAATCGCTGGCTGTTATCTGGCTGATAGCTGGCTGTTATCGGCGAACAGCCAGCCGCCCGCAAACCTCTGGAACGGTTTGAGAATTCAGGCTTGCAGTTCAGTATAACAGCCAGTGCGAAAATTTCCGCCGATAACAGCCAGGAACAGCCAGCACGCGTGCCGTTCAGCTCAGGAAAAAGACTGCCACGGCAGCGCCGCCGCCGAATATGCCCGCGATCACCATCGACAAGATCGACGCCACCACCGATCCCGAGCGCCGCTGCCGGAAGCTGCTCCGCTTGCCGGGCTTGCCGAGCTTGAGCTCTACCAACCCGGCCAGCCCGCCGCCGAGGGTCGTGCAGGCAAGTGTCACGATCGCGCCGGAGACCGTCTGCAGCGCGATCGCGATCGGCAGGATCACGCCGAGCGGCGCCGTCATCGCCAGCGCCGCCATCAGCTTGGCGAGATCGACCTCTTGCTTGGCGACAGGCGACACAGCGAGCAGATCGGGCGCGTCCTCGGCCGAGACGGTCAGCCAGGCGAAGCTGCCGGCCAGCTGGCTCGCGATCAGCACGCTGGCAAAGGCGAGGCCCGCCGCGATCGGCGGATGATCGCCGCGCCCGCCAAACGCCACAAAGACGATCGGCGCGAGATAGACGAGGCGCAGCACGATCTGGAACGCAAGCGCCGGGTCGCGCGCGAGCAGCCGCCATTCCTTGGCGAAGATCGAACGGAACAGGGTTGGATGGAACAGCCGGGCGATCCCGCGCCCTGTCGGCCGCGCGCGCGAAAGCCGCACGCCGCCATCCTGATACCCGCTGAGGAACTGCCGCTCGAGCGTCGCACCGGCAAGCATGAACAGCAGCAGGCCCGTCCCGAGCATCACCGCGATCGCCAGCGGATCGCCCAGGGCAGCGCGGCCTGGCAGAGCGCTCAGCCCGGTGTCGCCGATGCCACGGGCGTGAAGCTGGTTGAACACGGCGACCATGCTGTTTTGCCGGCGGTCGCTATGGGACAGGATCTGCGAGATCAGGAACATCGCGCCGCCGAGCAAGGCCGCTGCGATCTGGCCGACGGTGCGCGCCGCGCGCGGGCCGGCCAGCGTCGCCAGCGCGAGCGTGATGGCGATACCGATCGCTGCAGCGCCAAGCGCGAGCGCGCCGAGCAAGGCGACCACGCCGAACAGTTGCGGATGGCCAAGCGTTGCGACCGGCACCACGATCGCCAGCAGCAAGATCGCATAGGTCAGCGCGATCGTGCCGGTGATGCCGAGCAGCTTGGCGAGCAGCACCGTCCGCCCCTCGATCGGCGCCGAGAAGAGCAGGGCGAGATCGCCCGTCTCGTACAGGGTCCGCTGGCTGCCGATCATCGCCTGCGCGGTCATGAAGGTGAAGGCGACGATGCTGCCGGAAAGGATCGCGGTCCTGAGCCCGGGGAATGTCGGGATCGGCTGGTCCTGCAAGAGCAGGGCGAGAAAACAGCCAAAGCCGAGCCAGGCCAGCATCATCGCATAGCCGATCCAGCGGGTGGCGCCGCGCTTTGAGCGTGATCGCCATGCCAGCCTTATCTCGTGCAGCGCGAGCCAGGCGAACGAGCCCGGCGGTGCCAGCCCCGCCACCCGGCTCATGCCGCGCTCGTCAGGCGGATGAAAATGTCCTCCAGCGTCATCCCCTCGGTGCCCGCGCGGCTGCGCAATTCCTCGAGCGTGCCCTCGGCGAGCAGCTTGCCGCCGGCGATGATGCCGATCCGGTCGGCCATGCGCTCGGCGACTTCGAGGATATGGGTCGTGACGATCACTGTCTTGCCGTCATCGACCTGCGCGCGCAGCGCATCCTTCACGGCGCGCGCCATGCTCGCGTCGAGGCCGGTCAGCGGTTCGTCGAGGATCAGGAGCTTCGGATCGTGGATCAACGCGCCGGCGAGCGCGACCTTCTGCTTCATGCCGCGCGAAAAGCCCTCGCACCGTGTGTCACGCTGCTCCCAAAGATCGAGCCAGTGGAGCAGCCGCTCGGCCTCCGTTGCCGCGCCGTTCGGCTCCATTCGCCACAGGCCGGCGACAAAGGCGAGATATTCGGCCGGGGTCAGCTTGTCATAGAGCATCGGCTCGTCGGGCAGCCAGGCGGTGATCGCCTTCGCCTCGAGCGGGTTGCGCAGCGCGTCGATACCGAGGATCTCGATGCTGCCCGCATCGGGCCGGGCGAGGCCGGTCACCATCCGCAGCGTGGTGGTCTTGCCCGCGCCATTGGGGCCGAGCAGGGCGTAGAGCTGGCCCGCGGCGATCTCGAGGTCGAGCCCCGCGATCACCGGCTTGTCGAAACTCTTGGCAAGGCCACGGATGCGCAGGGCTGGTTCAGTCATACCCGGCAACCTATAAGAATGCGCCGGCTCGTCCAGAGGGCTCGCCTTATTCTCCGGGCACGATCCGGAACAGATCTTCCACCCGCCGGTCGAGCGCCGCCGCCAGCTTGAGCGCAAGAAGGGTGGAGGGGACGAAGATGCCGTTCTCGACCGTGTTGATGGTCTTGCGGCTTACCCCGATCCTGTCAGCGAGCTCGGCCTGGGTCAGGCCGAGCCTCGCCCGTTCGTCCTTGAGGCTGTTGGCAAGGCCTTCGTTCATGCGGCGTGAGCGCGGCGTTCGAGATAGCCGAACCAGAGCAATGCCGAGGCGATACCGAAAGTGATGATGATGCGCGATGCCTCCTGCCCCTCGAACGGCTTGTAGCGATCGACCACGAAGGTGACGGCGGCAGTGCCCATCGCGACCCAGAAGCCGACCGCCAGGCTGCGCTGCCGGTTCTCGCGGGTGACCTCGTCGTTCAGCAGCTTGCGCACCCCGAGCGTTTGAGTCCAGCCGCCGCCGCCCGCCAGGATGATCAGCAATATGGCGCTCCAGGCCACCCAGCCGGCAACGCGCACATGGTCGACCAGCCGCTGTTCGCTGGTGCTGGCGCCGAGCGTGGTGAGGAACGCGGCGGCCGATGCCATGGCGATCCGCGCACGCTGGCGCCCCTCCGCTTCCGCCTTCTCGATGTCGCTCTTCATTGTCGCGCCTCCCGATTCGTGTAACCTATAGGTGTCATGTAACCCACAGGTTACTCCGCCGTCAACTGTGCCCGATCCGGGGCGGCCGGATTCCTTTGGCGGGGTTCCTTCGGCGGGAGGGCTTCGTTAGGAGGTAAGGCATGGCGTCACCGCAACAGGATCAACCGGTCGAAGGCCGCTTCGACGGGAAGGAGCACCGCTTCCCGGTGCGCGTCTATTTCGAAGACACCGATCTGTCGGGCGTGGTCTATCACGCCAATTATCTGCGCTACATGGAACGCGCCCGGTCGGACATGCTGCGGCTGGCGGGCATCGACCAGCGGGCGGTGCACGAGGCGGGCGGCGGTGCCTACGCCGTGAGCAGCCTCGCCATCCGTTACAGGCGCCCGGCGCGGCTCGACGATGCGCTGGTGGTGGTAACCAGATTGACACAGATACGCGCCGCGTCAGTCGATATTCATCAGAGAGTCATGCGCGGGGCTGAGATACTAAGCGATGCGGAAGTAACGGCCGCCCTGGTGGCAACATCGGGCCGGCCGACACGCCAGCCCGCCGCATGGATCGAGGCGTTCCGGCGTCTGATGGACCAAGGAGAAGACGATTCGTGAACGACCTGTTCTTCAATAGCGATACGGCGACGATCTCGCCTGTCGCCACGCACATCGTCGTGCTGGTGGTGATGGGCGGCCTGCTGCTCGCCAGCATCTGGACCTGGGCGATCATCCTCAGCTTCGCGGTGCGGATCGGGCGGACGCGCCGCAGGATGGATCTGTTCGAGCGCGATTTCTGGAAGGCGGAGGATATCGACGCCTTTTATCGGCTGGTGGGCGAAAGCGATCTGCCGGTGGCGCGGGTCTTCTCGGCGGGCGTGCGGGAATGGCGGCGATCGACCGCGATCGGCTCGGTCGACCGCGATGGCACGCGCGAGCGGCTGGCGACGGCGATGGGCTCGGCGGTCGCGAACGAGGTCGACAAGCTGGCGGACCGGCTCAACATCCTCGCGACGGTCGGGGCGGTCGCGCCGTTCGTCGGGCTGTTCGGCACAGTGCTCGGCATCATGGGCAGCTTTTCGGGCATCGCCAGCGCGCAGAACACCTCGCTGGCGGTGGTCGCGCCCGGCATCGCCGAGGCTCTGTTTGCGACCGCGATCGGCCTGTTCGCGGCGATCCCGGCGGTCATCGCCTATAACCGCTTCAGCCATGGCACCAACAGGATCGAAGCGCGGCTCAACCGTTTCGCCGACGGCTTCCACGCTACCTTGAGCCGTCAGCTCGAGACGGACGTGAAGAAACTCTGATGGCGATGCAGCTGCCCTCGCAACGCGGTCGCGGCCGGCGGGCGCCGATGGCGGAGATCAACGTCACGCCGCTCGTCGACGTGATGCTGGTGCTGCTGATCATCTTCATGGTAACGGCGCCGCTGCTCACCGCCGGCGTGCCGGTCAACCTGCCCGACAGCCGGGCGAAATCGCTCGACCAGGATCAGCAGCCGGTCCAGATCTCGATGGAGGCCGGCGGCAAGATCTTCATCGACAAGGACGAAGTCACCGAGGCGATCCTGCCCGACGTGCTGCAGCAGATCGTATCGAAAGCCAGCACCGGCACCGGTCCCGATGGTCCCAAGCCGCCCCAGGTCTTTCTGCGTGCCGACAAGAGCCTCGATTATGGCCGGGTGATGCGGGTGATGGGCGAGCTCAACCATGCCGGGCTCAACCGCGTTGCGCTGGTGACGGTGGGCGACGACGCCAAGTGACCGGACGGGTGGCCTGATGCAGCGGTCTGAAATGGTCGGGCTCGGCGTGGCCGTGCTCGGCCACGCCGCGCTGTTCGCGCTGCTGACGCTGAGCTTCTGTGCGCCGCCAAAGGTCGAGCCGCCGCACGCCAAACCGATCGACGTGTCGCTGGTCGACGATGTCGGCTTGGTCGCGACGACGCCGCAAGCAGCCGATCCGGCGGAATCGAAAGCACCCGAGCAGGGGCCGCCGGAGGATGCCGCTCCCGCCGCGAAGCAACAGGCCGAGCCTGATCCCACGCCGCCCGCACCCCAGCCCAAGGCAGCGCCTCCGCCCAAGCCGGCTCCGGAGGCAAAGCCGCAACCCAAAAAGCCCGTCGCGCCAGCGCCGGACAAGGCAAACACGCAAGCCAAACGCGATGCCTTGGCGGCAAGCCTTGCCGCGACTATTCGGGGCACCGGCAGCAACGCGAACTCCACCAGGAAGCATGCGAGCGGTTTCAACATTGACGATGTGATGAACGACGGCCTCGGTACCAAACCCTCCCCGTCGAAAAACAAGACGCCGCCGGGCGCCGTGCTGGATGCAAAGGCTATGGCCGATATCCAGTCGGCAATTAAGCGGCAAATCCAGCCCTGCGCCGATCGCCAGGTCATTCCCGGGCCGGGTGCCAACCAGATTTCGGTCAAGCTCAACCTGCGGATCAATCGCGACGGCACGCTTTCGGCGACGCCCAAAATGGTCGGCAGCCCGAGTGGTGTGGACGAAGACAATGGACGCTATGTCCAGCGTGTTGTCGATCTCGGCGTTGCCGCGTTCAAGGGCTGTTCACCGCTGAGATTGCCGGATCAATATTATCAGACCTCCGCCGGCGGCTGGAACAACATCAACTTCACGTGGCAATTGAAGCACTAGCGAGGCACGCAATGACCCTTCGATATTCCATCGCGCTACCCTGGCTCTTCGCGCTTGCCCTCTCCGCCGCGCCTGTTGCAGCGCAGACTCCGCCCGCGCCGGACCAGCAGCTACAACCGCCGGGGAGCGATCAAACGCCACCTCCGCTCGAGGTGTCGGTGACGGGCGGTACCTCGGCGCCGCTCGGCATCGCCATTCCGGTAATGCCGACCTCGGAGGCCACCAACACGCCCGCCGGTCGCACCGACGCGCTCGGCCGCGAGCTCGCCCAGATCGTCACCAATGATCTGAGGAATTCGGGCCTGTTCAAACCGGTCGGGGCCGACGCACTGAAAAGTGTCGCCTATCCCGAGGTGACGGCGCCCTCCTTCGATTATTGGAGCGGCGCCGGCGCGCAGACACTCGTCCAGGGCTTTGTCCGAGCCAATGGTGACGGTACGCTGACCGTCGGCTGCTATCTCTATGACATCTTTGCCCGCACTGAATTGACCCGTCAGGGCTTTGTCGTCTCGCCGGGCGACTGGCGCCGTGCCGGGCATAAATGCGCCGACATGGTCTATACCCGGCTGACCGGCGAAGGTCCCTATTTCGACAGCCGCATGGTCTATGTCTCGGAGACCGGGCCCAAGGCGCGCCGCCTCAAGCGGCTCGCCATCATGGATCAGGACGGCGCGAATCACCGTTTCCTGACCAACGGCCAGTCGATCGTCCTGACCCCGCGCTTCTCGCCGGACCAGAAATCGATCGTCTATATGAGCTATCTGAACGATCGCCCGGCGATCTATGTGTACGATATCGGGACAGCGCGGCAGCGCCTCGTCGTCAACAATCCGAGCCTCACTTTCGCGCCGCGCTTTTCGCCCGATGGCCGCTGGATCCTGTTCTCGATGGCGGTCGCCGGCAACACCAATCTCTACCGCGTCGAGGCTGCCGGCGGCTCGCCGCAGCGGCTGACCAACAGCCCGGGCATCGATACCGGCGGCAGCTATTCGCCCGACGGCACGAAGATCGCGTTCGAGAGTGACCGTTCGGGGACCCAGCAAATCTATGTCATGGGCGCCGACGGATCGAACCCGACCCGCATCAGCTTTGGCGGCGGGCGCTACGCAACGCCTGCCTGGAGCCCGCGCGGGGACCTGATCGCCTTCACGAAAATCGCGGGCAGTTTCCGGATCGGCGTGATGAGCCCGGGCGGCGGCAACGAACGCCTCCTGACCGACAGCTGGCAGGACGAGCAGCCGAGCTGGTCGCCCAATGGCCGGGTGTTGGTGTTCTTCCGCTCGCATCAGGGCGGCGCCGGAAATGCCGATCTCTGGTCGGTCGACCTGACCGGGGTCAACGAACGCAGGCTGGCAACGCCGCTCGATGGATCCGATCCGGCATGGGGGCCGTTACGCCCCTGACGGACGATTACAGCCATTTCGGCTGGACGTTGACTCTCGTTAACCAATACCCGATGCCCAACGGGTCGTTTTCCAAGCGCACCCGAAACGACCCGGACACGAAGGAGAAGCCAGATGGCCAGATTGACCACGACGCTGATCGTTGCCGCAGCACTCGCAGCGACCGCCGGATGCAGCCCCAAGCCGAAACAGCTTCCGCCCCCGCCGGGCGAGCAGGGCCCTCCGGCCACGCAGCAGCAGGATAATGTCCGCCCCGGTTCGCGCGCCGATTTCGAGCGTTCGGTCACGAGCAACACGGTCCACTTCGCGTTGGACAAATATGACCTCGATTCCGAGGCGCGCGCGATTCTCGACAGCCAGGCGGCGTGGCTTGCGCATTGGCCCAATGTTCCGGTCAGCCTCGAGGGGCATTGCGACGAACGCGGCACTCGCGAATATAACCTCGCGCTCGGCGATCGCCGCGCCAATGCGGCGAAGAATTATCTTGCGTCGCGCGGCATCAACCCGGCGCGAATCTCGACGATCAGCTATGGCAAGGAACGCCCGATCGCGCTCGGTTCGGACGAAGCCAGCTGGGCCCAGAACAGGCGTGCGGTGACGATCGTCCTGAACTAGCCCGCTAGCGGGCTATCCCGGCGCAGGCCGGGATCCAGCAAACAGAAAGGCGCCGCCATATCACCATATGGCGGCGCCTTTTTGTGATAATCCGAGAAGGGCTTGCACCGACCGAAATCCCGATATAAATGTGATATCACATTAACGGGAGGATCCCATGACGGATTCAGTTGCCAGGAATACCGCGCTCACATTGTCGAATGAGCGCCCTGCCGCTACGTCGAGCGGCTATACCATGCTGTTGATCATGCTGCTTGCGTTCGTCGCGGGGGTCTATGGCGCGACTGTCATACGGCACAATCCCGCCTTTGGCGGCATGGTCATGGCCGTTTCCACGCTCGTCTTCTTCTTCCTGCTCTGCGGCTTCTACATGCAGCAGCCCAACCAGGCGACCGCGATCACGCTGTTCGGTTCGTACAAGGGTACCGACCGCAATACTGGTCTGCGCTGGCTGCTGCCATGGCTCGGTCGCAAGAAGGTTTCGCTCCGCGCCAACAACATGATCTCCGAGCGGCTCAAGGTGAATGATCTGCGCGGCAACCCGATCGAGATCGCGGCCCAGGTGGTGTGGCGCGTGACCGACACGGCCCAGGCCCTGTTCGACATCGATGACTATAAATCCTTCGTCATCGTCCAGATCGAGGCGGCGGTGCGCACCATCGGCGCGCGCTACCCCTATGACGATTTCGAGCATCAGGAGGTCACGCTGCGGGGCAATCACGATCAGGTCAGCGCCGAGCTTCGGACCGAACTGATCGCGCGTCTTGTCGTGGCCGGCATCACGGTTGACGAGTGCGGCTTCACCCATCTTGCCTATGCGCAGGAGATTGCCGGTGCGATGCTGCGCCGCCAGCAGGCCCAGGCGGTGGTCGCTGCCCGCAAGACGTTGGTCGAAGGTGCTGTCGGCATGGTCGAGATGGCGCTCGAGATGCTGTCGGCCAAGAATGTCGTCGAGCTCGATGATGAGCGCCGCGCGGCGATGGTCTCGAACCTCATGGTGGTGCTGTGCGGTGAGCGCGACACCCAGCCGGTGGTGAACACGGGCACTCTGTACCAATAGGCATGCACCGTTGAGCGTTCCCCCCAAAAAGGCATTCCCTTTGCGCCTCGATCCCGCGCTCTACGCGGCGGTCGAGCGCGCGGCGGCGGCCGATCTCAGGAGCGTGAACGCCGAGCTTGAATGCCTGCTCCGCGAGGCGCTGGCGAAGCGCGGGGTGAAACTGGAAACCCCGGTGCGGGCCAAGCGCGGCCGGCCGGCAAAGACAGGAGACACGTAAATGATCGGCATGCTCACGACGCGGGGCCGTCTGCCCTGGCTCATCGCATTATCCGCGGCACTGCTCGGTCTCGGGCTGCTGCTTCGCCTGCATTGAGGACCTTTGTAATGGCATCCAATGAGGTGAAGCGCTCATTCCATGTGCGTGAGGGCTATTGGTTCGCACCCAAGCGGTTCGGCTTCGGCGCGACGCCGATTACCTGGCAGGGCTGGGCGCTCACGCTCGGCTTCGTCGCGACGCTGCTGCTCGATGGGCGTTTCGTGGACGCCATTGTGCCAAAGATCGTCATTGGCGCCACGCTGACCGCCGCGATGCTGGCCATCACCCGGCGCAAGACCGACGGCGGCTGGTCCTGGCGCTGGGGGTCGCGCGGCTAGCGCATCCTGCGTTAGATCTGAACCGCCAAGCGACTGGCTTCTGTTCTCCTTGCTTCCCCAGCGAAGGCTGGGGCCCAGTTGGGGAACGCTGGTGATGCACGCTGTGCGTCATTACCTCTGCCATCCCGACTGGGCCCCAGCCTTCGCTGGGGAAGAGAAGAAGGCGGCGTAGCGCGCACGCGGGTCAGATTTAACGCACCCCGCCAGGCCGGCTCAGTCGTTGCGCAGCGCGCCTGCAACCTTCACCTCGGACAGGCCGGCAACGGCTCCAGCCGGTACCCGCAGCCGAATGCGCACGCGCCTGGCTTCGACTGCCCTGGTCGCGATGGACCGCTCGCGACTGGCGTCCGATCCCTGCTCCTGCTCCGCGATCACCTGCCAATTGCCCTGCCGATCCTGCGCCTCGGCGACGAAACCATAAGCGGCCGCCTGCGGGAATGTGAGGAACAGGCGGTGGATTTCCGCCACCCGCTCGATATCGACGGTTACACTCATCACCGTGTCGCCCGCCGCCGGAGCCCAATTGGTGTTCGGGTCGCCGTCATTGACGAGACGCGAGCTATGCCCTTGCGCGCTCGAGCTCGCATCGGTGGGGTTGTTGAGGCCGAATAGGGTGTCAGCGGCCGGCCCGCCGGCATCGAAGGGAACATAGGGCCGGTCGGCGACAAGCGGCGTTTTGCCCGGCACGAAGGGCGGGCCGGCAAGCGTCCGCACCACCGCCTCTCCAGCCCGGAGCCCGGGCGAGGTCGCGCGCAGGCGCGTGGTTCCCGCCTGCCAGCTGCGCATCGCGATTGCTGCCTCACCGTCGCGAATGACAATGTCGCTGTCGGGCGCGAAATCGATCGCCCGCCCTGTCGGCAGCTCGCCCGGCCCAGCCTCGATCGCGAGATGAACCGGCGGGCTGTTGCTCAGCCGCCGGCCGGCAGCGTCGACTACGCTGACCACCACCTGCACATCGTCGGTTCCGTCGGCCCGCGCGATGGTCGGCGAACTTGTCGTGATCCTGAGTGCAGCGGGCGTCCCGGCCTGCGGCCAGGTGGGCGGCGGCACATGCGAATAGGCGTTGCGATACCAATAATATTGCCGCTTGGGCAGCCGGAAATAGTCGATCATGCCCATCCCGCCGAAGCGCTTGCCCGCGATCGAGCCATGGTCGAAGCCTGCCCAGATGACCTCTCCGGAACGCCATGGCAGGCGCCACGATCCCTCCTTGTCGGGGTCAGCGCCGGGGGTCTTCGGCAGCTCGTCCCAACCCGGTTCATAAGCCCCGGGCCGATCAGCCATGGTCGATCCATATTCGGCGGCGAAGTTGGCGATGCCCGGATCGGGGAAAAGCCTCGCGCCGTCGCCATTATAGCCAGCGATATCGCCAAGCTTGTCGATGTCGCCGCGCTGGGCGCCGTCGACCGCGGCCGGGCGGGTGGGGTCGAGCTGGTGCGACAAGGCGACCTCCTCGCGCAATAGCCGCCGCACCTCAGGCATTGTCTCCTGGGCCGTGAAGAACACTTCATTGTCCATCCCCCAGGCGGGGATCGAGGGATGATTGCGGTTGATGCGGATGAGTTCGGCGAGCTGCTGCTTCACGCTTGCGTCAAACGCGGCGCGCTGCCCCGGCTCGGTGGGGTAGGCGGAAGCGCCCCAAGGGTTCTTGAAATTCGCCGTGCCCCAAAAGGACACTTCGGGGAGGAAGAGCATGCCGATCCGATCGGTCAACTCAGCGAAATGCGGGTCGTGCGGGTAATGGGAGCCACGAATGAAGTCGAAGCCGGCGGTCTTGATCATGCGCACATCGCGCTCGATCGCGCCGTTGGTCACCGCGTCGCCCCAGCCCGCCTGATCCTGGTGAACGTTCGCGCCCTTGAAATAATAATGCCGGCCATTGAGGAAAAAGCCCTGATCGGCGGTCCATTTGAACCAGCGGAACCCGAACTCGGTCTCGAACCGGTCACGCTCACGGCCATCGACGCTCACTATCGTCACGGTGCGATAGAGGTTGGGTGTTTCCGGGCTCCACAGCCGCGGGCGCCGGACCGGCGACGACATTTGCTGAGCCATGACGGTGCCGCCGGGCGCGATGCGCACCCGGGCATCGGGCGGCGTGGCAACCGCGACGCCACGCTGATCGAGGATCTGCGTATGGACGACGGCATCCACGGGTCTGGTCGAATCGTTGCGAACCTCCGTCTCCGCCGCGACCTTGCCCGAGGCAGCCGACAGATCGGGCGTCGTGATCCGGGTTCCGGTCCAGGGCACATGCACCGCGTCCGTCTCGACCAGCCACACATCGCGGTACAGTCCGCCGCTGAAGACATGTTCCCCGGCGCGGGGCGCGAGGGTCGGGTCCCAATCATTGTTGACCCGCACGGCGACGATATTGCGGCCCGGACGAACCGCCGCGCTGATGTCGACCGGGAAGCCGGTATAGCCACCGCGATGATGGGCGACCTCGACACCGTTCACGAAGACATGCGCGTCCTGAAACGCCCCCTCGAATTCAAGCGACAGGCGCCGGTTGGGCGATAGTGCCGGAACGGTGAACGCTTTCCGGTACCAGCCATCGCCGGTGTAGAAGGTGGCGGCCCGGAAATAGGGCATGCTGAAGCTGTGCGGCAGACCGACGCGCTGCCATCCGCCATCGTCAAACGCCGGCGCGTCGGCTCCGTCCGCCTTGCCGAGCTTGAAGCGCCAATCCGCATTGAAGTTGATACGGACGCGGCCGACGGATGGCGCTTTGGCAGCGGCGTGGGCGGCGGCGGCAGGGCGCGCCTGAGCATCGAGCGAGATCAGCAGTCCAATCGACAGGGCTATTCCGCGGACGCAGCTCTTTACCGTCACAATGGCTCTCCACTCTTTATGTCTTTGCCCGGCCGGCACGTCCGTCGGACGTCGCCACGGCGTCATCCCGAACGGTAAGCGGCGTAGCTTCCATAGCTCGCGACCGCGAAGGGGACGAAATAGGTGAGCAGCAGTTTCCAGATCACCAGTGGATGGCCGCTCAAAAGTGCGTCTCCCTGATTGATGCTGTTCAGGACGGTGCCGATGATCACCGCCACTGACAATGAGCGTCGGACGGAACGGGGCGTAAATGTCCGCCTCAGGGCTTCGCTTGGAGCTGCCATGCCGGCCCTCTTCCACGGATTCTCCGATGTCCGCAATGGCCGTCTGCCGCCCGACCGCTTCACGAGCTTACGGCCCGCGGCTGGCGCCTGCACACGCCGCACTGTCAGGCGAACATTGTACAATGTTCTGTACAGTTGGAAATGTCAGTGTCCCTCATGACATTCCCAACAGGCGGCGCTCGCTCGCATCGCCGCCGCTCGATTCAACCATGTCGAAAACCGCGCTACCCGGCATGATCGCAGCGGAAAACCGCCGTGTCTTTCTCAGTGCCGGCAAATATTTTGCTTTGCCCCGCCTCGCGGGCGAGGATCAGCCAAGGGCCTGGTCGAGCAGCTTGGCGAGCCGCAAGCCGCCGCGCTCGACCTGAAGCTTCGCCACCGGCACCAGCCTGTCGATCGTTGCGTCGTCGAGCGTGACATGCGCCGGGTTCGGCGCGCAGGGGTCGCCGCCGAGCGCGCTTGTATAGACGCTGTCATGCGCGACCAGCCAGCTCTCGCGGCTCCAGTCGGTCACGGTGCCGGCGGCGATCCGGGAGCGCACCGCGGCGGGATAGCGCCGCACCAGCGACGGCCCCGTCGTGATCGCGCGTTCCGCGAGCGGCCCGTCCCAGACCGAGTGAAGGTTGAAGCGGGGGGGCGCATAAATGCCATAGGTCGCCCCGACATCATTGCCGCCCTTGTCGTCCTTCTCCCCGGCATGGAGCGGCTGGTGAAGATCGCCGACAAAGTGGATCAGGAACACAAGCGCCTGTACGCGGTCCTTCGCCGGCGTGCGCTTGTCCTTGAGCAGCTTCACATCGCGCTCGATCTGGGCGGACACGCATTTGCCGTCCTTGCAGGGCTCGACCAGGTCGAAGGGCTTGCAGATGTTCACATCCTGGAAGTGCCAGGCGAACGCATAATCATAGGGCCGCTTGCCGTCGGGAGTCTTGATCGTCTTGATGCAATCCGCCCAGACGCTCGCCTCTTCGATCGTGCGGGTCGGGCAGGTCGGCGTGTCGAGTAACGCGGTCGACTGGCGGAGCAGCCGCTCGATCGCGATCCTGGTCTGCGGGCGGACATTGGCGCGCGCGATCTCGGCGACGGTCTGGTGGCCATATTCCCAATAAGCGGCGGCGGGGGACGCGGTGGCGGCAAGCGCGACGGCGGCGAGAGCTGGGAGGATGCGACTCATGGCAGCGGGTCTAGCCGGTGCGGGTTCCGGGCGAAAGCGGAGGGCACCTATTCGTCGCCGTAAATGGCGATCCTCCGCGCGCCGCTCGAATCGACCGCCGCGCGGAACATGCCCGATGTATTGAAGCTCCAGACGGTCTCACCGCCCGGCCCGGTTACGATCACGCCGCCACGGCCGCCCAGCGCTTTAACTTCGGCCATCACCGCATCAGCCGCGGCTTGCAGCGGCTCTCCCGCCAGCCGGACACGCGCGCAGATTTCATGCGCGACGCCGAGGCGGATGAAATACTCCCCCGATCCTGTCGCCGAGACAGCGCAGGCACGATCATCGGCATAGGTGCCGGCACCGATCAGCGGCGAATCGCCGATCCGGCCCCACCGCTTGCCGGTCACACCGCCAGTCGATGTCGCCGCCGCGCTATGGCCGTGCGTGTCGAGCGCCACCGCGCCGACCGTCCCGTACTTCATGTCGACATCGAAGGAGTCGGCGCCGCGCGCCTTCAACTCCTCGAGCTGGCGTCGCCGCTCGGGAAGTATGAACCAGTCCTGCGCGGCCTGTTCGAGTCCATGCTCGCGGGAGAACAGGTCGGCGCCCTCGCCGCCGAGCAGGACGTGCCGGCTCTCCTCCATCACCGCGCGGGCGAGGCTGACCGGGTTGCGCGTCGCCGTCACGCCGGCAACCGCGCCGGCCGCGCGGCTGCTGCCGTCCATGATCGCCGCATCGAGCTCGGCCACGCCTTCATGGCTGAGCGCGGCGCCGCGCCCGGCGTTGAAGTGCGGATCATCCTCGAGCACCCGCACCGCTGCTTCGACCGCATCCATCGCGCTGCCGCCGGCAGAGAGAATCGCTGAGCCTGCATCCAGCGCCGCCGCCAGGCCCGATCGGGCGCCCGAATCGACCTCGGCGGCGATGCGGTCGCGAGTCATCATCCCGGCGCCGCCATGGATCACCAGCGTCCAGCCTACCCCTGGCGCCATCGTCAGGCCTGCGACGCCAGCACAGCGGCGGGTCCCGGTCGCGCGGCCCTTGCCCGCAATCCGATGAGCGGCCGCAGCCAGCTGATCTCGCGCCCGAGCAGGTAAAAAGCCCAGCAGCCGGCGATGGTCGCGGCGACGAGAATGGCGAATTCAGCGGCCGGGGCCAGATTCTGGCCGAGCAGCATCCATTCGACCCCGACGATCACTGTCTGATGGATGATGTAGAAGGGGAACACAGCCTCGGTGAGCGTCTTGCGCCAGCGGTGATCATGGTTCCAGAAACGCTCGGCAATGCCGATCAGGGCAATGATCGCGCACCAGCCCTGCACGATGCGGGCGGTCGCGAAAATATAGCCGAAGGGCGGGTTGGGCATCGCGCTGCCGGGCCAGCGCCACTCGATCGCGGCAACGATCGCATAGCTCAGCACCGCGACGATCCCCGCCGTTTTCCACCATCGGCCGATTGCTGCCATCGCAGGTGCCGAGCGCGCCAGGGCGAAGCCGAACAGGAAGCCGGGCAGATAATGAAGATGGGCAATGCCGTCGCTGAGCAGGTCATGGGTTTCCCGTGCGCCCTGCAACGCCATATCGACCAGCAACAGCCAAGCGATCGGCACGATCACCACTGCGACAGTGCCGAAAGCGCGGTCGAAGAAGCCTTGCGCGCTTCGGCCCCGGGCGAGCCAGATCCCGGCCGCCAGCGCCATGGTGTAGAGCCACAGATAGACGACGAACCAGAGATGCTGCCAGGTGGGCAGGATGATGCCCTCGAGGCTGCCGAAGCGGAAATAATCGTGCAGCCAGAACCAGCCGAAACCCTGGGCATAACCATGCTTGCCCATCAGTTCGATCCAGGGTTGCAACGGCACGATCACCGCCATGCCAAACAGCAGGGGGATCAGCAGCCGCTTGCTGCGCGAGCCCACAAACCCGCCGACCTCGCCGCCCTTGAGGAGCAGCGCGCGGCTGGCATAGCCGGAGACGACGAACAGCAGCATCAACCGCCAGCTATTGGTCGCGAGCATCGGGATCGCGACCCATTCGGCCGGGTGACTGGTCTTCACATGGAAGTCCCAGGGCACGAACACCATGCCGACATGATAGAAGATAAGAAGGCCAAAGGCGCCGATACGCAGCCAGTCCAGGCCGTAATGCCGATCCATGATCGGCCTTTAACGCGTCAGCCCGCAATGGCCAGCGCTTAGGTTGAGAGCACGGTGGAGCGTGGCGGGGCCGGGGCGATCGCCCCGGCCCGTCCCTCAAGCCGGGCGCAGCTCGCTACCGGAACCATTGGCCGCCGGTTGCGGGCGCGATCGGCGGCGCAATCCGATCAGAGGCCGCAGCCAGCCGATCTGCCGGCCGATCAGGTAAAAGGCCCAGCACCCCGCGACAGTCGCCGGTACCAGGATCGCGAACTCGGCGACCGGCCCGATATGGAGTGGAAGCAGCCAATATTCGACCAATATGATCACCGTCTGGTGGATGATGTAGAAGGGAAAGACGGCTTCCGTCAGCATCGGCCGCCAGGTGGTATCCCGGTTCCAGAAGCGCTCGGCGATGCCGATCAGGGCGGCGATGCTCGGCCAGCACTGCATCTGGCGTCCGACCTGAAAGAGCGTGGCAATCGACCTGGTTGGTATTGCAAAGCCCGGATAGGCGATCTCGACTGATGCCACGATCAGGCAGCCGGCGATGGCGAGAAAGGCGGATAGCTGCCAGAACCGCGCGAGCGCCGCCATCGCCGGCCTGGAGCCGGCAAGGCCGAAGCCGAACAGGAAGGCGGGGAAATAGGTGAGATGCGCGATGCCGTCATGGAACAGGTCGTGCGTGTCCTCGCCGCGCCGGAACAGGATGAGGTTGAACAGCAGCAGCCAGACGATCGGCACCCACAGCACCCGCAGCCCGGCAAAGACCCGGTCGAACGCGGCTTGCACCCCCCTCAAGCGCGGGAGTGCGAGCAGCGCCGCGAGCGCCAGGGTGTAGACCCACAGATACACGACGAACCAGAGATGGTTCCAGGTCGGCAGGATGACCCCGTCGAGTTTGCCGAACCGGAAATAGTCGCGTGTGAAGAACCACGCGAAGCTCTCGCGATAGCCATGCTGGACGGTCAGCTCGACCCAGCTTTGCGGCGGCACGATCACCGCCATGCCGAACAGCAGCGGCAGAAGCAGGCGTGCGTTGCGATTGCCGAGAAAAGCGCGAACGCTCGCCGATTTGGCGAACAGGGCGCGGCTGGCATAGCCCGAGACCAGGAACAACAATGTCAGGCGCCAGGCATTGGTCATCAGCATCGGCACCGCGACCCAGTCGGCCGGATGGGCCGTCTTCACATGGAAGCCCCAGGGCACGAAGACCATGCCGATATGATAGAAGATCAGCAGAGCGAACGCCCCGATCCTCAGCCAGTCCATCCCGTAATGCCGGTCCATCTTTTCGCCTCCATGATCGATCGGCGATGGCTAGCGAGCGGCGCCATGGCCCGGTATCGCTGAGGGGCGGGAGGCGGTATCACAGGGACGATGGCGACGGGCATGGGGACAAGCGGCGGCGGAGCCGGGATGAACGGCGCGCAGCGCCGCGTCGCGCTGATCCTCGCGGCGGGCTTCGTCGCGGTGCTTCTCGCGATTCTGGTTGCCGATGCCGAATCGATGATGAGCGATCTCGCCCTGAGCGGGAAACACGATACGGCGGTCCATATCTGGGGCTGGGAGGCCAGCAGTATCATCGCCTGGCTTACGGCGACGCCGGCGATCTGGTGGCTGGTCGCACACATGCGCCCGCCCCGCTTTTCGTGGCCGGTGGTGGCGCTGATCATTGCGCTGGCGAGCGTGCCGCTCTCCCTCTGGCACATCGCCCTGATGGTCGTGCTGCGAAAGCTGCTCTACGCCATGGAAGGCGGGCACTATCATTTCTTCGATCTGTTCGGCTCGATCAGCGAGCGCCTGCTCTACGAATATCGCAAGGACTTCGCCTCCTATCTGCAATTCGCCGGGTTCGCCGCGCTCGCGCAATGGCTGCTCGCCCGCGCCGCTATCGTGCCCGCCGTCGCCGTGGACCAGCGGACGCTGACGGTCACGGATGGCGCGATCAAACACCAGGTGCCGGTCGATCAGATCGCGCACGTCACCGCAGCCGGCAATTATGTGGAGATCGCCTGGGCTCCGCGCACCCTGCTGCATCGTGCGACGCTCGCGGGTGTCGCGCAGGAACTCGGCGCCGGTTTCGTCCAGATCCATCGCAGCCGCCTTGTCCGCCGCGCGGCGATCCGGCGGATTGAGACCGATCGCAGCGGCGACTTCACCGTCACGCTCGAGGACGGGACCGAGCTGAAGGGAAGCAGGCGGTATCGGGAATCGGTGCAGGGCTGAGCGCGGCGCTTTCGCACGGGCGTGCTGGGCGCTATATGGGCCGCGAATTCGAAAGGTTGCCTCATGTCCGTTCGCCCCTGGCGCGATATCACCCGTCGTCAAAGCCGCCAGATCATGGTCGGCAATGTCCCCGTCGGCGGTGATGCGCCGGTCACCGTCCAGACGATGACCAATACGCCGACCTCCGACGCCAAGGCGACGATCGACCAGATCCGTCGCTGCGAGGATGCCGGCGTCGACATCATCCGCGTGTCCTGTCCCGATGTGGAAAGCACCGCCGCGCTGCGCCAGATCGTCCGCGCTGCCCGCGTGCCGATCGTCGCGGACATCCATTTCCACTACAAGCGCGCACTCGAGGCGGCCGATGCCGGTGCTGCCTGCCTGCGCATCAACCCGGGCAATATCGGCTCGGCCGAGCGCGTGAAGGAAGTCATCAACGCAGCCAAGGCCAATGGCTGCGCGATCCGCATCGGCGTCAATGCCGGCAGCCTGGAAAAGGATCTGCTCGAGAAATATGGCGAGCCCTGTCCCGAGGCGCTGGTCGAAAGCGCGCTCGATCATATCCGCATCCTGCAGGATCATGATTTCCACGAGTTCAAGGTTGCGGTGAAGGCATCCGACCTGTTCCTCGCGGTCGCCGCCTATCAGCAGCTTGCTGAAGTGGTCGATTGCCCGCTGCATCTCGGCATCACCGAGGCGGGCGGGTTCGTGGGCGGCACGGTCAAGTCCGCGATCGGGATCGGCTCTCTGCTCTGGTACGGCATCGGCGACACGATCCGCGTCTCGCTCTCGGCCGAGCCCGAGGAGGAAGTGCGGGTCGGCTTCGAGATCCTGAAGGCACTCGGCATCCGCAATCGCGGCGTCCGCGTCGTCTCCTGCCCGAGCTGCGCGCGCCAGGGCTTCGACGTGATCCGCACCGTCCAGGCGCTTGAGGAACGACTCCAGCATATCCGCACGCCGATGTCGCTTTCGGTACTCGGCTGCGTCGTCAACGGGCCCGGCGAGGCGCGCGAGACCGATATCGGCCTCACCGGTGGCGGCAATGGCAAGCATATGGTCTATCTGTCGGGCGTCACCGATCACACGGTGCAGAGCGAGGATATGATCGAGCATATCGTCAAGCTGGTCGAAGCCAAGGCCGCCGAGATCGAAGCGGCTGACGAGGCACGCGCCGCCGCCTGAGGCGGCTTCATCGGGGGACAGGATATGGGCAAGGCAGATGCGCTCGATCGCGGGGCGCAACTGCTCGTCGCGTTCGCCGCTCTGATAGCACTGGCAAACGGGCTGTTCATGCTCGTCAGCCCGCTCGCCTGGTATGGTTTCGTGCCGACGGTGCGCTTCACCGGCCCATATAACGCCCATTTCGTCCGCGATATCGGTGCCGCCTATCTCGCCTGCGGGCTGATGCTCGGCTGGGCGCTGCCCGATTTGCGCGGGCGCTGGCTCGGAACAGCGGCGGGCGGCCTTTGGCTGGCCGTGCACGCCGGCATCCATGTCTATGAGGTCAGTGTCGGCATTTGCGGCGCCGGAATCTTCTGGCGCGATGCCCCGGGCGTGATCGGGCCGCCGCTGCTGGTCGCGGTCGCACTGGGCGTGCTGATTGCGCGCAGTCGCATCACCCCGGCGGGGCTGCCCCGCGCGATTATCCTGCCGGTGCTCACCCGGATGGGAGACGGTGACTATGTGGCGGAGCTCGCCCGCGCGCCTGGCCATGCTTTCGACCGCTTCCTCGCCTTCATGCCCGTCTCCGCGCATCGGCATGATGCGCCGCCGGCCCTGTTCCACGCGGCGCGGATCGGCGCGGTCCTGGCCGAAGATTGCGGCGCTTGCGCGATGATCGCCGCGCGCGGAGCCTTGGAGGACGGGGTTGACCGTGAGACAGTGAATACGCTGCTCGCGGGCACGGCTGAGGGCGATCTCGCGATCGGCTTTCGCTTCGGCCAGGCGATCGCGACCCAGTCGGCCGAAGCGGCGGAACTGGGCGACGCGATCGAGGCGGTGCGGGGCCGGGTCGTGCGGCTCGAACTGGCGATGACCGCCGCCCTGGTGCGCGGCTATCCTGGCATCAAGCGCGGCATGGGCTATGCGCAAAGCTGCGCGTTGACCCGGCTTCAGCTGTGAAATGGAGAGGGGCTTTAAGACCTTCTTCGCCATACCCGTTATCGCCGGTCTAAGCGATGAGGCGCTAAGGCAAGGCGCATGAAGATCCTGTTCACAATGGTTGTCGTGGTGGGGATCGCCATCGGACTTGCCATTCCCGTGGCGAAAACCCCGGCGCCGGCCGCTGCCGCTCTTGCCGCCGTTCCGGCGAGTGCTGCCGTTCCGGCGGAGGATGTGCCTGTCGATACCGTGCTCGACCGGGCCGAGAGCGGGCACTTCCTCGCGGTTGCCGATGTTAATGGTGAGCCGATCCGCTTCGTGGTCGATACCGGTGCCGATATGGTCGCGCTGACGGAGGAGGACGCCCGGCGCGCGCATGTGGATTTCGATCCCAATCAGTTCGTGGCGGTGGGCAGGGGCGCGGGGGGTCTGGTGCGCGGCCAGGAAGTTCGCATCGCCAAGATTGTGCTCGACGGCAAGCGCGCGACCGATGTGTACGGCGTGGTGCTCGAAGGTGCCGATGTCTCGTTGCTCGGTCATTCCTATCTGCGCCACGTCAGTAATGTGCAGATCAAGGGCGACAAGATGATCCTGCGCTGAGCTTGGACAGACCCTCTGGCGCCGCGTGACCTCGCTGCCGCGCCGGGCTATCGGGCGCTGATGAAAAGCCCGAATGTCCTTGCCGCCTTCGCTGTCGCTACGCTCGGCATTGCCGTGTTCTCGGCGATGGATGCGGTGATGAAGGGCCTGAGCCTCGCGCTTGGTGCCTATAATGCCCTGGTGTGGCGGAGCTTCGCCGGTGTCGCGATCAGCGGCCTGTTGTTCGTGGCGACACGCACTGCCTTGCCGGCGCGATCGGTGATGCGCGTCCATCTGATTCGCGGCTCGGTCTCGGCGGTGATGGCGATCGCCTTTTTCTGGGGGCTCGCCCGGGTGCCGATGGCGCAGGCGGTGGCGCTGACCTTCATCGCGCCGCTGATCGCCCTGTTTCTCGCGGCGGTGCTGCTCAAGGAGCATGTCGGGCGGACCGCGATCATCGCTTCGCTGCTCGCGATCGTCGGGGTGGGCGTCATCCTCACGGGCCAGGCCCGCGCGGAAATGGGGCCGGAGGCGTTTCATGGCACGCTCGCTGTCCTCGTGTCCGCCATCTGCTACGCCTATAACATCGTCCTGATGCGACAGCAGGCGCAGGTGGCTGGGCCGATCGAGATCGCCTTTTTCCAGAGCCTCATCGTCTCGGTCCTGTTCGCGCTCGCACTGCCTTTCTTCGGCACGATGCCTGCTTTGGTGCATCTGCCCGCGATTGTCGGCAGTGCCGCGCTGGCGACTGTTTCGTTGCTGCTGCTGTCCTGGGCCTATGCGCGCGGCCAGGCCAGCTATCTCGCGCCGACTGAATATACCTCGTTCCTCTGGGCGGCCTTGTTCGGCTTCATCGTGTTCGGGGAAACAGTGTCGCCTTTCACGCTGGCGGGCGCTGCGCTGATCATTACAGGGTGCGTGATCGCGGCGCGCGGGCGCGGCCGGATATCCGATGTGGAGGCGGCGATATGAATCTGGTCCTGCGGTTCGCGACTCCCGAGGACGTCGCGACCATCCTGCGCTTCATCCGCGAGCTCGCCGAGTTTGAGCGCGAGGCCGACAAGGTCGTCGCGACCGAGGCGCTGCTGCACGAGGCGATGTTCGGCGAGCGGCCGGTCGCCGAGGCGGTGATGGCGGAACGAGACGGCGAGCCGCTCGGCATGGCGCTTTTCTTCCACAATTTCTCGACCTGGACCGGTTGGCGCGGGCTGTACCTCGAAGATCTGTACGTGACCCCGGCCGCGCGCGGATCGGGTGTCGGCAAGGCGCTGCTCAGCCACCTCGCTGCGATCGCGGTCGATCGCGGCTGTTCGCGGTTCGAATGGGCGGTGCTCAACTGGAACCAGAAGGCGATCGATTTCTACAAGGCGATGGGCGCGGAGCCGATGGACGAATGGATCGTCAACCGGGTCTCGGGCGACGCGCTCACCAAATTGGCGGGGCGCGGCTGATGGCATGGATGCTGCTGGTCATGGGCGGGCTGTTCGAAATCGGCTTCACCACCTGCCTTCGCCAGGTCGATGGCTTTCGCAACATTCCCTGGACTCTTGGCTTTCTCGGCGCGGCCGCGCTGTCGTTGTGGCTGCTCGAGACGGCGTCGCGCTCGATTCCGATGGGGACCGCCTATATTGTGTGGGTCGGGATCGGCGCGCTCGGCACGGTAATCGTCGGCATCGCCTGGTATGGCGAGGTGGCGAGCCTGCCGCGGCTGCTGCTGATGCTTGGTGTGATGGCCTGCATCGCCGGGCTCAAACTGACCGCGCAGGGATAAGGAGGCGGCGAGATGGCGTTCGACCAGGGGCTTGTCGACTGGATCGCCGAGGCGATGGAGCCGGTCGGAACCGTCACAATGCGCAAGATGATGGGCGGGGCGACGCTGTATTGCGATGGTACGATCTTCGCGATTGTTGCGGAGGATGCGGTCTGGTTCAAATCCGATGCGGTCAGCGACGCCGAATGGGATGCCGCCGGTTGCCCGCGCTTCACCTATGCGATGAGCGAAGGCCGGGTTGAATCAATGAACTACAGGCGTGCGCCGGACGATGTGTATGACGATGCCGACGAGCTCAGGCGCTGGGCGCTGCTCGGCCTGGCTGCAGGGCAGCGGGCGCCGGTGAAAAGAGCGAAGGCCAAAAAGAAGCTGTAAGCGCCGCGATGAGGAGGGTTGTCCAGCCATACAGGAAACCAAGGGTCATCGTCTCAGTGGGCACGTGTCCGACGCCGTAAAAGGCCGCCACACCCGCCGTGAAGATGAGCACGCCGAACATCTTAGCGACAGAGCGCCTCCTCATCAGCAAGCAACCGATTGCGATCGTGCTACCGGCGAGCAAGGCAAACTTTACGTGCACTGCCCACCAAAGTCCGTTGAGAAGTGCGGGAGAACCAGGGAGGCGATCGAGGATCGCGTTCAGGAAGAAGCCTTCGATCTCGTCACTGAGGCCGGCGATCAGCAGTGCGGCGATGACGACCGCTCTTATCCAGCCGCGCCCGCTGCTCCCGATCGTGGCGAGGATCAGAAAGCCGGTATAGCTTGGAATGAAGCCAAGCCCGTCAAGCAACAGCCCCGTCTTTTGTGCCGCGACGAAAGTCGAAGTGCAGGGCTCGCTGCCGAACATCGCCGCGATATCGCCGGTTGTGCGGGCGAACTCGAAGGCCATGATCGGTGCGAGCCCGCCGGTGCGCCCGCACGCGACCAGGCCGGGGATGCGGCCGAACAGCCCGGAGCAGATGAAGGCGATAATCCCTATCGCCGCACACCATCTCCAGGCTGTTCGTATCGTCACTCCGGCTTGTGAGCCTTGCCTGCCTCGATCGCCGCGATGACGATCTGCCTGGCTTCCTCGGCATTGCCCCAGCTGCCGATCCGGACCCATTTCTCGGGCTCGAGATCCTTATAATGGGTGAAGAAATGCTCGATCTGCGCGAGCACGATCGAGGGCAGATCCGAGCTTTCGCCGACATCGGTGTAATAAGGGAAGGTCGTGTCGACCGGCACGGTGATGAGCTTCTCGTCGCCGCCAGCCTCGTCCTCGAGCTTGAGCACGGCAATCGGGCGGACGCGCACGACGCTGCCCGGAATGAAGGGCGAGCGCGCGATCACCAGCGCGTCGAGCGGATCGCCGTCGGGCGAAAGCGTGTGCGGGACAAAGCCGTAATTTGCGGGGTACCGCATCGGTGTGTGGAGGATGCGGTCCACGAAAAGGGCGCCGGACTTCTTGTCGAATTCATACTTCACCGGCTCGCCGCCAACCGGAACCTCGATGATGACGTTGAGGCTGTTCGGCGGATCGTCGCCGACTGGAATCATGTCGATGCGCATGGGAATACCTATTTTGCTGAAATCAGCCGATCTAGCCCGGCTTCGCCGGTGCTGGTCCTCTCGAGGTGCGGATAGCGCAGCCCGCCATGATAGTCGATCGATACGGTGCGAAAGCGATCGTGATTCTGGATCAGCAGCACAATCGGATCCTTGCCCGTCTTCGCGGCGGTGACAGCACTGCGCAGCCGGGGCGCATCCCAGACCATGCCATTGATCCCGACGATCGTGTCATGGGGTGTCAGGCCGGCCTTGAAGGCGGGGCCATTCCACAACACGCTCGAGATCGCTCCCTTGGAGTTGATGTTCATACCGAGCGAGTAAGTGAGGTTGGTGCCCTTGATCTTCGAGCCCGCTTCCTTGGTTGTCGCACTGGGTTCGTCCGTGAAGACGAGCTTGTAGCCGGCCTTCTCCAGCCCCGCGAGCGTGGTCGTCGGGCTGGTCCCGTCGAGGCGCTGGCGGAGGAATTTCGCCCAGTCATAGGGCTGGACCTGGTTGAGCGCCGCGACGACATCCTCGAAGCGATAGGTCACTTCGTGATCCCATTGGCCGGGCTCGACGCCGAAGAACAAAGCGGCGAAATCGTCCAGGCCCTTCGCGCCGTGGCTCAGTTCGCGAATCGTCTGATCGGCCTCGAGCCAGATCAGCTCCGAATTGCGGTAATAATCATAGCCGCGCGACCAGCTGCCCCAGGCGCTGGTGTCACCATGCCCGGTCACGATTGGATCGTTGGTGGTGTCCTGGAGCGGTCGCCACTCCATGCCGGGCGTGCCGGCGGTGTAGCTGGCGGCGACATTGGCGAGCGTGTCGAGATATTCCTGCTTGCTCCACACGCCCGAGCGGGCGGCAAGCACGTCGCCCCAGAACTGGGTCTGCCCCTCATAGACCCATAACAGGCTGTCCTGCATCGGCGTGCGGTAGTCGGGGGTCCAGAGATCGAAGGGCCGGCGGAACTTGCCGTTCCAGCTATGGGTGAATTCATGCGCGGTGACATAGCGGTCGCCGACATTCGCGCCCCAATCCGTGAAGAAGTCGCCGTCGACCGAATTCTCGGAACTGCGATGATGTTCGAGCCCGTCGCCCGACTGAACGTCGGAAGCGGCGAGCAGGAAATCATAATGGTCAAAATGCCGCGCGCCGAACAGCTTGTCGGCCTGGACGACAAGCGCCTTCTGAGTCGCTATCTGCTCCGGGGTGATCGCCAGCTCCTCGGGCGTGTCGGCGACGATGTCGAGGGACACGGCGGGGTCGAGCGCGATCTGCTTCGCGTTGAGCCCGGCATAGACCGGCGAATCGACCAAAATGTCGTAGCGGGCCTGGTCATAGGCGACGCGGTTGCCGGTCTTCGCGCCACGCAGAGCGCTGAACGCGGTCCATCCGGCCGGATAGGTCGCGCTCGCCTTGACCTGGATCCCGCGGACATAATGGCCCGCCGGGTAGAGCGAGACCGATTCCCATTGCAGGTTGAGCAGGGTCGGCGCGGTGACGACCCGATAATCACCGCCGCTCTCGACCGGCGAGAGATACTGGAAGCGCGCCTCGATTGCCTTCACGCCCGCGGGCACATCGACATGGAAGGCGTACATATCCACCGGGTCGCGCGTCCAGGCGAGCGGCTTGCCGTTCGCGGTGATGGTCAGCCCGGCAACATTCTTGATCTGGCCCGACGGCGCGTGATTGCCCGGTTTCCATTCGGGATAGAGCAGGACGAGCGGCCCGCTCTTGACCGGAATCGTCTCGCGCACCGTGAATACCCCCTGCCCGACATTGGTGGCGTCGACATCGAGCGTGATCATGCCGGGCCAGGGCGTGTCGACCGCAGCGGGGATGGCACTCGACTGGCGCTGGGCATTGGCGCCCGCCGACAGGAAAGCGGTGCCTGACAGCAGCGCGAGAAGGATTCCGGACTTCATTACGAATACTCCAGGGAGCGCAGGCCGCCGCCGGCCATGAGCCGGGCGGGGATCGGTCAAAAATGTCACTTCGGCATGAGCAGCTTGTCGAGCCCGCCATCCCCGGTGCCGATCTTTTCGAGGTGCGGATAGCGAAGCCCACCATGGTAATCGATGCTGACCGGCGCGATTCGGTTGCCGCTCTTCACCAGCAGGACGATCGGGTCCTTGCTGGTCTTCGCAGCTGTGATCGCCGCCTTCAGCACCGTATCCGAATAGGCGGCACCGTTCACCGCGACGACCGTGTCGCTGACGGTGAGCCCGGCCTTGAACGCCGGGCCATCCCACTGGACCGAGGTGAGCGCCGCATCCTTGTTGATGGCGAAGCCGATCGAATAGGTCAGGTCAGTCGATTTGCGCGTCGTCTCGCCCTGCTTGAAGGTCGGTGCCGGCTCCTCGGTATAGACGAGCTTATAGCCATTGGCCGCAAAGCCGCTGATGGGTGCGGGCGCGCCGACCTCGGTCAGCCTTTTGTGGAGCAGGCCTGCCCAGTCATAAGGCTGGATGCTGTTGAGCGTCGCCGCGACATCATCGAACGTGTAGGTCACCTCGCCATAATCGCCATCGGTCAGGCCGAAGAATTTGCGGGCGAAATCGTCGATCGATTTGGTGCCGCCCGATTCCCTGCGGAGGATCGAATCGACCTCCATCCAGACCAGCAGCCCTTCGTTATAATAATCCTCGGAGCGCTGGTTGCTCAGCCAGCCCTTGGGGCGGCGCATCGAGATCGTCGGATCATTGGTGGTGTCGAGCAGATCGCGCCAGTTGCGCGCCGGGCGATTGTCGAGCGTCGCCATGATCGACGCATATTGATCGAGCGTATCCTGCTTCGACTCCAGGCCCGAGCGCGCCTGGAGGACATAGCCCCAGAACTGAGTCTGGCCCTCATAGACCCAGAGCAGCGAATCGCGCATCGGCGTGCGGAAATCGGGTGTCCAGAGATCAGCGCCGCGGCGGAACTTGCCATCCCAGCTATGGGTATATTCGTGCGGCAGCAGGTTGCGCGAGCCGGTATTTTCCTTCCAGTTGATGAAATAGCCGGGCTTCACCCCGTCTTCGGACGAGCGATGATGCTCGAGGCCGATGCCACCGATCTCGTCGGAAAAGGCGAGGAGGAATTCATAGGTGTCGTAATGCTGCGCGCCGAACAGCTTCACCGCCTGGGTCACGAGGTTCTTGTGGAGCTCGATCTGTTCCGGGGTCGCGGCGAGCTCGGCGGCATTGTCGGCATAGACGTCGAGATTGACGCGCGGGCTGAGCGGCCATTGCTTGTAATAGCGCCCGGCTAGGACCGGTGAATCGACCAGGATTTCGTAGTTGGTCGGCTCATAGGTGTAGACCGACCCGACCGATTTGGACGGCAGGCCGGATGACGCGTGCCACCCATCGGGATATTTGACGGTCGCCCTGACCGGAATCCGGCGGGTGAAATAACCGGCCGGATACAGGCTCATCGAATTCCACTGCAGCCGCATGATATCCGGACCCATCACCACGCTGCCCTGATCGGCCGCGGTGGCGGAGGCGAATTGCAGATCGATATCGAGCGCCTTCGCCCCCTTGGGCACGGTGATATGATAGGCGAAGACGTCGACCGGGTCGCGTGTCCAGGCGAGATCCTTGCCGCCGGCGCGGATGTGCAGCCCGACGACCTTGTCGACCTGGCCCGTTGGCGAGTGGCTGCCGGGCAGCCATTTCGGGAAGAGCAGCACCATCTCGCCGGCCTCGGCGACCGGGATCACTTCCTTCGTCGTGAAGATGCCGCGCTTCGTATCCGTCGCGTCGATGTCGAGCGTGATCGTGCCGGGATAGGGAATGTCGCGGGCGTCGGGGATGGTGTTCACCCATGGCACCGGCTGCGGCTTCGAATTCTCGGCGAGCGCGGGCGTCACCACAAGCGGCGCGGCAGAGGCCGCCAGAAGGGAAGCAATCAGAGGCCCAAAGGAGAATCGGGGAAGACGCGCGACAGAATGGATCATGCAGGAAGAACCTTGGCACGAGAGGATGATGGGGTGACTTAATCAGGCAAGGCACCGCGAGTCCAGTGGGGTGAATTCGCTCTTGAACAGGAACTTGGAAGTCATCCCTAAGAGGCCCGGAGCGGCCGCAATTTTCTATTGTGAGGCGAGGTGGGCGCGACATTTTCAGTAGCGTGATGACAGCTATGATGAACAGTAATTGCGAAGATGTGGTGTTGGAGAATACGCTGGCGCGCGAATTTTATCCTACTATTCGGGGAATTATGATAGGCACGGACGAGAGGGCCGGATTCCGGAGTTTCTTGGTGCGGGCACGTAAAATATTGAATATATGTTGAAATAACCTCAATCTGTATTTGAATTATCGCGACAATCATAAAATATATTGTATTAGTTATTATATATGTATTTGAATAGTTATGAGAATGGAAAGATAGGTTCTTCATAATTAATTCAACTCGTAAGTGAGTGTTGACGGGCGCTCGCGTGGGATTGCCTCCAGAAGACTTCAGCAGAGTTCGCTGCTCATTTGAATCGGCGACATGTACCGAAGCCAGGGAAAGGGATCGCAACATGCGCGCGGCGGGGTTCGCTTCCGCGTGGCCGCCCTTGCCTCGGCGCCGCCGCTATTGCATTGCTGTCCGGTAATTGGTGCGCCGTCGGGGGTCGGCGCATCCCGGGGCGGGGCGTCGCGCGACAATGAAGAATATCGGGGAGGCGCGTCCTGCGCGCAGCGGCGATGCAGCGCATGGCAGCGGCTTGCTGCATGATGTCTTCGCGCATACCGCGGTGCTCTGGCCTGATCGGATCGCGATCGACATGCCGCCTGGCCGGCACCGCGCCGAGCGCCGCCAACTCACCTATGCCGCGCTCGATCAAGCTTCGACCGCCCTTGCGGCGCGCCTTCGCCCGTTCGTCCAGCGCGAATGCATCGTTGCGATAGATCTGCCGCGGGGACCGGAACTCTATACCGCCCAGCTCGCGGTGCTGAAGGCGGGCGCTGCCTATACCTGTCTCGACCCCGCCTTTCCGGCGGCGCGCAAGCAGGAGATCCTCGACGATGCCGAGGCAGTCGCGTTGCTCTCGCTCGACCCAGCGGGCGGCATCGCGCTGCTCGATCTGCAGCGCGTTTCCCCGATGGCCGAGACAGGCTGGCACCCGAGTCCGGAATCGCTTGCCTATATCATCTACACCTCGGGTACGACCGGCCGTCCCAAGGGCGTGATGATCGAGCATCGCAGCATCCACAATCTCGTCGCCGGGGACCTCGCCGCCTTCGATCTGTCGCCCGCGGACCGCGTCGTGCAGGGGTCTTCCGCCGCCTATGATTCAGCCATCGAGGAAAGCTGGCTGGCCTTTGCCGCCGGCGCGACCCTGCTGGTGATGGACGATGAGGCGGCCCGGCTCGGCCCCGATCTGGTCGGCTGGCTGCGCGATGAGCGCGCCACCGTGTTCTGCCCGCCCCCGACCCTGCTGCGCAGCACGGGCTGCGCCGATCCGGCGACCGCGCTGCCCGATCTCAAATTGCTTTATGTCGGCGGTGAAGCCTTGCCGCGTGAGGTGGCCGATCGCTGGGCGCAGGGCCGGACGATGGTCAATGGCTATGGCCCGACCGAGTGCACCGTCACCTGCCTGCGCGGCGAAATCCGCCCGGGCGAACCCGTCACCATCGGTCGCCCGGTCGAGGGCGCGCAAGCCTGGGTGCTCGGCGACGACATGGAAGAGCTGCCCATAGGGGAAGCGGGCGAGCTGCATATCGGCGGCGCTGGCCTTGCCCGTGGCTATTGGAAGTCGCCCGAGCAAAGTGCGGCGAAGTTCATCGACCATCCCCGGCTCGGCCGCGTCTACCGGACCGGCGACCTGGTGGTGCGGGATGTGCAGGGCGACTTTTTCTATCATGGGCGGATCGATTCCCAGATCAAGATCCGCGGCTATCGGATCGAGCTCGGCGAGATCGAGGCGCGGCTGGAGGCGTGCGCAGGTGTCCGTGCAGCCGCTGCCGCAGTCCAGAACAAGGATGGCCAGAACAAGGATGGGCAGCAGGACGGCGCGCAGGTGCTGGTCGCCTGGATCGTACCGGACGATGCCGTTGAACCACCCGCACCCGAGGCCTTGCGCGACGTGCTCGCCGCAACCTTGCCCGGCTATATGGTGCCGCGCCGGATCGGCGTGCTGGAGGCGCTCCCGACCTCGGTCGGTGGCAAGCTCAACCGCGCGAAACTGCCGCAGATGGCATTCGACTCTTCCGAGGCAGCGCCGGATGTGCGCCCGACAAGCGATCTCGAGCGCCTGATCGAGGCCGCCTTCGCCGATATCCTGGAGCGTCCCGCGGGCGTCTCGATCCGTGACGATTTCTTCGAGGATCTGGGCGGCGATTCGCTGCGGGCAGCGATGCTGGTCAGCCTGTTGCGGCAGGATGAGGCGACGGCCTGGATCAACGTCAGCGACATCTATGAGGCACGCACCGTCGCCGCGCTGGCGGCCAGCGCACCGGTGGCGCCGGCTGCCGGGAATGGGGCGGGGGTCGCGACCGAAGATCTTTTCGCCGGCCAGCGTCCATTGCTCGTCACCACCATGCAATTGCTGTGGCTCACCGCGCTGCTGTACGCTGTATCGATCGGCGGCTGGTTCGCCAGCTTCGAACTGTTGCCCCGCCTCACCGGGCAGCTCGGTCTGATCCCCTTCATCCTGCTCTCGCCGCTCTGCAGCCTTGCCGCGCTCCTGCTCTATCTGCCCTGTTCAGCGCTGCTCGCGATCGCGGCGAAGCGGGTGCTGATCGGCCGTTACACGCCGCGCCGCGAGCCCGTCTGGGGGAGCTTCTACTGGCGCCACTGGATCGTGCAGCAGACTGCCAAGCTGATCCCCTGGCGCGTTATCGAGGGGACGCTGGCGCAGCAGGCGATCCTGCGCGGGCTCGGGGCGCGGATCGGCAAACGGGTGCATATCCACCGTAATGTCGATCTGCGGCGCGGCGGCTGGGACCTGCTCGACATCGGCGACGACGTCACGCTCAACCAGCAGGCGATCCTGCGCCTCGTCGATCTCGACAGCGGTCATCTGGTGATCGGCCCGATCACGCTGGGTGCCGGAGCCACGCTCGACACGCGCGCGGGCGTAAGCGGCGATTGTGTGGTTGGGCCCGGTGCGCAGCTCACCGCGCTCTCGGCGCTGGCGCCAGGCAGCCATGTCCCGGCCGGCGAGCTATGGGACGGCGTCCCCGCCCGGTGCATCGGCCAGGTTTCACCAATTCCGGTACCGGACGCGGCGACCGGACGGCCGTTGTCGCCCATTGTCCACGGCGCTGCCTTGCTGCTCACGGAAGCCGCGATCGGCATGATCGTCGCCTTGCCGCTCGCAGCCGTGACGATCCTGGCCTGTCGCGGCTTTGGTGTCGAGGCGGAGCTGCTGTGGCGCTGGCTCTATGCGCCCACCGCCGATCTCGGGCTGTGGGCGATCGTCCTCGCCCTGACCGCGCTCGCGGTGCCGCTTACGCTTGCCTGGTCGGCGCTTGTCGCACGAGCGCTCGGGCGGGTGCGGCCTGGTGTGATCAGCCGGCTGAGCCTTGCCTATGTCCGCGTCTGGGTGAAGACGGGCCTGCTCAATGTCGCGAGCGAATGGCTCAGCGGCACGCTGTTCTGGCCGCACTGGCTGCGGCTCGCGGGTATGCGGATCGGCCGCAACAGCGAGATCAGCACGATCATCGATGTCGTGCCCGAGCTGGTAGGCATCGGCTCCGAGACCTTTTTTGCCGACGGCATCTATCTCGGCGGCCCGCTGATCCGGCACGGCACCGTCAGCCTTGCCTTCACGTCGCTCGGCGATCGGAGCTTTCTGGGCAACCATGTGGTGATCCGCAGCGGCCAGCAGCTTCCCGACGATATCCTGATCGGCATCTCCACCCCGGCCGATAGCGAACGTATTCGCCCGGGCACGTCCTGGTTCGGGCATCCAAGCTTCGAATTGCCGCGCCGCGAGGTGGTGGCGATGGACCGGCATCTGACGCACGAGCCCGGGGCGCTCCGCTATACCAGCCGAGTGTTCTGGGAGGGGTTGCGGTTCGCGCTGCCGATCGGGCCGCTACTGGTATCGATCGCCTGGCTGCAGATGCTCATGCGCGGCGCGGCCCATTTCGGCCGGCTGACCTTTGTCCTCGCGGTCGTGCCGCTCGCGACCCTGGCCGCATCGGCCGCCCTGTGCGGTTTGATCCTGGCGATGAAATGGGGTCTGCTCGGACGGGTGAGGCCTGGCCAGCATGCGCTCTGGTCGTGCTGGTGCAGTCGCTGGGATTTTCTCTATGTCGCCTGGGGCAAATATGCCCGGCCGATCCTGGAGCTGCTCGAAGGCACGCTCCTGTTGCTGGTCTATCTGCGCGCGACCGGCATGAAGCTCGGTAAGCGCGTTATACTCGGACCCGGCTTCTCGCAGGTGGTCGATCCCGACATGATCACGATCGGCGACGGCGCGACGGTTTGCGCCTTTTACCAGGCGCATACCTTCGAGGATCGGGTCCTCAAGATCGACCATGTCGTGGTCGGCGCCGGCGCGACACTCTCCGACGCCACCGTGCCGCTTTACGGCGCGGTGATCGGCGCGCGCACCTGGGTGGGGCCGCACAGCGTGATCATGAAGCAGGAACATCTCCTGGCCGGTCACCGCTATGAAGGGGTGCCGACGCGGGTTTGCGGCTGAGACGGGCGATCGACAATGGCGCCCGTCGCATGAATGATGCACATAGCGGCGCGTGGTGGATGCGGCGACAGTCTGGCCGGGGGAGATGCGGATCCGCGCGGCCATGGCCCGACGCGATCAGCGCTGAGCTATGCCGGATATCGGGGACGATCCGGACAGCGATCTGCTCTCCGCCGCCGTCGGGGGCGATCGCAGCGCGTTCGCGGCGCTGCTGGAGCGGCATTATAATCGCATTCACGGCCTGGCGTGGCAGCTGACCGGATCGCGCGCCGATGCCGATGATATCGCCCAGGATGTCTGCTGTACGCTGGTCGAGAAGATCGTCGGCTTTCGGGGGGATGCGAAATTCACGACCTGGCTGTGCAGCATCATCTTCAACGCCTGCCGTGACCATCGCCGCCGCCGCCGATCCTTTGGTGGCTTTACCGAGCGGCTGGCGGTGCTGGCCGGGCTTGCCCGCGCGCCGGATGGGCGGGACCTGTATGATGCGATCTGGCTGAAAAGTGCGATAGCCCGGCTCAAGCCGGCGTACCGCGATGCGGCCATACTCGTCGCCGGCCAGCAGCTCACCCATGCCGAGGCCGCGGAGATATTGGGGGTCGCCGAGGCAACCATATCGTGGCGGATGCACGAGGTGCGGCGGATGCTCATGGGGCAGGGCGATACCGGTTGAAAGCGCGCTCTGTCCTTTCCGCCACCCCTTCTCCGTCACCCCGGACGTGTTCCGGGGTCTATCGAGCCGCAAGAGCGACGTCTGCGACCCTTGCGGAAACATGGATGCCGGAACAGTCCGGCATGACGGACATGGAAAGCTGACGAACTTCCCGGTTGCGGAGGTGGGAAAATGCCCCGCCGAAAATAATTTCAGCGCGGCCCAAGGAATTCCCGAGCCGGCGCGTCCCAGTGACATGCGGACGATTGTGCGCCGCTGTCATCTGGGAGAAATCCATGCCCCGCTTACACAATGCGCTCCGCCTGTCTGCCGCCATGCTCGCCGGGTTGACCGGCATGCTTGTCGTGTCCTGCAGCGAAAACGCAGCCAACAAATCGCCCGCGACAGCTTCTGACCAGCTGCAGCCCGCGGCTCCGGAGGCGGTTGCCGGACAGGACATCATCACAACCGGGAGGCGCGCCGATGACTGGGCGGCGAAAAGCGAAAACCGCGCAGCAGTCGCCGCGGTCGCCCCGCCTCAGTTCGAAGTCGCACCTGCACCGCCACCTCAGCCGGTCATGGCGATGGACAAGAGGATGGGGTATTCGCGTGTTGCGGGTAACTATGGGGGCGGAGATGTTTGGGCGCCGCCGCCCTATCACGATGTCGGGCGCGACAAGTTCACGTCGGTCTCCGAAAATCCGTTCAAGATCGTTCGGGAGGAACCGGTCTCGACATTCTCGATCGATGTCGACACCGCGTCCTATTCCTTTGTCCGCGCCTCGCTCAACCGCAATGTCCTGCCGCAGCCGGCGGCGGTGCGGACCGAGGAACTGGTCAATTATTTCCCGTACAACTACGCCGCGCCACGCTCGGCCGAGCAGCCCTTCAGCACCAATGTTTCGGTGTTCCCGAGCCCCTGGACGCCGGGACGCAAGCTCGTCCGGATCGGGATCAGGGGCTATGCGATCCAGCATGCGACCCGGCCGCGCGCCAATCTCGTCTTCCTGATCGACACCTCGGGCTCGATGAACGAACCCAACAAGCTGCCTCTGGTGAAGCAGTCGCTATCGATGCTGGTCAATCAGCTCGACGCCAATGACCGGGTCTCGATCGTCACCTATGCCGGCTATGCGGGCACCGCGCTGGCACCGACGCGGGCCAGCAACCGGGAAAAAATCCTCGCGGTGATCGACGGGCTCGGCGCCGGCGGCGGCACCGCGGGCGCCGAGGGCATCCGCCAGGCCTATACGCTCGCCGAGGAGAATCTCGATCGCGAGGGCGTCAACCGGGTCATCCTGGCGACCGACGGCGATTTCAATATCGGCATCACCAACCAGGACGAGCTCAAGGGCTATATCGAGCGCGAGCGCGGCAAGGGCGTATTCCTCTCGGTGCTCGGCTTCGGCATGGGCAACTATAATGACGCGCTGATGCAGACGCTGGCACAGAACGGCAACGGTACCGCCGCCTATATCGACACGATCGGCGAAGCGCGGAAAACGCTGGTCGACGAGGCGACCTCGACCCTGTTCCCGATCGCCAAGGACGTGAAGATCCAGGTCGAGTTCAACCCGGCGACCGTCTCCGAATATCGGCTGGTCGGCTATGAGACGCGGATGCTCAACCGCGATGATTTCGACAATGACAAGGTCGATGCGGGCGACGTCGGCTCCGGCCAGACGGTGACCGCGCTGTACGAGGTCGTGCCGGTGGGCGGCCCGAGGGCGATCGGCGACTTGCGCTACTCGAGGCCTTCTCAGCCGGTGGCTTCGCTTGGCAGCGAATATGGCTTTGTGAAGATCCGCTACAAGCTGCCGAAATCGGACACGAGCCGCCTCATTTCGACGCCGATCAACCGGGCATCGGAAGCCGCCCGCTTCGAGGACGCACCGCAGGACGCCCGTTTCGCGACCGGTGTCGCGGCCTTTGCCGAGCTGCTCCGCGGCGGCAAATATAGCGGATCGATGACCTATGACGATGTGCTGCGGGTGGCGCTCGGCGCGCGCGGTGAGGACAGCTTCGGCTACCGCTCCGAATTCGTCCAGCTCGTCCGCGCGGCGAAATCGGCGGGGGCACTCGCCCGGCTCGATCGCTAGGGTGCAGACCCGCTACTGATGAGGTCGAGATGGAGACGAAAAGGGTTGCTGGGAGAGAGGGCGCGCAGCCAGATAGTGGTGCTATCTGGCAAGCGTCCGACCGCTCCAGCGGCCCTTTTCGTCCCACCGCTTCGCGGCAGGCTTATCCGGGCGCTGTGGAGCGTCGAAGCGCTCAAACGGGGGGCGAGCCCCGTTTTTCGCGCTCCTCCTCCCACAGCATCCCGGATAAGCCTGTCTCGATCCTCATCAGTAATGGGTCTACACCCTAGCGGCCGGCGGGTGCGGCGGTGGCCTTGCCTTCGCCGCACCCCGGGGCGCGATCGCACATTCGACCAGCCCGCAATCCGGGCTATAAGGCTGGCAGATGGTTTCCCGTTTTTCATGCCGCGCCGGGCCTCTCCCGCCTTGCCGCCTTTGCCACGTCGATATGGGTCTTGTGGCGCGCATGGCTGATAAGGGACCGCAATGAGCAGCGACGGCGATATCGCGGCAGCCCTGCCTGAGCCGCCGCCGCCCCGGCCAGCCCGGCGCGACGCGGCGATCGAGGCGGCGCTGAAGCGGTTCGATGGTGGCGCCGCGCCCGATCGACCGCGTGCCGCGACGCCGGTGGCGTGGCGGGGAAGGATCGCTCGCCCGCAATTTGCCGCCTTCGCCATGATCGCACTGGTTGCACTGATCGGGCTGCCGGTCTGGCTGTCGGGCGATCACCAGTTGAGCAGCGTCAGTCGTGAGCCTCCGGCCAGCGCCGTTTCCGGTGGCGTCCCCGGTGTCCGCCCCGGTGCCGCCCCGGGCGCCGTCCCCAGCGTCGTCCCGGGTCCCACGACATCCGGATCAGTTCCAAGGCAGATCCCGGCGGTCCCTTCGTCGACATTGGCCGCGAAGCCTTCACCCGAGGTGTCGCCCACGCTCGAACCGGCGCCCACCAGCCCGCCATCGGCCGCCATTGCCGGTAACGACTATATGCGCTGCGCAGGCGGCAATTGCGACGCCCCGGCCGATGCCTTGCATCTGGATGCGCGTGGGGCATCGAACAGGCCGGGATATTCCGCCCTGCCCGAAGCGCCGGCGATGCGGGAGAAGCGGCTGGACAAGGATGTCGCCGCGGGGCGGTTGAACAGGGCGGCCCTGGCCGACGCGGCCCCCGCGCCAGCGCCAGCGCCACCGGCTGCGGTCGCGCCGCCACCCTCAGCATATGCGCGATCCCCGGCTGTGGCGGGTCGGGTGGCTGAGGACACCATACCCGATAGTGCCGGCATCGTAGTTACGGGCGCGCGCGCCCGCAAATCCTCCACCGAAAACCTGGTGGTGACCGGGCACCGGCGATCCGCAGCGAAGCCCGCAGGCCGTGGCGACTGGAATGCCTGCACGGTGGATGATCCGAACCAGCGCCTCGGCGCGTGCAGGACGCTGGTCGATCCAGCCGCGTCGGGGCCAAATGGTCGAGCGGCCGCCCATATCGCCGACGGCCTCTCACTGGCCTGGCAAGGCAATTTCGATGGCGCGATCGCTGCGTTCGATCAGGCGATCTCAGTCTCGCCGCGGTACGCCTTTGCCTATCTCAATCGCGGACTGGCCCTTGCCCATAAGGGCGAGCTGAAGCGCGCGATCGCCGATCTCGACCAGGCGGTGCGCTATGCGCCGAACGCCGCGCGCAACTATTATAATCGCAGCCTCTTGTGGCGTCAGCGCGGCGACACGGGCCGGGCCGAGGCGGATGAGGCGCGTGCCGTCGATCTGGACCAGCGCTATGAGGCGGTGGTCCAATAGGCCGGTCAGCTGCCGCCGATCACATTGATCGAAAAGGCGAGCACGCCGAGGTTGAACACGAACGCCGCCAGGCAATGGCCGATCGAGATGCGGCGGATGCGCCAGGACGTGATCTGGCTGTCCGAGGTCTGGAAGGTCATGCCGAGGGTGAAGCTGAAATAGACGAAGTCCCAGTAATCGGGCTCGTCGCAGCCCGGAATCTCGATCCCGCCGCTGTCGACGCCGGTGCCGTCGTCGAAATAATAGACATGCGCGTAGTGCAGGGCATAGACGGTGTTCGAGAACAGCCAGGCGAGTATCAGGGTCGCGATGAGCAGCGTCGTGGTAAGCGCGTTGCCCTTGCCGCCGTGCATTTCGCTGGCGACCGAGACCAGCACCACCAGCGACACGACGGCGGAGAGACCGAGCAAAGATGCGCGGTTGGCGTCATTGTCCTTGGCATATTGACGCATATCGGCAGCCTTGCTGCCGAGCAGCGGGGCGGTCAGCGCCAGGAACAGCGCGCTGGCGATGTCGAACGCGACCATTGTCCCGATGCCCAGGCCAAGCCAGGGGACCAATATGCCGAGGCCGGCGATGAAGGCGCCGATAAAAGCCAGGAAGCGCCACGGCGCGATCTTCCTGCCGAGCGCAATCCCTATGCCTTTGGACATCATGCGCGAGGGCCTAGCGCTTCCCTGCGGCGTCGCATAGATAGCGCCGCCTTATGGCTCGTATCGAAACCCCCAAGCGCATCCGCGGCACGCAGGACATCTTCGGCGACGAACAGCGCCGCTTCGCGCGCGTGCTCGAAGCCTTTGAGAA
>Ga0068858_100000137_pt1 | contig 77050 bp, 75 predicted proteins | sample KBSSwiS12_FD_66589 | JGI IMG/M metagenome (GOLD analysis project Ga0068858, IMG submission 66589) | Switchgrass rhizosphere microbial communities from Kellogg Biological Station, Michigan, USA - KBS Switchgrass S1-2 | ecosystem: Host-associated > Plants > Roots > Rhizosphere > Soil ...
GCGCGGGATTGTCGAGCGCGAAGCGGACATAGGCGGCGCCGGTCGCGCCGAACCCGGCCGCACCGCCACCCGCTGCCTCACTCGCGCTACGTTGCGCCAAAGCGAGCAACCGCAGCCCTTCCTGCGCAAGCGCGACGAGCAACGCCCCCTTATCGGGAAAGTGGCGATAGAGCGCGGTCGCGCTGGTTCCCACCATGCGTGCCACCTCGCGCAGGCCGAGATCATCGGCGGTGCGGCTCCTGAGCAATTCCAGCCCCGCAGTGATCGCCGCGGCGCGGAGATCGCCATGATGGTAGCTGCGCTTTTGTGATGTTGACACTGTTATCATTCTTGTTATGTTGATGCTGTAAACATCTGGCATCGGAGAGTCATCATGGCAAGCGCCGTCGAAACAATCATCCGCAAGACCGTCGGACTGGGCGTGACCGCGCTGGCCGATTTCAATCGCAAGCGCCTGCCCGAGCCGACGACGCCGCATCCCTTCCTGACCGGCATCCACCGGCCGATGACGGAGGAGAAGACGATCGACAGGCTAGCCGTCACCGGCACCATCCCCACCGGGCTGGACGGGCGTTACCTGCGCATCGGGCCGAACCCGATCGCCGCCGACCCGGCAAGCTATCACTGGTTCCTCGGCGACGGCATGGTGCACGGCGTCGCGCTGAAAGACGGCGAGGCGCTATGGTATCGCAATCGCTGGATCAATTCGCGCGCCGTTGCCGCCAAGCTCGACCGCAGGGCCGCGCCAGGACCGCGTCACGGCAGCTTCGATACGGTCAACACCAATGTGCTGGGCATAGCGGGGCGCACCTTCGCGCTGGTCGAGGCAGGCAGTTATCCGGTCGAGCTCAACGACACGCTCGACGAACAGACCTACAACCCGTTCGACGACACTTTGGTCGGCAGCTTCACCGCGCATCCGCACCGCGACCCCGTGACCGGCGAGCATCACGCCATCGCCTATGACGCGACCAGCCCGGACACCATCCGCCATATCGTACTGTCGCCCGAGGGGCTGGTGGTGCGCGAGGAACCGATCGCCGTGAAGCACGGCCCGTCGATCCATGACTGCGCGATCTCCGCGCGCTACGTGATGATCCTCGACCTGCCGGTCACCTTCTCGATGAAGGCGCTGATCGGCGGGCATGGCTTTCCCTATGTGTGGAACCCCGCGCATCAGGCGCGCGTCGGCCTGTTGCCGCGCGCCGGCGGCCAGGACGACATCATCTGGTGCGATGTCGATCCCTGCTACGTGTTCCACGTCGCCAACGCCTATGACGCGCCCGACGGGACGGTGGTGATGGACGTCGTCGCCTACGCGACGATGTTCGCCGAGAGCAAGCAGGGGCCGGACGCGGCCGGTCACCTGGAGCGCTGGACGATCGACCCGATCGCGCGGCGCGTGGCCCGTCACGTCATCGACGCCGATGCGCAGGAATTCCCCCGCCCCGACGAGCGGCGCTTCGGCCAGCCCTATCGCTATGCCTATACCATGGCGATTCCGGCCAACAGCTTCACCATCGCCGAGACGCGGCTCTACAAGCACGACCTCGAGGCCGGCACGCGCGAAACGCATGATTTCGGCCCCGGGCGCCATCCGGGCGAGTTCGTCTTCGTGCCGGCGCATGATGCGGCCGGCGAGGATGAGGGTTGGCTGATCGGGCTGGTCGTCGACCTGCCCAACGAGGCGACCGACCTCGTCATCCTCGATGCGCGCGACTTCGCCGGTGAACCACAGGCGAGCATCCGCATCCCGCACCGGGTGCCACCGGGATTTCACGGGAACTGGGTAGCCGGCTAGGCTGTTCGCACCGTTGTCGGCGACGGGTTGTCAGGCGTAAACTGCGCCACGACCTGCTTCACGACGGGAGAATGACGATGCGCGGCGCACTGGACAACCGGATCCCTCCACCGCTGGTGGCGCTCCTGGTGGCGATCGCGATGGCGACCGTCGCTCACTTCACGCCCGGCATCAACCTTCCCGCGGCATTGCGCTACGGCGTGGCGGCCGCGCTGCTCGCCTTTGCCCTCATCATGGGCGGGCGCGCCTTTCGCGCGTTCGGTCGCGCGCAAACGACGGTCAATCCGGTCGATATCACCGCAGCGTCGACACTGGTAACGACCGGCGTCTATCGCGTGTCGCGCAACCCGATGTACGTTTCGCTCGCCAGCGTCTTGACGATGATCGCGGTTCTGCTGTCGAACGGTTGGGCGCTGCTCGGACCCGTGCTGTTCATCTTGTTCATCACGCGCTTTCAGATCATCCCCGAGGAACGCGCGATGGGCGAACTGTTCGGCGGGGCCTATACCGCGTACCGCGCCACGGTCCGTCGCTGGCTGTAACACATGCCGCATAACGGCCGGTGTTTTTTGCCGGCGCTGTCTGCCTGTCATTCAACAGCGCCAATCTGCCCTGACTATCGGCGGACCTTGCAGTAGCGATCGAAGTCCGCCCCGGTCCATTGCTCGCGCGCGGCGAACGCGCACCGTTCCGTCGAAGGCGGTGGTGGGGGAACCACGGTGACGTTGAAATCGACGTCGGCCGTCGAGCAGCTGAAGTGCAGATTGTTGCGTATCGGGTCTGGCGCCGTCGCGGTCACAACCTGGTCGCCGACCTCGAGTTTCAGTTCGCCGTTCCAGGTGAAGGTGAGCGTGAACTTTACCGGCTTGTCATAGGGCACGCGACCGGCCGGGATCTCCTTGCCGTCGACCGACAGCGAGACAAGGTAGGAATCGAAATGCTCCGGATACCAGGTGGCGACGACCCCGTTGCAATGGCACGCGGACACGGCGAGCTCGCTGTCGTTGAACGCGACCTTCGCGGTCGGATGCCAGCGGCTGAGCCCGTTCGCCTTGTGGATCATCATCTCGCCGGTGAACTGCGTCACGTTCCGTGGCACGGCGATATCATGATCGGCGAAGGTTCCCTCCGGTGCGCGGCATTGCCAGGACTGCGCGTTCGCGCCCGAGCAGGAACTGGAAAGCAGCGCACACAAGGCTATCAACGGGCTGGCTCGACCGATCCGCGAGGGAGCGCGACCCGTTGCAAAAGCTGCACTTGCGCTCATTCCCGGCTCCTTGTGATGGTGCGGAGCGCGATACCGGGTCATCGGTAAAGCTCTGGTGAAGGTGCTTCGCGTGGCGACCGGGCCGACGACCGGATCTGTCTGACGAGGCTGCTCGAGCCCCTTGCGGACATGCCTAAAGCGCCCCAGTGTCACGGCGCTCGGAGGGCAGGATGATCATCAGTCTCTTTTTCGCACTGTTGGCGGCGGAGGCCCCCTCCCCCACGGACATGCTGATGCAGTGCGAACTGCAGCGGATCGACCCCAAGGCGATGAAAGCCGTATCGGGGGAGTCGCGAAAGTTCGCCCTTCTCGTGCCCAACCCCAAACCGGGCAAAGCCGTCAGCGGACTGAAGGTGTATGACCCGACGGCCTTACTCAAGGGAGCCGGGATATCGGCCGCTATCATCAGCGAAGACGGCGGGATGCTTTTCGGAGAAACGGACTCGAACCGTCGCCAATATTACAGAATTGCCATCATGATGAGCAAAAAGACCGGCGCGTGGACGGGCAGCATCGGCCTGAACGGCAGCGGGTCGGCGGAGGAGCATCTGGCAGGTTCCGTCCTGGGGGAATGCTCGGTCACCCGCGGTGCCGATATGGGTGCCAGGTTTGAAGCGCTGGGGCGGTAGCGTGCGCGGCGAAGGTCGGCGTGACGCAAACCGACGGTGTTGCGCAAACGACCGGTGCCGCCACGGGAAGAGCAAAGCAGCGTGACGGCAAACGCCCCGGTTTCCAACGTTCAGGATTAGGGCCGGCTGTGCTCCAGATACCAGCGGGCGGCGATCCGTCGGAATTTATCGAAACCAGAACCATCCGCCTCGTCGGCCGGAGGCGGCGTGGAGTCCGCGAGCCATAGGAAGCCCTTGCTTTCACCGTAGCCGGCCAGGCCGATATCGGCCTTATAGAAATAGACCCGACCCTCGCTAAACCCTATGCCATTTTGAACGCGCGCGACCGCGAAGAGGTGCTTGTATTCAGCCCACCGTGCATCAGAAATACGGCTACGTCGTTCGGAATCCGATGGAGACATATTGCGGGTAAGGCGCACGAATTCTGTGCTGATTCTCTCGACGCCACGCTCCTCGCGCGCCATCGCTACAATCGTCTCAAGTGAATGCCGCGTTTCTCGAAAATCTTGAAGAAGCACCGAGTCGGCCGGCAGGCGATCGGGCGATGTTGGCGCCGGTGCCAACGCGAGGCTCAACGCCGTGAGGGTCAGCATTTTGAGTCCTGCCACACTTAATTCCCTTCGCTGTCGTCGGCGTGCCGCGTTTATTAACTCAGGCAAGTGCAGGGGTGATGGAAGGGATGTCCGCTTTCCACCCACTTTCCGCCGTTCCGGCCGGCGCCGCAGCCCGCCACCGCCCGAAAGCGGGCCGGCAACTTCGCGCTGTTGAAACGGCCCGACGGCATGCATCCCAGCCCAAGCCTTTTACCGCGGCGCCCTTACATTGCCTGGAACCCACCATTGCTCCAGCTTTCAAGGCCTCCATGCAACCGGGATGAAAGCCGCCTGTACGCAACTGCGCGATGCCACCCGTTCCGTCACGCGGACGCGTTCTCGGCGCCGATGATGCGCGCCGCGCGCACATAGCCGAATTCACCCTCGCCCGACCACGCCTGGCCATCGGGGTAACGCAGTTCCAGGCCGGCGAGATCGCGCTCGTCCGCCAGCCGCATGTTGACGCCCATCATGCTGTTGCCGAACTTCGCCACAGAGCTCTCGGTCAGCGTGAAATGGGTCGTCGCACCACAGTTCGCGCAGAAATGGATGCGCGCGGCCGGGTCAGGCTTGTCCTCGCGGCAATATCCGCTGGTCGTTCCCTCGACGCTGACCTCGGAAGGATGAAAATAGCTCCAGCGCGCGCCCGACTTGCCGCACAGCGTGCAGTTGCATTCGTTGATATGGTCCGGTCGCTTTTCGATTTTGACGCGGATCTGGCCGCAATGGCAGGAGAGATTCAGCATGAGCATGTCATATCAGGAGGGTCGTTTGACCGATAGCCGGCGGTCCGTACGGTGACATGACGGGTGTCCGCACCGCCGCCGGCTCGCTCATCGTCGATGCGGGGATCGCCTCGGCGCTTCTTTCCGGATGGAAGACCCAGGTGCGCGTCGGGGCGTCGAGCGCCTTGTCGACGTGCGCCGCCGGCGACCGCATCCGGGTATCCGAGCTTTCGCAGCCGGTCGATTATGATTACCGACAGCTCCCCCAATTCCGGAAGGCGGTCATCAGCCCCACAGGCTCGAGAGCGGCACCGCCGCGAGATGATCGCCAAATGCAACGGTTCGCTCATGATCGTAGAGCACGGCACCGAAGGCAAATTGCTCCCCTGCGGCGGCAGCCAGTTTGCGCAGGCCTGAAAAATCCTCGGAGCGGACTGTCGCGGCGGCCTTGATCTCAAGGCCGACGACGCGACCATCGCGATCCTCGATAACGATGTCGACCTCGTCTAATTCCTTGTCGCGGTAGTGGCTCAGGGTCAGGCGCTTCTCTGACCAGCCCGCAAGTTTGAGCACCTCGGAAAATACGAATGTTTCGAGGACTGCGCCGAAGCGGCTGCGGTTGGCCGCCACTTTTTCGGGCGCGAGTCCGGTGAGCGCCGCGAGCAGCCCTGAATCGAGAAAATGGATCTTCGGCTTCTTTATCAGTCGCTTGAGAGCATTAGTGTGCCATGGCGGCAAGGTCTGCAAGAGAAACAACTGCTCCAAAATGCCGGTATATTTTTGAGTGGTCACGTGATTGAGATCGAGGCTGGCACCGACGCCGGCATGATTGATCAACTGGCCGGCGTGGGCCGCGAGCGCGCGAAGAAGGCGCGGCATGCGGTCGAGTTGGTCGATATTGGCGATGTCGCGAACGTCTCGTTTGACCACCGCCTCAACATAATTGGCATACCAGTCCTGACGCCTGGTCCAGGTTTTGCGGGCAATGGCCTCGGGATATCCACCCGCTAAAACCACATCGACAAGGTCGCTCCCAATCCGAATCGGCCCGGATGGCGGAACTCGCCCGGCGAACAGCGCGTCCAGGAAGCGCGGTACGGGCCGCGCAAGAATCTCGGATTGGGCGAGCGGCAAAAGGCTGATCGTTTCCATTCTACCGGCAAGGGAATCGGCTATGCGTGGCAACGTCATCAGATTGGCCGAGCCGGTTATCAGGAAGCGGCCGGGGCGAGGATCCCGATCGACACTCTCTTTGATCGCCAACAACAGATCCGGCACACGCTGGACTTCGTCGATGATCACATGGTCCAGTTCGCGGATAAGACCGGTCGGATCTGATTGCGCCGCTGAGAGCGTGGTTGCATCATCAAGCGTCAGATAGGATCGAGATGTCCCGGCGAATGCGCGGGCGAGGGTTGTCTTGCCCGCTTGACGGGGACCGGCAAGCAGAACCACCCTGGTGTCCTGCATGGCCTCACTGACTCGATCCATGGCGTGACGGAAGAACATGGCGGATGGGGGGAGCCTTGTTTTCGTCCGAATGAAAGAGAGGCCGCGTCTATCTGAAATTTACTCCTCGCCCAAATGAAAATTTGTATGGCTACAGCGACCCGATCAAGCGCACGCCGACAGCCCGACGGAGGGAAGATAGACTGATCCCGCGCCCGACTTGCCGCACAGCGTGCAGTTGCACTGATATGGTCCGGTCGCTTTTCGATTTTGACGCGGATCTGGCCGCAATGGCAGGAGAGATTCAGCATGAGCATGTCATATCAGGAGGGTCGTTTGACCGATAGCCGGTGGTCCGCACGGTGACATGACGGGTGTCCGCACCGCCGCCGGCTCGCTCATCGTCGATGCGGGGATCGCCTCGGCGCTTCTTTCCGGATGGAAGACCCAGGTGCGCGTCGGGGCGTCGAGCGCCTTGGCTGGCTGCATCGCCGGCGATCGCATCCGCGTGCGCGAATCCTGTCTCGCCGCGCGGCATGAGGCGGGGCGGGATATCGTCACCACGCCAGGCAAGGCCGAGTTCGCGATCTCTTGGGACGGCTGGCGGCAATATCGCGACGGCAGCGGAGAGCCCGGCCGCGCGCCGGGCGACAGCGATTACAAATGGATTGCCGCGGGGCACATGCCGGACTGGGCGTCGCGCCTGACGCTCGTCGTCGAGGCGGTGCGCCAGGCGCGGCTGCAGCAGATCACGCCGACCGAGATCCGCGCCGAGGGCGTGCGCGCGGTGCTGGGCGGCGTGCTGTGGCGCTGGCCGCGACCCATCCCCGGCCGGCACCTCACCGCACGGCGGGCGTTTGCGCATTACTGGAACGTCAATCATCCGACGCCGGGCGACCGCTGGGAAGACGACCCGACCGTCATCGTCATCGGCTTTCATGTCGAGCCCGGGCCGGCATAGTGCCCCGGCGACGTCGTGCTTTCGCGCGCCGATCCGTGCTATGGTCGAGGGCCGATGACCGTTCAGAAGACAGGCCGATATCATGCCGAGAAAGCTGCTCCCTTCGCTGGGCCTGACCGCCATGCTGCTGACGGGGTGCAATTCGTCGCCGCCACAGCCGAAACCCACGACCGCGCCCAAGGTCGATTATCTGGCGCGGATCAACCAGCTCGCGCCGAAGCAGCGCGACGCGACCTTCTACCGCGCGATCGAGGATGCGGGCTTCACCTGCGACAGCGTGGCCGCCTCGCAGGCGCAACAGCCGGTGGAGGGGCACCCGGCATGGGACGCGCGGTGCAGCGACGGGCGGCGCTGGACGCTGGTGCTGTTCGACGACGGCATCCTCCAGGTGCTCAAGGCGGCACCGTCGGGCGATGTTCCAGCGGCGCCCGGAAACAGGATGTAGGGCGGCACGGGCGGGAGCGTGTTCAGAACATCGCCGTCAGATTGAGCGAGCTGTAGAAACTATTGCCGTTCGCGGGCGCATTTGGCGCGCGTCGCAACTGATTCCCCTTCAGCAGGGCGACGCCATCGGCCTCGAAACGCAACGCCTTCGGCACGACCCAGTAGCGCAACCGGGCATCGAACTGGTGACCGCCGAAATCGCCCGACCGGCCAGCCGGATCGCGCACCCCGGTGGTCGAAAAGGCATCGGTCGCCGATTGGAGCCACATCGCGCGGTAGCCGATGAACGCGTCCGTCCGCTTGCCGGGCGTGACCTCGACCCGCATGCCGGGCGAGACGATGTTGCTGCGCCCGATCGCGTTATAGAACCCCGCAGGCGCGAAATCGGCTCTGCGCATGCCGAACAGCGGGTCGAACCGGCCGTAATGCGCACCGCCATGGTCGCCGCTCGCCGCGTCGACCTCGACGGCGACACGCGGCTCCCACCCCTGCGCGAAGGTATAACCCAGCCGGGCACGGGCGAACCACGCGCGCACAGGGAGCGTCGGCGCACCGGGCGCGAGGCCGACACTGATCCGGCCGGTCTGATAGATGCCCTCGACCTCATGGTCCCATCGGCCGGTGGCTGGCTGGCGGAACAGCCGTGCGCCGATGCTGTCGAGCGAGCGGTCGCGCGTCGGTCGCCCGGGGCCATCGCGCTCGCCGAAATGATAGAAGGACAGCTCGGCCGCCGTATCGCCGAGCGCGCGCGCCTTCGTGACCAGCCCGCCCCATAGGACGGCGTCGAAACTCTCGCGATCGAGCGCGCCATGATTGGCGAGCAGGGACGGCTTGTCATCGGGCAGACGGAGCTGTGGCAGCACATAAATCAGGGTGGCCTTGACCCCGCGGGCCGTGACATCGCCGCGCAGCCCGGTGAAGCCGTTGGTGGTGTTGCGATAATCGTCGTTGGCGATCAGGCGGCGCGAGCCGAGATCGAGCAACAGCCGTCCGGCCTGGAGCTTGAGCGCGGTTCCCGCGCCGAACGGATGGGCGATGTCGACCGCGACATAGGCCTGGACCGGCTCGAAACTATTGACCTCGCCGGTCGTGAGCGGTGAGCCGGCATTGCCCGACCAGGTGCGGCTGTCGCCGAGCTGGACGCCGAGGCGGACCGGGCCGGTATGATATTCGGCGAACAGGATGGTCCGCAGATTGAGCAGCTGGTCGGAGGCATTGAAGCCGGCGCGCGGCTGGCCGTCGATCGTCTCGTAACGCAACCGGACACTGCCCGAGATCGTCAGCTCGGGCGGCGCCTTCACCAGCCTGGCCAGCGACCAGGGCGACGCTTCCTGCTGGGCGTGCGCCGCGCCGGGCACGGTCGACAGCGACAGGGCGGTCACCAGCCAGACTGATTTCTTCATGCGTTTCCTCCCGGTACCAACGGCACGACGCCGCCTTGCCATGCCGCACCGGGCAGGAAGTTCGCCGCTAGATTTTTTGCGTGGCGCAATAGGGACTGTTGCCGCCATTGGCGCGCAGCAGCCCGACATAATAAGCGGCGCCCCCGCGCGCGCGGCGTGGCACCTGCGGATCGGCGCCGAGCAGCGGCTTGACCATCGCTGCCCAGTTGGTGGCGCATAACGCCACGGGGCGGGAGGACTGCGCGCAATCGATGAAGGTGTCGAAGGCGGCGCGGTAGAGCGCGAACTGGTTGCGCGTCATGATCTCGCCATGCCCGGGAATTGCCGTGACGAAGCGCGTTGCCGCAATCCGCGCGAGCGCCGCCCGCCACCCATCAGGGCAGGCGGTATCGAGATAGGGTGCCGGCAAGGTGACGAGATCACCGACCGCGGCGATGCGCGAACGCGGGTCATACACCCAGATGTCGCCCGCGGTCGCGGCGTCGGCAGCGAGATTGATCCGCAAATGACGCCCGCCGATCGTTTCCGCGCGCGACGCGGCGATCACCACATCGGGGCGTAACGCCGCGCCGTTGTGGATCGTCGCAAGGTCGTTGCCAATGTCCTCGCGTGTCGCCGCCGGCAGCGTGGTGTCGGCAAGATAACGCGGCGCATCGCCGGCGCTCTTCGCCAGAAAGCCGGTCAACGCACCGTCGATCGCGCCGCTGGCATAGACCCTGAGACCCGGAAAAGCGGCGCGCAAGGCGGGATTGCCGCTGACATGGTCGAGATGCCAGTGGCTGTTGACGATCGCGACGATGGGCTGCTTTTCCGCGTGCGCGAAGGCGAGGATCGCCTCGCGGTGCCAGGCGTGGCGCCCGGTATCCATCACGATCAGGCCCGCGGGCGCCTTGAAAATGACGGTGTTGCCGTCGGGCTGGCGGTCGGGCCGGATGCCGCCCGGGAGCAGCCAGATGCCGGGGGCCACGGCAGAGATGCCGGGCGGCGCTTCGCCGGCGGCCTGTGCGCCGCCGACGACGACGAGCGATGCGATGAGCAACAATAGCTGGCGCATGGGGACCCTCCCCGATCACTCTGCGAACAATCGATGAAGTACGCCGTGAAGCGCGCAACGGGAATGTCCGCCGGCCGTGCGTGACGACCGTTCGTCGACGACCCGGCACGCGCCCTCCCCTGGCCGTCCCACGCGGAAACTTTTCCTTCGTTGCGACTCCGGCCGATTCGGCGCATGGGGGCCGCCCGAAATTTGCGCGTAATGAATGGAAGACATGATGGCCGCCAACTGGGCCCCCGATAGCTGGACCAAGGCCGAAGCCCGCCAGCTCCCGACCTATCCCGATGCCGCCGCGCTGAAGGCGGCGACCGACACGCTCGGCAATTATCCGCCGCTGGTGTTCGCGGGCGAGGCGCGCCATCTGACCGCCGACCTGGCCAAGGTCGCGGCTGGCGAGGGTTTCCTGCTGCAGGGTGGCGATTGCGCCGAGAGCTTCGCCGAATTCCACCCCAACAACATCCGCGACACCTTCCGCGTGCTGCTGCAGATGGCGGTGGTGCTGACCTATGCCTCCAAGCTGCCGGTGGTGAAGGTCGGGCGCATGGCCGGCCAGTTCGCCAAGCCGCGTTCGGCCGATACCGAGACGATCGATGGCGTCGAGCTGCCGAGCTATCGCGGCGACAATGTCAACGACATCGCCTTCACCGCCGAAGGCCGCGCGCCCGACCCGCAGCGCATGATCCAGGGTTATTCGCAGTCGGCGGCGACGCTCAACCTGCTGCGCGCGTTCGCCAACGGTGGTTACGCCAACCTCACCCAGGTGCACCGCTGGACGCACGATTATATGGGCCGCAGCCCCTGGGCGAAGAAATATGCCGAGACCGCCGACCGGATCGGCGAGGCGCTGGAGTTCATGGCGGCGTGCGGCATCAGCCCGGATACGGTGCCGCAGCTCAGCCAGACGCAATTCTACACCAGCCATGAGGCGCTGTTGCTGCCCTATGAGCAGGCGATGACGCGGCAGGACAGCCTGACCGGCGACTGGTACGATACCAGCGCACACATGTTGTGGATCGGCGACCGCACGCGCTTCCAGGGCAGCGCGCATGTCGAATATCTGCGCGGCATCGGCAACCCGATCGGCGTGAAGTGCGGGCCGAGCCTGGAAGCCGACGATTTGCTGCGCATGCTCGACACGCTCAACCCGGCGCGCACGCCGGGGCGGATGACGCTGATCACGCGCTATGGCCATGACAAGATCGAGGCGGCTTTGCCCAGGCTGGTGCGGGCGGTGACGCGCGAGGGCCATCCGGTGGTGTGGAGCTGCGACCCGATGCATGGCAACGTCATCAAGGCGGCCAATGGCTACAAGACGCGGCCGTTCGACCGCATCCTCGCCGAAGTGCGCGGCTTCTTCGCGGTGCACCGCGCGGAAGGGACGCATGCCGGCGGCATCCATGCCGAGATGACCGGGCAGAATGTGACGGAATGCACCGGCGGCGCCGTCGATGTGACCGAGCAGTCGCTGGCCGACCGCTACCACACGCATTGCGACCCGCGGCTCAACGCCGGGCAGAGCCTGGAGCTGGCGTTCCTGCTGGCCGAGATGCTCAACGTGGAGATGGCGGAGCGCAAAAAGGCCGCCGCCTGAAGGGGGCGCGGCGGGCCGGCGATCGTCCTTGACGCCCCCTGCCCCGCCACCTAAAGGCCCCGCTCGCGCCACCGCATGGCCCCTTCGTCTAGCGGTCCAGGACGTCGCCCTCTCACGGCGAAAACACGGGTTCGATTCCCGTAGGGGTCACCATGGCGGCAAGCCAGAGTGCTTACGCGTATTTCTAACCGCTTAGGATTCGATAGGCTTTTCACTGTCGGCGTCCTCTTCCGCTTAAATCATAAGCAACTGAAATACCTTACTTTCCTGACAGAAATGGTGCGAGTTCTGCGCTCCCATAGAGATGCGCCGGCGCTCGGCTGCAAGTCCGCTAGCGCGCGGGATGATCGCGTCTGGCGGCATTTTTCACCCGCTGAGCGAGGCCGGCCGAGCGCATATTTCGACGAACCAGATGGGGATCGACATTCATCGCAGCCAGACCATGGCAGCGGCGAGATGTACGAAGCCGGGGAAGGCGCAACGGCCTTCCCCCACAAATTGCTGGCGAATTACCCGCTTTGCCGGGGCCTGGTTATCACAAAAGGGGTGTTTTTGCCGCTTAAGCCATGGCAATTGGACAAATACACCGCCGGATGGTCGATCGGACCATGACGAACGGAATAACAGGAATGAAGCGCGCTCGACATCCGCGGGATGTGCCGGTGACGTTCAAGGAGATGGGCTGCCGTGAACACGCTTGCGACAACGGTTTCGGCATCCGCGGCGGCAATCGCCCTGGCCGGGGCGACGCTGTCCCTCCAGAACCGGCCTTCAGAAACCCGCAGCTTCGTGATCGCGTCGATCTACATGCCCTCTGTCGAGGTGGATTCCAAATCCTGCCCAACGGAGTCGAAGAATGCGCTGCAGGTCTTTCTCGACACGCTGTCGCCCGAAGAGCGCGTGAAATATGCCGACCCGGCCCGTGGGCGTGAACTGGGCGCGTTGATGTCCCGGACGCTGGGTTTCAAACGCAGCGTTGGCGACACGCCGATTTCTTCCGACAATATCGAAGACCTTCGCCGTGCTGCCGGTATCCCGCCCGGCAAGGGCGCGATCGTTTCCTATCCCACGCGCCATCTTGCCTATGATACATGCACCAATCCCGATGACTTCCCGACACAGGCGAGCGGCAACCAGGAATATCTCGGCAAGGTCGCCTATGGCATGAATCTCGACGGCAAGGTCGGCAAGCGCGATTTTGTCGGCGTCGATGGCGAACCCGGCGTCGACAATGCCTGGTACCGCGCGGTCGGTTGTGGCCGCATCGCTCGCTCTACCGGTGTGCCCAGGGTCGCCGACAATGTTCTCGTCTCGCAGGCCTCACCGACACTGATCGAGGTGACCGGCATCGACGACGATCGCAACGACAGCGATGTTGACGTCAATGTTTACGCGAGTGCGGACGCGCTGGAACTCAGCGCCACTGGCGGCGCGCTGGCCGATGCCAGCTACCACCCCGATCCCAGGCCCATGCTTACTTCTCATGTCAAGGGACGGATCACCAACGGCGTACTGACAACGGACACATTCGACATCACGCTCCATTTCCACGAATCGATAATCGACGCCCGGCCCGTCATGCGCAGGGCCCGAATACGCGCGACGATCAATGCCGACGGCTCGATCGAGGGCGGGATATACGGCTATCACACGCTTGCCAGTCTGGAGGATGAGTATGCTCAGGCTTCGACGATCGGCGCAAACCTGATGTCATGCCCCGGCCAGGTCAAAGCGTTGCGCGCCAACGCCGATGGTTTTCCGGATCCAAGAACGCATCGCAACACCGCCATTTCGTCGATGTACCGGTTCAAGGGCGTGGCGGCTTACGTCGTCCACAAACCTGCCCAGGTTGCAACCCAATGACAGGTGATCGCGTGAACCGACAGATCAAATTGAAATGGTTGGTCGCCGGCCTGTCCGCCGCGGTTTTCGCCTGGGCGTCGGTCAACGCCGCGCAACGGGGGAGCGAGAACACGACCCCCGCGGCAGATGCCGCAGCAGTCACCCCGCAATTATTCCGACTGACCGAAGCGCAATATCGGGCCAGCATTGCGGATATCTTCGGCGCTGACATTCGCGTGGCCGGGCGGTTCGAACCCGACCTGCGGGTGGACGGCCTGCTGGCGGTGGGCGGCAGCACGATTTCCGTTACCCGCGGAGGCTTCGAGCAATATGAGGCGATCGCACGGACGATCGCCGATCAGGTCACCGATCCGGCGCATCGCGGCACGCTCGTGGGCTGTGGCCCGAGCGCCGTCGATCCTGATGGCCGCGCCTGTGCGAAGACATTCTTCGAACGCGTTGGCCTTCGCCTCTATCGTCGCCCGCTCGGGCCGAGCGAGATCGCCCTGGCGATGAAAAACTGGGATGACGCCCGCCAGCAACTCGGCGGCGACTTCTACGTCGCGACGAGCGCCGCGCTGTCGGGCCTCCTGTCGGGGATGGAATTCATCTTCCGAATCGAGAACACCACGGCCGACCCGGCGCGTCCGGGTGCGCGGACGCTCGACGCATGGTCGCGCGCCAGCCGTATCAGCTATTTGTTGTGGAACAGCACGCCGGACGAGGAGTTGCTGGCCGCCGCGAAATCCGGCGCGCTGATGACGGATGCCGGGCTGGCGGCTCAAGTCGATCGTTTGATGGCGTCGCCCCGTTTCATAAATGGCGCGCGCGCTTTTTTCGACGACTATCTCCGCTTCGACGACCTCAATACGGTATCGAAGGATGGTACAATCTACCCCAGGTACCGCGCTGCGGTGACGGGCGACGCGCGTGAGCAAACGCTCCGGACGATCGTCGATCTCCTGATCGTGAAGCGCGGTGACTTTCGCGATTTGCTGACCACGCGACAGGTCGCGATGAACGGCATGCTCAGCCCGCTCTACAAGATTCCGGTCGATCAAAAGGGCTGGGCGATGCACGAGTTCGGTCCGAACGAGCCGCGAGCCGGCATCCTGACGCAGATCGCGTTCCTCGCAGGCCATTCACATCCCGGGCGCAGTTCGGCGACCTTGCGGGGCAAGGCGATCCGCGAAATCCTGATGTGCGATCCGATTCCCGCGCCGCCAGCCAACGTCAACTTCACCGTCGTCCAGGACGTCAACAATCCCAAGCTGCTGACGGCACGTGCGCGGGTGCAGGCACATCTCGATGATGAGGAATGCGCCAGCTGCCACAAGCGCATGGACCCAATGGGGCTGGCGCTGGAGAATTATGACGGAGCCGGCCAGTATCGCACATCCGAGAATGGTGTGCCGATCGATGCCACCGGCGAACTCGATGGCGTGAAGTTCGACGGCGCGGTGCAGCTTGGCCAGGCGCTCCGCAACAATCCCAAGGTCAGCGCCTGCCTGGTGGAAACCGCGTTGCGCTATTCGTTCGGTCGCCGGCTGACCGCCATGGATGACGGCATGCTGGCCCGGCTCAAGACGCAATTTTCGACTGATGGTTATCACGTACCGGACCTGATCCGCGCGATCGTGCTGAGCCCGACATATTATGCGGTGACACCCGCCGTGAAACGCCCGCGCCGGCTGGCGCAGCTGGCGGCGGGAGCGAAGGGATGAGTTTGATGGCATTGGAAACAACCCGGAGGCGTTTCTTGCTGCGCGGCGTGATGCGTGGTGGTGCGGTGGTCTTGGCCCTGCCGTTCCTCGACTACTTCCTCGACACGAACGGCACCGCCATCGCAGCGTCACTGGGCGGTGGCCGCATGCCGGTGCGTTTCGGCACCTGGTTCTGGGGCTGTGGCATGATCCCGGGCCGTTGGAATCCCACCAAGGCGGGTTCAGCCTATGACCTGCCGGCGCAGCTGGCACCATTGAAACCGGTGCAGCAACATGTTTCGATCCTGTCCAATTTCGCGGTGCCGCTGGAGGGCCAGGCAAACTCGCCACATTATTCCGGCAATATCGCCATCCGTACGGGGAGCGCCGCCGAGGGTTGGCAAAAGATTGCCGCGCCGACGCTTGACGTGATTATTTCCGACGCGATCGGGAGCGGCTCGGTGTTCCGATCGCTGGACCTGTCGCCGTCGGGCAATCCACGAACCAGCTATTCCTATCGCAACGGCAGTTCCCAGAATGCGGCGATCCCGACGCCGCTTGAGATGTACCAGAAGATCTTCGGCACCGACTTTCATGATCCGAACGCTGCGGCGTTCACGCCGGACCCACATTACATGGTGCGCAAGAGCATCCTGTCCGGGGTTACGGACGAGCGCCGCAAGCTGATGCAACGAATTGGCGCGGCCGATCGTGCCCGGGTCGACCAGTATTTCACCTCGGTGCGCGAGATCGAGCAGAAGCTGGCGCTGCAACTGGAGAAGCCGCCGCCCGCCGAGGCCTGCCGTGTCCCGGCCAAACCGCAGGAGATCGCGGCGAGTACCGACATCACGCAGCGCGAGGCGGGTCACAAGGTGATGGCGGACATGCTGGCGATGGCGCTGGCGTGCAACCAGACCAAGGTGTTCAACATGACGTTCTCCGAAGCGCTGGCCGAATTGCGGAGCGACGGCAGCACGACCGGCTATCATCAGTCCACGCACGAGGAGCTGACCGACCGGACACTCGGCTATCAGCCGACCGTCGACAAGTTCGCGACACAGTGCATGGGTGCGTGGGCAGATTTCGTGACGTCGATGGCCGCTGTGAAGGAAGGCGACGGTACGTTGCTCGACAACATGCTTGTCTTCGCCCACTCCGACGTCAGCTTCGCCAAGAACCACGATCCCAATGGTATCCCGATGATGACCGCGGGCCGGGCTGGCGGCAAGATCAAGGCCGGCATCCACATCAACGGCAACGGCGATTCGGTCACCCGGGTCGGACTCACGTTGCAGCAAGTTATGGGCGTGCCAGCCGACGCTTGGGGCGCCGCCGGGTCCCGAACCAACCGGACGCTGACTGAACTTCTAGCGTAAAAAATACTCGTCACTTGAGACTGCCACAAATGCGGTGCGCCCGAGGCGGCGCACCGTTCGAGCTCGACTGTGATCTACAAACAGGGGGAAGATGATGAATCGCACCAAGAAAATCATACTGCGCGCGCTCATGACGGGTGCCGCGCTGACGACATTGGCAGAGGCCGCCAACGCACAGACAACGACGTCCATCGTCGAACCCCAAGCCGCTCAGACCGGTGACACTCGGTCGGATCAACCCTCCAATGATGTCATCGTCACCGCGAGCAAGCGCGCGGAGCGCCTCAAAGACGTTCCGATGTCGGTCGACGTGGTAACCGGCGCACAGCTTGAGAAGCTCAATCTCTTCGACTTCAAGAACATCGCCGCACTGGCGCCGGGCCTCACACTCACCAGCACCGGTCGCAATACCACGGCTACGCTGCGTGGCATCTCGTTCAATCCCGATATCGGCGGCCCGGCGGCGGTAGCCGTGTACCTTAACGAGGTACCGGTCGACATAAACATTATCAGCACGGCGATGTACGACGTTCAGCAGGTCGAGGTCCTTCGCGGGCCGCAAGGTACTTTGCGCGGCAAGACGGCTCCAGCGGGTGCGATCACCATCACCACCCGCCATGCTGACCTCAACGAGGTGAAAGGCCAGTTGCAGGCAACCGGATCGAACCGCGGTGCGCGCAACCTGCAGGGCGCGGTTTCCGTGCCGATCGTTGATGGCAAGCTGGCATTGCGCGTGGCGGGCCTGTGGGACCGCAACTGGGCAAACCAGACCTACAATCTCACGCTCGGTGAGCGCGCTTTCCAGGATACCGAGAGCGTTCGCGCGACATTATCCTTCGCGCCGGCCAGCAACTTCACCGGCAACATCATTTACCAATATCTCGACAGCTACCTGACGCAAAGCGCGCAGGTTTTCGGGACGGGCAACCAGCCCAGCCTGTTGTCGCCGTTCGTGAACGGCCCGGCGATCACGCCAGAGCAGCGCCTCTCCGTCGCAGGCGGCCGATCATTCTATTCGAACCATAGCCATCTCCTGAGCGCCGACTTCCGCTGGAAGCTCGGCGACTATGCAGTTTCCGCACTCGTCGGATATCAGAGGGCCAATCTCTACACTGTTGAGGATCAGGACACCGGCAATGCCATCGACGGCTATTCGCAGAATTTGACCGTGCCCAATCCCACGAAGAATTTCACGGCCGAACTGCGCATCGATTCCGAATATCGGGGCATGTTCAATTTTACGATCGGTGCGTTTTACAACCGCAATTTGTCGCACAGCATTTCGGATTTTGACGTGAGTAGCTTCTATGCGCGGCCCGCCAACCTCGGCGGCCTGCCGCCGACGGTCGCGACACCTTATCCTGCGGCACAGGCCATGCTGCCCCTCAACGCGCATGTGAATATCTTCAACAACAGCAGCGACCTTGCCGCATTCGCCGCCGCGCGCTTCCAGTTCACCGATAGGTTAAAGCTCGAACTCGGCGCCCGTTTTACACACAATGTCGCTTATGCGCAGAGCTACCTGACGGTATCATCGCCGGGAACACGCGGTGCTACTCCCTTCACCCTTCCGGCTTTCACCAACCCGAACAACCAGGCTACGGTGAAAAAGCCATTCGACGACCAGACCGCAAATCCCTTCACCGGCACGGCCAGCATTTCCTATGACTGGACGCCTGACGTCACGACCTATGTCAGCTACGGGCGTTCCTTCAGGCGCGGATCGGCCCAGCTGGGCGTGACGTCGCTGCTCGACCCATCATTGCTGGTGCTCAAGCCGGAACGTTCGGATTCGATCGAGTTAGGCCTCAAATCGCAATTGTTCGACCATCATCTGTCACTCAATCTGTCGGCCTATTACCAGAAGTTCGATGGCTTTATCGGGTTGACCAGCGCGAGAACGTCTTCGGCGCGCAATGGGGTGATCGATAGCGGCACCGCGACATTGAGCTACAATGCACCAGCGATCACCAAGGGAATCGAAGCGCAGATCGATGCCAGGGTGAGCCAGCGCTGGAGCCTGCAAGTGAGCGCCTCCTATAATAAATCGCGCTACGATAACGCGCGGATTCCCTGCAATGATTTCAACGGTGACGGGACGCCGGATTCTATCGGGACACCCTTTGTCCCCGTTGGGCAACAGGTGAGCTTTTGCACTTCGAGCGACCGGCTCGTTAACGCGCCTGATTTTTCAGCCAGTGGCACCAGCGAATATCATGTGCCGATCGGCTCGGTGGAGGCCTTCGCGCGCGGTCTTCTCGTCTATCGCCCCAGCTTCTTCATCGTCGCGTCCAATTTCACCATCCCGTCGGCCCATACGCTCAGCCTGTTTTTTGGTGTACGAGGTTCGTCGCGACGGTGGGAATTGTCGGTGTTCGCCAAGAATGCGCTTAATGAGCAGAGGATCACCGCAGTCGGCCCGAGCGAACTGCGCTATTCCACAAACAGCAGCGCTGCACCGTTCCTATCGCACTATAAGACCGTGTCGATCGGTCAGCCGCGTGAGTTCGGAGCTACGTTCAGTTTGAATTTCTAGGGCGGTAGCAGGGAGGCATTTATGGTAAAGCGACGTTCCACTTTGATCTTGCCCGCTTGGGCGTTTGCCTGGCTGGCGGCACCCGCCATGGTGAGCGCTCAGTCGGCGCCCGTCGCGCCGGCTGCACCGATGGCGCCCGTCATGATGACGCAAGGGATGATGTTCGCCGGCATTGAAGTGCCGGATATGGACAAGGCCAAGGCTTTCTATATCGACACGATCGGACTGAAGATTGCATTGCAGATCGGCCAGCCGGGCTCGGCCGTGAACGAGGTGGCGCTGACCTTCAGCGGCAATGCAGCGACCGGCGAGACGATGTTTTTCCTCGTCCATCACGCAAATGGGACGGCGGCGCAGAACCACACGATCGGCGCAAAGGTGGCGTTTCGCGTCAATGACCTGAACGCAACGATTGAGCGGGTTCGCAAGGCCGGTTACAAGGTCCTCCGCGAACCGAAAGCGGCACCCGGGGGGCAAGGTATCATTGTGGCTAGTGTAAGCGATCCGAACGGCCTTCTCGTCGAGCTTATGCAGGTAGGCCCTGGCAGGTAGCCAAGCCGACTATCCGCGCACCACCGCTCGCATCCAAGGTGAGGGCAAGAATGCGCCCGGGTGCCAAGAGTGGCAGACGCTTGAGGTAACCGGTATGCACATAGTCGTGCACATAAGGATGACTGCGGCGCCGACCTTGCTGCGCCCGGACGCGTCAGCAAGGCTCAGCCCGAGCCTCGCTCCAACGTCCGATTTCTGTCCCGGCGGGACGCGTAATTTGTGAATTCGGCGGATTGGCGCCGACATCATTCGCTATGAGGAGATTACCATGAAAGACCGATTGAACGGGCGTCGTATCATCGTGTTCGGCAGTGCAACCGGTATCGGCGCGGCGACAGTGAAGAGGCTTGCGCAAGAGGGTGCCCGTGTCTGTGCCGCGGACATAAACCTCACCGGCGCCGAGAGCGTTGCAGCGGACGCCGGCGGCGACACGTTCGCCACCCATGTCGATATTTCTGACGAAGCCGCGGTCAAGGCTGCCGTCGACGCGGCCGTTGAACGCTTCGGCGGCCTCGACGGCGCGCATATCAACGCGGCAGACTTGCGTGTCATCATGGAGGACTCTGATGCCTTGACGGTTGACCTTGCGGTCTTCGATCGAACGATTTCGGTAAACTTGCGCGGCCATTTGCTGTGCACGCGCGCCGTCTTGCCGCACCTTCTAAAGAACGAGGCGTCGGCAATCGTTTACACGAGTTCGGGCTCCGCTGTGGGCGGTGAACCAACCCGGCCATCCTACGCGATGTCCAAAGCCGGGATAAACGCGTTGATGCGCCACGTCGCGGCGCGATGGGGCAAGGAAGGCCTCACCGCGAACGTCATCGCCCCCGGCTTTACCGTGACGGGAGAAATGAAAGCCTCGATGCAGGCGAACGCCTCGGAAGCGGAAAAATGGTTCAACTACTTCAGAGAGCGTACCCCGCATACGCGGCTGGGCGAACCCGAAGATCACGCAGCCATGGTCGCGCTGCTCCTCTCGGAGGATGGCCGATGGGTCAACGGATCAGTGATTGACGTCAATGGCGGTTCACTGATGCGCGGCTGACAGGCGAACCGCCGATCACGAAGTTCCCCGCGATTACGCCGCGACCCGCGGGGGACTTCATCGCGCTAAGCGGCACGGGAGGCGTTACCCTCGGCCGGCCGCTTCCCAAACGGCGCTTTCTCCACGACGATAAGCTGAAGGAGTGATCCCGATCCATTCATGAAACGCGCGTCGGAACGCATCGGAATCACAGAAATCCAGGCGTCCAGCCACTTCCTCGATCTTCAGGTTGGTCCGGCGAAGGAGATGGAGTCCCAATTCGCACCGGCAACTATCTTTAATGCGATTGTAGTTGGTTCCCGCGTCTTTCAATTGACGCCGGAGTGTCTCCCGATTTCGCCCAAGCCGTTCGCTAAGCCCGTCCAGCGACAGCAAAGACCATTTATCGCGAAGTTCCAGATATACGACCCGGCGCGCCTGATCTGCGATGCCTCGCGGCAGCCCTTCACCCCTGGCCTCCGGGAAGAAGTCGAGATCATGCGCGTCGCAGTCCGCGCCGGTTCGCATCAGAGGGTGATCGAGCAATTTTGCCGGAAATCGTAGTGCCGTCACTGCACCGCCGAGGAAGATCGGATAGGGCATGATACGCTGATCGCAATAGCCGCGAAAATCCTCCGGATAAGGCAGACAAATCTCGATTACCGGAATGAGGTCGGCGATGAGCCAGCTCAACAGGCCATGCATACTTCCCATACCGATCAGATCGAGCGCCAGGGAAAGGGCGCTTCGATGCAGATGGAGGCAGTCGAACCGCAACTCAGCGACGCTGTCATCGACGTGAAGATTCACAAATCCCAGGCGACCGTCGATCGCGCGGAAAAATTCGCTCATCCGTTCAATCGCGTTTCGCAGCGACCCGCAGCTCACCAGGCAATAAACGAGCAATTCCCAGTCGCCCAAGCGAGAATTGGCGCGCCCGTCGCGCTGCAGCGCAATCCGGCTGACTTCCGACATCGCGCCTAAGGAGAGACGCCTCAGCCGCCGCGCGTCCATGTCGGGCCCGTCACGCATGAACTCGGTCAGCGTGCCGCATTGCACCTCGTCAAGGATCGGCCGCACGTCCTCCCCCTCCGAGGCGAGGATCTGCAAGACGTATGACGCAATCTCGAACTGATCGTTGCGAAATGCGATATCTTTGTTGCGGAATTGAACGGTCACCCCTGCTCCTGACGATCATGCCGAACGACATGTTCAATGCACAAAGTTGGGGTTATTTTTGCCCCGGTTACCGCTTAATTAGATCACATTGGCGCAGACCGCAAGCTCACCAGCCGGCCATGCCCATTGAAATGAACGAGAGAATCCGGGCGAGGCATGCTTGCTGTCGCTGAGAGATCGCCCTTGTGGGCTGATTGGCGCGGCGGTGCAGCAGCTTCCGGACCGGGCAGCGCCACGGCATCGACGCTTTGTTGCTCAAATACCGGCATGACTGCACAAAAAAGGGGTGGCGCATAATCTTCCTGCTGGCGACTATTTGGCGCGGGCCAAGGCGAGGCAACGTCGGATCGAGATGCGATGACTCTTCCCATTGTAAGAATTGGATATGCATGGGCTGGCAATGCAAAAATGATTGTCGCGATCTCGCTCCCCGCTGCCCGAAGCGGCGCGTGGGACGCGTCCGATAGCGTGATCAGGGCACGCGGCCATGCGCATCGTCAGCCAGCATGACCCTTCGGAAAGCAGGACGGCCGGTTCGCTTGTGGGATGCACCCACGCGTGTGTTTCACTGGGTCTTGGTGGCTTTGCTGGGCGCGCTCTGGTGGACCGGCAGCAACGGCCTTCTCGACTGGCATCGGCGAGCCGGATATTGCGTCGTTGCGCTGTTGTTGTTCCGGGTGTTCTGGGGTTTTGCGGGAGGAAGCTCCGCACGCTTTTCCAGCTTCCTCAAGGGGCCGCGCACCATTGCCAGCTATATCCGTCACGATATGTTTCGGCGCGACGGCGTGCCGCATTTGGGGCATAATCCCGTAGGGGGCTGGAGCGTCGTTGCGATGCTGTCCCTGCTGGCGGTGCAGACCGGGTTGGGTCTCATCTCGGTGGATATCGATGGGCTGGAATCCGGCCCCTTCAGCTACCTCGTGGGGTTCGATACCGGGCGATGGGCTGCCGGTCTTCATCACATATTTTTCAACTTAATCCTTGCTATCGTTATGATTCACATCATCGCCATTGCATTTTACCTAATTGCTCGTCGAGAAAACTTGATCATTCCGATGATATCCGGAAATAAAATGACTAATGTAGAGGATAAGAAAGTATATTTCGTTTCCGTATGGCGGGGAATTGCTCTGATAATATTTTCAGGCATTTCCGTTTGGATGGTTATTTCGATTTGTGGCCGATAATAATTATGTATTTCTATCGGATTTTAAATGTATAAATGAAAAAATAAGTATCATACGAACCAATGTTATGTTGTGGAAAAAGTTTTACTAATGACAGAGTTAATTCAATCTTATGCCGCCAAGAATGCTGATTCAGATCTCGAGCCATTCGCATTTGCGCGCCGTGAGCCACGCCCGGATGATGTTACGATCGATATCCTATACTGTGGAGTTTGTCATTCCGATCTGCATTCCGCGAGAAACGATTGGGGATATAGCTTCTATCCGCTCGTGCCGGGCCATGAGATAATCGGGCGCGTGACGGGCGTCGGAAGCGCGGTGACGAAATTCGGCGTCGGTGACATGGTCGGCGTCGGTTGTTTCGTCGATTCTTGCCGCACTTGCGGCCCGTGCGAGGCCAATGCGGAATCTTATTGTGAGAATTATCCTACATCGACCTATGGTTCCATCGACCGTCACGATGCCCAGCCGACCTATGGTGGCTATTCGGAATATATTGTCGTTTCTGACCGGTTTGTGCTGCGCCTGCCCCCTGGCCTTGATCCGAAAACCGCAGCCCCGTTGCTTTGCGCCGGTATCACGACCTATTCGCCGCTGCGTCACTGGAAGGTTGGTCCCGGGCACAGGGTCGCGGTGGTAGGCCTTGGCGGCCTCGGTCACATGGCGCTGAAGTTTGCGCGGGCCCTTGGCGCAGAAGTAACCCTGTTTACACGAAGCGCGGACAAAGAAGACGAAGCCAGGCGGCTTGGCGCCCATGATGTCGTCGTAACCACTGATAGCACGCGCTTTACGGATGTGGCCGGTCGGTTCAATTTTATCCTCGACACCGTGCCTAATTCCCATGATCTGAATCCATATCTGTCGGCGTTGACATTCGATGGAGTGTTGATTTTGTTGGGTCAGCTGGCGCCTATCGATCCGCCAGTGCACAGCACATTACTCCTGACGGGTCGACGGTCGATTGCTGGTTCGGCTGTTGGCGGGATTGCCGAAACACAGGAAATGCTCGATTTCTGCGCGGCAAATGGCATTGCCTGCGACGTCGAGATGATCGCGATCCAGGATATCAACGTCGCTTACCAGCGCCTGCTGAAGGGTGAGGTGCGCTATCGCTTCGTCATCGACAACGCATCGCTTCGAAATGCGTGACATGTCCGTTGACACCGCGAGCGCGGACGCGCTTCCACTGTTCCACCTGGGTCCGATATCAATCGATGGAGATTCAATGCCCTGCCGGACAGGTAGCCGAAAATGGATTTTGATCCGGACAATCCAACTTCACGGAGTGACAAATATGAAGTGCGTACAGCGTAAATCGATTGCCGTCGGAATCGCCGTCGCGGTGTTGGGAAGCTCATGCGCCTACGCGGCCTCACCAGCAGTTATCGCCGCGATCACCGCACGCAAGGCGAATTACAAAGAAATCGGCGGCGCGTTCAAGACGATCAATGACGAGATCAAAACGGGTGCACCCGACCTGGCGACCATACGTCCTCTCGCTCGGGATCTCCTGAGCCGAGCATCGGGGCAACTCAAATTTTTCCCGAAGGGCAGCGGCCCGGAATCGGGCGAGAAAACGCGGGCCAAGGCGGCGATCTGGGCGGACCAGGCGACCTTCGTAAAGCTGCACAACGACATGCTTGGTGCCGCAAGAGCGTTGCAGGCCGCGACGGTCAGCGGCGACGTGGCTGCAATGACGTCGGCACGTACCGCGCTCGGTGGCGCCTGCAAGGCGTGCCACGACAAGTTCCGCGAAAGCGAGTGACGCACCAGATGGCGTACCGGCATGCTTGATCCCGATAACCGCCGCGTGCCCGCGGCACATACGGCTTAACGATGCGCGTCGCAGGCCGAAGGCGAGTGGCTGCACTTGTCCATTAGCTACGCTCATCGACCACGAACAGCGACGAGCGGCACAGGAACCGGATCTTCTCGCGCAGCACGCCTTCGCGACAGCCTTGGCGAGGATGGCGACCAGATCGGCGAGCGGGGATGAAGTAGACGCTCTTGCCGGCACGAACCGCCTCGACCGCGAGCGCGGTGACGAGATGGCTGCGATCGATCCGGTATTGCTTGCCGCCCTCGGTTACCGGGTGCTCGGCAACGACATTGCCCGGTCGATCGGGCCGATAAGGGTCAGCTATCGCCCGCACGAATGGCTGATGGTGCCACCTGTATGGGGACGGAGACGAGTTCTTCTGATTGGTGACGCCGCCAACGCCAATCCTCCGGTACTCGCCAGGTGCAACGATGGGCATCGGGGGCGATCCGCTCAAAGCTCGGGCCATGACGATTGACCTGCTGCCGGCTTGGCGGGCAGCGACATCGGCTCAATCAGGCTATACCAGCCTCCCATAGCCTTCGCCTGTCCGAGCTGCTCGCGAACAGTCAGATCGTCTTGGCATCGGGAACCCGGTCGCCAAGGCCCAGGAAGCGCATGAACGACAGGCGGTCGCGGATCTGGAACTCGCAGGCGTCGTCCGACGGGCTGTAAACCGCCTGCGGCACCAGCACGTTGAACACCAGCACCGGCTCATAGGGCGGGCAACCGCCGCGGCTGCGGTCCGACCGCGCCAGCGCCTCAGGTCACGCCGTCTGGGTGGTACGCCAGCCTTCCTGATAGGTTTCGCGAGCAACGCGCGAATAGGGGATCGGGCTGACGATCGCGCGGACCTCGAGCTGTTTGTGCGGCTCGACCGTCGTCTTGCGTGTGCCACCGTTCGGCTCGCCCCACAGCACCCTGACTTCGGTGCCGACCTCGATCGACGGATCGATCGTCGCGAGGCTGAGCGCGCTCTTCTCGTTGAAGCTGTACCCCGTGAACATCGAGACGCCGACCATCCTGCCCGACGCATCCTTCACCGCGTCGTAGTTCGACGAGGCATAGTTGGCGAGCGGGAGGTCGAAGAACTTGTACTGATCGACATCGGGGTCGAACAGCGAGGCGAAGATCTTCGCCATGTCGTCCGGGTTCCACGCCAGCGTGACCTTCCTGCGTTGCGCGGCCGGGTCGATCGTCTCCAGCGCCTCACGGCCGTGGAAGTCGTGATCGAACTTGACGAACGGGCCATATCCCAGCTCCCACGGATTGAGATAATAGTCCTCGATCTTCTCCGAGACGAAGCTGCCGCCGATCGAGCCGGTCGCCTCATAGCTGTCGGCGCCGAGCCACTCGCGATAGGCCTTGAGCTTCTCGCCGGTATAGATGGCCGGCAGCGGCGAGGGAATCCAACCTGATTCCAGCGTATTCGATGGATAGGCGCGGCTGCCGCACGGCACGATGCCGAATGCCTTGCCGGCATCGAGGATCGCGGCGCGGATTTCCTCCTGCTCTTCATACGGGCCCCAGATCTCGAGCCCGGGCGCGCCCGACATGCCATGGCGCAGCGTGCGCACCTTGCGGCCGGCGATGTTCATCTCGCTCATGTTGAAGAATTTGAGTTGCTCCAGCGGCCCGCCATGGAGCTTCTCGATGATCGCCCAGGCATTCGGGCCTTGGATCTGGAAGCGCCAGTTGATGCGCTTCACCGGCTTGCCCATCGGGCGCGACGGGCTGCGATCGTCCTTCACGATCTCGACATCGTAGCCGCCGGTTTCGGCCTGGAACATCAGCCAGTTCGCGGCGGGTGCGCGACCGACATAGACGAACTCCTGCTCCGCCAGCCAGAAGATGATGCCGTCGCCGATGACATGGCCGTACGGCGTGGTCGGCACATATTGCTTGGCCTTGTTGACGGACCACCCCTTGGGAGAGTTGATCATCGTATCGGTGAGCAGCTTCAGCGCATCCCTGCCGCGGATGAACAGGTCGACCATGTGGTGCGACTGATCGAACAGCACCGCGCTGTGCTGCCACGCCCATTGCTCGTTTCGCCAGTTGTGAAATTCCGGCGCCACGACCGGATAGACATAGGCACCGAGCTGCGAGTTGCGCAGCATTTCGACCGGGTTACCCGCCGCGTTCAATACCGCTTCAAGATTGCTTGCCATCATCCGCTCCATCCAGCGCCCCGCGTCCGTTTCCCGGCGCCGGGCGAAATGCATCGTCGCATCATAGCGTTATTTGTATGCTACGCAAACGATTTTGGCGCAATGTCGTGAATGCTTGCCGCCTCGATCGCACGCGACGCACCTGCCGCCGTTTGCTTGAGCACCGCGTCGTTTCCTTCGCGCCGACCGGCCGTGAACGCGCGCAATCGCTTGTTGGTTATGGGTTCTGAGTCAGACCGGCTTGCGCGCGGACGATCACTCGTGGATTCGCCGCAGCAGCTTGACCAACTGGTCGACCTCCCGTTGGCTGAACCGCGCCTTCAACCAGGTTTCGTGCTCGAGAACGCTCGCCCGGGCTTTGAGCAACGCCTCGTGCCCGGCTGCCGTCAGGTGAAGCGCTTGACGGCGCCGATCCCCGGTCGAGGCACCGCGTTCGACGAAGCCGCGCTTTTGTAGTCGGTTGATGATCGCCATCACCGTGGCCCGATCCATCTGCAACCGGCGACCAATATCCGCTTGCGCGATATCGGGATGATCATCGATCAGCCAGAGCGCCGAAACCTGCTTCTGGGTGAGATCAAGTTCGGCGAACGTCTCGGTGAAATGGCGGTAGACCGCACCATGTGCGAGGCGGAGGTGAAATCCGACAATCTGGTCGATATCGCCGATATCGTCATCGGCTTTGAGGTCGATCGTCGCAGGCGGGTAACTCATGCCAATAGCTTGAGCGCTTCGCGGTACAGCGTCAATCCGCGCGCTTGAATAAATGTTCGCGTTGCATACAATGTTGACAACGAATGACGAGAGGATCGGCCGTGGCGCATTTTCCCGACACGCCTGCGTTCACCGGTTTCAACACGCCGTCGCGGATCGAGGCCGACATCGCCGATCTCGACATGACGGGCGCGGTGCCGGTCGAACTCGATGGTCGAGATCTTGAAGCCTTGTGGCTGCGTTTTCCCGACTCAGTTCTTGTACAGCCTGCTTCGGAACGCCCCGCCTCGCGTCGATGGACTTACCAGACGTGGACGCGCTGCTCGGGTGCGAGGTACAGCTTCTGCCCCGGCTTGACCGAGAATGCCTGATACCAGGCGTCGAGGTTGCGCACCGTCTGCACGCGCCACATCGCCGGCGCATGGACGTCGGTGGCGATACGGCCACGCAGCGACTTGTCGCGCATTTTGGTCCGCCAGCCTTGCGCGAAGGCGAGGAAGAAGCGCTGGTCGCCGGTCAGCCCGTCGATCACCGGCACCGGCTTGCCGGCCAATGAGGCGTGATAAGCCTCGTACGCCGCGGTCAGCCCGGCGACGTCGGCGATGTTCTCGCCCAGTTCCTGGGTGCCGTTGAGATGCAGCCCGGGGAACGCCTCATAGGCATCGTATTGCGCGGCCAGCGCTTTCCCTGAATCCTCGAAATGCTTGAGGTCGGCGGCGGTCCACCAATTGTGCAGCTTGCCGGTCGAATCGAAATCGGCGCCGAGATTGTCGAAGCTGTGGCTGATCTCATGGCCGATCACCGAACCGATCGCGCCGTAATTGGCGGCCGCGTCGAACTTGGCGTCGAAGTACGGCGACTCGAGGATGGCGGCGGGGAAGTTGAGCGCGTTCTGCACCGGCAGGTTGACCGCGTTGACGGTCTGCGGCGTCATCCACCATTCGTGGCGGTCGACCGGCTTGCCGATCTTGCCGATCTGGTGGCGATATTCGGCGAGGCGCGCGCGCTGCAGGTTGCCGACCGGGTCATCGGCCTTGATCTCCAGCGACGAATAATCGCGCCACGTCTCGGGATAACCGACCCCGACGATCAGCACGGCGAGCTTCTTGCGCGCCTCTTCCTTGGTCGCGGGCGCCAGCCAGGGCAGCGCCTTCAGCCGGTTGTCGAAAGCCGCGACGATGTTCTTCACCATCCCCTGGATCTCGGTCTTGGACGAGGCGGGGAAATATTTGTCGGCGTAGATCTTGCCGACCGCATCGCCCAGCGCGGCATTGACCGCGGCGATCGCCTGCTTGTCGCGCGGTTGCTGCGCGACGGTGCCGTTCAAGGTCTTGCCGTAGAAATCGAACGAAGCGTCACGGATCGCCTGCGGCAGTGCCGACGTGACCTGGTTGATGCTGTGGAAGGTCAGCCAGTCCTGCCACGCCTGGATCGGCTCGCTCGCCACCAGTGCCGACAGCCTGGTGATCGCCTCGGGCTGCCACACGCTGAAATCCTGCTGCGCGGGCAGGCCGGCGGCATTCCAATAAGCCGCCCAGTCGATGCCCGGTGCCTTGGTGGCGAAATCGCCCTTCTTCCAGCTTTGCGCCTTGTGCGCGTCCTGGCTGGCGACGATGTCGAAATGCGCGCGCGCGATCTTGTTCTCCAGCGCGACGATGCGGTCGGCACGCGCTGCGGCATCGCTGACGCCCGCCAGGGTCAGCAGCTTTTCGACATAGGCGCGATAGGCGGTGCGCAGCTCGGCCATTTCCGGCTTGGCCGAGACGTAATAGTCGCGATCGGGCAGGCCGAGCCCGCCCTGCATGAGATAGGGGATCGTCACGTCGGGCCGGTTGAGGTCCTGCGTCACGAACAGGCCGAACAGATTCTCGGTGTGGAAATTGCTCGCATTGAGCGGATCGGTGTCGGCGCGCATCGTCGAGCCGAGCATCGCCGACAACGCGCCCTTGTCCTTCAAGGCAGCGATCGCGTCGAGCTGCCCCTTGAGCGGCGCCATGCCGCGCGCGTCGATGCCGGCGGTGTCGGCATAGGCAGCGTAATAATCGGCGATGCGGCGTTCGTCGGTGCCAGCGGCGGCATTGGCCTTGCCCAGCCCCTCGATCAGCTCGCGGTTGCGCTGCTCGGCGACTTTGAACACCTCGAAGCCCACGCCGGTCGACGAACGATCGTCGGGGATCGCCGCGCTCTTCGCCCAGGCGCCATTGGCATAGGCGTTGAAATCGTCACCGGGCTGGACGGCCTTGTCGACATAGCTCTGATTGACCCCGGCAAGGGTACCCGCGGCAGGGGTGCTGGCGGTCTGGGTGCAGGCTGCGGTGGCGAGCAGCAGCGCGAGAAGGAGGGAACGCTTCATGGGAGGGATGCCTCTCTTATTCGGTGTATGGCCGGGCGGATACACCGCGCCAACTGGTTACGCCAGATACCATTCGTCGTACGTGGCGGCGATTCGTCGTGCCTCTTAAGCCCCTCCCCTTCAGGGGAGGGGTTGGGGTGGGGCAGTGCCGCAAGCACCTTAATCGCCGTGTTCGCGGATAGGCCCCACCCCCAACCCCTCCCCTGAAGGGGAGGGGTTTTAGAAGGTCCCCGGCATTCCCAACGTCTGCCGTAGCGCCTGAACCACATCGCTCCGCTCGATGGCAGCCGGGTCGGCATGCGCCGCCGGCACCACGCCAATCGTGCGGGTGAAGGCGAAATCGGCCAGCGCCGGGCGTACCACGCCGGGGTGGCGGAAGCAGTCGGGCATCACCGTGACGCCGAGGCCGCGCCGGACCAGCGCCAGCGCGCGATCCTCGCTGGTGGTGCGCGCGGCGAAGAAGGGGCGCACGCCATGGCTGGTGAAATAGCGACTCGTCTCCGACAGCAGCTCGCAGTGCCGCCGCACGATCATGACATTGTCGGCAAGCTGTCCGGGCGCGATCACCGGCAAATGCGCGAGTGGATGGTCCGCCGCCATCGCCAGCGAATAGCCTTCCGAGAAAAGCGGCACGCCCGAGGGCCGATCGCCGCGCAGCAGCGTCACCGCCGCGTCGATCCGCCCCCGCCCCAGCCGCTCGCTGAGGTCGCGCTCTCCGCCCTCGACGATCTCCAGCCGTGTCGTCGAACTCATGCGGCGAAGCTCGACCAGAAAATCCTCGATCATCGCGGTGGGGATCGTCGCCAGAACCCCCAGGCGGAAGGTTTCGCGCGCCGGCGTTTCCCGCACGGCGCGTTCGGCAACGAGAAACTCGGCCTCGATCCGCCGGGCCGATGTCGCGAAGCGCGCGCCGGCTTCGGTCAGCTCGATCCGCCGGTTGGTGCGGCGGAACAGCATCTGGCCCAACTCGCGCTCGAGCTTGGCGATCCCCACCGACAGGGTTGGCTGCGACACGCTGCACGCCTCGGCCGCGCGCGAGAAATTGCCATGGTCGATCACGGCCAAAAAATATCGCAGCAGATAGCGATCGATCATAGACACCATCTATAGCATGGCCGCCACAGGTTCAATTTTTCTCGGGCCGCAGCGCATGCTATCCGGTCGACAGGAATGAGTGGAGAGCGGCGATGGACATGACCCTCGATTTCGCGCTGGGCGAGAATGCGGACATGATCCGCGAAACGACGCGCCGTTTCGCGACCGACAAGATCGCGCCGCTCGCCGCCCGGATCGACGCCGAGGACTGGTTCCCGCGCGAGCTGTGGCCGGCGATGGGCGAGCTCGGCCTGCACGGCATCACCGTGCCGGAAGAATATGGCGGACTCGGCCTGGGCTATCTCGAGCATGTCATCGCCTGCGAGGAAGTCAGCCGCGCCTCAGCCTCGATCGGCCTGTCCTACGGCGCCCACTCCAACCTCTGCGTCAACCAGATCGCGCGCTGGGCCTCGCCGGAGCAGAAGGCCAAATATCTCCCCAGGCTGATCTCCGGCGAACATGTCGGCAGCCTCGCCATGTCGGAAGCCGGCGCCGGTTCCGACGTCGTGTCGATGAAGCTCAAGGCCGAGCCGGTGCAGGGCGGCTATGTGCTCAACGGTACCAAATTCTGGATCACCAACGCGGCCTATGCCGATACGCTCGTCGTCTACGCCAAGACCGGCGAAGGCTCGCGCGGCATCACGACTTTCCTGATCGAGAAGGACATGCCGGGTTTCTCGATCGGCCAGAAGATCGACAAGATGGGGATGCGCGGCTCGCCCACCGCGGAACTGGTGTTCAACGATTGCGAGGTGCCGGAAGAAAACATCATGGGCCCGACCAATGGCGGCGTCGGCGTGCTGATGTCGGGGCTCGATTATGAGCGCACCGTGCTCGCCGGCATCCAGCTCGGCATCATGCAGGCCTGCCTCGACGTGGTCATCCCCTACATCCGCGAGCGCAAGCAATTCGGCAAGCCGATCGGCGCGTTCCAGCTGATGCAGGCCAAGGTCGCCGACATGTATGTCGCGCTCAACTCGGCGCGCGCCTATGTCTATGCCGTGGCGCGGGCCTGCGATGCCGGCAAGACGACCCGCTTCGACGCGGCAGGCGCGATCCTGCTGGCCAGCGAGAACGCCTTCAAGGTCGCCGGTGAGGCGGTGCAGGCGCTGGGCGGCGCCGGCTATACCAAGGACTGGCCGGTCGAACGCTTCCTGCGCGATGCGAAGTTGCTCGACATCGGCGCGGGAACCAACGAAATCAGGCGCATGCTGATCGGGCGCGAACTGATCGGGGCGGCATGAGCGCGCCCGTCCTCGACACCAAGCTGTCGCCCGACAGTGAGGCTTTCCGCGCCAATGCCGCGCACAATCGCGCGCTGGCCGACAAGCTCCGCGCAGACGTCGCTGAGGCGGCGCTCGGCGGCAACGAGAAGAGCCGCGAACGCCACACCGCGCGCGGCAAGCTGCTGCCGCGCGACCGGGTCGAACGGCTGCTCGATCCGGGCAGTCCGTTCCTCGAAATCGGCCAGCTCGCCGCCAACGACCTGTACGACGGCGAGGTGCCGGGTGCGGGTATGATCGCGGGCATCGGTCGCGTCTCGGGCCGGCAGTGCATGATCGTGTGCAACGACGCCACGGTGAAGGGCGGCACCTACTACCCCATGACGGTCAAGAAGCATCTCCGCGCGCAGGAGATCGCCGAGGCCAATATGCTGCCCTGTATCTATCTGGTCGATTCGGGCGGTGCCAATTTGCCGCACCAGGCCGAGGTGTTCCCCGACCGCGACCATTTCGGGCGCATCTTCTTCAACCAGGCCAATATGTCGGCCAAGGGCATCCCGCAGATCGCCTGTGTGATGGGCAGCTGCACCGCCGGTGGCGCCTATGTCCCCGCCATGTCCGACGAGACGATCATCGTGCGGGGCCAGGGCACGATCTTCCTTGCCGGCCCGCCGCTGGTCAAGGCCGCGACCGGGGAGGTGATCTCGGCGGAGGAACTGGGCGGCGCCGACACCCATGGCCGCAAGTCGGGCGTGGTCGATCATGTCGCCGAGAATGACGAGCATGCGCTGACCATCGTGCGCGACATCGTCTCGACCTTGCAGCCGCAGGTCATGGCCGACGTCAACATGAAGGAGCCGCGCCCGCCGAAGTTCGACAGCGAGGAACTGTACGGCATCGTCCCGCAGGACGTGCGCGCGCCGTACGACGTGCATGAAGTGATCGCCCGGCTGGTCGATGGCAGCGAGTTCCACGAGTTCAAGGCGCTTTACGGCACCAGCCTGGTATGCGGCTTCGCGCATATCTGGGGGCTGCCGGTGGCGATCCTCGCCAATAACGGCGTGCTGTTCTCGGAGAGCGCGGTGAAGGGCGCGCACTTCATCGAGCTGGCTTGCCAGCGGCGCATTCCGCTGCTGTTCCTGCAGAACATCTCGGGCTTCATGGTCGGCGGGCGGTACGAGGCGGAGGGCATCGCCAAGCACGGCGCCAAGCTGGTCACCGCCGTCGCCACCGCGACCGTGCCCAAGATCACCATACTGATCGGCGGCAGCTTCGGCGCCGGCAATTACGGCATGTGCGGTCGCGCCTACTCGCCGCGCTTCCTGTTCAGCTGGCCCAACAGCCGGATCAGCGTGATGGGCGGCGAACAGGCGGCATCGGTGCTGGCCACCGTGCACCGTGACGCCGATGACTGGACCGAGGAACAGGCCGAGGCGTTCAAGGCGCCGATCCGCCAGCGTTACGAGGATGAGGGCAATCCGTGGCACGCGACCGCGCGACTATGGGACGACGGCATCATCGACCCGGCCCAGACGCGGGATGTTCTGGGACTGGCCTTCGCCGCGACGCTCAACGCGCCGATCCCCGAACGCCCGGCGTTCGGTGTGTTCCGGATGTGATGTCCGGAGCGGAACACCCAGATCCTCCCCGGAACGGGGAGGAACTTTGGAAGAAAGACGCCCCATGATCCTCCCCCTTCTCCTCCTCGCCGCGCAGATCACCCCGGTTCAGCCGATCGTGAAGGGTACCGCCCTGCCCCCGCCCGGCAGCGAGGAAGCCGGTGTGATGACGCCGGTCACCGGGCTGCTGGCGGGCATCGCCGCCCGCGATGGGCAGGAAATGGCCAAGTATCTCCGCCCCGATGGCAGCGCCACCATCGCGGCCGAAAAGCCCGACGGCACCCGCGCGGTCACGCATATCAGCGCGGCCGACCTCATCGCCCGCTTCGCCCCCGGCCCCGAAAAGTTCGAGGAGCGCCTCACCGACCCCGCCATTGAGATCGACGGCGATATCGCGATGGTGTGGTCGCCCTATACCTTCCTGATCGACGGCAAGGTCCATCATTGCGGCGTCGACCATTTCTCGCTGGTCCGCGAAAATGGCGGCTGGAAGATCGCCAGTCTCAGCTGGTCGTCGCGCACCACCGGCTGCGGAGGCTGAACCTTGCTGAAGTCCGTCCTCATCGCCAATCGCGGCGAGATCGCCTGCCGCATCATCCGCACCGCGCGGGCGATGGGTATCCGCACCGTCGCGGTCTATTCCGACGCCGACGCCAAGGCGCTGCACATCCGCCAGGCCGATGAGGCGGTGCACATCGGCCCTTCCCCGGCGCGCGAAAGCTATCTCGTCGGCGAGAAGATCATCGCCGCGGCGAAGGCCACCGGCGCCGAGGCGATCCACCCCGGCTATGGCTTCCTGTCGGAGAATGCCGACTTCGCGCAGAGTGTGATCGACGCCGGCCTGATCTGGGTCGGCCCCAGCCCCGCCAGCATCCGCGCCATGGGCCTGAAGGATGCCGCCAAGGAACGCATGATCGCCGCCGGCGTGCCCGTCACGCCGGGCTATCTCGGCGAGAACCAGGACCCGGCGCACCTCCAGGCCGAGGCCGACAAGATCGGCTATCCGGTACTGATCAAGGCGGTCGCCGGCGGCGGCGGCAAGGGCATGCGCCGCGTCGATGCGGCGGGCGCGTTCGCCGACGCACTGCTGTCGTGCCAGCGCGAGGCCGCCTCCTCGTTTGGCGACGACCGCGTGCTGATCGAGAAATACATCCTCTCGCCGCGCCATATCGAGGTGCAGGTGTTCGGCGATGCCCATGGCAATGTCGTCCACCTGTTCGAGCGCGACTGCTCGCTCCAGCGCCGCCACCAGAAGGTGATCGAGGAGGCCCCCGCCCCCGGCATGGACGAGACGACGCGCGCGGCGATCTGCGCCGCCGCCGTCCGCGCGGCCAGGGCGGTCGACTATGTCGGCGCCGGCACGATCGAGTTCATCGCCGACGCCAGCGAGGGCCTGCGCGCCGACCGCATCTGGTTCATGGAAATGAATACCCGCCTGCAGGTCGAGCATCCGGTGACCGAGGAGATCACCGGGCAGGATCTGGTCGAGTGGCAGTTGCGCGTGGCGAGTGGCGAGAAACTGCCGAAGTCGCAGGATGAGCTGACGATCAACGGCTGGGCGATCGAAGCGCGGCTTTACGCCGAGGATCCGACGACCGGCTTCCTGCCCAGCACGGGCACGCTGAGCAACTTCCACCTCGACGACGAGGTCGCGCGCATCGAAACGGGTGTCGAAGACGGCGATGCGGTGTCGCCGTTCTATGATCCAATGATCGCCAAGCTCGTCGCCAAGGGAGCGAACCGGGCCGAGGCGATGGAGCGGCTGGCCTTTACCTGCGATTCGGTCCTGACATGGCCGGTGAAGAACAACGCCGGTTTCCTTGCGGCACTGCTGCGCCACAATGACGTGCACGCGGCAACCATCGACACCGGCTTCATCGCCATGCATCTCGATGCCTTGGTGACAGGTGCGGAATTGACCGAACCCCTGCTGGAAATGGGCGCGATCAACGTCTTCAAGCAAGCGGGTGGCACCGACGTCGCTATCGCGCCGGCAAAATATCCAGACGAACTTTCCGACGTGTGGTCCGACCTACTCGGCACGCGGCTCAATGCGGCGCCGAAAAAGCAAATCTGGATGTTGGCCGACGGCGCATTGCGCAGTTCGGTGATCGGTTTGACGCGCCTCGGCGCCGGATCGCTGCTCTGGCGTCACGGCGACCAGATCCTGATTGTCGACAAGGGTTGGCCGCACCGGTTCGAGCAAGCCAGGATGAGCGGCGCAGCCGCCGGCGCAGCCGCAGACGGCGCGATCCTCTCCCCCATGCCCGGCCGCATCATCGCGGTCGAGGTGGCGGCGGGCGACACCGTCACCAAGGGCCAGAAGCTCGTCACGCTCGAGGCGATGAAGATGGAGCATAGCCTCACCGCGCCGTTCGACGGCACCATCGCCGAGCTCGACGCCGAGACCGGCGGCCAGGTCAGCGAGGGCAAGATGCTCGTGCGCGTGGAGAAGGCGGCTTGAGCGCGCTCGCCATCCGCGCCGCGACGCGCGACGATCTGGCGGCGATCGTCGCGCTGCTCGCCGACGATGTGAACGGGGCGAAGCGCGAGGATGCCAGCCTGCCGCTCGACCCCGGCTATGGCGCCGCGTTCGACGCGATCCACGCCGACCCCAACCAGCTGCTCATCGTCGCCGAGCGCGACGGGCGCATCGTCGGCACCTTGCAGCTTTCCTTCCTGCCCGGCCTGTCCTTTCGCGGCGCATGGTGCGGGCAGATTGAGGCGGTGCGCATCGCCAGCGACCTGCGCGGCCAGGGGCTGGGTGCGGAACTGATCGCCTGGGCGGTCGCGGAGTGCCGCGCGCGCGGGTGCAAGGTGGCGCAGCTCACCTCCAAGGGCGACCGCGTCGCCGCGCATCGTTTCTACGAGCGGCTCGGCTGGACCAAGAGCCATGCCGGGTTCAAGTTATACTTGGCGGATTGATGCACTTCTTCTCCCTCTCCCCCTTGGGGGAGCATTGGGTCGGTCATGCCCCCGGCATGACCTGAACAGCGCGGGGCGCTGTTCACCCGATGCTGGCCGGGGAGAGGGGGTGGCCCCAAACGCAACGTCCGCGTTACTGCCCCTCTCCCGGCCTCGCCATGCTCGGCCCCCCTCTCCCCGCAAGCGGGGAGAGGGAAAAGGTTAAACCGTAAAACTTTCCCCGCACCCGCAGGCGCCCTTGGCGTTGGGGTTGTTGAACACGAAGCCGGCGACGAAATCGTCCTCGACCCAGTCCATCGTCGAGCCGATCAGATAGAGGATCGACCCGCCATCGACGAACAGCGTGCCCCCGGGGGTGTCGATGCGCTCGTCGAACGGCTTGGCTTCGGTGACGTAATCGACCGAATAGGCCAGCCCGGAACAGCCGCGCTTGGGCGTCGACAGCTTGACGCCGATCGCACCTTCGGGCGCCTTGGCCATCAGCGCGGCGATGCGCGCCTCGGCCGCGGGCGTCAGGATCAGCGCCGCCGGGCGCACGCGTGTGGTCGTCGTCATGCGTCCAACCTCTTCTGCCAGAACAATGCCACGCCGGTCTCGGGGTCGAGCGCATAATCGCCATAACCGAGCGAGGCGTAGAGCGCGCGCGCCGGGGCGTTGCCGCTCAGCACCTCCAGCGTCACCTTGCAGGCACCACGCGCCGCCGCGATCGCCTCGATCTCGGCGAACAGCGCGCGACCGATCCCGCGCCCGCGGAACCGGGCATCGACCACCACGTCATGGATGTTGACCAGCGGACGCCCGGCGAAGGTCGAAAAACCATGGAAACAATTGGCCAGCCCGACCGGTTCGCCCTCGATCCGCGCGATCAGTGAAAAGGCGTTGCCCGCCGCCGCGAGGCCCGGGACCACCTTGTCGAGCACCGCCTGCGACAGCGGCGTCGCGCCGCCCATCGGATCACGCGCGTAGCGATCGAGCAACTCGACGATCGCCGCCGCGTCGTCGGCATCGGCGTAATCCGCCCGGGTGACGGTAAGCGTGTCCGCTTCCGCGATCATAACATCCCCAGTTCGAGCCGCGCCTCGTCGGTCATCTTGGCCGGGTCCCAGGGCGGGTCCCACACCAAGTTGACGTCGGCGGTGGCGATCCCCGGCACGGTGCTGACGCGCAGCTCGACCTCGCCGGGCATCGATTCGGCGACCGGGCAATGCGGCGTGGTCAGCGTCATGGTGACGGTGGCATGGCCCTCGTCGGTGACGTCGACGCCGTAGATCAGCCCGAGATCGTAGATGTTGACGGGGATTTCGGGATCGTAAATGTCCTTCAGCGCCGCGACCACGCCCTCGTACAATTCGCCACCCGGCGCGCTCGTCGACGCCGCGACCGGCTTCTGCGCGAGGAATCCTTCGAGATAGTCGCGCTTGCGCTCGAACGTCTCCGTCACGCTCGCCGATTTTTCGGCATCAGCGTCGACAAGGGCACCCTCGACCCGTGCCTTGGGCGGCGCCGCGACCGACTCGACTTCTTCCACCATGATCTTGCGTTCTTCGTTCATCCGAAGATCCTCGTTACCCGTTCGATACCCGCGACCAGCGCATCGATGTCCGCCGGCCCATTATAAACCCCGAAGCTCGCCCGTGCCGTCGCCGGTACGCCGAGCGCCTCCATCAGTGGCTGGGCGCAATGATGCCCGGCGCGGATCGCGACATGGCCCTCATCCAAGATGGTGCCGATGTCGTGCGGATGCACCCCCTGGATCGCAAAGCTGACGATCCCGGCCGAATCTTCCGGCCCGAACAGGGTGACGGAGTTGATCCGCCCCAGCGCCTCGCGCGCCTGCGCGACCAAAGCCGTCTCGTGCGCATGGATGCGTTCCAGCCCGATGCCCTCGACATAGTCGATCGCCGCCGCCAGCCCGAGCGCGCCGACGATATGCGGCGTGCCTGCCTCGAAGCGCTGCGGCGGCGGGGCATAGGTCGTCTTCGCGAAGGTCACCCGGTCGATCATCGATCCGCCACCCTGCCATGGCGGCATCGCTTCGAGCAGCGCGGCCCGGCCCCACAACACGCCGATCCCTGTCGGGCCGTAGAGCTTGTGGCCGGAGAAAACGTAGAAATCGCAGCCGATCTCGGCGACATCGACCGGCAGCCGCGGCACCGCCTGACAGCCGTCGAGCAGGATTTTCGCGCCGACCGCATGCGCGATCTCGCTGGCGCGCTTCGCATCGAGTACCGAGCCGAGCACGTTCGAGACATGCGCCAGCGCGACGAGCTTGTGCGCCGGTGTGATCAACGCCGCCATCGCATCGAGATCGATGCGCTGGTCGGCGGCCAGCGGCACGACGTCGATTTCGGCGCCGACGCGCTCGGCGACCATCTGCCACGGCACGATGTTGGAGTGATGCTCCAGTGTGGAAAGCAGGATGCGGTCGCCCGCCTTGAGCTGCGTTCCCGCCCAGCATTGCGCGACGAGGTTGATCGCCTCGGTCGCGCCGCGCACGAACACCACCTCGTCGGTCTGCCCGCCGATGAACGCCGCCGTCTTCGCGCGCGCCGCCTCATAGGCGAGGGTCATATCGGCCGAGCGCTGATACACACCGCGATGCACCGTGGCGTAGGTCGTGTCGTAAGCGCGGGTGATCGCGTCGATCACGGCTTGCGGCTTCTGCGCGGTGGCGGCGGTGTCGAGATAGGCCCAGCCCGCCGGGATGGCAGGGAAGTCGGCGAGGACGTCGAGCGGCTGAGTGGAATCGAGTGTGGCAACGCTCACCTCCCCTTCTCCCCTTGTGGGAGAAGGTGGCGCGAAGCGCCGGATGAGGGGGAGTCGTAGCCGAGGACAGCCCCCCTCACCCTTCCCACGCTTTCAGCGCGGGCCCCTTCCCTCTCCCCCAAGGGGAGAGGGAGATTGAGAAGCGCGCTCACAGCTTCCCCTCCAGCCACGCATCGGCATCGGCGACGAACGCCGCGCGCACCGTCTCGTCCCCGATCCGCTCCAGCGCATCGGCGACGAACGCCCGCGTCAGCATCGCCCGTGCGCGTCCCGGCGCGATGCCGCGCGAGGCGAGGTAGAACAACGCCCGGGCATCGAGCTCGCCGACCGTCGCGCCATGCGCGCACTTCACATCGTCGGCGAAGATCTCCAGCTCGGGCTTGAGGTTGACCGTCGCGGTCCGCGCCAGCAACAGCCCGCGCAAGCTCTGCTCGCCATCGGTCTTCTGCGCATGCCGCGCCACCTCGACCCGCGCCGCGAGGCTCGCCGCCGACTTGTCCGCCGCGACCGCGCGCCACACCTGCTTGCTCGTGCCGTTGAGCGCCGCGTGGCGCAACACCACCGCGCATTCCTGCTTCTGCGTGCCGGTGGTCAGCAATGCGCCGCCGACCTCGGCAAAGGCGCCATCGCCGTGCTGCGTCACTGCCGCGTCGATCCGCGACCCGGCCTCGCCCGCGCCGAGGAACACCGACACCAGGCTCGCGCCGGCATCGAGTGTCGCCACGTCGCGGATCGACACGAAGCCGCCATCCTGCAGCAACCGCACCGAGCGCATCAGCCGCGCCGTTCGCCCGAGCGTCGCGCGGAAGAAGCGGTTCGACCAGCCGATGCCGACATGCGTCTCGATCACCTGCGCCACGGCGTCCTCGGCCAGCACGATCTCGCCCGGCACATGGTTCGCCCCGCCGCTCGCGACATGGACGATCTGCACCGGATCGGCCGCGCCGTCCTTGTCGAGCCGCAACGACCAGCCCGCGCCTCCGGCGAAATGTCCGAGCGGATGATCGTCCGCCGCGATCTCGGCCAGCGTCACACGGTCGATCCGGCTCGCCGCCGCATCGAGCACGCCATCGCGAAACACGAGGCGCGCACCCGGCAAATCAAGAAACAACCCGGCCACATCCACGGCCACATCGGCGCGCGGCAACTCGGCCGCCGCCGCAATCGCCTCCGGATCAGCCCAGCGCCATGCTTCCTGACGCTTCGAGGGAAGGGTGAGCGTGGTCACAGCGCAACCCCCTCCGCGCCTCCGCGCCTCCGCGCGAAACCATAATCTTCTTGTTCGCGCAGAGGCGCAGAGGCGCAGAGATTCAAGCGCTTCGTGCCTTCGCGCCTTCGCGTGAATCCGATTTGCTCACGCGAAGCCGCGAGGGCGCGAAGGAAGGGGGGTGCGCCTGCGGCGCGAACAATGCTCACGCCGCCACCGCTCCGTAGCCCTCACGCTCCAGCTCATGCGCCAGTTCCGGCCCGCCCGAGCGCGTGATCCGGCCATCGGCCAGCACATGGACGAAATCGGGCCGCACATAATCGAGCAGGCGCTGATAGTGCGTGATCAGCACCACCGCCTTGTCGGGCCGGCGCATGATGCGGTTGATGCCGTCGCCGACGATGCGCAGCGCGTCGATGTCGAGGCCGCTGTCGGTCTCGTCGAGGATCGCCAGCTTCGGGTCGATGATCCCCATCTGCACCATCTCGTTGCGCTTCTTCTCGCCGCCCGAGAAACCGACATTGACCGGGCGCTTGAGCATGTCCTGATCCATGCCGAGCAGGTCAGCCTGGGCCCGGGCGAGCTTGAGGAATTCGCCACCCGACAAGGGCTTCTCGTCCCGCTGCCCACGCTGCGCGTTCAAGGCTTCGCGCAGGAACTGCACGTTCGACACGCCGGGAATCTCGACCGGATACTGGAAGCCGAGAAACAACCCCGCCGCGGCGCGCTCATGCGGCGCCAGCGCGAGCAGATCGGCGCCGTCGAAACTCACGCTACCCTCGGTCACCTCATAACCGGGTCGCCCGCCGAGCACATAACCCAGCGTCGACTTGCCTGCGCCGTTCGGCCCCATGATGGCATGCACCTCGCCCGCGTTTACCGCGAGCGAAAGGCCCTTGAGGATTTCCTTGCCGTCGATTTCGGCGTGGAGGTTTTCAATTTTCAGCATCGGGTTTCCTGAGAACATATTCGTGGGCGCTCTCCGTGATCGGAGCACCATTGATTTCCACGCGGCGAATGATGGCGCCTCGCTTGAAGGCAGGCCCGTCAAGCGGTCCCAGCCCGATGTCCGATGCGGTCACCGAATCATGACAACCCTCGCCGCCGCCATGACCACAATCGCCACCATGACCATCGCTCATCCGACCGCCCCCTCAACGCTGATCCGCAACAACTTCTGCGCTTCGACCCGCTCAAGCCCCTCCCCTTCAGGGGAGGGGTTGGGGTGGGGGCTCTCCAAGCGAGCCGACGCTTCTGCAAGCACGCTGCCGATAAGATGCGCCACGCCCTCGATGTTCGTCATCACCTCAAGGTTCGACACCCGCACCGTGCGGTAACCGCGCGTCGCCAACAGATCGTCGCGCAGCCGGTCCTTCGCATCATCATGCGTGTCGCCATCAACCTCGACGATGAGCGCACTTGCCGGACAAAGGAAATCGGCGATGAATGGCGGAAGCACGGCCTGCCGACGGAATTTGTGGCCCGCAAGTTGTGACCCCGACAAGATACGCCACACGCGCTTCTCCGGCTCCGTCGGATTGCGGCGCATTGCGGCGGCGCGTTCGTGCAACTCGGCCAGCGCATTCGCGGAGAGCCCCCACCCCCGACCCCTCCCCTGGAGGGGAGGGGAGTTTTGGCGGCGATCATTTTCCTGCGGGGTGAGCATCACCCCACGCTCCCCTCAAGGCTGATCCCCAGCAGCTTCTGCGCCTCGACCGCAAACTCCATCGGCAGCTGCTGCAGAACCTCGCGCGCGAAGCCGTTGACGATCAGCGCCACCGCCGACTCCTGGTCGAGCCCGCGCTGCATCGCGTAGAACAGCTGGTCGTCGCTGATCTTGCTGGTCGTTGCTTCATGCTCGATCTGCGCGCTCGGGTTGCGCACCTCGATGTATGGCACGGTATGCGCGCCGCACTGGTCGCCGAGCAGCAGGCTGTCGCATTGGGTGAAGTTGCGCACGCCCTCCGCCGTCGGCCCGACGCGCACCAGCCCGCGATAGGTATTGTCCGAGCGCCCGGCGCTGATCCCCTTCGACACGATGGTCGAGCGGCTGCCCTTGCCGAGATGGATCATCTTGGTGCCGGTATCGGCCTGCTGGCGGTTGTTGGTCACCGCGACCGAATAGAATTCACCGACGCTGTTCTCGCCCGCCAGTACGCAGCTGGGATATTTCCAGGTGATCGCGCTGCCGGTCTCGACCTGGGTCCAGCTGACCTTGCTGTTCCTGCCCTGACACAAAGCACGCTTGGTGACGAAATTGTAGATCCCGCCCTTGCCGTTCTCGTCGCCCGGATACCAGTTCTGCACGGTCGAATATTTGATCTCGGCATCGTCCAGCGCAACCAGCTCGACCACCGCGGCGTGGAGCTGGTTCTCGTCGCGCATCGGCGCGGTGCAGCCCTCGAGATAGGAGACGTACGACCCCTTGTCGGCGACGATCAGCGTGCGCTCGAACTGGCCGGTATTCTCGGCATTGATGCGGAAATAGGTGCTCAGCTCCATCGGGCAGCGCACGCCTTCCGGGATGTACACGAACGTCCCGTCGGAGAAGACCGCGCAATTGAGCGCGGCGAAGTAATTGTCATGCTGCGGCACGACCTTGCCGAGCCATTTCCTGACCATGTCGGGATAGTCGCGGATCGCCTCGCTGATCGAGCGGAAAATCACGCCGGCCGCCTCGAGCTCCTTGCGGAAGGTCGTCGCCACCGAGACGCTGTCGAACACCGCATCGACCGCGACACGGCGCGCGCCCTCGACGCCAGCGAGCATCTCCTGCTCGGCGATCGGAATGCCGAGCTTCTCATAGACGCGCAGGATCTCGGGATCGACCTCGTCGAGGCTGCCGAGCTTCGGCTTGGCCTTGGGCTCGGCGTAATAATAGGCGTCCTGGTAATCGATCGGCGGGACGTTGAGCTTGGCCCAGTCGGGCGGCGTCATGGTCAGCCACAGGCGGTACGCCTTGAGCCGCCATTCCAGCATCCATTCCGGCTCGTTCTTCTTGGCCGAAATGAAACGCACGGTGTCCTCGCTCAATCCCTTGGGCGCGAACTCCTGCTCGATGTCGGAATGGAAACCCCATTCATAGGTCTTGTTGGCGGCGGCATGCGCCTCGGCGTTGCGCGTGGCCATTATGCCGATACTCCCAAACCAACGCCACGCGGCGCCCTACTCTCACCGTTCGTTTCGAGCGAAGTCGAGAAACCATGGCCTCGCACCGGCTTCTCGACTTCGCTCGAAGCGAACGGCAGGTGGGACAGGCTGGCCAGCGAAACCCCCGCCAGCGCGCCGCGCACCGCGCCGTTCACCGCGTTCCAGTGCGGCCTGACCTTGCAGCTATCCTCGACGACGCAGTCATGGCTGCCATGTTCGACGCACGCCGTCATCGCGATCGGACCCTCGATCGCCTCGACGATGTCGGCCAGGCTGATCGCCGCCGGCGGCCGCGCCAGGCGGAAACCGCCGCCGGTGCCGCGCGAGCTTTCGATCAGGCCGGCGGTCGACAGCCGGCTGACCAGCTTCTGCACCGTCGGCAAGGGCAGGCCGGTCTCATCAGCCAGCAGCGTCGCATTGAGCCGCGTCGCACCGCACTGACGCGCGGCGGCGGACATCATCACGACGGCATAGTCGGCCAGGCTGGACAGGCGCATCGAATCTCAATCAGACAGAATTGATCCGATTGCTATTTGGGGGTTGGGAGGGGTTGGGTCAACCCACCTTCTTTCATACCTCCCCGGTACGGGGAGGGGGACCGCGCGCTTCTTCAGCGCGGGGTGGTGGGGGCCAACCCAATACACACCGCTTGCGGCACTCCCCCTCCACCGCCTTCGGCGGTCCCCCTCCCCGTTCCGGGGAGGATTTTAGAAAGTCACGTATCGCTGATCAGCGGGCTCACCTGGCCGCCCAGCGCGGTGCGCTGCGAGATCGTCAGCCGCGCCAGCAGGCTCGGCTCGGCCTTGATCTGCCGCGGCGTCAACCCGGTGAACTGCTTGACCTCGCGGATCAGGTGCGACTGGTCGTAGAACCCGCGCTCGATCAGGTCGTCGACCTGCTCGCTGTCCGACACCATCGCCACCGCCGCGCGCAACGCACGGTATTTGCGCGCCAGCAGCTTGGGCGGCGCGCCGTACAGCGCGTTGCACTTGCGCTCGACCTGACGGCGCGACAGCCGCGTCGTCGCGACCAGATCGTCCATCTCGGGCGACGGGCTCCCCGCCAGCCACTCATCGACCTGACGCACGAATCGAATCGCCCCAACATCGCCGACACGTACCAGTTCGCGCACCAGCGCCTCGCCGATCGCGAAACGCGCATCATTGTCGGGTGCATTGCGCAGCGCCATCGCCGCGGTACGCAGCCGCGCCGCCCCGAACATGCCGCTCGCGTCGATCACCCGATTGAGCATTGATGACGCATCGTTCCCGACCATCGCCGCCCAGCCAGCTGCGGTAACCCCCATGCCGAAAATCTCGACCGGGCCGTTGGCGCGCACCTTCATCGCGCCGCTGGTCGGGCCGATCAGGTGATGCTCCTGGGCCTGCTGCACCGAGCCGTCGGGAAAGGCGTACTCACCACCGCCCGAATCGAGTCTCAGCCGGAATTGCGCGTGATCGGCCCGCTCGGTGTCCTCAAAAATCGGAACATCCGCCCGGAAGTTATAGAAAAGCGTGACATATTCGGCGAGATCACCCGCCGGGACTCGGTAGTCCAGCTGGATATCCGACACTGAATGCAACCCCGTTTTCTTTGTTCCGCGAGGGTAACCTTTTCCGACGCCAAAGAAAAGCGGCCCGGATGGTTTCCCATCCGGGCCAAAGTGAAAGAGTCTCCCGTCAGGAAGCCTCTTCGGGTCGCAAGATCGGTTTAGGTCGACGGCGCGGCGCTGTATTGGATGAAAACGCCAGAGCGCGCGCGGCGACCGTTCGCCCCTTTGACCCGCACCCACCGCGCTGCCAAGGGGAGCGCGATGCTCTACCCGCTCCTCCGCCCCGCCCTGTTCGCGCTCGATGCGGAGCGCGCCCACCGCCTGACCATCGCCGCGCTGGCGGCATGGGGCGGGCGCGGCGCGGCCGGTCCGGAAACCGATTCGCGACTCGCCACCAACGTCGCCGGCCTCGGTTTCGCCAATCCGGTCGGCCTGGCCGCCGGGGTCGACAAGGATGGCCGCGCGATCGACGGCTTTCTCGGGCTCGGCTTTGGCAGCGTCGAAATCGGCACGCTCACGCCGGTGCCGCAACCCGGCAACCCGCACCCGCGCCTGTTCCGTCTGGTCGAGGATGCCGCCGTCATCAACCGCATGGGGTTCAACAATGGCGGTCTCGCCGCCGCCCTGCCCCGCGCGATCGCCGCGACGCGGCGCGGCCGGCTGGGTATCAATGTCGGCGCCAACAAGGATGCCGCCGACCGCATCGCCGACTATGCCCATGGCGTGGAGCAGGCCGCGCGGATCGCCGATTATGTCACGATCAATATCAGCTCGCCCAACACGCCGGGCCTGCGCGACCTGCAGCGCGGCGCGGCGCTGGCCGAGTTGCTCGCCGCCGCCGACGCGGCGCGGCGCGTGCCGCTCCAGCGACCGCCTTTGTTCCTCAAGGTCGCGCCCGATCTCGCGCCCGCAGAGATCGATGCCATCGCCCGCGCCACGATCGAACGCGGCGTCGATGCGCTGATCATCGGCAACACCACCGTCTCGCGGCCGGCGCTGCGCTCCCGCCATCGGGATGAGGCGGGCGGCCTGTCCGGTGCGCCGCTCGCCAGGCTGGCCTGCCAGCGGCTGACCGATTTCCGCAACGCGACCGGCGGCAAAGTCGCGCTCGTCGCCGCGGGCGGAATCGATTCGGGCGCCGAGGCCTATGCCCGCATCCGCGCCGGGGCCAGCCTGGTGCAGCTCTATACCGCGCTGGTGTTCCACGGCCCCGGCCTGGCGCGGCGCATCGCGCGCGACCTGTCGGCATTGCTCGATCGCGATGGCTACAAGAACGTCGCCGAGGCGGTCGGGGCCGGTTGACGTAGCGCCCTCCCCCGCTACCCTTCCAGGTCATGATCAGCCGCCGCCTCGCATTCGCCCTTTTCCTGCTGTTCCCGCTCGCCGCCCAGGCGAAGGCCCCCCCCGCCGCGCAGGCGCCAGGCATGGTCAGTTCCGCCGATCCACGCGCCAGCGCGGCCGGTGTCGAGATATTGAAGGCCGGCGGCAGCGCCACCGACGCGGCGATCGCCACGATGCTCGTGCTGAACGTGGTCGAGCCGCAGAATTCCGGTATCGGCGGCGGCAGCTTCATGGTTCACCATGCCGCCCGCAACGGCACCGTGACGACGCTCGACGGGCGCGAAGCGGCGCCGCGCGCGGCTGATGAGCATTGGTTCTACGCCGACGGCAAGCCGCTCAGCCATTTCGCCGCCGTGCCGGGCGGGCGCAGCGTCGGCGTGCCGGGCAATCTGCGCATGATGGCGCTGGCGCATCAACTTCATGGCCGGCTGCCCTGGGCGCGATTGTTCGCCCCGGCGATCCGCCTCGCCCACGACGGCTTTGCCATTACCCCACGACTGCACAACGGCCTGAACAATTTCGGCACGCATGTCGACCCCTGGGCAAAAGGACATTTCTTCGGCGTAGACGGCAAGCCGCTGCCGGTCGGCACGCTGCTCAAAAGCCCTGAACAGGCGACGCTGTTCGCGCGGATCGCCAAGCTCGGCCCGACCGCCTTCTATACTGGCGCGACAGCAAAGCGGCTGGTCGCGGCGGTCAATGGCGCGGCGCACAACCCGTCCAAGATGACGCTGGCCGACCTCGCGGCCTATCGCGCCAAGCCGCGCCCGCCGATCTGCGGCACCTACCGTGTCTACCGTATCTGCGGCATGGGTCCGCCTTCGTCGGGCGGCGTCGCGGTGCTGCAGATCCTCAAGCAACTCGAACGCTTCGACATGGCGAAGCTCGGCAAGGACAGCCCGGTCGCCTGGCACCTGTTCGCCGAGTCCGAGCGACTCGCTTACGCCGATCGCGACATGTATCTCGGCGATGCCGATTTCGTGTCCGTGCCCGTCAGGGGCCTGCTCGACCCGCGCTATATCGCGTCGCGCTCGGCCTTGATCTCGCCCGACCGCACCATGGCGGAGGTCGCCGCCGGCACCCCGCCGGGCGCGCCGCCACGCATCAAGGCAACCAACCTCGACGTTCCCGGCACCAGCGACCTGGTCGTCGCCGACCGCGCCGGCAATGTCGTCGAGGTGACCACCACGATCGAGAGCTATTTCGGCTCGGGCCTGTCGGTCGACGGCGTGATGCTCAACAACGAGCTGACCGATTTCGACATCGAACCGGTGCGCGATGGCTATCTCGTCGCCAATCGCGTCCAGGGCGGCAAGCGCCCGCGCAGTTCGATGGCGCCGACCATCGTCTATGGCCCCGACGGCAAGGTCCGCATCGCACTCGGCGCGGCGGGCGGATCGACGATCATCGCGCAGATCGCCAAGGCGCTGGTCGCGGTGCTCGACTGGAAGATGCCGGCGCAGGACGCGATCGGCCTCGGCCTGCTCTATGCGCCCGGCCACACCGCCGCCGCCGAGAAGGGCACGCAGCTCGAGGCGATGGTTCCGGCGCTGCAGGCGCTGGGCGAATCGGTGCAGGTCGCCCCGCTCGGGCTGAAGGCCAATGCGATCGAGCGCGTCGGCGGTCGCTGGGTCGGCGCAGCCGATCCGCGCAGTGAGGGTGTGGCGATGGGCGAGGACGGCAGCGTCACCAACATCGTCCGCGTCGGCGCGGTGCCCAACCGGCCCGCTGAATAACCAGTTACCGGCCATAGCCGAACGCGGCGCGGCCCCGGGAGAGACAGATGCGAACGCTCGAACATTTCCCCAGCCTGGTCGCCATGTTCCTCACCCGGGCGCGCGAGAAGGGCGACGCGCCGTTCCTGTGGCACAAGGAGGAAGGCGGCTGGGTGTCGCTGAGCTGGGCCGGGGCGGCACGACAGGTGGCGAGCCTCGCGGCGGGGCTGAAGGCGATCGGCATGGTGCCGGGCGACCGCGTCATGCTGGTCAGCGAAAACCGTCCCGAATGGTGCATCAGCGACCTCGCCATCATGGCCGCCGGCTGCATCACCGTACCGACCTACACCACCAACACCGAGCGCGACCACACCCACATCATCGAGAATAGCGGCGCCAAGGCGGTGATCGTCTCGACCGCCAGGCTGGCCAGGACGGTGCTCCCCGCGGCGATCCGCGCCTCCAACGCCACGATCATCATCGGCATGGAGGACCTGCGCGTCGCCCAGACCGGCAGCCTCGACGTCTATCGCTGGGGGGCGCTGATCGCCGACCATGCCAGCGACCCGGCCGAGCTGGTCATCACCGCGACCCGCGGCGACACCGCCTGCATCATCTACACCTCGGGCACCGGCGGCGCGCCGCGCGGGGTGATGCAGCATCACGGCGCGATCCTGCACAACGTATATGGCTGCTGCTCGCTGATCGCCGAGGATTTCGGCTGGGACGATGAGGTGTTCCTGTCGTTCCTGCCTTTGAGCCACGCCTATGAGCATACCGGCGGGCAGCATTTCCCGATCGGGCTCGGCGCGCAAATCTATTACGCCGAAGGGCTCGACAAGCTCGCCTCCAATATCGAGGAGACGCGCCCGACGATCATGGTCGTGGTGCCGCGGCTGTTCGAGGTGCTGCGCACGCGCATCTCCAAGGCGATCGAGAAGCAGGGCAGGTTCTCCAGTTATCTGCTCGACCGGTCGCAGGCGATCGGCGCATCCGAATATGAGGGCCGGGCGCGGCTGCGCGACAAGCCGATGAGCCTGTTGCTCAAGGCGACGCTCAAGCCAAAGATCCAGCAACGCTTCGGCGGGCGGATCAAGGCGATGGTGTCGGGCGGCGCACCGCTGACGCCCGAGGTCGGTATCTTTTTCCAGTCGCTCGGCCTGACCTTCCTGCAAGGCTATGGCCAGACCGAGGCGGCGCCGGTCATCTCGTGCAACCGCCCCTCGGTCGGCCTGCGCATGGACACGGTGGGCCCGCCGCTGGCCAATACCGAGGTCCGCATCGCGGAGGACGGCGAGATCCTGGTGCGCGGCGAGCTCGTCATGCACGGCTATTGGAACAACCAGGCCGAGACCGATCGCGTGCTGAAGGATGGCTGGCTGCACACCGGCGACATCGGGCTGATCGACGACAAGGGCCGGATCAAGATCACCGACCGCAAGAAGGACATCATCGTCAACGACAAGGGCGACAATGTCGCCCCGCAAAAGGTCGAGGGCATGCTGACGCTGCAGCCCGAGATCGTCCAGGCAATGGTCTATGGTGACCGCAAGCCGTACATGGTCGCGGTGCTGGTGCCCGATCCGGAATGGACCCAGGAATGGTGCGCGAAGAATGGCGACGCCTGCGACTTCGCCCGGCTGGCCGAGAACAGCGAATATCGCACAGCGCTCGGCCATGCCGTCGAGCGGGTGAACAAGGACCTGTCGGTGATCGAACGCATCCGTCGCTTCATCCTGGCCGACGGGCCGTTCACCATTGAGAATGAGCAGCTGACGCCGAGCCTGAAGATCCGGCGCCACGTGTTGAAGGAGGTTTACGGACCTCGACTGGATGCGTTGTACAAGGGCTGACCCTTTAAGCTGCTCCCCGTGCCGGGGAGGAGTTAGAAGCTACTTCTTCGGCACGACCTGCATCGTCCAGTCATTCTCCGGCCTGAGATACTTCGCCGCCGTCGCCTGGAGCTGGATGGCGTTGGCGGTGGCCACGTCCTGATAGACGCGCTTGACCGCCTCGAAGACGCGCGGGTCATAGGTCGCGCCGCCGAGCTGGTTCATCCAGAACTGGTTGCCGGTCGACTGGCGCATGATCAGCTGGGTCATCGGGCCGACCGTGCGGTTGAGCTCGTCGGCGCTGACCGGGTGCGCGACGAGATCGGCGGCGATCTCGCGGGCCAGCCTGAAGAACAGCGGCAGGTTCTCCGGCGCGACCTGGCCGACGGCGATCATGCGGCCGCCCGACGCGGCGCCGGTCGGCCAGTCGCTCGACACATTCGGGCTGTAGCTTGCCCCCGCCTCGGAACGCAGCCGGTCGAACAGCCGGTCGGAGAAGATGTTGGCGAGAATCTCGAGCCGGCGAGCCTCGTCCATATCCACCACGCCACCGCCGGTCGGCCAGGCGATCACCGCGATGGCGCGGTCGGCGGCGCCATTGTGGGTGCGGATGACCGGGGTCGCGACATGCGCCGGGAAACGTACCGGCGGCGGGGTCGCGGTACTCACCGTGCGCGGCGGCAAGGCGCCGAAGCTCTTCGCCACCGCCTCGATCGTCTTGTCGGCATTGATGTCGCCGAACACCTCGACCTCGATCGGCCCACTGGCGAGCAAGGGCGCCCATAGCGCCTTGAACCTCTCGGGAGTGGTCGCGGCGATCTCGTCGCGGGGCGGCATGCCCCAGCGCGGATCGCCATCGTGGAGCAGCCCTTCGAGATCGCGCCCGAGCACCTGATCGGGTGACGAATCGAGCGAGTCATAGGTCGACATCATATAGGTGCGCGCGCGCAGCACCGGGTTGGGATCCCAGCCGGGCACCGCGATCTTCGCCGCCATCAGGTGCAGCTGATCCTCGAGATCGGCGGGCGAGGTCATCGCGCCGAGCTGGAAGGCGTCGTCGCCGATCCCGAAGTCGAGCCCTATGCGACGCCCGGCGGTCATCTGGTCGAGGTCGCCCTGCTTCAGCGAGCCAATGCCACCCTGCACCAGCGCGAGGCTGGCGGGCCAGATCGGCGAGCCGTGATCGGCCGGAAGCGCACCATAACCGCCGCCGAAGCGCACGCGGACATAGACGCGGCTGCTTTCCGAGGTCGAGCCATTGAGCAGCAGGCGCACGCCATTGGCGAACACCACCTTTTCCATCTTGAGATCGAACAGGTCGATATGCTCGCGGCTGGTGACGACACCGGGCTTGCCGAGTTTGGGCAGTTTGGAAAAGCCGATCGAGGCCTGGGCGGTACGCGCGCCGGTGCCCTTGACGGTGCCGTCGATCGCCGCCGCGAGCTTGGTAGCGAGACCGTCCGCCGGGGTGTGGACGTTGAGCACCGCACGGGTCGCCACGCCCTTGAACACGCGCTGCGTCGAGGCGAACACCCGCGCCGGGGTGAACATGCCTTTCTTGCGGGCATCGAGGAACACCCCGTTGATCGTTGCCGCCGAGGTGGTGGTTTCGCGGATATCCACCGCCTGGACCATGTCGTCGGCGAGCTTCGAGCCAGCATCGACCTGGGCGGTCTGCATCATGGTGCGGAACGCCTCGCCGCGCTCCGCCAGTTCCTGGTCGATCTCGGCTTTGGATGGCGGGGCGGCCAGCGCGTCGGCGATCACCGCGCGGGCATCCCTGAGCGCCGCTTCCCAGTCGTCGCCGACCGGCTGGACCGAAAGGAAGGTGCCGTTGATCGAGCGCGCAAGATCGTCGAGCGAGACCTGGGCGACGAGATAGGAGCCGCCGGTGCGGGCGCGGGTTTCCAGCCGGCGGTTGATCACGTCGAGCGCCAGCTGATCGACCAGCCGTTCCTGGTTGAAGATCACCGTATCGTCATTGTAGTGCCACGGGCGCACGGTCGCGACGCGCACGATCACCGGCAGGCCGGGTTCGACGACGGCGGCGGTGCTCGGCTCATCTGGCTTGGGCGTGCCGAAATCGGGCTCGGCGGGCTTGGGGCCGACGCCTTGCCAGTCGCCGAAATGCTGCGCGACGAGCCTTTCGAACAGCGCCGGGTCCATGTCGCCGGAGACGATGACCACGGCGCGTTCCGGCCGATACCAGCGATCGTGGAAGGCGCGAACCGAGTCGGCGGTGGCGGCATTCAGCGTTTCGAGCGTGCCGATCGGCTGGCGCCGCGCCAGCGGCTGGCCGGCGAACAGGGTGGCGAACATGGTGTCGCTGAAATGGGTCTGCGGGCCGAGGCTCTCGCGCCGCTCGGCCAGCACCGCGGGGCGCTCGGCGTTGAGTGCTGCGGTGGTGATGTTGGGCTTCTCGACCATGCCGGCGAGGATCTTCATGCTTTCGTCAAGCCCGCTTTCGGTCGCGCTGGGCAGATCGAGCTTGTAGGTCGTGCCGGTGAAGGTCGTCTCGGCATTATTGTCCGAGCCGAAGGTCGCGCCGAAGCGCTGCCAGATGCGCTTGGCCTCGCCGTCCGGCACGAACTCGGAGCCGCGGAACGAGAGATGCTCGATCAGATGCGCATAGCCGCGCTCGGCATCGGTCTCCATCAGCGAGCCGGCGTCCATCCGCACGCGGATCGACACCTGCCCCGGCGGCACGCCATTGCGGCGCACGGCGTAGCGCACGCCGTTCGACAGCGTGCCGAAGCGCCAGCCCGGATCGGGCGTGATGTCGCTGCCCTTGTACAGCCAGGCACTGCGATCGACGATGAAGCGATCGGCATCGCCATGCGGGCTGCCCGCCTTCTGGCCGATGGCCTGGGGCGCGATGGCGAGCAGCAGGGGAGCGACAAGGGCGACGCGGAACGCGCGGGAGAGGAAATGCATGACGGGCAACCTAGGGGCGTGGGCAGAGCGTGGCAACGCCCCTGAGAGAGCAGCGCGCCTTACGCGAAGCTTAACCGGCGCCAGGCGCGGGCCCTCGCGTGCCGACCCATTCAACGGCACTGCCATGGTGACCCGGTCGAACATTCCCACCGTCCCGCCATGATTTCGACCAACTGTCACGTTAGCCGGCGATGAACCGCGAGCGGCGGATTTGATCGACAACGGCCAGGACCCGGTCTTGCGGAGGGGATGACCGGGCACGAGGGCCTCTGGAGGCGAGTTGTGAACACCAGGGTGAAGACCAAGGACAGCCAGACGGGATTGCGGCCGAATTCGGGCAGCCGGCCCATCGCGTCGGGGCGCATTCCCGACGTCACGGCAGTGTCCGGCGCGCCGCACCCTGATGAGGAGCTGAAGGCGGAAAAGGGCCGGCCGCTGATCCTGCGCGTCGGCAAGCATCTGCGCGGCTTCTTCGACGCGCTGATCTCCTCCTCCTCGCTGGTTTCCAACGACCCCGTGCTCGACATGCGCGACTTCGCCTGGACGCAGCTGCTGCGCGACAATTGGGAAGCGATCCGCGAGGAGGCGATCTCGGTCGCGCTGCAGCCCGAGGCCGCGCCGAGCCTGGCGACGATCTCGCCCGACCACCGCGCGATCGCCAAGATCAATATGTGGCGCTCCTTCTTCCTGTGGGGCTATGGCTTTCCCGCCGAGGAAAATCTCGCGAGCTGCCCCAACACCACGCGGGTGATCGAGCAGATCCCGGGGCTCAACACCGCCTTCTTCTCGATCCTCGCGCCGGGCACGCACATTCCCGACCATCGCGGCGTGACCAAGGCGCTGCTGACCTGCCATCTCGGGCTGATCGTGCCGAAGGACGGCGATGTGCGGATGCGCGTCGACGACCGCATCGTGCGCTGGGCCGAGGGCGAGACCCTGGTGTTCGACGACACCTATCGGCATGAAGTGTGGAACGACACCGAGAACACCCGCGTCGTGCTGCTGATCCAGTTCGCGCGGCCGCTGCGCCACCCGGGCAAGTGGATCGCCGACACCTTCCTCAGCATCGTCCGCCGCACCGCCTTCGTCCAGGAAGCGCGCGACAACGTCATCGCGTGGAACGCGGCGGTGAAGCAGATGGACATCTGACGGGCGCCTTTGCACCACGGCAGTCAGGGCGCGGCGCTTCAACCTGGCTCGTCATTGCCGGACCAGTTCCGGCATCCACCCATCCGCAAAACCCGCTTCGAGGCTCTTGCAGGAGCCGCTCACCTGGATCTGGCTGCCAGGTGGACCCTGCAACAGGTCCGGGGCGACGGGGCATAAAGGTGCGTTGTCTATCCGTAGGCGCGGCGCGGTGCGCTGTCGCGTTCCTCGGCGAACAGCCATGCCTCGGCATGGGCGACATCCTCGAAGCAGCGCGCCTCGCGGTTGGATAGCGCGCGCATGAGCTGGCTGCGCGCCAGCGTCCGCGCGCAGACAAAGGCCAGGCGGCGCGAGCGATATTCGGACCCGGCAAGCATCTGCTGGAAACCCGCCACGCTTTCCTGCGGCTGGATGTTCATGCCGCGCACGTCATTGAGCGTCACATGCATGTTGGGCGCGCAGTCCAGCCGGGCATGCGCCTCGCGTCGCGCGTCGTCGAAGGCGCGAATATCGGCGGGCGTGAACAGCCCGGCCATGGTGATCCTGACCAGGCTGCGGGACCGGTCGATTTCGAAGTGGAAGGTGGCACTCATGGCGCTGATTCCTATCCGTGACCTCCTGCCATATGCCTAACGGGCGCAGCAAGAAATCAACCCAGATCATAAATCCAGGTTATATTCCGCCGCACTCTGGCGGCGCCTGAACATGGCGCGGACGGCCCCGATCACCCGGTTACGCACGTTATGGCCGAAGGCGTCGTTGATGCGCTTGAAATGATCGATGTCGACGATCGCCATTCTCGAAGGTCCGCGCCTCCACGGCAGCTCGTCTTCGGCGGTGTCGCGTTGGCAACTACGCACTGGATGATTGCCCGCCAACCGCTGGCGGCGCGTGCGGGTCGGTTGCCGCCCCGTTCTCATACGCCAGCAGCCAGATGCGCGCCGCTGTGGGCGAGAGAAAGACCTTCAGCCGTTCCGAGGTCGACAGGCGCTGGGCCTGCATCTTGGCGAGGCTGCTGGTGACGATATAGGCGGCGCGATCACGGTCGTTGGAAATCAGGACCTGCTGAATGTGCGACATGCGTTGCATCACCTCGGCCGTCTGCACCTGGACCTGACGCCCGTCGACCAGCACCAGGGCGTAGCCATAGCGCGCGCGTGTCGCGGTCAGACGGGCGGTCAGCTCCACCATATATTGGTCGGCTTCCGCGACGGTCCAGAAGCCCGAGGCCTCGACCTCGAGGACACCTGACGGATCCTGCGTGAACCTGAACATTCTTTTCCCTCCAGCGTCGGGCGCGGCCCACGGCCGCTGGCCGCGACGATCAGTCCCCTCCCTCCGCGGCGATGACGCGCCGGCGCGCGACATTGGGACTCTTGCCCGTAACGCGCCGAAAGGCATGTGAAAAAGCGGCCGGATGCGCAAAGCCGAGCTGGCCGGCAATATCCTTGAGCGGGGCGCTTCCCTCCATCAGCTGCAGCGCCCGCCCAATCCGCGCTCGCTCGATCGCCGCCGAGGCGCTCTCGCCGGTCAGCGCCCGATAGAGCCGGGAAAAATGCCGCGTGCTGACCCCGCACAGCCGCGCGAGCTCGGCCTGGCTCGGCGCCTTTCCCTCCGCTGCGATTCGTTCGCACACGCGATGATATTGCCAGTCGGCGAGCCGGCCGCGCTCCCGCGCGGCGCGCGCGCAGTGCTCAAGCGCGCGCTCGATCTCGATCAGCAGGGCATCGGCATAGGCCCGGATCAACGCCGCGCTGTCACGGCATGGGCGGAGCAGTTCATCGCGAATCCGCCGGAGCAGCATACGCGGCGCCTGCTCGCGGAGGTCGAGCGCGGCGCGCAGCTTGTCGACATCTTCGGCGAGCCGCGAGACGACACCATGCGCCGGCCCGCCCCGCTCGACCGCGAGGCGCACGACCTGAATCCGCCCACCGGCGCTGCGCGAGCGCACCAGCACGCCGGCCGGGCGGACGAACAGGCTGCCGATGAAGCTGAAGCGATCGGGCGCGAGGTCGGGAAAGGCGGCGGCGCCGTCGCAGGCGAAGGGCGGCAGCGACATTTCGATCATGTGCCGCTCCTCGCGCGCCACAACGTCCATCGGCGAGGGCCAGTGCCACTCGACGAGTTGCGCGTCTCCATAGGGCAGCGGGCTGCTGGCGATGACCCCGACTGTCTGCATTCGCGAAGAATTGGCGCGCATGCCACGCACGTCAAGCTATTTTGCTGATCGAAATGGCCGAATTGCGTAATTCTGGCTGATATAATCAAGTGTCTCTGCTTGCCGCCAACAATCGATTGACGCAATTTCGGCGCGGCGTCCAGCAACGAGACGCGGGAGGGAACATGATCGCCACATCCATTCCCGATCACGTTCCTCCCGAGCGGGTGATCAGGTTCGATTTCCGCAACGACGAGGCGCTGCGACGTGATCCCTGGGGCTATATCGCCAGCCTCGACGATCGGCCCGATATCTTCTTCTCGCCCGACCTGGGCGGCTACTGGGTCGTCACGCGCGCCGATCTGATCGACGACGTGTTCAGCCGGCACGACCTGTTCACGGCGACCTCGCTGGCCATCCCCAAGCTGGAGAACCCGATCCGGCTGATCCCCAACCATTATGATCCGCCCGAGCACGCCGCCTATCGCAAGGTGCTTGCCGGCAATCTCTTCTCGCCGCGCGCGCTGGCGACGCTCGAACCCGAGACCCGCGCCTTTGCCCGCGCGCTCGTGGACGGCTTCGCGCCGGGGGAATGCGAATTCGTGCATGACTTCGCTTACCGGCTGCCGATCGACATCTTCCTGAGCATGATGGGCGCCGACCTGGCCCACCGCGACGAGTGCCTGACCTTCATCCGTCAGGTGTTCCGCGGCCAGACGGCGGAGGAAAACGGCGCCGGCTTCGTCAACGCGCATGATTTCGTCAGCCGCTGGCTGACCGAGCAGCTCGCCGATCCCGACCGCAACCAGGGCGGCATGTTCCGCGCGATGATCGCCTCGCGGATCGACGGGCGGCCGCTGACCTTCGCCGAGATGCACTCGATCACGATGATGCTGTTCATGGGCGGCCTGGACACCATCACCTCGCAAATGACGCACATCATGCGCTTCCTCGCGGAAAGCGCGCCGCACCGCGAGCATCTCGTGGCCCATCCCGAGACGATCCCGACCGCACTCGAGGAAATGCTGCGCCGTTTCGGCATCTCCTTCATCGGCCGCGCGGCGGCGAAGGATTTCACCTATCACGGTGTCGATTTTCGCAAGGGCGACGCGGTCTGTGCCGGAACGCCGATCGCCGGCCTCGACCCGCGCGCCTTTCCCGATCCCTTGCAGGTGGATTTCAATCGCGGCGGCGGGCGGCGGGTGCGTCATCTCGGCTTCGGGGCCGGGCCGCATCTCTGCATCGGCGCCTATCTTGCGCGGACCCAGCTCACGATCATGCTCGAGGAGCTGCTGCCGCGCATGCCGGGCCTGCATATCGCGCCGGGCGCGGTCATCACCAATTCACCCGGCTCGACGATGATGCTCGAAACGCTGCCGCTGCGCTGGACCGCGAGCGCGTAGGCGAACCGCGCATCTTCGGGTTGAAGGCCCGCCATCGCTTGGGGGGTGAATTATTCGGGGGTGAATAGCGCGACGGCGAACGCAGTGCTTCGCACTCCCCGCTTGATCCGCGGGCGGCGCCTGATTTTGATTTAGTGCTTTTAGTAAACTGGCACCGTAATCGCGCGGGTGCCCTCGGCGAAGCTGGACTGGGCGGCGGCGGGGGTGGCGCAGACGAGCAACGCAGCCGCGAGCGGCCAGCAGCGCCTGATCGATTGCGTTGCCGCCATGCCGGACCCTTCCGGGGAGGGCCGTAGCGGTGTGGGGCTTATTTTTGGTTAAAGGGTTGGGGTGGCGTTGGCCGTTCACAATTCAAACATTAAGCAACGAAGGATCGAACCATACATCTTCATATTCCGGAGCAATGAGGAAGCGCCATCCGGGAGCGAGTCCTAGATACTTCTCCAATCCACAGAAGCAGTCCTCCAAATGCTCAGCATGTACCGGTTTAAAGAAATCATCTTCGTAACCCATCTCGTCTCCAGCCCAAATGTACCACCCCGACGTATCGCCCAAGGGGGGATGCCGAAGGCCATTAATTGGATAAATACCCTTCATTAAATTATCAGATATACCAATCTTTTGATCGATATCAGTTCGCAGATACGGCGCACCCCATTGCTCGCATATTTTGCGCTGTTCAAACTCATTATTGGTCATGGAAGTTTTTTCCGCATTTCCTGAGAGTACCGACTCATTTCTGCACCCTCGCGATTTGAACAAGTCGGGCATTCCGGTTGGACAGCATCCGGACTCCTCATTCGAGCCTTGTCGATAGAACCTGTTTCGTAGTGCTCCCTGACCAAGGCAGTTTTGTGACCTGCTCTTTGAACTGGCGTCGTCTCACCGCATCTTACACATGGCTTCCCTTGAACTGAAGCTCGCTGACCCGGTGTGGTCGCGCCGGAAGGTCTACGATATATGGTTGTCGCTTTAACTTCAGGCGTTGTTCCTGTCGCCGTCTTTCCCGTAAGTTCATTAAACACGCGACGAATTGCAGGCCATGCAAGCTCGCATCCAAACGCACATGAAATTGCGCCTACCACTGTCGAAACAGTGATAACCGTAGTTTTTTGATCCGGTGGATTTTCCTTCATCGCTTCTGCGAGCGAAACAGCGCTATTATAAGCTACCGAGCCAGACTCTAACCCTGTCGGATCTCGGCCACCCACGGGGTCATTGCCGACATATGTATAAAGGTTGACCTGATCCTTATATCCGATCGGATCAGTCTGCAAAAATCGCCCGAGCTTCGGTGAATAGATCCGCGCCTTGTAATAATATAGCCCCAGCGCCGGCAGCCACGCCTGCCCGGTATACTGGAACCGTCCGTCATTGCCGCTGCCTGGCGTGCCATATTCATCATAGCTGTCGATTGTGCGTAGCGTGCCATCAGTATTAGCAATCGAGGTGATCGATCCCTGGTGGTCGATCTGGAACGAACGCCGGTCGGTCAGCCCCGAGCCATCGTACCACAGCAGCGGATCGTCCTCGTCATTGCCGTGGACGTAGCGGCGCAACAGCGTGCCCGAGCCATCGCGTTCCTCAAGCAGCTGGTCCCCATCATAGAAGAACCGCACCGTCGCGCTGCTGGTGGTCATGCGCCACAGCCGGCCCGACGGATCATAGTCGAGCGTCGCGCCGGCAGAGGTCGTGACCAGCCGGTTCTCGACGTCATAAGTATAGCCGGTGGTGCCGTCCGACGTCAGGTTACCATTGGCATCGTAGGTCGGACTAGCGCTATCGGCGGCGGTATACTGGTTGAGGCCATTGACCGCATAGGCCTTGTTCACCGGAGCATAGCCGGTGAACGCATAGGCGTTGTTACTGCGGGGCAAACTTACGATCTGGTTGGCCGGATTGTAGCCCAGTTGCCCCCATGTGACATCGCCCGATGTACCGGTCAGATCATGACTGAGGCTGCTGAGCCGCGACACGGCGTCATAGCCATAGCCGGTCAGCACCACGCCGCGCGCATCACCGGACCGGCGGCCCTGATTGTCGTAAGCGATCGACACGATCTGGGTGGATCCATTCTCCTGGATCGCAATCGGCCGGTCGAGCGCATCATAGACGTAGACGAAATAATTGCCGTCCGGGTGAGTGACGCGCGTGCGGTTACCGTCAGCGTCGTAGCGATAGCTGAATGTCCGCGCAGTACCGTCGAGGTTGCTGGCGGCTGAGGTTAACCGGCCGAAGCCGTCATAGGTGTTGGTGAGGCCCGCTCCCGAAGGAGAGGCGAAGCGCGCGTAGAGTTCATGACCCGGTATGTCATAGCCAAAATAAACATCGGACGCCGTGCCACCGGGGAGGTCCTTGAGCAGTATCCGGTTGAGCGCGTCGTAGCTGTAACCGATCACACGGCCGTCGCGTTTACGCATGGTCAGGCGGTTGCCGACCGCGTCATAGCCATATTGCTCATAATCGGCAGTGTTTAGCGCGCCGGCCGTCGCCAACGCATTTGCCTGGGTCGACGGATTGTAGGCCGGCGGGAGGGTCGCTGAGGGGAAAATCCAGTTCAGCAGCCGATCAAAACCATCATACGCCATCTTCGCCCGGTTGCCATTGGCGTCGACCAGATATTCCTGCTTGCCGTTGCCGGTATAGCTATAGGTCGCATAGGCCTGCTCGAACGTCGTCGCGACCGCCTTGCGAACCTGAACCAGCTGCCCCGCATTGTCATAGATGTTTTTGGTAATCCGATCGGCACCCTGGGTGCCCGGTGTTCCGAGAGTGCAGGCGTCGGCGGGCAACGAGGCAAGGTTCATTCTCGTCGTGACGCAAATCGCTTGCCCGCGGTCGGAGTAGGCGTTGTCGGTCACCTGATAGGCGGCGCCAGCGGAAGACAATGCCTCGCGCACTGGATAGCGTCGGCTGTCGTACGTCGTATCTGTCTGCGCAAATACGGTGAGGGTCGAACTCGTGGCGCTGGGGATCGTGCCCGTTTCGACCTTCACAACCTTGTCGTCGGAGTCGCGGTAGGTGTAGCGCTTGGCAAGGCGAAGGCCGTTGGGTGCGAGCGCCCCGATTTCCCAGGTTTTTCGGCCAAGTACATCATAGCGAAAATATTTGGTGTCGTCCGTACCCGCCAGCGGCCCATCGACCGACAACAAGCGGCCGGCATTGTCATAGGTGTAGGTGGTCAGGAGCGTGGTACCTGTAACCGCGTCGATCTGGCGTACGGCGCTGGGAAGATAGGTATTGCCCCAATAGTCATATTCGGTGCGGATTTCCGCGGTGGTGCCGCAGGTGGTGCCGAAACCACAAACGCGGACGACCGATTTCCGGTAGATTATCCCGGCCCCCGTATCGTGCGCGTCATATTGGATATAGGTCTTGCGGCGAATACCGGACGCATCGGCAGGGTCGGTTTGCTCGGTGAGCTGGCCTTGGGCATTGTAGAGATAGTCGATCTGGCGACCAAGGCCGTCGCGATACCAAATCGGCCGATAGCAGAGTACGCCCGTGCAACTCGTCAAGTCGACAAAGGCGCTTTCAGTGATGTCGGCGAGGCCCGAACCTGGCTTGGCAGCGGTGGTTCGTTGCGTGATATTCCCCTTGTCATCATACAGAACGCTGACGGAATTTCCTTCAGGATATGTGATCTTGGTCGGACGGATGAAAGAAGGATCATAGGCGAAACTGGTCTGGCGACCCAATTCGTCGGCGACCTTCGAGATGACGTTGCGGCCCTGAAAATGGGCCATATTGTAGACATGGCTAAAGCTGTTGGGGCCGGACACGGTAACGCTGTCGAAGTTGTAGCCGGTGGACGCATAAAATTGCGTGTTGGCATAGGCGTAGTTCCATTGAACGCCATCGCGCACCACCTTTGCAACCATGAGCAGATTGGGGTCGCGAGACACGGTCTCCGTTGCCGCTGCTTCACCTGGCAATTGGGTCGATGCTTCGTAACCCTCGATGGTAAGGCCGAGCGCGTTATTGTCTCCGGACAGATGATAGACCCGGCCGGCCAGATCGGTGACACCCCCATTGCCGTCATAGGTCAGCCGACCCAGAGGGGTGTTGGGATCGGCCACATTATAGATGGCAGCGACACTCGGCTCCTCCCAACTCGCCAAGGTGAGGTCGTTGCCCTGATATGATATGGTGATATAATAGCCGAGATTGCTACTCACCTTGATTGGGCGATAAAAGGTTCTTTGGAATGGGTCGTTCGGAAGGGCTGCAGTACCGTAGGTGAAGGTAATGACTTCTCCATCAGGATATTGCACCGTAGATGCATAATATTCAACTGTTGTCGTATCCGGCGTCTGACTGAATGAATTCAGCAGATTATACGAGTAATACTCCCCTGTCCCTGCGACACGATAGCCATTTCCTTGGCCAGTAAGTGTCGAACCAGATCCTGTAATACTGCTGCATGAATTCAATTCGCAATGAAAAGACTCAGACGTTCCATTCATTGTATGAACAGAATAGACACCTACCTTGACGTCGCCTTGATCGAAATTTCTATTTATCTTACCCGAACTATAAGGTGCCAAGTTCTGTATTCGATCCATCTTCAAATGGGGATCGCCCGGGACCGACAATGTCGGCACGTCGATCGCGATTTGGCCATCGACCAGGTTGACGCCATTCCGGTCGGCTTCGACCCGAAGCGGAGAGATAACCGTAGGATCATTCTGCGCCAGCGCGGGCACGGCATCGCCAAAGGCGCCAAGCGCGGCCATGAGGAACGTCAAGAACAGCCTGGTGACGCCGGAGCGAGGCCCTTTGTTACTGATAGGCCGGAGAGACATTGCCGAATTACCTTGCCTGATCGTTGAAAGGCGGCGTCACCGCGCTGCGCCGGTGCCCGGAAAGATGGCTTATTTCTATTGAGCGCATTGCAATGCGGTGCCAGTCCCTGTCACGGTGAGCTGGCCGGTCGCGGTCGCTCCCAGGCTGTCCGCGACCACATAGGAAAATACCGACACACCCTTGGTCGTTGTCGTGACGTTCACGGTGGAATTGCTGGCGATCGTCGCCGAGGCCGGCTTGCCGCTGACGAAGGTGATCGACTGAACGACGAGCGGCAGATTGCCTTCCGGATCGGTATCGTTGGCGGTAAGATTGACCGGCCCGCTGGTTCCGCACGGCAAGCTCAGCGTGTCAGCGACGGCGTTGGGTGGCTGATTTGACGAAGTGGGTGTCGGTGTCGGCGTAGGCGAACCACAAGCGCTCACACCATTTGTGGTCACGGTATATTGGGTACGGTTTCCTGCCGGATCAAAGCACGTCGCCATGGCTACACCGTTGTTTGGTCCCCCGCTGCGCGCGCTCGTCACCAACCGGCCGAGCGGGTCATAACTGTAAGTGGTGGTTTCCTGCGCCGTCGCGCGCCACCCCGCGAGCGCGCCGAGCGCGCTGGCCGACACCAAAAGCCACCGTGATTGCCGCATCGAATCGCCCCCGTCCCAGTGGACAAGGAAGCACAGCGAGGGAGCCGTGATAAGCCAGAATATCATCCATTATGGTTGATATTCCACTATGTTACAGTCGCCCGACGGGATAACCCGCCGACGGCGAGGAGCATGTGAGGCGTTCGCCCGCGCGGCGAGATCACGCGCGTGCCGTGGCCTGGGCTCGACCTTCGCCGAGGAAGAAGAAAGGTTGAACGACGCCCCCCGGACAGAGAATGAGCAGGAAAAGAGCGAAATCCCGAAACCCGTCGTTTCGCACTCCCCGCTTGATCCGCGCCCTCGGGCAGCCCACATGGCACCCATGCTGATCGAGACCGAATCAACGCCCAACCCGGCGACCCTGAAATTCCTGCCCGGCCGCAGCGTGATGCCGTCGGGCACGCGCGACTTCGCCACGCCCGAGGAGGCCGAGGCCTCGCCGTTGGCCGAGGCGATCTATGGCCTGGGCGATGTGACCGGCGTGTTCTTCGGCAGTGACTTCGTGTCGGTCACTGCGGCGCCGGGCGTCGACTGGGCGGGATTGAAGCCCGATGTGCTTGGCATCCTGCTCGACCATTTCTCGGCCGACATGCCGCTGTTCAAGCCGGCCAGTGCCGGGTTCGCCGTGAGGGCGCCCGAGGAAAGCTTCGCCGACGACCCGGCCGATGCCGAGATCGTCGCGCAGATCCGCGAGCTGATCGAGACGCGCGTGCGGCCGGCGGTGGCCAATGATGGGGGCGACATCGTCTATCGCGGGTTCGACAAGGGCAAGGTGTTCCTCCAGCTGCAGGGCGCCTGTTCGGGTTGTCCGTCATCGAGCGCGACACTGAAGAACGGCATCGAGCAATTGCTCAAGCACTATGTTCCCGAAGTGACCGAGGTGCGCGCGGTCTGACGATCGTCGCATCCATTCGCCTCCACCTTACTGCCATGAAGGTTATCGCCATGGGCAAGCCGCTTGATGACGCCGCACTCGATACGATCTTTCGCACCGCGCGCACGTATAATGGTTATACCGACGCGTCGGTCAGCGAAGCCGAGCTGCACGCCATCTGGGATCTGATGAAATGGGGGCCGACCTCGGCCAACCAGATGCCGGCGCGGCTGGTGTGGTGCGTCAGCGACGAGGCCAAGGCGAAGCTCGCCGATTGCGCCAGCGCGCAGAACGCACCGAAGATCCTGAAGGCGCCGGTGACGGTGATCATCGGCACGGACAATGAGTTCCACCAGCATCTCCCCGAATTGTTTCCGCATGTCGACGCGCGGCCCTGGTTCGCCGAACCTGTCGGCCGTGCCACCTCCGCGTTCCGCAACGCGAGCCTGCAGGGCGCCTATTTCATCATCGCGGCGCGCGCGCTGGGGTTCGATACCGGGCCGATGTCAGGGTTCGACAATGCCAGGGTCGATGCGGCGTTCTTTGCCGAGACACCGAACGTGAAGTCGAACTTCATCGCGACGCTGGGCCATGGCGATCCGGCGACGATCTTCGACCGGCTGCCACGACCGGCGTTCGAGAAGTTCAATATTGTCGTCTGAAGGCTTGCGGTCGACAGGTGGTGGGATAAGCAAAGTCACCGTGTCCAACTGCCCCTCTCCCCGACCAGTATCAGTTGAAAGGCGCCCAGCGCCCTTCAGGTCATGCCGGGGGCATGACCACCCTGATACTCCCCAACGGGAAGAGGGAGAAGCGTGACGCTCGCTCTGGTCATCGAAACTGCCACGGCGGCTTGTTCGGTCGCGCTGGTCGAGGACGGCCGCGTGGTCGCCGCGCTGCATGAGGTGGTCGGGCGCGGCCATGCCGAGCGACTGTTGCCGATGATCGCGGAACTGCCGGATGGCGGGCGCGCGCGCCATATCCTGGTCGATGTCGGCCCGGGCAGCTTTACCGGCATCCGCGTCGGCATCGCGGCGGCGCGCGGGCTGGCGCTGGGCTGGAACGCAAGCGTGTCCGGCTATTCGTCGCTCGCGCTGATCGCCGCCGCCGGGTTCCACGCCAACCCGGGCTGGGAGTCGCTTGCGGTGGTGCTGGAAGGCGGGCATGGCGAAGTCTTCATGCAGCCGTTCGCCGCCCATCCGCTCGCGCCGATCGCCGGTCTCGCGTCTTGCCGGCCAGAGGCCGCGCTGGCCGCGATCGCCGCCCGCCCGGCGATCGGCAACGGGGTGCGTTTCCTGACAGCGCTGATGCCCGATCTGGCCGGGCACGAAGCCCTGCCCCGCGCCGCCGATGCCGTGTTGTTGCCAGACGCCTTCACCGCGCTGGCGCCGACGCCGATCTACGGCCGGGCACCCGACGCGAAGCCGCTCGCGGCGGCGTGAGCACGGTGATGAACATGATCGAGCTGCGTGCCGGCGGGGTGGGCGATCTCGCTTTGGTCGAGGCGATCATGGCCGAGGCGTTTGATCCCCGCTTCGGCGAGGCATGGACGCGCGGCCAGTGCCTCGGCATCCTCGCCATGCCGGGGGTGTGGCTGACCATCGCCAGCCTCGACGGCAGGCCGGCCGGCTTCGCGCTGTCGCGTGCCGTCGCCGACGAGGCGGAGTTGCTGTTGCTGGCTACGCGCCCCTCGGCGCGCCGGCGCGGTGTCGCGGCGGCGCTGTTGCGTGCGATGATCGCCCAGGCGCAAGCAGGCGGCGCGGTGCGCGTCCATCTCGAAGTCCGCGAAGGCAATGACGCGGTCAACCTTTACGTAGCGTCAGGTTTTTCCAAGGTTGGCGAACGACGTAATTACTATCGCGGCGCTTCCGGCCAAACATATCATGCCCTAACCTATCACCGTGATATTGCTTGAAAACTATAAATGCGAAATTATGACTTGTCAGAGGCGACGAGAAGCGCGATAGCGCCACAATGGCTGCAATTTGAGCCAGCTGGCCTGGGGGGTCGAAAGGAAAACAATGGAAAATAGTGACGAAATGCAGGAAACCCTGATCACGCTGACCGCGGATATTGTCGCAGCGCATGTGAGCAACAACAGCGTCGCGGTGTCCGACCTGCCGCTGCTGATCAACAATGTGCATGGCGCGCTGGCCGGCCTTGGTGGCCCGGCCCCGGTGGTCGAAGTGAAGCAGGAGCCTGCGGTTTCGATCCGTTCGTCGATCAAGCCCGACTATATCGTCTGCCTGGAAGACGGCAAGAAGCTCAAGATGCTCAAGCGCCACCTGATGACGCATTATCAGATGACGCCCGACCAGTATCGCAGCAAGTGGAACCTCGCCGCCGACTATCCGATGGTCGCGCCCAACTATGCCGAGCAGCGTCGCACGCTGGCCAAGAAGATCGGCCTGGGGACCAAGCGCCGCAAGCGCTGAGCGGACCGCGACTGGGTTTTGAAACGCCGCTGGCGACATCGCGTCGCCGGCGGCGTTTTCGTGTACCATGCTGCGATCTTTTCTGACCGCGACGATGCGGCACAGTTGATGAGGTTCACGCGGAGACGCGGAGACGCGGAGGTGTCGCACCGGGGCCATCGTTCCGCGTCAGCAAAGTCGCATTCTTCTGCTCATATCAAACACAACACCTCCGTGCTCCGCGTGAAACCTCTTTCTTGTGGCTGGCTTCTGGTGACGCGGGAACGCTTATTGCGAGTCAATCCGTCCTTTATCAACAAGCCGGGAAGGCCTACATCGACGCGATGGCACGCAAGATCGATCTCGAAGCGCTCTGCAACGAAAAGGGGCTGCGCATCACCGACCAGCGCCGCGTCATCGCGCGCGTGCTGTCCGAGGCGAACGACCATCCCGATGTCGAGCGGGTCTATGAGCGCGCTTCGGCGATCGACCCGGGCATTTCGATCGCGACGGTCTATCGTACCGTGCGGCTGTTCGAGGAGGCCGGGATACTCGACCGCCATGATTTCGGCGACGGCCGCTCGCGCTATGAGCCCGCGCCCGAATCACATCACGATCACCTGATCGACGTCGAGACGGGCAAGGTGATCGAGTTCGTCGACCCCGAGCTCGAGCAGTTGCAAAAGGCCATCGCCGAAAAGCTCGGCTTCCGCCTCGTCGACCACCGCATGGAACTCTACGGCGTCTCGCTCGACCGCAAGGCCTAGAGTGTGATCGACCCGCAGGTCCGCGCCAACGCCGCGGCAGGCATCGCCGCGCCGATCGACGCGGCGGGGTGGCTGCGGATCGTGGTGCGGACAAGCGGGCTGGTGCTCGCCCTGCTGCTACTCGTGCCTTTGCATTATTTGTGGCGCCTGCTGCGCATCGGCTCGCCCTGGCCGAGGATCTTCCTCGGCTGGGCGGCGCGCCTGGCGGGCGCGCGGGTGACGCGGGTCGGCGTGCCGCTGCACCGCGACGTCTTCTATATCGCCAACCATCTCAGCTGGATCGATATCCTGGTGATCGCAGGCGAGAGCGGCACCGCCTTCGTCGCCAAGGAGGAATTGCGCGCCGCGCCGGTGGTCGGTTGGCTGTCGACGCTCAACCGCACGGTGTTCGTCAAGCGCGAGAACCGCATGGGGGTGGCCGAGCAGATCAACCAGCTGCGCGACGCGCTGGAGGATAATTGGTCGGTCACGGTGTTCCCGGAAGGGACGACGACCGACGGCCTGTCGCTGCTGCCGTTCAAGACCTCGATGCTGCGCGTGCTCGAGCCGGCGCCGCCGGGCGTGATGGTCCAGCCGGTGCTGCTCGAATATGGCGCGGCGGGCGAGGAGATCGGCTGGGTCGGCACCGAAAGCGGGATCGACAATGCCCGGCGTATCCTGGCGCGACGCGGCAGCTTTGCGGTGAAGGTGCATTTCCTCGAACCGTTCCAGCCGGGCGACTTTCCCGGTCGCAAGGCGATCGCCGCCGAGAGCCGGCGACGGATCGAGGAGGCGCTGGTCGCGGTGCTCGGCCATCCGCTGCGGCCGTTCGCTTATGATGTCGCGCCGGTGGCCTATGCCGCGCCCAGCTCCTCCCCGGAACGGGGAGGGGGACCGCCGGCGTAGCCGGTGGTGGAGGCGTGCCGCAGGCGAACCGATCGTGGCTACCCCCCTCCACCATCCTCCGGATGGTCCCCCTCCCCGTGCCGGGGAGGATTTGCTATGGCGCCGCCATGAAACCGACCCCCAAGACTTTCCACGTCAAATCCTTCGGCTGCCAGATGAACGTCTATGACGGCGAGCGCATGGGCGAGTTGATGGGTGCGCAAGGCATGACCGCGACCGACGACGCCAATGCCGCCGACCTCGTCATCCTCAACACCTGCCACATCCGCGAGAAGGCGACGGAGAAAGTCTATTCCGACATCGGGCGCCTGAGGAAACATGGCAGCGACCCGATGATCGCCATCGCCGGCTGCGTCGCGCAGGCCGAAGGCGTGGAGATCATCAAGCGCGCCAAGGTCGATGTCGTGGTCGGGCCGCAAGCCTATCATCACCTCGCCGATCTGGTGGCCAAGGCGACCCGGGGCGAGGCCGCGCTCGACACCGACATGCCGCTCGCCAGCAAGTTCGGCGCACTGCCGGCGCGGCGCAAGGTCGGGCCGACCGCCTTCCTGACGGTGCAGGAAGGGTGCGACAAGTTCTGCACCTATTGCGTCGTGCCCTATACCCGCGGCGCGGAGGTCAGCCGGCCGTTCGCGGCGATCGTCGACGAGGCCAGGGCGCTGGTCGATGCCGGGGCGCGCGAGATCACGCTGCTCGGGCAGAACGTCAATGCCTGGGCGGACGAGGACGGACGCGGGCTCGATCACCTGATCCGCGCGCTCGACCGGGTCGCGGGGCTCAAGCGTATCCGCTACACCACCAGCCATCCCAACGACATGACCCAGGGCCTGATCGAGGCGCATGGCGATGTCGAGAGCCTGATGCCGTTCCTGCATCTGCCGGTACAATCGGGCAGCGACCGCGTGCTCAAGGCGATGAACCGCAGCCACAGCACCGATTCCTATCTGCGCGTGCTCGACCGGGTGCGCGCGGTGCGGCCGGACATCGCGCTGTCGGGCGATTTCATCGTCGGCTTCCCCGGTGAGAGCGAGGCCGAGTTCGCCGAGACGCTGAAGCTGGTCGACGCGGTCGGTTATGCCCAGGCGTTCAGCTTCAAATACTCACCGCGCCCCGGCACGCCGGCGGCCGAGATGGACGACCAGATCGCACCCGAGGTGATGGACGAGCGGCTGCAACGCCTCCAGGCATCGCTCAACCGCGACCAGGCGGCGTTCAATGCCGCGACGGTCGGGCGGATCTGCGACGTGCTGATCGAGCGCAAGGGCAAGCTGCCGGGTCAGATGCTCGGCAAGTCGCCCTGGCTGAACTCCGTGCATCTTGTCACGGATGCGACGATCGGCGACATACTCTCGATCGAGATCGTCAGCGCGGGGCCGAACTCGGTCGCCGGCGCGGTCCGAGTGAAGGCCGCCGCATAAGGCGCCGTGGGGGGATGCCATGTCGGATGCGACCACGCCGTTGATCCGTGCCGCGCTGATCGCAGGGCTCGCCGCCGCGGTGATCGAGATGGCCTTCATCCTGCCGATCCAGGCCTGGCTCGGCAATTCGCCGATGATCGTGTTCCAGTCGATCGCCAGCGGCGTCAGCGGCACGGCGGCCTATAGCGGCGGCATCGGATCGGCGCTGGCCGGGGTCGGCTGGCATGTGCTGATCTCGCTGGTCTCGGCGGGTTGCTATGTCGCGGCGGCGACGCGGCTGCCGTTCCTCCATGCGCGACCGCTGATCGGCGGCCTGTTGTGCGCCGTGATCGCCTATGCGGTGATGAACTGGGTCGTGCTGCCACTGTCGGCGATCGGTTATGCGCCGACCGCCAACCCGGGGATGATGCTGCTCAGCTTCGCGATCCACCTGTTCGGCTTCGGCATCCCGATCGCCTATATCGCGCGGTGGCAGATGCGCGGCGCTGTGACTTCTGGCGCACAGTCGGGGAGAAGCTGATGCGCGCAGCAACTTCGCGCTGTTAACCGTCGCGCTGCTCTGCCACTATCGGTGGCGGATGCATTGTGCCCTTCCCGCCGAGACGCCGCCGCGGAACCTGCCGCAGCCGCTGTCGTTGGCCTCAATCGGCAAGCATACATCCAATCCCGAGCAACCGCCGCCAGCCCGTGAAGGAGCCGCATGAGCCGCAAACCCGTCCCCGCCCAGATCGGTGATCGCAGCCGCGTCGAGCTGCTGTTCGACAAGCCGCAACTCCTCGCGCAGCTGTTCGGCCAATATGACCAGCACCTCGTCGCGCTGGAGAATCGGCTGGGGGTGTACATCACCGCGCGCGGCAACCGCGTCGGGCTGGAAGGATCGGCCGAGCAGGTGGCGATGGCGCGCGACGTGCTCAACGATCTCTACAAGCGCATCCAGCGCGGCGAGGATGTCGATACGGGCCTGGTCGACGCATCGATCGCGATGGCGGCGGAGCCGATGCTGGCCGGGCTGATCCGCGCTGATGGTTCGTCCGCGCCGGGCATCATGATCCGCACGCGCAAGAAGACGATCGTGCCGCGCACCCCGGCCCAGGCGCATTACATGCAGCAGCTGGTGTCGAACGACATGATCTTCGCGCTCGGGCCGGCGGGTACCGGCAAGACCTATATCGCCGTGGCGCAGGCGGTCGCGCAGCTGATTACCGGCAGCGTGCAGCGGCTGATCCTGTCGCGCCCCGCGGTTGAGGCCGGCGAGAAGCTCGGCTTCCTGCCCGGCGATATGAAGGAGAAGGTCGATCCCTATCTGCGGCCCTTGTACGACGCGCTGTACGATTGCCTCCCGGCCGAGCAGGTCGAGCGGCGCATCGCCTCGGGCGAGATCGAAATCGCGCCGATCGCCTTCATGCGCGGCCGCACCCTGGCCGATGCCTTCATCATTCTCGACGAGGCGCAGAACACCACGCCGGGGCAGATGAAGATGTTCCTGACGCGTTTCGGCGAGAACAGCCGGATGGTGATCTGCGGCGACCCCAACCAGACCGACCTGCCCGGCGGCGTCGGCTCGTCGGGGCTGGCCGATGCGACGATGCGGCTCGAAGGCGTCGAGGGGATCGCCCTGGCCCGCTTCACGGCGAAGGACGTGGTGCGCCATCCCATCGTCGGGCGGATCGTCGAGGCCTATGAGGGCGTGGATGCTTGAAGGAGGGATATCCTTTAATATATAAAGGATATCCCGGAGGACGCGATGGCATCCCTTTTCATCAAGGACAGCGAGACGGCGGCGCTGGCGGCGGAGCTGGCGGCGAAGCTCGGCAAGACCAAGACCGAGGTGGTGCGCGACCTGCTGCGCGCGCGCAAGGCCGAGCTTACCACGCCGCAGTCCACGAGCGATATCATCGCGAAGCTGGATGCGTGGCGCGCGGCCAATCCGCTTCCGCCCGCGACCGGTTTGAAGGCCGACAAGGCCTTCTTCGACTGGCTGTCGGGCGAAGAGGATGTGCATGATCCTTTTCGTTGACGCCTCGGCCATGGTCGCGCTGATCGCGCGTGAGGCGGGATTCGAGGCATTGGAGCTACGCCTGGCGGAGGCGACCGAACTGCTGTGCTCACCTGTGTCGCTGTGGGAGACCGTGACCGCGCTGTGTCGGTCGCACAAGGCTGATGTCACGCTGGCGCGAGAGCGGGTCGCCAGCTTCGTCGAAAATTTCGATATCCGTCTCGTCGCGATCGGTGCGCAGGAGTCGGCGTTCTCGCTGGACGCCTACCAGACCTACGGCAAGGGACGGCACCCCGCCGGCCTCAACATGGGCGACTGCTTTGCTTATGCCTGCGCCAAGGCGAACGATGCACAGTTGCTCTACAGAGGCGACGATTTCGCCAGAACGGACTCGCCTGATGCTTGAAATCGCCCTTTCCCGCGAGACGCCCTGGCCCGACCATGACTGGGACATGCTCGCTGATCGCGCAGCGCGGGCCGCGTTGTCGCTCTCCGCGCAGGGCGAGATGCTGACCATCGCCGCGACGATCGAGATATCGATCCGGCTTGCCGACGATGAGGAGGTGCGCACGCTCAACGCGCAGTACCGCCAGAAGGACAAGCCGACCAACGTGCTGTCCTTCCCGATGATCCAGCCCGACCTGCTCGATACCGTCACGACCAATTCCGACGACGGCGAGGTGTTGCTCGGCGACATCGTGCTGGCGCACGGCGTGTGCGCCCGCGAAGCGGCAGAGCGTGGGATCAGCATCACCGATCATGCGACGCATTTGATCGTGCACGGGACGCTGCATCTGCTAGGTTACGATCACCTGGGGGAAGACGAGGCCGAGGCGATGGAGGCGATCGAGACCGATGCGCTGACCTCGCTCGGGCTGGCCGACCCTTACTTGATTCGCGAGGACTGACACGCCCCGATGGCCGAAGACCGAAGTAGCACCGCGCCGGGCGACCATGGCGGAGAAAGTATCTGGCGCGGCCTGAAGAGCCTGATCTTCGGCAATCAGGACGAATCGCTGCGCACCCAGCTCGAGGATGCGATCGACGCGCATGAGGACGACCCGGCGCCCGACGCCAAGGGCGACCTGTCGCAGCTCGAGCGCCAGATGGTGCGCAACCTGCTGCATTTCGGCGAGCGCGACGCCGGCGATGTCGGCGTGCCGCGCGCCGACATCATCGCGGTCGAGGAAGGCATTTCCTTCGCCGACCTCGTCACCCGCTTCGCCGAGGCTGGGCACAGCCGGCTGCCGGTGTATCGCGAGAAGCTCGATACGATCATCGGCATGGTGCACATCAAGGACGTGTTCGCGATCCTCGCCACGGGGGCGCCGCACCCGGCCGACATTTCAGGCTTCATTCGCGAGCCGTTGTTCGTGCCGATGTCGCGCGGCACGCTCGATCTGCTGGCCGACATGCGTCAGAAGCGCGTCCATCTCGCCATCGTGCTCGACGAATATTTCGGCACCGAGGGCCTCGTCACGATCGAGGACCTGATCGAGGAAATCGTCGGCGACATCGAAGACGAACATGACGACGCGCCCGAAGCGCTGCTCGTGCCGCTCGCCGGCGGCGCCTGGGATGCCGATGGCCGGGCCGAGCTGGAGGATGTCGGCGAGACGATCGATCCGCGCCTCGCCGAAGTCGATGGCGATGTCGACACGCTGGCCGGCCTCGCCGGCGTGCTGGCCGGGCACGTGCCCGAGATCGGCACCTGCCTCGACCATGCCAGCGGCTGGCGGCTCGAGATCATCGATGCCGATGCGCGACGGGTCAACAAACTGCGTCTGCATCCGCCGCGGCCGGCGCCGGAGGGCGAGGAATAACGCCCTCGATCGCTGCGCGAACCCCCTCGCCGCCATCCAACATTTCCACCTGCTCCGCCTGTATTATCAGGTGCGCATTTTTTTACAGGCGCTTCGCGGCGCATCTATCGACGATAATCAGCTTATATCAGTTGGTTATCGCCATCTCCACGTCCAACAAAACAGGCAAGGAACAGGTGGGCGAGCAGGTCGCGGAGCAGGCGGGAACAGGTCCGCGAGCAGGCGCGCGATTTTCCTACATATCGACGATGAGAAAGAGCGGCGCCTCGGGCGCAGGGACACGGCTTCGGCGCGCATATCATGCCAGATTGTGCGGGGGTTTGAATCATGGCGGCCTCTCGCCGCGGCGGTGACGCTCGGCACGAACGCGGGCCTCCGCTGAACCTTGTATGTCGGCGCCGCGCTGCGCACGCTCGAAGGCCGCCGGATGGTAACCGCGATCGACGACATGGCGGGAATGGCGGTTGCCGACCGCTGATCGCAGGCCTGCCTTCCCCGCACTTCCCGCCCATGTGACAAAATAACCTTCCCCTCCCCTGCCCGCGCGCCTATTTCATGCCCATGCGCAACAAGATCCTGATCGCCCTCGGCATGCTTGCCGTCATCATCTTTGGCTTCTGGTTCTGGCTCAGCCGGCCCGACGAGGCGCAGCTCAGCGTCGAGGCGGTGATGGGCAAACGCCCGAAGGTAACCGAGCCGCGCGACCAGATCTACCCGACGTTTCAGATCGCCGATGCGGTCGGCTGGGCGCCGGGTGCGGCACCGACGCCGGCAGCGGGGCTGGCGGTGCAGGCCTTTGCCCGCAATCTCGACCATCCGCGCTGGCTCTACCGCCTGCCCAATGGCGACGTGCTGGTCGCCGAGGCCAATTCGCCACCACGCGAGGGCGGCGGCCTGACCGGTGCGATCATGAACCATATGCTGGCCAAGGCCGGTGCCGCCGTGCCCTCGGCCAACCGCATCACGCTGTTGCGCGACGCGAATGGCGATGGCGTGGCGGAGAGCCGGACGGTGCTGATCTCCGGCCTCAACTCGCCGTGCGGCATGGCCCTGCTGAACGGCTATCTCTATATCGGCAACACCGACGCGCTGGTCCGCGTGCCGTTCACGCCGGGTCAGACGAAGATCACGGCCAAGCCCGAACTGGTGATCAAGCTGCCCGGCGGCGGCAATCACTGGGCGCGCAATGTCGTCGTCGATCCCGACGGCAAGAGTCTCTACGTCACGGTCGGATCGTCGACCAACATCGCCGAGAACGGCCTGGCGGCGGAGAAGAACCGCGCCGCGATCCTGCAGGTGTTTCCCGACAGCAAGACCTTCCGCATCTATGCCGCCGGCATGCGCAACCCCAATGGCATGGCGTTCGAGCCGCATTCGAAGATGCTGTGGGTCACGGTCAACGAACGCGACATGCTCGGCTCGGACCTCGCCCCCGACTATATGAGCCAGATCGAACTGGGCGATCATTTCGGCTGGCCGTGGTATTATTGGGGCGGCTATCCCGACAAGCGCGTCCAGCCGCCAAATCCGCAACTGCAGGAATATTCCAAGCGCCCCGATTATGCGCTGGGGCCGCACACCGCCGCGCTGGGCATCGCCTTTGCCGGAGACGCCAGGCTCGGCACGGCCTTCGCCAATGGCGCGTTCGTCGGCGAGCATGGTTCGTGGAACCGCGTGCCGGTGTCCGGTTACAAGGTGATCTATGTGCCGTTCGCCGACAATGGCTTTCCCGCGTCGAACGCGAAGCCGGTCGATGTGCTGACCGGTTTCCTTGACGGCAAGGGCCAGGCACAGGGCCGGCCGGTCGACGTGATCACCGACCACACCGGCGCGCTGCTGGTGTCGGACGATGTCGGCAACACGATCTGGCGGGTCAGCGCGACATCAGCCTCGGCAGCGAAGTAATCGCTGACTGCGGGTTGCGGCAAGTCCCCCGAATCACCGCAACCCGCCGGCACCGCGTCCATGACGCTGCCTCTCGCTCTCGCGTTAACCCGGCCCTGGCTCGCGATCGAAACGGACTATCGCGACCCCGACCGTGGTCTAACCCAACCTCTTTCAGCAAATATTTAGCGCAAGCCCACGATTGCCCATTTCGGGTAAGTGCGTTGCTGTTATCAGGGGCGGGAGGAACATTGCCCGGAGAGCCGATGAGCGCACGTATCGTCACAAATCCCGCGGAGATGTCAGCCCATTGGCGAGTCGCGATGTCAGGCCTCGCCAATCTGTTCCTGGCGATGCATCGCACGCTGTCGGCACCGATGGCGCTGGGGCCGACCGAATTGCTGATCTATGTGACAATCGCCGTCGCCAACGTGCAGAGATTGATGCGCGAGCGCTGCATTCCGCCGGGCTGTAGCGGCACCGACATTTTGCCGCGCGAATGGGTCGTGCCGATCTCACGCAACGCGATCGCCTCCGCCACCGGCCTGCCACGCGAGACGGTGCGCCGTCAGGTGGCGGGGATGATCGCCTCCGGGCTGTTGATCGAGGACGAACGCGGCGGTGTGACGACCGCGATCGGGATGATCCAGGACCAGGGGCTGGAGCCGTTGCTGGAGGCAGTGTTGGCCGAGTTCACCCGCACCGCCGAGGCGCTGCTGCGCACCGGCGTGATTGCGGTGCGGACGAATTAGGGCGCGTCCGACGATCCCGTGAGGCGCGCTTCGGACGCTATGTCGCGAACAGCATCGCGTCATCAGCAAAGGCCTTGAACTCAAGCGCGTTGCCCGACGGATCCTGAAAGAACATGGTCGCCTGCTCACCGGGCTGTCCGGCGAAGCGAATGTGCGGCGCTATACCGAACGAAATGCCGGCCGCGGCGACGCGATCTGCCAGCGCACGCCAGTCGTCCATGGTCAGCACCACACCGAAATGCGGCACCGGAACGTCATGCCCGTCTACCGGGTTCGACACGGCGACCGGCTTTGCGGCAGGATCGAGATGCGCCACGATCTGATGGCCGAACAGATCGAAATCGACCCAAT
>Ga0068858_100000139_pt1 | contig 76555 bp, 70 predicted proteins | sample KBSSwiS12_FD_66589 | JGI IMG/M metagenome (GOLD analysis project Ga0068858, IMG submission 66589) | Switchgrass rhizosphere microbial communities from Kellogg Biological Station, Michigan, USA - KBS Switchgrass S1-2 | ecosystem: Host-associated > Plants > Roots > Rhizosphere > Soil ...
CATATTTCGCGGCCGCCGCCTCGAGCGAATAATAGTCATAGGACTTCGCACCGACCTTCAAGGTGGCGCGGGTGGAGAGCGTATCCTGGCCGATGGCGGTCATGGTGGAGCGGGTCCTTCCCTGATGTGGCCCGAGCGGCGCGGCGGGGAGGCGGCTGAGAAGCCGCGCGGGCGCGCCGGGTAGGCGAATGCGTCGAGTCGCGGGGGGCCTTAGCAAGGGGTGTGGGGTTGGGGAAGGGCGGGGGTTGCGGTGCAGGCGGTCGGACCGAAAGATGGCGCGCGATCGACTACAACGTTACTCGACTGTCATCGTTACTTCGACCCGCCAGTCTGTCCCATACAGCACCACCGAGCGCACGGCCTTGCCATCCTTGTCGCGCGCCGGTTCGTAGCGCGCACGATCACCGAGGAGTTTGCAGGCGACGGCGTTGAGGCCCTTGTTCCCGTTCGAGTCGATCAAATCACAGGCTGCGACGTGACCATCCGTATCGATCGCCAGTCGCGCGATAGCGAATCCCGCAGAACTCGCGGTGCTGTCTCGGGGGAAATGCATATCGTCATAGCCGACCCATTTTGCCGGATCGCCAACCGGCGCCGCTTGCCTCCCGCCTGGCGCGAACGCCGCCGGGTCCGCACCCCATTCGACAAGCTTTGCCGACTCGCATTGCCGTAAAGCTTCGACAGCTTTCGCGGCGTTCGGGATCGCATAGCTGCCGATCGACTTCTTGCCGATCATGACATTCACCTGCGCCGCACCCGCAAACGCGTCGAGAAAGGCGGGCGGAAGATAGTTCACGGCGATAGCCTTGCCGAGGCCGGGACCGAGCGGAGTGATTGCGACCGGTTTCACAAAAGGTCCGCCGGAGGGGCCGAAGCTGATGGTCATCGTCGCGCTCGGGCCAAGCGAGGCGGGCGCCGTGCTGCGGATCACCATGAAATTGAACTGTTGGATTCCAGGATAGGTGCGCAGGACCAATGTTGTCGGGGTCGCTGCAGAGGGTGATAGTGTCGTCGTCGCGTCATCAACAGTACGCGACAGGGTGCAGAAATTGCCCGTGCCATCCAGCGCCCATTTCGGTTTCGCCGTCTGGGCGTTTGCCGTTTGAGCTCCGAGTGTGCAAAAAACCATTGCGGCCAAGCCAAGGTCGCGCAGCATGTTTCCCCTCCTGACGAACTTGGTGCTTGGCCGGGACCATCGCATCGACAGCAGGAACCCACAATCGAAAACCGAATTAATCGAGGCATCTCCCGACACTGTATACCCATGGCCGGGCCGCGCTTGCGTACAAAGCCGCCAGCCTTTAGCGCGACATTATCGTTCCTGCCGGAGCCCAGACCGATGCGTCCCTTCCACCTTTCCGTGCTCGCGCTCATGGTCTTTGCCTCGATCGCGCCGGCTGCACCCAAGCCCGCGCCCAAAGCAGCGCCCGGGCTGGTTCGGGTCCGCATCAACACCTCGGAAGGAGCGATCGTGGTCGCGCTCGATGCCCGGCACGCGCCGCTGACCACGGCGAACTTCCTCGCTTATGTCGATGACGGCCGGCTTGACGGCACCAATTTCTATCGCGCGGCGCGCAGCAAGGGGGCGCCCAAGCTTGGTTTCATCCAGGGCGGGGTCGGCACTGATGTGCGGCGCTTCCTGCCGCCCGTACCGCTCGAGCCGACCAGCAAGACCGGCATCCATCATGATGTGGGCGCGATTTCAATGGCGCATGGGCCCAATCCCAATTCGGCGACCTGCAACTTCACGATCAGCACGGCCGCCGATCCGGGCCTCGACGCCAAAGGCAAATTTCCCGGCTATGCCGCCTTTGGCCATGTCGTCTCGGGAATGGACGTAGTCCGCCGCATCTTGGCCTTGCCGTCCGGCGGCGGCACCGGGGCGATGCGCGGGCAGATGCTCGTCCACCCGGTCACACTCATCAGCGCGCAACGGCTCGATGGCGTTGCCAAGCCAAGCGGCCATGTGAAGCCCTGGCTGATCGGGCCGCCCCGATACTAGCGGATTGGAGAATGAGATGCGGATGCTGAGCTCTGGAATCGCGCTGCTATTCGTCCTCGGGCTGACGGGCTGCCATGACGACATGGCCGTCGGCGCGCCGCTGGCGAATGGCGCGCGGGCGGTGGCGATGTTGCACAATGCCGATGGCGCGGAGGTCGGGCGTGCGACTGCGACGGAGGTGGCGGGCGGGTTGCGCTTCACGATCGACGCGAAGGCGTTGCCGCACGGAACGCATGGCGCGCATATCCATAGCATCGGCCAGTGCACCGGCCCCGACTTCGCCAGCGCGGGCGGACACTGGAATCCGACCGGCATGAAGCACGGCGCGATGAACCCGCAGGGGCCGCATGAGGGCGATCTGCCCAATATGCTTGTCGGTACCGACGGGCGCGGGACGCTCGGCGTCACTATTCCCGGCGCGACCATGGCCGGGTTGCTCGATGCGGACGGGTCGGCGCTGGTGGTGCATGCCAATCAGGATGATCTGATGACCGATCCTTCGGGCAATAGCGGCGCGCGGATTGCCTGCGGGGTGTTTGCGGCGGGGTAGTCCCGACCGTGCCGTACATCATTCGGCGTCAGGCGAGCGGCCAACGCTCTACCACCTCGTAGCGCGCGCCTTCGCCGCCGAGCTGGCTTTCGAACAAGGTTAAATGCTCGATCCGGAAGGCAGGGCTGGAAAGGCCGGCATGGGCGGCCTGCCAAAGGGCGATCTCCGGGCCGACGCCGGCGCCCCGGCTCAGCCGGGCCAGGGTGAAATGCGGCAGATAGGCGCGACCCTCGGGCTCGAGCCCGAGGCGGACCAGTGCGTGATCGACCTTGCGGTGGAGCGCGGCGAGCGCGTCGTGCGGCGTCACCCCGGCCCAGAGCGCGTCGATGCGGCCCTTGTGCTCGAACGCGCCGACCCCGGACAGCGCGATGTCGATCGGCGCCGCGTGAACCTGGCCGAGCGCGAGGACCACATCCTCCGCCACGCGGCGATCGATCTCGCCGATATAGCGGATGGTGAGATGGATCTGGTCGTCGTCCTGCCAGCGGGCTCGCGGGATGCCGTCCATGGTGGCGGCAAGGGCGGCACGGACGGATGGCGGCGGACGCAGGGCGACGAAGAGGCGATGCATGTCTCGACTCTATCGCCGCCGTTTCTCCTGTCATCCCCGGACAAGCGCGCGGACATCATCAAAGGGCGGGGTGGAAGTGTGTTAACTCTTTACGGCACCTCCTGCCGGATTCGCTTGAAAACCCTCTCACGAACGCCGATATTCCGCTTATCCGGCATGAGGCCGGGTCAAAGGAGCTTTTTCGCAATGGCTAACTGGTCCGACCCCCGCCCTGGCGCGACACCGTTCGCGACGGCCACGGGCGCACGCTCCGAAGCGTTCGACGCGGGTCTCCGCAGTTATATGCTGTCGGTCTATAATTACATGTTCTCGGCGATCCTGCTGACAGGTCTCGTCGCGATGTTCTTCTCCTGGGGTGGCGTGGAATCGCCCGCCGCGCATGTTCTGATCAACGGCGGCCCGCTGCGCTACCTGATCATGTTCGCGCCGCTCGGCTTCGTGTTCGGCATGAGCTTCGCCGGCGCCCGCATGTCGTCGGGCGCGCTGCAGGCGATGTTCTGGGGCTTCGCGGTGGCGATGGGCCTGTCGCTGTCGACGGTTTTCCTCGTCTATACCGGCACCTCGATCGCCCAGGCCTTCTTCGCGACTGCGGCTGCTTTCGGTGGCCTCAGCCTGTACGGCTACACCACCAAGCGTGATCTGTCGGCATTCGGCACGTTCCTGATCATGGGCCTTGTCGGCCTGATCGTGGCATCGCTGCTGAACCTGTTCTTCCAGTCGGGCCCATTCGCGCTGGTGATCAGCTTTGTCGGCGTGCTGCTTTTCGCAGGCCTCACCGCCTATGACACGCAGCAGACCAAGAGCATGTACGCCCATGTCGCCGGCACCGGTGCCGAGCAGCATGTGGTGATCATGTCGGCGCTGAACCTGTATCTCGACTTCATCAACATGTTCGTGTTCATCCTGCGTCTGTTCGGCAACCGGAACTAGAACGCGGTCTGATCGCTTCGACGAGAGGCCCGGCGGGGAAACCTGCCGGGCCTTTTTTCATTCCGTCTCCCAGCCGGAGATGGATTCACGGGAATTCCGATGCGCCTCGCGATCGACGTCACGCTCGACTATTGGATCGCGGAACCCTGCGATGTGCTGTTGCTGGTGGAGGCGGCGGCGATGGCCGACCAGCGGCTCGATCGCCAGACCCTGCACGTCTACTGCCCCGAACCGCTGCGCGCGGTGGCAGGCGAGGAAGGGATCGGCCAACGCACATGGGCGCGGGGCGAAGGGGCATTCCGGGTCGAGTATCAGGCGGTCGTCGCCGTCGATCGCCCTCGCGTGGAGCTCGGTGCGCTCGGGGCGACGCCGCCCCGCATGCTCCCAGCCGAGACGGTGCAATATCTTCTCCCCAGCCGCTATTGCGAATCCGACCGGTTCGAGGGCTTTCTCGAACAGGAATTTGCCGGGCTCGAGGGTGGAGCCCTGGCGGCTGCGCTGAGCGATTGGGTGCATGCGCATCTCGCCTATGAGGCGGGCGCGAGCAGCGGCGTGACCACCGCGCTGATGACCTTTGCCGAGCGCCGGGGCGTATGCCGCGACTATGCGCATCTGCTGGTGGCACTGGCGCGGGCGGGCGGCATTCCGGCGCGGTGCGTCTCGGCCTATGCGCCGGGCGTCGATCCGCCGGATTTCCATGCGGTCGCCGAATTATGGCTTGAGGGCGCATGGCGGCTGGTCGACGCGACGCGCATGGCTACTCCAGCGGAATTGGCCCGGGTCGCGGTGGGGCGCGATGCGACCGACATCGCCTTCATGACGGTGTTCGGGCGCGCGACGATGAACGAACAGCGGGTCTCGGTGCGCAGACTCAACGGCTGAGCCGCCGGGCGCCGCCGCGATGGGCCAAGCTCCCAATCGAACTCTGTGGGGAGGAACATGCGGGGCGAGTCGGTCGTTTGATCATCGTAACAGCCAAGGAGAGTGGCGATGACCGATACCCAGATGATCGACCAGGAAGCGGCCGACAGTCTCTCGGTGGCGCCAGGCGATCCGGAAGAGAATAAGGCAATTCACCATCCGCGCCAGGAAGCCGGCCAGGATGCCTCGATTGCCGAGCGGCTCGAGCGCAACCCCGAAAGCAAGGAGGCGCGTCTCGATGCTGCGCTCGACGAGTCGATGGACGCGTCCGATCCGCCGTCCTCCACTCAGCCGGTCCACAGCCATGAGCCGCCGGAATCGTCCGGCTATGATGCCGAGGAAGAAGCGCGGCTGAAGGACGCGAAGAAGGGCTGATCGCCGCCTATTCCTTGAGCAGCACTACCGCCACCCGGTGTTCGCAGCTTTGCCGCTCGGCGGCGCCGGGCGGTGTCGTCGGGTCGGTGATAGCGGTGTGGACGCAGCTTGCCAGGCGGGGCGCTGCTTCATCGCGCATCGCCTGGAATAGCTTGAAGACCAGCACCTCGTCGGGCGTCATGCGCGGATAATAATACCACCGCTGGGCGGGATTGTTACGCAGCGACAGGTGATGCGTGGCGGCGCCCGAGGGGGCGATTCCCTGGAGCGCGGTCTCGATGATATCGGCCGGATCGACGCTGGTCGGGTCGCATAGCGCGAGCGGCATGTGCTCGAGCGGCCCGGCCATGCCGGCGGTGCGCCAGAAATCGAGCACCATATAGCCGGCGACCTCGTCACTTTCATATCGCTCACGCCACTTCCGCCCCAGCTCCGGCGAGGTGAAGGCGGCGACATCATGCTCGAAATCATCGACGGTCAGGCCATAATCCTGATGTGCGCCATTGGCGTAGTTCGGGTTGGCGGTACCGGGGCCGCGCCGGAGCACCGGCCCGAAATGCTGTACGTCTATTTTTCGGCCAGGCAGCAGCCGGGTGCGGATGATCTCCTCCACCTGCGGGAGATAGAGCCGCGATATCTCATTGTCGGGGGCGGACTGGTCGCAGTCCCAATCGCGCACCGCCGTCGGCGCCGTCAGCAGCACGAAACCATGCTCTGCGAGGAACGCGGATTCCGACTCGGCGCCACCCTGCAGAGGCCTCGCGTCGAGGACCGTGACCGGAGGCATCGATAAGCGCTGTCCGCCTCCGCCCGCCATCAGTTCTGCCAGGTTAACCCGGCCATCGGCCTTGAATTCGGGCGGAAAAAGCCCGTTGATCGTGGTTGCCAGCATACGCACCTCTCCCGAAGGGATGCTAGTACGGCATCCCGCTCACTGCGCAGCCGTAACGATTCTCATCCGAAAGGACAGTTGCGCAACTACCGCACTTTCTATTCAAATGCGCAAGTGGACTCGGTTCGTCGCAACGTGTGTTGCAACGCAGCACGAACTATGATGCCATGCTGAATGCCGGACGACACGGCGTTAAGGGTGCTGTTAACCATCTGAGCGCATCATCGTATCCGGTACCACGATTGCGGGGTGGGGTAACGGTTATGGGTGCAAGGATGAAGCCGGCCAATGGGGCGATGACCTTGGCAGAAATGAAGGAATTTGCGGGGTTCAGCTCGGCGACGCAGCGTTATGTTCGCCGCTCGCTCGATATCGGTCTCGATCGCGACGATGCGATGAGCCGCTGGTCGCGCGACGTGGTGGAGGCAGCGAGCATCCGTGCCCAGGCGCGGCTCTACGCCCGCCTTCCCGATATTCGGGCGATGATCCCGGATGACAGCGGGCTGGACTCGGTGGAACCGTTCCTGGCCCCGCTGATGACGGTTTCCGCCTTCGATCTGGGGCAGGGGCGGCTCACCACATTCTCGGCCTATCGCTTTCTCTATGAGCGGCTGATCGGCGCGGAAATCCGGCCTTGGCTGCCGGCGGCCTTCTGCTCGGCGGCGGCGCTGCCGCATCTCCATCCGGATCTGCGGCGCAAATTGCTTCAGTCGATCAGCGAAGCGGCCGCCACCGCCTCGGGCTGGTCGAACCGCCAGCCGGCCTTCTTCCCGAAATGGGTGGAAAAGGTCGAAGCGACGGCGCTGCCGAACTGAAATTATGTGGCTAGCGGCAGGCCCGCCAGCCGAACTCGCCGCGCGCCGCCTGGTCGAGATGGAGATGGTTCCAGTGCGCCGCATTGTAATCGGGTGACAGGGTCGTCGCGAACAGTTTGCAGGCGCCGTTCCGCGTTTCGTGGAGGAAGGTCGCCGCAGGGCCATTCCCTTTCCAGTCGCCCGCAATGGTAACGCGCTTGCCGTTCGCAAGGCGGAAGCCCGCGATGTCGATAGCGTCGGCGGTGGCGTGCTCGCTCCAGGCCTTTTCGCCCGCGATGTGACGGCAATTATAGCTGCCATAATGTTCGATCGCGACCACGGAGCTGCCAAGCAGCCGGCGCGCCGCAGGCTGGACGATATTCCATTCCCATACTGAAAGCCCCGCGGCGACCGGGCAGGCCATGCCGACCTCAGGCGCATAGGTTGCGCGACGCGACCCACCCTCGGCGAAGCGCACGCCATCGGCATAGCCGCAAGCGTTGACGTGAACCTTCGGAAGCACATCGTAGCGGACGCCAGCCTTGTCGAGCAGCGCACGGCATCTCGGGAAATCATGGGTGAGCCCGGCGAGTTTGCGGCCGGTGAACGCGCCGATCGGTTCGCCAAGATCGAGCGGTGTCCAGGGCAGATCCTGCGGCCGGCCGCGCAGCACCGCGAGGAGCATCAGCCCGAGCGCGAGGAGGATCGCGGCGATCGTCGCCCCGCCGATTGCCCACCGCAGCGTGCGCATCAGCCGCGCATCGCGCTCGTGATCGGCTCCGACGTGACGGGATAGCCGAGATCGTCCGGGATGCAGAGATGCAAGGCCCCGCCGCGCTCCTCGGCCCAGGGCGTGACGGTGCGGATCGGATGACGCGCGGCGTCGGCTACGGCCTCATCGAAGCTCGCGAAACGGGCGAGCCGTTCGAGGTTGCGCCGGGTGGGGAAGATGATGCGCACCCGGCCGGCATCGGCATCGTCGAGCACTCCCTGCGCGGTCGACCAGAAGACGCGGACATTCTCGGTATCGTCCACAACCGGATCGGGCGCGTGTGCTGGCAGGCGGGCGAGATAGAAGCGCGTGTCGAAGATCCGCATATTCGCATGTGCGGGCAGCCAGCGGGCGAAGGGGACCAGTGGGCTGGGGTCAAGCGCCAGACCAGCATCGTGCAGGGCCGCACCCAGGGACGTGCCGGCGTGGAGCGCGGCGCGCAGAGCGGTGAGGGTGCCTGTATCGGGCGCGGGCGTGAGGCCGATCGGCAGGCCCACTTCCTCGATCGTTTCGCGGATCGCGGCGATGCGCGCGGCGATGTCGTGCGGATCGCCCGCGAAGGTGAGCGCGAGCGCATGGTCGCCCGGATCGATCCGCCCGCCCGGAAAAACCAGGGCACCGCCGGCGAACACCATTGCCTTGGCGCGTTCGACGAACAGCAGCTCCGGCACGCCGGTCGCTTCGCGGAACAGGACGAGGGTCGCGGCAGGGATGGGGGAGGGCGCTGCGTCGGTCATGACTATGTGTAGGGACAGCCGTGCCTTATTGTCATCCCCGCCACAGCTCGTCGCACGCCGATCAGGATCGGGCTGATCTCATCCCATCCCGGAACGAATCGAGGAAGCCGGAGACCAGACGGTGTAGGTTTGCCTGCCGGACAACGACTGCAGCACGCCGAGCCCCACGCCGGCGAGATTCACCGTAACGGAGACGAGATTGGCGGCGGGGCCGAAGCGAAGCCAGGCGCCGGCCCCGATGAGGAGCGCCAGCAGCGCCAGGATCAGCGCGAGATCGACAAGGGGTACGACCAGAGCGAGCGCGCTTATGCTGCACAGGACGCCCGCCAGAATGAGGAAGGGCATCATCCACTTGATGAAGCGATGGGACATGTAGCCGTAAAACTGGGCCGGCGGCAGCGTGCGCAGGCGCGGCCAGAGTGCTCGGTGCACATTAACGGCCTGGCAGGCGATTCTGGCCTTTCGGCGAAACTCCTCTCCCATCCGGGTCGCGTTGCGCTCGTGCACCAGAACCTCATCCACTCGGATGACGCGAAAGCCATCGATCAGAACATTGAGTGTAAGATACAGGTCGTCGATCAGGGTGCCGGGTGGCGGCCGGTGGAGGGCGCGGCGAAGCATGAACATGGCGCCGTCCACGCCGATCACGCCGATCGTGCGGCTTTCGATCTCCTTTACGCGCTCCTCAATGCTCCAATAGGTTCCGCTGATCTTGCTCGCCGCGGATTCATCATTGTTGGTGTAGGAGAGCTGCGCAGTGGCACACCCCACACTCGCGTCAGCGAAGACGGCGGCCAGTCGCTCCAGGGCCGAAACATCCCCGGTGACGTTGGCGTCCGTAAACAGGAGCAATTCTCCCTTCGATCTGTCGACGAGCGTGTTGAGCCCGTGGGTCTTGCCCTTTCGCTCGCTCGAGACGACGATATCGGCGCGGTCGCCATAGGGCGCGAGCAGTTCGGCCGTGCGGTCGGCGGCGCCGTCGACATAGATGTGAAGGGTCGCCGGGCCATAGGCCGACGCCATCGTCAGCAGCGATTCCACCTTGGCGACGATGACCGCTTCTTCATTGAACGCCGACATGCAGATCGCCACGCTGGGCTTTGGACTATCCGGCGCTGCCTTCAGCGGCGGATCGCGCCGTGCCGCGAACAATCTCAGGCTGAGCGGATATGTCGTGAACGGATGGGCAGCCAGGAGGAAAAACAGGCCAGCCGCGATCAGCATCCCAAGCGCCACCATCAACAGGATCTCGCGAGCGCAAACCGCGCCACCGCCGGCCGCGATGTGCCGCTTCCCCCCGACGCCTGGCCGCCATCGACAAACGTGCAATCACGCATACTCGGCCGGCCCCCAGCCTGAACGATTTGGACTTGCCCTAGCCTACTTGGCTTTTGCTGCAATTGCTAACATTATAGGTGGGACACCTAAATTCACTGTGTGTCGGGGGAGTGGGGATAAAATCGAGCTCTGCCTCGCTTGGACGTCCGACCAAGGGCGGTGCCGCCGCCTATGCGGTCGCTGCCTTGATCCTGGGGCAATGTGTCGCGCTCGGCGCGAACAATGCCTTGCTGGGAAGCCTCGCCGCCTGCGCTGACCTTATCCTGGCGTTGGTGCTACTCCAATCGTCTCGACCCGGCCGGGAATTCTGGTGGGCGCTGCGGCCGGTGCTGGTTCCGATGATCGCAGCGGCGGCGTGGACCAGCCTTCCCGAAATCATGCTGGCCGCGGATATCGCTCCGGCTACGGTCGCCTTGCAGGCGAGGCCCGTTACCGGCCTTTATCCGACCGAGCTTGCGAAGTTCATTGGCGTGATCGCCTGCCTCCTGATCGGCGCATTGACCGCCAGTCGACCGGGCCTCACGCGCCGGACGGTCGAAATTCTCGTTGCCGGCGGCGCAATGTGGCTGTTGGCCTCGTTCGTGATGTACGAGCTCGATCCGCTGCACGTTTGGGGGCTCAGCAAGGGATTGCGGGCTGACCGCTTCAGCGCGACGCTGCTCAACCCGAATGCGGCCGGGTGCATCATGGCTGTCCTGGCCGCCCTCGCTACCGCCAGCTTGCTGGTTCGGCTCCGCGGGACCGAGGCGAATGGCTGGTCTCCCGCGGCCATGATGCGGATCGTCGGGCAGGCAATCCTCATTTGCTTGGTGTTGGGAGCGATTATTCTCACCCGCTCGCGGTTCGATATCGCCGTGGCCCTGGCGGCAATCGGATTGTTGATGGGAACGGGCTTGCTGCGCGGCGGCCGCCCGACCCTGTTATTCGGCGTCCTGTTCATCCTGACGGTGCTTTTCGGCGGAGGCCTGCTGGTCGCCATCGGGAGCCCGATTGCCCTCAAGCTGCTGCAACTCGGCCCTGACGCAGTTGTCAGGGCTGAGGCGATCCGCTTCTATTTCACGCTATCGCTCCAATCGCCATGGTTCGGTTTCGGGCTGGGATCTTTTCGCGAGTTGAACACCGCGCATCTGAGCCCGGACAATGTCGCGGATCTGTGGAATTTCGGCGCCGCGCATTGTGCTCCGATCCAGGCGGCGCTCGAGGGGGGATGGCCCTTTGCGATCCTGCTGATGATCGCGGTAATCGGGGGCGCAATGCGCGTCGCCGGCTCCCTGCGCTCCGCCGCGTTCGACCCGTTCGATCAGGCCATCATGCTGGGCGTCGCCATCATTCTTGCCTGCTCATCCGTCGATATTGCGCTGAACGTGCCGGCGGTGGCCGCCCTCGCCGCAGTCCTTGCGGGGATGGCGCTTGGCACTATCAGTCGATTTCGCTCGGGAGCGGTGCCGCCTCCGCCCCCAGACCGGGCGCACGAAGGGCGACGGTGAGATAAGGCGCGGTTCCTTCGAGCACCCTGGTCACCGCGGTCTTGTCCGCCTTGCCCAGCCGTTCGTACCACAATGCTTCCCGCAGCAGGGCGTTACGCGCGGACACGGCCAGTTCCTGCCAATGCGCCGCGCCATAGGAGATACGCCAAAGCGCCTGCTCCCGCAGATAGGGTGCATAGCGGTAGCTCTGGGCGAGTTCCGTACAGGCGCAACCGGTTCGCTCTGGCTGCAAACTCGCGGCATAGGCGAACAACGCCCAGGCCATGCCGGACCGCGGATCGTTGCGGACGAGGTCGGCAGCGGTTGACAGTGCGGCGCGTCTGTCGGCGTCGCGCTGCGACGGAGGCTCGTCAGCTTGAGATAGCGCCGCATATGCCCCGGCAGCGAGAGCCCTATAGCGGGGACCGCAGCCCTGTCCGCAGTCGTCAGCCTGAGAACGAAGGCGATGCAACATCCACGGTTTTGGTTGTTGCGCTGCACTCAGAACCCGCTGGTCAAGGAGCCACAGCTGGGTCTCGCGCCAGCAAATCCAGCCACTGAACGGAATTGAAAGGCCCAGCAGAATTGCCGCAAACCGATTTCCCAGAGAGGGACTTTGTGAAGCTCTGCCGCCTGCGCGAAAGCGCGTTCGCGGAAAACTGTTTACTTTCAATGGCTTCATTCTGCCATCATACTGAATGAAATAAAAAAATCTATAGTGAATCAATAGTTAACGCGTGACATCGTCTCGAAAAAGGCCAATCCCGTCTCGTTCCGGGCACGGCTGAAAGATTCATTGATTGATCTTGAGCGCCGGTTGTGTACTTTTGTGCACTGCGTCATAAACATCGCAATCCGGGGGCGATGATGAACATGGTATCGAGTAATACGAGTGCTGCGCCGGCGACGGACCTTGGGCACGCCCGCAGACTCTCACCCCCTGTCGATAAGGCATTAATGACCAACCGGCTCCGTTACGGCATGATCCGTACTCTCGATGTCGTGGTGTGCGCGTTCGCGTTGCTCTTCTTCGCGCCGTTGCTGGCGATCATCGCTATCGTCGTCTATCTGTCCGACCCGGGCCCGATCCTCTTTGCGCACCGTCGGCTTGGACGGAATGGCAATCATTTTTATTGCCTCAAATTCAGGTCGATGGTCACTGACGCGGAGGGTCGGCTTCGCAGGATCCTCGACGCAAACCCCGAGATGCGACTTGAGTGGGAGCGCGATCACAAGCTGCGGGTGGATCCGCGTATCACGAGGGTGGGGCGCTTTCTGCGGTCAAGCAGCCTCGACGAACTGCCCCAGCTCTGGAACGTCATCCGGGGCGATATGAGTATCGTCGGGCCCCGGCCGATCGTCGATGCCGAGGTCACGCGCTACGGACGCTATTTCAATGATTATTGCCGGGTTCGCCCCGGTATCACCGGTCTCTGGCAGATCAGCGGCAGGAACGATGTCAGCTATAGACGACGCGTTGCGCTCGATGTGGCGTTCTCGCGTTCAATATCGGTGCGGCTCTATCTCCGCATCCTCTGCCTGACCGTGCCCTCTGTGCTGCTGGCGCGCGGATCCTATTGACCCACTATCGCGGGAACGCCCGTCGCTAGAACAGTGTCACGAGGGCGGCGAGCCAGATCAGCGCACAAGTGGGGATCGCGATCAGCAGGCCACGCTGCGCGGCCATGATGTGGTGCGAATAACCCTGGCCGATGCCATCCACCAGCTTCAGGCGGGGTCCGCCCATAATCACGTGTCGACCTATATCGACGCGCAGCACCATATGCTTCACGGCCATTGCCATCTCGCGCACCCTCTCATGTAGATCCGTCTGCATTGATGCAGATCATTGCTTCACGTCGTATCTTCATTCGGCCGTGAGCGCAAGGCTGGGCCATCGAGGACGTTCATACACCGCATCCTCAACAGTATTTTGTTAACGATGCTGACGTAGAATATCCTCGAAAATCAAGGGGGATATGGTTCCATGAAAATGCCCGCTGTTCGGCTGGAAGAAAGTCGCTCACCCTATCGGGTCGACGTAGCGGGCCGTGGTGCGCACCCAGTCGATCCCGTTGACCGGGATCTCGCGGAAATCCTCGCTCGTGCTCGCTTCCTCCATCGCGACAGCAACGTCGCACGTCCATGGTCCGCGAATGATACCCGGGCGGTCACGCCATTCCCGTGGATTGCGATGAATGAGGACGCGGGCGCCGGGGCGGAACCGGCGAGCCCCGTCTGGAGTGGCCGAACGCGTCTGGGCCTGATCATCGGCCTACCCCTGGCGCTGTGGGTCGGAATCTTCGCCCTGATTCGTTTCGCCGCCTGAACGCGCCGCATATTGCGGAGAATTCGGTGTCGCGCGGCCGACAATCGGCCGCACGAAACACGCCCTATTCAGTATGGTACGACCGATATTTCCGGTAATAATAAGCGGGATCGTTGGGCGTCACCGCAGCTGACTTGGAAGACACCATCGAAAGCGCCCCGCCCAGGATCGGGGTTCCGTCCTGCGCCAGGATGTCGAGAGCGGCGAGCGCGGCACGGCGCGGCGTATATTCTGCGCGCACCACGAACAGCACCGCACTCGACAGTGAGGCGATGATCCGGGCATCGGCGACGGCGAGAACCGGCGGCGTATCCAGCAAGACATATTCGTATCTGCGGCAGAGCTCCGCCAACAGATCCTTCATCGCCCTGCCGCTGAACAAATCAACCGGTGTGAACGAAGGCGCCGTTAGTGGCAGTAATGCGAGGTTGGACGCACTATCCTTCACGATTGCCTGTTCGAGCGGCACCTTGCCGCCGAGCACCTCGATCAACCCATGCGCACTCGACCCAGCGACGAGCGCGGAAATGCCCCCGCGCCGGAGGTCGCAATCGACGAAGATCGCCCTGTCGCCGCTCGCAGCCATGATCCGGCCGAGCGCCAGCGCCGTCGTGGTCTTGCCCTCGCCAGGAAGGGCGGAGGAGATCGCGATAGCCCTGCCGGTCGTATCCCCCGAGCTGAGCACCAATGTGCTGCGAATGGTCCGCAGCGCTTCGGCATAGCTCGACATTGGCTTGGCGGTCACGAAATCCGCTGGCGTGATTTCCTCGCGCGCCTCGCCGCGGAGTTGGCGTGACGTCAGTCGGGGAATCGAGACGATGAACGGCACGCCGAGCCGCAATTCGACATCATCGGCGGAGCGGACTGTGTTGGTGAGAAATTCCAGGAGAAGCGCAAGCGACACGCCCATGATGAGGCCCAGCATCAGCCCGAGCGCGGCAAACAGCGGACGGTTCGGGAAAGCTGGTTTCAACGGCGCCACGGCGCGCTCGATCACTGTCGCAAGGGACTCGAAATTCTGCTGTGCCTGATTGCTTTGCTGGGCAGTCTGCGCGACCTGATCATAAATATTCTGCGTCGCCTTGGACTGCCGTTCAAGGCCGTCCGCGATGACGCCTGCGCGGGTGTTGGCCGCCTGTTGCGCGCGGAGTCGGTTCAACTCTGCACGCAGGCTTGCCGCGCTGGCGTCGGCGGCATGCGCCTGGGATTCGAGCCCGCTCACGATTCGACGCGACTCGTCATGCAAGGCGGCGTCGATGTTTCCGAGCTGCTGGGCAACCTTGAGCGATTCAGGATGCTTCGGGCCATAGCGCGCATTGACCTCAGCTGCTTCCCGGCTGACTTCAGCACGCTGGCGTCGCAGATCGGCGACCACGCTCGAGTTCAGGACGCTCGAAACCGCGTCCAGGCCGCCGCCCGCGATTTGGCGCTGGGCGGCTGCCAGGCTGGCGCGTGCGGCTGCGGCCTGGGCTTCAGCGCTGGAAACCTGTCCGGATAGCGACGAAATCTGCTGATCCGTAATGGTGCCCTGCGACGTGCCCTGAACAATGCCCGAGGCTGCGCGGTACCGCGCGATTTCCGCTTCCTGGGCCTGAACTTCGCCCCCGAGCGTCTGCAGGCGCTTGTCCAATGTCTCGGTCTGGCGTGCCGCCATCTGGGTCCGGCGGTTGACGCTGTCCTGCTGGTAGTTATCGACAAACGCGTTGGCGATGGCGGCCGCCTTGTTGGCCTCCTTCGAAGAAAACCCGATATCGATGATGTACGTGCCGGTTTCCGCTTTCACCGTCAGCGAATTGAGGATCTCGTCGACGACCGCCTCCGGAACTTGCTTGCCCTGAACCGGTACGTCCTTCTTGTTGAATTCGGGATCATGGGCGAGGCCAAGCTGGTCCGCGACCGCATGCGCAATATTCCGCGACTGCAGCACCTGGACTTCCGAGTCGATTCGCGCCTGGTCCGACTGGGGAGAACTGGGCTGGCTGGCCTTATCAAGGTCAATCGCCTGACGCTGCAACGGATCGAGCTTGATCTGCGCGGTCGCCTCGTAGCGGGGAGTCAGCAGGAACGTCACGGCGATCACCGCGACCAGCACGACCGTTGTGATGAGCGCAACCAGGCGCCAACGGCGGCGGAAGATCTCGATGAGCTGGCCGAGGCTGAGTTCGCTCGTCGTGTCGCGACTATCAGCGATGAGTTTGGGGGTCGCGCGGTTCATGCTGAATTTCATCCTTCGGGGAGGCGTGATGCGTCGGTGACCAGGTCACAGTGAAATGGTCAGGGAAAGCGTGCCGCGCCACTCGTCGAACTGCTGACCCGTTGGCAAGCCGGAACTGGTCCGGTCGAAATAGGTGGTGTTGGCTGAAAGTGTGAGCGATCGATTGATCAGATACCGTGCGCCACCGGTGACGCGAAACATCTGATCCCGGCGCGTGACAGTCTGGAACACGTTGCGCTGATAATCGAACTCAGCATTCAGAAGCAGGTTGCGGAGCAACTCGTGATCGACCGACAGACTGACCGCGTTGACGAAATAGCCGCTTGAATTTGCGAGGATCGAGTCTTCGATCTTGCGCTGGGCGGAAAGAGTCACGGTAGTGATCTGCGACGGGAAATATTGCAGTCGAATATCGGCAGACAGACCGCCGAACGACTTGAACGCGGGCGAGTCATAGTCCCGACGGACATAACCCAGGCCGATGCTCCCGCGGATAAGGGCGGTCAGATCCAGCGTTGCCCCGCCCAGGACACGGAATTCATGTCCGTCGCGGTTGCCGCCGGTGGTGAGCGGCCGCTTGTATCCGATGCTGCTATAGGTCGCCTGAACGAAGCCGGCTGTGTCCGGGCTCAAAGCTAGCTCGACGCGCCCACTCCCGCGATAAATCGTCCGATCGCGGAAGTCCTGGTCCAGCACCGCACCGTTCAGCAGCTGGGTATCGCGAAAATTGAAGTCTGTAATGTCGGTCGAGCCGATGATCTTGAGCCGCGCACCTTGGTAGGTGGCGCGGAACATCGCGTTTTTCCTGAAATATTCGACTGACCGTGCCGCGTTCTGCGGGAAGGAGCCGGAATATTGCGCCTCATAATCCCGCGTCCCGCCGATCGACGCATTGAGATAGGACGATGGTCCGACGTCGAGACGCCCATCGGTACCGACCGAAAAGCCGTTTTCATTCTTCAGCGTCGCCTCCGCGAAGCGCCGGAACGCGCCGCTCGCGTGAAAGCCCGCGGCATGACGCGACCAGTCGCTCTGAACCGTCAGGCGAGGGTCGAACGCAAAAAACGCGTCGGACGTCGGGTTGTTCGCTGAGCCGAACACGTTGGTGGAATAGCCGACACCGAGCTGCGCCGAGGGATAGACCAGCAACGAGGCCAATCTTACGCCCAGCGGGTCATATTCCGGCCGCTCGCGATCGACGACGCTGACATTATGGCCACGGCTGATGTCGAACGGGATTTCACTGTCGAGAAATGGATCATAATTCTGCGCGAAGGCCGCCTGACCTATGCAGATCGTGCATGCCCCGCCCAAAAGGCCAAATAGCCGAGAAAGCCGCCTCATATTCTGGCCATTTCGTGAATTCCCCGCGATTCCGACCCAGCTCAATTCGAATAATCCGCTCCGCCGCCGCCCGAGCTGAACGAGGGCGCGCCACCAATGCCGCTGAAGTGCGACCCAACCGCGCCGGTCCCGTTGCGGCAATGCGACGAGATCTGCTTCAATCGCGTCAGCGCGGCATGCGAGCTGGCCGGCATCTCGCCAGCCAGCGCGGCGGAAATTGCGGCCAATGTCGTCGGGCAATCCAGGTTCGCCTGCGCGAGCGCCAACGCCAGCCGGCCTTCGACCGTTGTGTCGCCCTCCGGCGCCGCCCGGGCAATGGCGAGCAAATCCGCGGTCAGCTTTTCCCGCGCACTCTGTTGCTCGGATTGCGCCGATGCTGGCGAAGCCGCGCCAACCGCCGTCAATGCGAGGGCAATTCCTATGCCGGCACTCAAAAATCGCGGTTTGAACATGTGACCCCCAATCAATGAAAATCTACACCAGACAAGAGAGCATCACGTTTGCAATCGAGAGGTATAGGATGCGATTCGCTCGGAAAAAAATCAGAAGTACCGCTCGCCAATGCGAACAGTATCGCCTGGCAAAACGCGTAAATCTGGGGTGAGCAGTACGCGATTTTCAGTCGCTTCGCCTTTATGTTTAATAAAGACGTACTTCTTGTTGGCGCGGTAAGTGAATCCCTGAGCTGTCGCGACGGCATTCAGCACTGTCATGCCGTCGGAGTATGGAAGCTCGCCGGGATGTGTGATTTCGCCGAGGATGTAGAACGGGCGAAAGGTGACGATGTCGATCGTCACTTTCGGGTCTCGCAGATAGCCATCGGCGAAGCGTTCCTGAACCTCCTGCCGCACCGCAGCAACGGTTCGTCCATTTGCAGCGATCTCGCCGATCAGTGGCAGCGAAATATTGCCGCTCGGGCTGATCGGATACTCCCCCGTCAGATTCGGCTCATTATACACAGTAACGCGTATCTTGTCCGAGACGCCGAGTTGATAGTCCTGCGACGTGTCAGTCGCGGCGACAGGGCTTGCCTGGTTTGGAGACGATTGCGCGGCTACGCCTCCCGCGATTGCGGTCGACGCCGCAAATAACAGCAGGAATCCTCCGGCTCGTACCAGCATATTCATGCCTCCGCATCGCGCGTTCTGCGCTGCTCAAGCGAAGAATATGTTGCAGCGCGGCATGAAAGTCAATCAAGACTAATCAATCCTAAACGCTGGCAGGTGTCCCATTCGGGATCGCACTCAGCCAGACACTTGGATCAATATCAGATTGTCGGACAAGCCAGACATAGGGCGTACGGGACCATTCCGACGTCCAGGGCGTGCGGCTGTCGAGAACCAGGTCGCCCTTGGCGGTATGGGCGACGAGCACGGCGTGCAGCCCCTCACCGCCAAGATAGCCGATGGCGAAGAAGAGATCTTTGGGCGGAAAACCAAGCGATATCAGCTCCATCCGCTTCTCGATGGCCAGATCTTCGCAATCGCCGACTGCACCCGGACCAATTCCGGAAGGCCGCCATTGCTCACTCACGTCATATTGCTGATGAACCCGCGAGTTCACCCGGCGGTTCACCTTGCGAAGCAGCTTCATCCGCTGCTTTTCAGTGATGGGTTCGGCTTGCGCGCCAACTCCCGCCATGGCGCCGCATAATTGTGGGTCGGAGTTGCACATCGCGGCATAACCGACCGGAGTCGGCACCAGGGCGCCCCTGATCATTTCGGCATAGGATTGCGGTCGCGCCGTCGCCGGCACCGCGACGAAAAGCGCCGCCATGGCAAAAAGGGCGGCGGGCAACGGGGCAGTGGTGACAGTGCGCTTCATCGTCAACCTCCGATTTGGAGGCCAAAATCTATGCGCCGCGCTGTTGCCAGACTGTTAAGCGGGCGAAACAAAATCCATTGTTTTCAAGGGAAAGAGGGATAATGACACGTTTACCATGATGCCCTGATCTCATTCCTTTGCTCACCGTTTCGCCGGCGACCAAAGTGGTTCGATGCCCAAGCTGTCTCCCGCCCTCCCTCCCGGCGGCTTCACGACTGCGGAAAATTGACCGGCGAACCGGAATGGCTTACGCCATAGCCAGCGTCGTAGAACGGTACGGTGGTGGAGGATGACCTTTCCGGTGGATCCGCGGAAGCCGCGGCGCCATGAAGACCACACGCCTCCATTCGGCCTCAACCGCCGCTTGCAGGTGCGGTGGGACCGCGCAATCCCCATCGGCCTGACTTTGCTGTTCTGGATCGCCCTGCTCTATTTCCTGCTGTGATTCCGCAGGGACAGCAAAACCCTGTCGGTCGCTGAGGAAGGCGGATGCTGCGCGGCAGCATCAGAGGGTCATACAGTACCTCCACGGCGCGAACGCCGGCACCACATATGGTGTGCGATAAGGCTCTGTTGGGTAATCGGCGCCGTCCGGTGCGGTAACCGGTGGCATTTTCCCGACGACGATCCTGGTTGCCCATCCCGAGTCCGAGCCAGATTGGCGGAATTTCTGCCCTAACCCTCCGCAAGGCACTAGAAAGATTGTGCGGTGCACCATAAAAGCGTTAAACTTGAGTCGATCCGATGGTGGGTTCCGCCTCGATACGATGACATGGCGCCCGTCGCCACGACTATGAATTGCCGACACCTCCGGGGGAACTGGGCATGCGCAATGGGACGTACAAATGAGCGCACTGGTGATCGTCGCGCTCGTCTGCCTGTTGCTGTTCCTGCACCCTTATACCTTCTATCCTTTGAGCATCATGCTCTTTCCGGCTCGGCCGGTGCGCCGCGATCCGAGCGCGCCGCGCCCGACAGCCAGCGCGGTGTTTGCCGCCTATAACGAGGCGCGATCGATACCGGCCAAGATCGACAATCTGCGGGCGATCCACGAGCTCGCTCCCGATATCGAATTCATCGCCTATGCCGATCTGAGCAGCGATGCGACCTTGTCGATGCTCCAGGCGGAGCCCGACCTGGTCACCGTCATCGCGGCGACCGAACGCACCGGCAAGGCGACTGGTATGGAGAAGATGGTCGCCATGGCGCGGGGCGAGATCTGCATTTTCACGGATGCCAATGTCACCCTCGACCCAGCTTCGATCGCGCCCTTGCTCGCCTATTTCTCGGATCCGGAAGTCGGCGGAGTTGCGGGCACCCTGCTGTATATCAACGAAGACGAGAGCACGACGGCGAAGGCCGGTGGCCTTTATTGGCGACTTGAAGAGCGCGTGAAGCAGCTCGAGTCGCGTTGCGGCTCGATCATGGGCGCCGATGGGTCGATCTTCGCGACGCGGCGGGCGCTGTATCCCGTTGTCCCGCCCCATCTGCTCGACGACATGACGACATCTATGAGCGTTACTTTCCACGGAAAGCGCCTGGTGCACGCCACGGATGTGATCGCCTATGAGAAGAGCGCGACCTCCTCGTCCGACGAGTTCCGGCGCAAGCGTCGGATTGCCTGCCGGGCCTTCAATACGCACCGCCATCTCTGGCCGGCGATCCGCAAGACCTATAGCGCGGCTGACCTCTACAAATATGTGTCGCACAAGATCCTGCGCTGGTTCGGGATCGTGCCGCTCGCGCTGCTGATTCTGTTTGGCGGCGCTGCAATGATCCTTGCGCAGCTATGGTACACGCTTGCGGTGATCCTGGTGCTCGGCGCTGTCCTTTTCAGCCTCGCGGTGGCGGGGGTCCAGCCCTTTGCGTTGCTGGTGGAGATTCTGAAGTCGATCATTGCCACCTTTGTCGGGGTGGTCGATTCGATGCGTGGTAAGACCTATCAAACCTGGGAACCGGCGAAATCGCGGGACTGACCCGGCTCAGCTGATCGCGCGGCTGCCGCGTACCTCTTGAACGATGTGCTCGGCGAGCCGCAACGAGAGCGCAATCAAGGTGAGCGTCGGATTGGCAAAGCTCGAGGTCGTGAAGGCCGCCGCCCCCGCAATATAAACACCGCGCGTCCCAAACAGCTCGCAATTGGCGTCGCAAACGCCTTCGGATGGCGATGCCGCCATCCGCGCCGTTCCGATATGATGGCCGCCGACCGGTATCTTGCGCGCCGCCTCAGCCTCGAGATCGACGCCGGAAAAGTCGAGCGATACGGTGCCGCTGCCGGCCAACGCGGCCTGCAGGACCCGCAGTCCGTCAACCAGCCGCTGCCGATCCCCGACGGTCGTGCGCCAGTCGATCCTGATTCGGCGCATCCCGCGGCCGTCGCGGGCTTCGCCGAGTGTCACGCGACTATCCGGATTGGGCTCTTGTTCACCATTGACGTCGAGCGGGTAGATCGACCGTGGATCGTCGAGCACGACGGACGGAAGCTTGCGCCGGGCCAATATGCGGCGTCGGGTCCAGTGAGCGGAAAAGGCAAGCAGGCGCGGCGAGCCGAGAATGATGTTGCGCAGATGGGCAGCGTAAAAGGCGACTGAGGAACCCCCGAGTTCCTTGCGCGCGACATCCTCGAGCGAAGTCAATTTGCGGGCATATTCCGGCACGATCTGGCTCTTCACGATGTACATCGCCGACAGCACCGGGTGCCGGTGCGCGGGGTCGACGATGTTGGCGTGATTGGGCCGCAGGACCAGGCCGCTCAGCTGTTTTGCGCGCTGCGCCTCCGGCGACAGCCAGATGTAGCGGCGCACATAGATTCCGTCGGCGGTGCGCTCATAGTCCATGCGGATGTCCCGCCGGTCAGCGTGAAAGGCGATCCTCCCGATTTCCCCCTCTATGTGGCATTGATAGAAACGGCCGACGAGATCCCGTTCATTGCCGAGGCCGCAGGCCCGATCCTGATCGGAGGACAGCAGCAGGCGCGGCGTTTCCAGCCCGCCGGCGGCAATGATCACGCGCGCGGCCGCAACCGTCAGGGTGCGCTCATCGGGCAGGCGCACCAGCAACCCGGCAGCCACCGCGCCTCCGTGATCGGTCAGGATGCGATCGACCGGCGCGTGGATATAGACGCGGATCCGCGGATCCTGTTCCAGCCGGTCGCGATACCATTTGCCGAAATGGGTCGGATGGCTGAACCGCTCGATCCGATCGAGTATCACATCGGGGGATGTGACCCCGGGGACGATCGGCCCCTGCTCGCCGGGTAGCGCCGCGCCGGCGTTGAAGATCGCGGGACCCGAGACGGCATATTCAGTCGCGCGCTGATAGTGGGGCGCAACATCCTCATAGCCGATCGGCCAGCGCGAGTAGCCGATCCAGGGCCGCTCCTCGAAATCGATCGGGTCGAACGGGATGCAGCGCCCCCCCCAGACCGAAGTCGATCCGCCAAGTACGCGACGGCGGAACATGTGCACCGGCCCGTGACTGTCGGGATCGATTCCTTCGGCGCGGTAGAATTCCTGTTCAGCCGTGTCGAAAGCTTCGCCACCCGCTTCGACCACGACCACCTGCAGGCCCGCCGCCGCAAGCTCCAGCGCGAGCGTTATCCCGGCAGCGCCGGAGCCGATGATCGCCACATCGGCCTCGATCCGGTCCGGCAAGTCCGCCTTGCGTGCGTCGAAGATCATGGCTCAGGCCACCGCTTCGGCGAGCGCGCGCAGATGCGCCTCGGAGCTCGTGCCGACGAGCGTTGAGGAAACCAGCGGATTCGCCGCCGCGCGCCGGACCGCGTCGACCGGCGACAGCGTTGGCTGCAGCCTTATCACCTCGCGGGCGAGAACGATGATGCCTTGCTCGCGGATCCGCGCGGCAAGCGGGGTCGCGGCGATCGCCTCGATCACATCCCAGGGAAGCTGGAGCAGGGTGAGGCCCGGCATGGTCAGGGCTGCCTCCAGGCATGGCAGATCATCGCAGGAGACGCCGAAATGCACGACCTTGCCTGAGGATTTCAGATCCGCCAGCGCCTTGCCCACGGCTGGATCGCCCGCAACCTCGGCCGGCGGGCTATGCAACAGGAAGCCATCGACGCGGTCCGTGCGCAGGCGGCGTAGCGATGCGTCGAGACTGGGGCCAAACGTCTCCGGCGCCCAGTTCATCCGTAACTCGCCCTCGCGACGCGCGGTTACACCGCTCGGCACCGCCCCCCCTTTCCGCGCGGCCAGCAGCGGGCGCAGTATCGGTTTTAGCGGCCGCAACAGGCGCATCTTGGTCGAAAAGCCGCGTCCCGTCTTGGTTACGATGAAGGCGCTCTCCCGGCGGCCCGCCAAGGCCAGGCCAATCTGCGCCTCGCTGTCTCCCTGGCCGTAGATGTTGGAGGTGTCGATCACGGTGACGCCGAGATCGAGCGCCGCCCGGATGAGCGCACGGCTTTCGGCGAGCGGCTTTGGATTGTTGAAAGACCCCACGCGCGAACAGCCAAGGCCGAGTGGCGAAATTGTTACCCCGTCTAGCTTCACGATTCACCTTTGTTCCGGCGCTCCGGCCGGTGCTGCGATGGGTTGATGGCAGATTGAAGCGGTGATTTCGGCACCGCCGGGCCTAGGTCAGGTTCGCGCGGCATCGAACATCCCGAAAGGCCGAACGATAAGGGAGGATGACTGGGGATGGGCGGCCAAGCGCCTTCTTTACGATCGACTTCAACGCCCATGAAAAGGTGTCGAGCCGATCGGCGGCCTTCCAAACGACCGTGAAGCCCGCTTCGCGCAGAAAGCGCGCCAGATGGTCCTCACCGGCGAATACCAGATGGTCGGGAAAATCGAGCTTGTCCGGATATTGCGACCGATCATCCAGGTCCCCGCCATTGCCGGTGCGGATGAAAATTGTCCCGCCCGGTTTGATCAATCGCTTCAGGTCGAACAGGAAAGACCTGAAATCGGGAATATGGGAAAAGACGTTCATCAGCGAAATCACATCGACCTGCTCCGTCAGCATCGAGAGCGGCGTATCGGTGACGGGTATCCCCATCTTCTTTGCATACGCCACCTTCGGCAGCATCGGCTCGATACCCCGAATGTCGCTGCCCGCCGGGAGTATCCGGACAAGCGCACTGACGAATTCGCCATAGCCGGCACCCACATCCAGCCACGATATCGGCGTCGCTGCGGCGATCTCCTCAGCGAATGCCGACGCGATATCCTGTTCGTACATTTTCATGTTCTGCCAGTTCGGCCGATAGGCGACTTCGAGCGCGCCCTCAGCCGTACGATGCGCGCCGATCCGGTTTGCATCGTCGATCTCGCCTGGAGTCGGCCGGGGATTGACGTAGACCAATCCGCAGCTTGTGCATTTCACGCCGGTGAAGCCGTTTTCCGCGCCCCATGGACGGCTGTCATGGGACTGACAGAGCGGACAGGAAATAGTCTCAAGTTCCATCAGCATAGCCCCTTTTCGCTATCAGCCCCGCTCGGGATCATCGCTTCGCCGCCCCGCCGGCCCAGGCGCGCGCGGTGACGAATATCATCGCCAATGGCATGACAAGCCCGGTCGCGAGCGCGAGATTCTCCGTGAAACCGATGCTCATATAGGACCAGAGAAAGGCGGCACCGCTGGCACTGCCCGCGTCGCGCGAACGCAGCGCCTCGACGGTGATCTTCAGCGCACCACCGACAATGAGCAGGATATAGAGCAGGAAACCGACCGATCCGAGTTCAGCCAGCACGGCAAGATAAGCTTCGTGGGCGGAGGTGGCCACGGTTATGAATTGCTCGTGCCGCCGATAGCCTATTCCAAAAAAGGGGTGTGATGTGAACAGGTTCCAGGCCTGCGCCCAGGCGAGAGCCCTGCCGGTCGCGCCGGAAGAGAGACCGCGGCGAGGGTCGGAGATCACCATGAGATCATTGGCTACAAAATAGCCGATCAGCGGCAATGCGATCGCCAGAAGGATCAAGCCCCCCACGAGCCAGCCGCGTCGTGACGGCGGCGCCCGCGCTATGGTAATCGCACAGATGGCACTGGCCGAAACGACGACTGCGATCATGGCACCGCGCGCCGAGGTCAGTACCAGCGAGACTGCGACGATCAGGATCAGTGCGGCTCTCAGCCAGCGTGGGCGGACAGCGAAACTCGTGCTGAAACACATGATGGCGACCATGCCCCAATAGGTCGGCCCGGCGCGTGACGAGAGGCGCCCCCAATCATATTCGTTGAACGCGATCGCCAGCAGCAAGGCGATGCCGCAGCCAATCGCCGTCGCAGCCATGAAATCGCAAAACCCGCGCTCCCGACCATATTGGCTGGCCGCGAAAAGCGCTGCGCCGGAAAATGTCAGGAGCAGGATCAGGACATAGGGCAATGGATGGGAATCGCCCGCCCCGAACAGGCTGATGATCGCTGTGAACACGATCCCGAGCGCTATCAGTATATAGGTTCCGACGAGCCGGAAGTTTGTTCTGGTGCGAAAGGCGAGCAGCACCGGCGGCACGATGATCAGGATGTTGATCGCGAGATGGAGGATCGACACGATCGGCGGCACGAAATGGCTTGTCGCTTCGGAATCGACATTGACCGCGACGAAACGCGGCCGAAGCAAAAGATCGATCAGGACGAACACAGTCAGCATCCCGCCCAGCGCCAGGCCTTCCCAGCGCAATGCCGCGCGCCGGGGCGCGGCTCCGCTCAGCGTCCGGCCGGGCCTGATCGGCGTGCTGATCGTCATGCCGTAACGCGCGCGGCTTGAGCGCGGGGCGTGGCCATCGCCGCGCTGACTCGCCCGCCGAGGCGAATCATCGGCCGCTCCACGCCACGATGCAGCATTTCGGAAACCAGCAATGTCGCCGGCACGACGATGCTCAGCAATATCGCGGCGTCGAGGAGAAGGTTTGGGCCCAACTTCCCATGAACCAGGAAGAGGGTGAGTTGCAGGATCGGCCAATGCGCGAGGTAGACGCCATAGGAACGTCCGCCAAACCAGCGCGCCGCGGGGGATCCAAACATGCGCTCCCATAGCCGGGCGAGCGGGCGGTCTATTCCCTTGTGAGCCCGGTCGGAGGTGACCAGAAACGCATAGAATGCGATCCACAGGCCGATCGACAGCATCGTCGGCAGCATCGCCGCCGCCACGAGACTGACGACCGCCACGGCGAGGGGCGATGGCACCAACGCACGGACCGAGGTGTAGCCAAGGCGGCTCGCGATTCCCGTCAGGAAGAAGATGCCCGCGGTCGGAAAACTGCTCTCGAGACGATAGACGCCGAACAACCCGGCTCCTGCCGCCCAATAGCCCAGCAGAACGATGAGGACCGCGACGGGTGCCCATTTCGGGCGCCGCAGCGCGCCGACCAGCAGCGGCGCGATCAGATAGAATTGCCATTCGAGACTGAGGCTCCAGGCGGGGCCTATCAGCGTCGCTGAGGAATAGGGAAGGACATTGTCCGGCACGACGCCCTGCATCAGGGTGAGGTGAAGCAGAAGATGCGCCGGAAACCAGGCTTGCTGGCTCGCAAAGGTCCCGAGCAGGATATCGCGATATTCGAATCCGGGATCGCCGCTCCATGGCAGCTCGGTTATCGCATGGGCGGCAAGGCCGGTCGTGAAAATGCCGGCCGTCGCCATGACCAGATAGAGCGGGAACAATCTGAACACCCGGCGCGTGATATATTGCCGGTATGGCTCCTGCTTGATCAAGAGCAGATGCGTGATCACGAACCCGCTGAGGATCATGAATATTTCTACTGCCGCATGGGCAACCCCGGCCGCAGAACCGAGGATGCGAAAATGCGCGTTCAGTGCTGTGTACTGAATGATATGCCAGCCCACCACGGACCAGGAAAGCCAGGCACGCAGCCCCTCGAGCTCCTCGAAGCGACGTCCCTCACCCAGGACCGGTTCCGACTCGATCGTCACGGGGCGGCCTCCGGCGATCCTGGCCGCGAGCTCATCGTTTCAACCTGTAGGCACGGACCCAGTTCACGCTCATCCTGGCGGGAAATGTCGTGGAGGCGTCGGGATTGCCGGGCCAGGCGCCGCCGACCGCCAGGTTGATCAACATATAGGCGGGCTCGTGGAAATCGGTGTTCGCGCGGCGTCGGACTTCCCGGTCGTCGACATACCATATGATCTCGCTCTTGGTCAGCAGGAGCCCATAGGTGTGGGGGCGGCCGACGGCGATGCCGGTGATCTTCTCGCCGTCGCCGACTTTCTTGCCGCCGACATCGTGATGCAATGTCAGCCACAGCTCGTCGGGCTGGCCGATATTTTCGAAGATGTCGATTTCCTGCTGACCCTTTGGCTGCGCCCAGCCGCCTTTCACATCCGGGGTCGGAAGCAACCAGAATGCCGGCCACAGGCCCTTGCCCACCGGCATGGTGATGCGAGCCTCGAAATAACCGTAACGCTGCGAGAAGGAGCGTTCCGTCGTCAGCAGGCCCGAAAGATAGGGCAAATTGTTGGTGATCGGATCGCCGCGATAGGGGCTGCGATCAGCGACGATATCGAGAGCGCCGCGCCGCCACTGAAATGGATTCATGCCGTGCAGCGGATCGCCATAATATTGGAGTTCCTTATTGGGGCGCAGTGTCCGCGCTTCCCATCCACCCGGATCCGCGGTCCCCTGGATGCTGAACCAGAAATTGGTCTTCCAGCGCGCATCGGGCGCCTTGACCGGATCGTAGAACCGGGGCGGCTGTTTGAAGTCCTCGGAAAAAGCCAGCTCGAGCCGGGAGCGATCGAGTTTCGGTCCAGCTTTGCTGGCAGCGCATCCCGGCGCCGCGACAAGCAAGACGAGCAGGGCGGCGCGGCCATGGGCAAGGCGCCGGATAACCGTCACCGCTATTTGGCCCATGACACGCAACCAGACTGTCATGACAGCACCTTCCCCGCCGGCTTTGCTCGGTCCGCCAAGCGATTGATCACGATGCGGCCCAGCGCGATGCCGGGCTGCTCGACATTGCGAAACATCCAGGCGGCGACGGGCAGCGATATCGATATCGTCAGCAGGCACAGGAGCAGGCTTGAAGCCGGCGCTCCCCAACGCATCGTCGCACCGGGCGCGGCGAGGTAGATCAGTTTGGCCAGCACGCACATGATCGTGAAATGGACCAGATAGAGGCTGTAGGAGATGTCCCCGAGCCACCGGGCAAAGCGGCTGCGCAGCACAGCCGACTTCTGACCACATCTGGCGTAGACGTAGATGATGAAGCCGGCGAGCAGCGCCTCATATTGGGCGAACCACGCATTATAGAGATCGACACTTACGAGCGCCCGTGTCGTCATCATTGCCAGCAGCGCCACAAGCACCAGCGCGTTGAGCGGTACGACCCGACCCAGCCTGAGCAGCGGCGCGTTGGGCAGGCGCACCATCGCCGCGCCCAGCGCGAAATCGACGAGGTAGACGTCGACATGATAGTAAAGACTGCCGTTCAGTCCCAGGCTCAGCGCCAGCAGCGCGGCGAAGGCGGCGGCAAACCAATAGGGCCTTGTAAACAGGAGCCAGGCCAGGCCCGGCAACAGAAGAGAACCCATCATCTCGACGAAGATGGTCCAGACCGGCGGGCTCAGATACGCCAACATGCCGGCGAACGACGCGAGGATATGGACGGGCGTGTAGCGCTCCGCCTGGAAACGCCCCCGAAACCAGTCGGCCTCATCGGGTAGATGAATATTATAGTGCAGGAAGCTGACATACAGCAGGGCGAACGCGCTCACGAACCAGAGCGCGGGATAAATCCGGAAGAGTCGCTTGATGTAGAAGTTGCGTACCGTGATGCGGTTGATCGCCTGATGCGACAGCGAGTTCACAAGCACGAAGCCGCTCAGGATGAAGAAGATTTCGACTGCAACCTGCGAATTGACGAGTTTCCAGACTGTGACGAACCAGTCGGGCGGTTGATAGAATGAAATAGGATGACCGATCACCACGACCAGGGCGGCGAGGCCGCGGATCGATTGCAGCTCGGGGATATGCGGGCTTCCGCCCGACGGGGCCCGCGCCGTACCGCCGCCATCGCCCGGCTCGAACGACCGGCTTCCGTCTCGCGGCGTCATCACCGTAGCTGGGCCACAGCTCGGGGCATATCGCCCGCGGTGCGCGACGCAGGAGCAACCGTTCCCTCGGCGCCGAGCGCCCTTCGCCACTGTTGCACGAACCGCTCAGGTGCATGCTCCTTCGCCAGATAGTCGCTGCCGATCTGTGCCGCTGCGTCGAACTGGGCACGCGCCGCCGCCGGATCGGCGATGATCGCGAGCAACGCCGCTTCGCCGTCGCAGATCAGTGGATAGCCCTGCAACGGAAGCGCCTCGAAAGTCGCCGCATTGCCGACAACTGCGGCGCCGTAGGAAAACGCCTCGAGCACCTTGGTCTTGATGCCCCCGCGCAGCAGGGCAGGTGACAGGAGCACGCTCCGGCCATCATAGACCTCGGCAATGTCCTGAACGTAACCGGCGAATCGCACCTTCGGGATCGTCGGGTGCGGCCGGACCTGCCGCCCGTAAAGGACCAGTTCGGCATCGATGCTATGGTTTCTCCAGAGATCGAGAAGATAGTCGATCGTCATGCGATTCTGGGTAAGGACATCGGAGCCGATGAACACGAAGCGGATCGGCCCCGCGTCGAGCGGGCTCGGCAGGCTGTGGACCGACACCGCGGGCAGGATCGTGTAGCAGGTGGCGTGGCTGTCGTCATCGAGATCGGCCCTGTCCGCCGACGACAGCAATACCGTGGCGTCAGCGAGACGGGTGATTTCCCGTTCGAGCCGCGGCAAGGTCCATCGCTCGTAACGCACGAGCAGGTGACCCAGTTTGCGGATCAGCCACTTCGTCAGCGCCGACATCTTGTTGCTCAGATGGCCGGGCGACAGCCCCTCGCCGGCCTCGATCAACAATGCCATGCGACGCGACATGAGGTCGTCGAAATCGACCACGATGCGCATGCCGGGGAACCGCGCACGCAAGCGGCGGAGAACGGCGAACGAGCGGACGCCGTCAAGATAGACCACGCTGGTGGCCGGATCGACCTCGTCGGCGACGCGCCGCGCGTCAGCGCCAGCGTAGAGGACGCACTGCACCGGCAGAAGCGGGCCGCGAAACACGCTGACCAGCCAGGCCATGCCTGCCCGGATCGTGCCGCCCCCGCCGCTTTCGACCGAGGAACACAGTACCGATTCGCGAACCTCGGCGATCTGCCGGGCGGCTTCCCGCACCTGACGTGCCACGACGAGCCTTCCGGCGAGTGGCTGGCCATCGATGGCGCGTGTCCACACCATATGGATCAGCGGCCGCTTCTCTCGTGCAGTGACGTCGCCCTTCATTGCCTCGCCTCGCCCGAGAACAGCCGACGCGCGGGTGCCAGAAACTGGCCCGCATAGTCGGCGAGCGACGAAAACCGCGTGACGTGCCGGGCGAGCGCCAGGTGGCGGGCCTTGTCGGGTGCGGCAAAATCCTCACGTCGGCCGAGCGAGAACATGACACCGCTCGTCGCGCCCATGAGGTTCGCCTCGACGGGGGTCAGGCTCAGGCCGAGGGTTCGGATCGGCCGCGCACATGGGCGGGACGACAGGAGGAAGGGACGTGCGGCACGATCGCCCTTCACACCCCAAAGGTCGATATCGAGATCGAAGCCGGCGAGTTCCGGGCAAAGCCGTGCCGCCGCTTCCGTGGCGAGCTCGAAATCGGCGTCATAGAGCGCGAGGCTTTCGCCGGGAGGGGCCAGCTTCCAGTCGCGCGGCCCAACGGGGAAGCCGCGCTGCAGGGTTCGCCCACACCCTCCATCGTGCGCGAGCGCCGTACGTGGTGCCATCAGGTAGCGCCCGGTGTCGGTGAGATAGCGGACGAAAGGACTTGCGCCGCCCGGGTGCGCCTCGAGCCAGGCAAGATAGTGTCGCGCCTGTTGCGGCGTGAAGGCGGCCCCCGGGAATGGGTCGACGCGCAGGTACACCCCGTCGCTGCCATCTTCCAGTGGAACGAACGGCGCGCCGTCCATTGGCCGGAATCGCGGCAATGCGATCGCAACCCCGGCAGTCAATATTTCACCCTCGCTCGCGGCCAGCCCCGCAGCGACATAGGAATCGCAGTCGGGCGAGACGACGGCATCGGGCCATAGCAGCAGGGTTGCAGCGTCGCTGTCCGCCACGTCGCGCAGCGCATCCGCGAACGCGCTATCGCCCGCCACGTGCGCAGTGCGGACGGATGATGGGATACGCGAGTCAGCCACTCGCGAGCGCCTTGTCGCGCGCACGCGCCTTGCGAATCAGAAGTTCGGTTTGAAGCGGCTTCAGCGTCTGGAACATCACCTTGTTGAATGCGCTTCCCACCTGCGATGCGCGTGCCAGCGTATAGAGGCGGCGACGCGTCATCACGCCGAACGTATCGCGACGCGCAAGTGAAAAGAAATCGCCGGGTTGTGCCTGGGCAATGCTGGCTGCGGGGGGCGCCCCGGTCAGCAGGCCAAAGCCCTGCCTGGCGGCCCCCGTCGGCCGGGAAGACAGGAGGTCCGGCCGGCTCAGCGCCTGGCGCGGTTTCGTTCCGAAAAGATCGACGTCGAAATCGGCATCCGCCAGCCGGGGTTGAAGCGCCCGCAGCGTCGACGGCAGCGGTTCATAGAAGACGTCATATTGCGCCAGCGAGTTTGCGAGCGACCGAAATCGCCAGCGCCTCGGCAGCAGATCCAGCGGCGACTGGTAGATGCTCACCAGACGCTTCGTGTTGGTGCCGGCAATGGCCATGTTGGTGGAAAGCGATGGCCTGGGAAACACGAAGGTGCGGCCCGTCGCCGTCAGATATTTGATATAGAAGCGCTTCCAGGAATTCGCTCGCCACGCTTCGAGTTGGCGTGGCAGCCGATCCTCGACCCGTATCGGATCGCCCGAGTGCCGGCCATACCATGCGCGAAAAGCCGACCATTGATTGGCAGTCCAGGCCTGTCCCCACGACGCCGCAACTTGCAGAAAATAGACGTCGCTGCCGTCATCAAGTGCCTCGAAGTCGAGATTGTTGAACTCGTTCAGCCGATAGCTGTACAGCGCGACACCGCCGATTGCCGGCTCGTCGCCGTAGAAGTCGAATGCAGCTTGCACATAGGCATAATGGTGCGGCGCAGCAACAATGTCATCCTCGAATAGAATAATTCCACCAAATTCCTGCGTCAGATCGCCGCAGGCCAGGATATGCTCGCGCAGGCCAAGTTGCTGGGGGTGGCGGATGACGCGTTTGGGGCCGTGTGGCCATTCGAACGCCTCGGCGACAGCGGCCGGCGCCGGGTCGCCTGACCAGTCCAGGCTGATGACCAGCTGGACATCCGGTGGATAGGCGCCCGCGCGCAGCGATTCGAGCAGGCGGAGCAGTGCTTCGGGGCGATTATAGCCGACGGCGACCACGGCCGGCCGCGCGCACGCATTGCGCTGAGTCGCGTCATTGCCCGCCATCATCGCCAGATCGCTCCCCCGCAAGACCGGATATAGGCGACCGCTTCCGGCGACAACGGCTTGCGCCGCGGCCGATCGTCTTTGCCCAGCCATGTCAGGAATCGCGCGATCGCGCGTCCGACCCGAATCTCGCCCCGTGCCCGATAGACGATATAGGGCGTGAAGAAGAGGTAATTGAGAATATTCTGCGGGAACGGCATGTGCAGCCAGGTCATTATATATTTGTTCGTCAGGCGATCCGTCTGGCTGTCGACCTTCGACTTGCGGCCGGCCGGGTGCTCGAGTTCCTCGACGACGATCTCGGGTGAATAGCGGATGGTCCAGCCCGCATCGATGACGCGGTAGGCGAGCTCGATTTCCTCCAGTCCGTAAAAGAAATCGGACAGGAAGCCGCCGACCGCCCGCAGCGTCTTTACGCGGAACCCGACACAGCCGCCGACGAAGCGGAAAGTAGGGAAGGGCCGGTCGAGATCGACATTCTTTCGCGTGTGGGGGATCAGATCCACCCGCGGGCCGGTTTCACCGCGAACATGCTTGCGAATCGTCACCACCCCGAGACGCGGATCCTCGGCAAAGGCGGCCGCGAATCGATCGAGAAAGTCCGGTGTCTCGATAAAGACATCGTCGTCGAGCAATATCACATATTCGCCGCGCGCGACGTCGATCCCGTCGTTGCGTGCCGTGACGCCCTTGTTGGTGCCGGAGCGGAGATATCGCTGCATCGCAAAACGCTCCAGCAGCTTCTCGCGGCCGGCGGGCTCCACATTATTGTCGACCAGGATGACCTCATAGTCCTGGCGCGCGGCAACATGCTGGTACAGGCGATCGAGCACCTCGGCGAGGATCGCGTCACGCGCATAGGTCAGCACGACGATCGAGAAGCGCGGCATCGCTGTGTCGGCGCTGGAGCCCATAACTCGTCCCGATGGCGCACCTCGAAAACAGCGTCCGGCCCGCCACAACACCGGAAAGCTTCAATCGCATCGCCGTTCGTTCCTGGCCCAGCCCAATGACCGGCACGGACAGCGTTACCACCGCTATGGATCATATTTCGTTGCAGTGCACAATGAATATGCTAACCCGGTCGCATATCTGCACGTGCCTTCGGGGGACACATGGCGACGACGGGCGTCCTGAAGAATGTTCAGATTCTGCGCGCTGCGGCCGCCTATCTCGTGGTGCTTTACCATGCGCGCCTGCTCACGCCGGTGGGCGAGGCGGTCTCCTTCGACTTCGGCAATGCCGGCGTCGATATATTCTTCCTGATCAGCGGTTTCATTATCGCCCATGTGAGCCGGTCCGACGATGTCGGAAGGCCCGGTGCCTTCCTGCTCAAGCGGGTCATTCGCGTCGTGCCGCTCTATTGGGTACTGACGCTGATGCTCTTCGTCGTGGCCCAGCGAGCACCCGCGCTCGCGGGCGCGGGCGGGCGGCCCGACCTGGCGATGCTGGCGAAGTCGCTGTTCTTTGTCCCCTATCTCGACGGTTCGGGGGCGATGCATCCTGTCCTGTTCATGGGCTGGACGCTTGATTATGAGATGTTCTTCTACCTCGTCTTCGGCGCGGCGCTGCTCATTCGCGCCGAATTGCCACGCCTGCTGGCGGTGAGCGCCACCCTGGGGAGCCTGGCGATGATCGGGCTCGTCACGCACCCGCAAGGCGTGGTGGCGCAAACCTATACCGACATGTTGATGCTCGAATTCGTGGTCGGCCTGTGGCTCAACCGCGCCTATCGCAGCCTTCCGGCGCACTTGCCCCGCCACGTGCCGCCACTGCTTCTCGCCGCGGCGCTGGGCGCGGTCGTCATCCTCGCGGCCGGCGACGTCCTGTGGCCGCAGCTGCCGCGCGAAGTGAAATGGGGCCTTCCGGCAATCGTGCTGGTCGCCAGCACCCTGGCGCTCGAGCGCGGCGGCGCGACGATCGGCTGGCGCTGGCTCATGCTGGTCGGCGAAGCGAGCTACACCATCTATCTGACCCACCCGTTTCTCATCAAACTGGTGTCGGTGGCGTATCAGCGGCTGCACATCGTCGCGATGCCACTCCACGTCGCGGCGCTGATCGGCCTGTACCTGCTGGTGGGCCTGGTCGGTATCGCGACACATCTCATCGTGGAGAAGCCGCTCACCCGCTGGCTCCGTCACCGCTTCCTGCCGCGCGCCCGCCCGTCGATCGCGACCGGCGATCCGCTGCCGCTTGCCACGTGAAGAAGCATTGTGCAGTGCAGCAACCGTGACATGATGATCTGAGCCCGTCGGAGTAGCCCCAACAGATGCCTTCGCTGAAAAGCCTTCGGATCGCCGCGCAGGCGGCATCCCATGTCCCCCCGGCGGCGCTGGTCGGCCATCTCCGCCGCCGGCTCCGCGACCGGCTGGTCCCGCTCCGCGCCGACGCCTTCCTGGCGGGCCTGCTGCGCGAAGCGGACGCATTGCCGTCGGTCGCCATGACGGCCACACCGCCGGCGCAACGCGCGGCCGCGGTGGTTGCCGGCTTCTTTGCCGCCAAGCACGCGAAGAACGTGCCGCAATGCTTCGACGGCCGCTTCACCTTTCTCAATCGCAGCCATGATTTCGGCAGCGTCGCGCAGGTCGACTGGCGCGTCGACAATGATGGCGGGAAATATCAGCTGTGGCGCGCCAATCTGGCGTTCATGGGATATATGTGCACCGCGATTGACGCGGCGCCTGAACAGGGCCTCGCCTTCGCGGCCCGGATGATCGAAAGCTTTCGGCGCGAGGCACATTTCCGCAAGCGGTCGGTCTTCGGCGATCTCTGGAATTCCTATCCCGTCTCGCAACGCATCCTGGCGCTCAGCGCCGCGCTGATCCGGTTGCCGGAAACGCTCGCCGGCACGCCGGACTGGCGTGTCGTCGACAGCTTCCTGCGTCTCAACGTCGCGTATCTGGTGCGCAATCTCGAGACCGAGCTTGGCTTCAATCATCTCGAGCGCAACCTTTCGGCACTGACTCTATATGCGCTGGCGTCGCAATCGCTGCCGGAGCGCGTGCGCGCGGCATTGTCCGCCAATTTCGACCATGTCGTGCACGACACGATCGGCGAGGATGGCGTCCAGCTCGAGCGGTCGCCCATGTATCAGGGCCTGACCGTGCAATCGCTGCGCGTCCTGCGCGAGCTTGATTACTGGTCGCCCGCGCAGCAGGCACTCATCGCGCGCCGGCTGACCTCGGTCGAGCTGGCGCTGGCGGCGATGACGCTCGGAGACGATCGTCCGGCGATGATGAACGATGGATGGTTCGACGAAACGCCGGTGACCTCCGCGATTCTGGGTGAGCATGCGCGTCCGGGTTTCGTCGCCCTGCGCGACGCCGGCTATGTCCGTCTCGCGCAAGGCGATGCGGTCATTCTTTTCGACGCGGGCCCGATCGGTCCGGATGCCAATCCCGGGCACGGCCATGCCGATTTCCTCAGCGCTGAAATGTCGCTTGGGGCCGAACGCCTGCTCGTGGACCCCGGCACCATCGGCTATTCGGTCGGCGCGGAGCGAACCCGGACGCGATCCTGGGATGCGCATAACGGGCCGGCGATCCGTGGCGCCCAGCCAGTCACCTTTCTCGGCTCGTTCAAGATCGGGCAGCGCGCCGCGGCACAGCTCGAACTTGCCGAGGCGGTTGGCGACGAACAGCGCGCCGCGGGGTCGCTCGCCTTTGGCTCGATCGCCGTCTCCCGGCGGATCACGCTCAAGGGCGGCACCAGCCTCTGCATCATCGACCGCTGGATACGCGGCGACGGTGAACGCGCCACCAGTTTCCTCATACCCGCCACATGGCGCATCGAATCGCACGGCGATCGCTCGCTAACGCTGGCGTCGGCGAGCCGGCGCGTGCGCATCGAGATTGTCGGCGGGACGCTGGAGACAGGGGAGGGCGTCTGGTCCTGCCGCTACAACCAGACCGAGCCTGCCCATCTGCTGTCGGTACGTCCGGACGGCAATGAGGTGACGACCTTGATCACCTGGGGCTGAGCCCTTTAGCGCCTATGCAGGGTGTCCACGGTGCCGCCGAGGAGCCTCTCCAGGAGGCGCGGACGATAGCTGGCGCGGTAGTCCCTGGGGGCATTGGCGACCGCTGGCAGCGGCATGATCGGCGCGAAGCTCGTGGTCGGCGTGGTGGCGATGCCCCCCGGGCCGGCGCGCTGGATCAGCAGGGTGAGTTCGTTCACGTGCATCAGGAAATCCGGCGTCAACGGTTGCGGCTGGCCGGCGCTGATCGCCTTGATCATCTCAGCGATGCCGAGCAGCTTGTCCTGCGCATAGATTTCACGCCGGCGGATCCAGCTGATCAGTTTCTGTTTGGGCGAGAGGCGCGTACCCTGCTCGGCCTCGACCGCGTGCGATTTCCACTGGCGCGTGAGCTTGAGCCGGCGCCCGCCGATGCCGAAGCGGCGCGCGATCAACGGCTGGGTCCGCACGGTATAGGATTTTCGCGCGCTGAGGCTGACCGTCGAGAAGCGCTCGAGAAACACCGGCGACTGATAATGGCGATAGCTGTCGCCGCTGATCTCGCCTTCCTCGCCGATGATCCGCATACGGTGATCGCGCGGCGCGACGAAGCTGCAGGTGATCCGCGCCGCGACGCCATTGGCGAAATTGAGGCAGGCGACTGAATAGTCCGGCGTGTCCGGCGGCGTGAGCGGCGCATCGGTCTTGTGCTCGATCAGCGCCTTGGAGAATGCCGTGACGGAGGTGGCCGGGCCGAACATCGCGCAGATCCACACCAGATGATAGCCGACATGCTCGAAGGTGCAGCCTTCCTGCAGCTCCTCGATATAGGGCCAGGGCGCGCCTGTGGGGCTGCGCACCGCCTCGACATTCATGAGATGGACCGGATTGTCGTCGAGCTCGGCATGGACCAGCACTGGCTTGCCGATCGCGCCGTCGCGCATGGCCTTCCACATCGTGCTGACCGCGTCGCTGAACAGGTTGCAGGGCGCGCCTGTGAAGATCAGGCCCTGCGCCTCCGCCAGCGCGAAAAGCTCGCGCGATTCGTCGACGTCGGTCGTCAGCGGCTTTTCGGAATAGACATGCTTGCCGGCCTCGAGTGCCTGCTTCGTAACCGCATAATGCGCGCCGATATTGGTGAGATTGACGACGATCTCGACCGCCGGATCAGCGAGCAGCGCGGCGTAATCGGGATAGATATGATAGCCATAATGCTGGCCCACCACGGCCGCCCGCGCGGCATCGATATCGAATATGCCGGCCACCTCGAGTTCGGGATGCGCCCAACGCGTGCGCATATAGATGTCGAAAACGAAACCGCAGCCGACAAAGGCAATCTTCATATTGTGATCTTTCCTGGGATTGCGGCCATTATCGTCATTGCGCCGGCTGTCGACCCTGAACGCCCGACAGCATCGTCATATCGCCGCCGATCTCGGGGTTCACCAGCGGGCGGTGCGATGCGATCGTAGGCGCGTAAGGCAGGCGGCCGGGGAAGCGGCGCGTGTAGAATTCGGTCCAGGCGACAGTTTGCGTGTCAAATGCGCCCCGGGGATTGACCCACGGGTCCTGAGGCACGCCGGCCAGCGCCGCCATGCGCGCCGGCACAGTGATCGAGCTGAGCGCGAACGAGACGAGCCGATGCAAGGCTCCGCCCCGATAGCCATAGAGATCGTTACCGTTGGCCGCCGCTATCTCAGCCGTCATGACCAGCGGCTCTGCGCCATAGACGTGATAGAGGCGCGCCTTCGAACGCCGTCCCACTTCGAGCGGCAAGGCCCCCATCGGGGTAATCTGATCGATCCCGATCCGTGCGGCCGCCAGCGCCCAGCCAGCAAGGTTGCGATCGCCATTGTCCATTGCGACCGCCATAGCGGCGAAGCCCGCCCAGTAACGATGATTGTTGCGCGCGGTCGTGTTGCTGAGCGAATCATAATGCCGCCGCATGTCGCCTGCCATCTGGGCGAGCCAGGTGCGGATTTGCGGTCGCGGATCATCGCTCACGATTCTCAGACCTCGAACCTGCGCGAAATCCATCGCCCAGCCGGAAAGGTGGACGCTCCGGAGAAATTGCGCGTCATGGCTCTTCATTTGCAGCATCGCGCCGGCTTTCGCCCAGGTGGCGAGCCATTGGAGCGCGCAGGCGCCGCTCCTCACGTCGCGGCCGTTGCTCGCGACATAATTATTGGCGAGGCGCGAAATCCCCGCCGTGAACGCCTTCACCGGGGCCGTGACGGTATCGCGCGCGGCAACGCGCATTGGGTCAGCATGCGAGAAGGTCGGATCGTCCGCGCGATACATATTGACCGTATCGAGTGCCGTAAGGGGCGGTGGCGGCGACGGGCAGCCGGTTGCGGCAGCCACCGTTTGCGGTCGCGGGGTCGCGAAAGGAGCGTTCAAGCCGCCATCGGCAGCCGGTGTGATCGCGGCCGCCGAGGCAGTGGTGACGAGCAAAAAAAAGCTGAACATCGCCGATGCGACTCCTTCATGTGCCACCCCACCATGAGCTCAATATCGGGTTGAATTTTTTTTGCGAGTGCGAAACGTCGCGCGATGCGTTATGCTTTTCTCATTATGCGGCAGGCCGTGTGGCGGGAGGCAGTTTTCCCTCTTCCTCATGTCCGCTCATGTGTAAGGCAAATCGCTGTTTTTCTGAGGCTATAATTTCGAACCGTGAGGAAAAGGCGGATGGAACGAAAGAATATGTTCGAGATTAAACTCGCCTCTTTCCTGTTTTTATTGGCTATGGTTGTCGTAGTGCTGGGTGTGACTGACCATAATAGAAAAGTCATTCTTTCGATTGATGAACCTCGCCAGCTGAAAAACTGAACGATGTCGCAGGTGTCGCAAAGGCTCGATTCTCTCGACTATCTACGCGGCGTTGCAGCATTTTATGTTGTGGCGCACCATTTATCCGAATTCCAATACGCTTCGGATCTTCATATCGACCTCCCTTTCCGGAAACTTCTCGTTCTGGGCTTTCTGGGAGTGGACATATTTTTCGTTCTGAGCGGCTTTGTCATGGCGCACGGCTATCGCGAGCGCCTGCGCATGCCCGGAGCGCTCCTCCCATATGCTCGAGCACGTTTTGCCAGGCTGGCGCCCCTCCATTTCCTGACGACGCTGATATTGCTGGCCATCGTACTCGCCATGAGCAGCCGGGTCCCCATCGCCCTGCCACGGTTTGATCACACATGGCTCGGTTGGAACATACTGAATCTCCAGGGGATCATTCCGAACCAATCCAACTGGAACTATCCGAGCTGGTCGATCAGCTTCGAGATGGTGGCCTATATCCTCTTTCCCGCTGCGCTGGTGCTGTTGAGGAAGCATCCGGGCGTTGTTTTTGCGCTCGGTATGGCGACCACGACGATATTCTATGTGTGGATCCGTCGCTATCACCCGACGGACTTTGATCTCACGACCTATGGTGTCGGCGCCCTTGTGCGGAGCGTCGGCCTGTTCATGGCGGGCGCGGCACTGCGCGAGCTTTGGGATGTGCCGGTAACGAGGAAACTCGCCAGCGGCTGGGGTATCTATGCGCTTCTGTTCATATGGCTGGTCGGCGCGATACTCACGGGATTGCCCAAGGCATGGATGACCTGGATTGCGCCGATCGGTCTCCTTTGGGCGCAGGGCTCGGGCTGGCTGAAGCGGCTGCCATTCGCACCTGTTCTCAAATGGCTCGGCGACATTTCCTTCAGCATCTATCTTATCCACGCCCTGGTCGAATACACAGTCGGCGGCGCGCTCACCGCCTGGAACGGCGGAACGGCGCCGCATTTTGCCGGGGCGCCCGCAATCGGCATATTCGCGGGCTGCATCGCGCTGATCCTGCTGCTGGGCACGCTCAGCTTCCGCTATATCGAGCGACCCGCCCAGAATCTCATCAACGGGCGGAACCGTCGTCAGCCCGTGACAGCGGCAAGCCTGTAGCGTTCAGGGCCGCAAGGGCGGCCTGTCCGTTCAAATTTCCTGTTATCGCCGGCATTACAGGGGGACGCTCGGATAGCTGCGGATCGCGTCTGCCGGTCACCCTCAGCCCATGCCGGTCAAGGCGAACTGGATTCAAACGCCGGCGAAATCATCCGGATCGAGAGGCCTGCAATAAGAAATCGGGAGGCTTGCGATCAAGATCGAGGGCGCGGGGCGGCGGCTTCGCCAGGCCATCCCTTTTCTTTATCTGAAAAATGGAAGTCAGCATGACGATAGTGAAAACATTCACCGGAACCAGGAATCCGCCATTCAAAAAGAGATATTGGAATACGCTCACATATCCAACAACAAACGGGACGCGGCTGCCGAATACAGATGTAAAAAGCAGCGTGAGATAGATCGCGGAAACGATGAGGCCGTACTCGACGGTTACCTTGGTAAGAGGCGTCCACACCACCACGCCATTTTGCAGCATCTTGCCTGCGCCTTTTCCAAGCAGGGCGTCGGACGGTGACTTGCCGAGGCTCTCGGCAATGGCTTCGAACTGACCCATAAAGCGCTGATTGCCACTCGACCCCTCCCGATCGAACTCGGCAGAGCGCGACGCGACGTTATCGACAAGGCCCACCTGCACCGCGGCCGCGAAAGCGACCGGGGTCAATGCAAGAATGGCCACGGCGAGCCGCAGCCGCATTTTGATTACGATGATGGGAATGGAAACAAGGACCAATGTGAATCCCGTCCCACCGAAGGAAAGAACCTCGGCAAGCACGAAAATGAGAAGGTACTTGAAACGCTGAAAGGTGCAAAGCTCGATGACAAGCACCGTTGCCACCATCTGCGCCACATATGACGTCTCCAGAAAGAAGAATGCATTAGGCTTGTACCATTTGCTTCCCCAGTTCAGCGCCTGCACATAGTTGAAATTGAAGAATTTGATCTTGGCCGGAATGAAGTGCTCCATATTCGGCATCGGCAGGTGAACAAACTGGAAACCCCAGTCAATGAAAACCATGCCCGCGACGAACACCCCCAGGATCTGGAAGCTGCGCAGGTAGCGCATATAAGTGTCTTCCGACACACTGACGCGCGCTACGAGGGGTATGTAGATCGCGTACACATACAGCAGCGACGTCATCGTCGGCGACGTAATCAAATTGACAAGGGTGGCGGAGCCGAAAAACAGCAGAAGAAGACCGAGGCGCGCCGAAGAGAATGTCAGGCGGCGTCCGGCTGCCAGGATTGCCAGCAACAGATATTCGAACGGAAGCACGAGCTGGAGCGCCGTGCCGGGAACCAACAAGAGCGAAAGCTTCTGGGAGAGCGTGCCGAGCACGACCCAGATTGCCATCAACCGGAACACTGCGTCGTCGCTCATCGGTTCCCGCGACGGCAGGACGCGCTTCAGCAGACCGCGCGCAGGCTTGATCTGCTCGCTGATCACATGGCGGGCGAGCGGCGGCGGCGTCAGTCCGGCGGCGAGGTCGGTCATGTCACCTTACACTCCAGGATGACGATCACCGCTGCCAATCCAGGGCGCGGCGCAGGGTTGGCCAAGGCGAGGTTGTCGGTTTCATCGCTGTGCGCTGGCATCTCAGCGATCCATCAGTTTTTGGGCGAACGCCGCCAGGGTCGCACCGCGATCTGCCCAGTCATATCGCGCTTCGCAATAGGCGTAGGCTGCGTTCTGCATGGCGTCGAGCGTTTCGACATCGTCCATGAGCGTCGGCAATCGTTCGGCCAGCTCGTCCAGAGTGTCGACCCCGACAAAATGTTCGCCGCTCCGCAGCCCGGTGCCGGCCATTGCCGAATGCAGGCCAAGGATCGGCATGCGCAGGAAGACATGGCTCAGCACACGGATCTTGAAGCCGCCGCCGATATCGTCGGGAATCAATCCCAGCCTGATACCGTTGCTGTAGGAAACAAGGTCTTCGACAAAGCCCTTGAAGACGATGTTGGGATATTGCCGGGCGATGTGATCCAGATCGCCATCGCCGCCGATCTCCACGGTAACCGCGCGATCGGCGCCGTGCCGGGCCAGCGCCGCCAGGCTGTGCTCGAGCACCGCGACCTTGTGCGTCGAGCGCCGCCCTCCCAGGATGCAGGCGACACGCGGGGTCGCCGCGTCGATGCGCCGGGTGGGCCGGCGCGGGCCGTCATAGCCGGGCAGGATCACCTCGACCGGCGTCTTGCAGTCGCGCGTCAGCACGGCTGCGTCCTCAGGCGTGATGGCGGATATGCCATCAGCGGTCCGGTTGGCGCCTCGCTCCAGCCGCCCGGCCTTCTCGGCATCGAGCGTGAGCGCCAGCCGCATGGGAAAGGGGCTCGCACGGGCATGCTCGCGTCGCATGGCATATTCGTGATTATGCGTGACCATGATGATCGGGGCATGTCCGCGGCCGGCCTTCAGGGCGTCGTGCAGCGGCTTCACCAGCCACGCCATGCCGATAAAGTCGACGAATATGGCGTCAGCGTCGCGCGCCATCTCGATCGCCCGATCGAGATATCGCTGCTGCTGGAAGCGGAAGGCGACGTCGGGCAGGGGCGAGGCCAGGCTCGCGATCTTCGATTTCTTCTTATACGGCACCGTCACCCATGGCAGCGGAGCGTCGGCCGGGGGCTCCACCCCGTCCTCGGCAAAGGCGAGCCCCTGGGTCGGCGTGTGGCGGGCGAGGCTGTGAATAAGCTCGCGGCTATATTCGACGTCGCCGCCGCGCAGTGGCGGATAGGGAGGCTGGCGGCACAGCCACAGGAACGTCATGCAGCCTCCTCGCCGATGAGCGACATGACCGTCGTCGCTTCATCCTTGTCCTGATCGTCTCCGTCGTCGTCGCCGCTTCCCGCCTGCTCTCGCGTCCATCGCTTCGCGGCGATGCTCTCGCCGATCCGCAGATCGACGACGTTGATCAGATGCGTGCCGAGCAGTGCCAGGCACGCGCCCATCAGGCCCCATGGCTGCGCCAGCGCGAGGCTGGCGACGGCGGCGGCCGCGGCGATGATCCGGGTGATGAGCAGCAGCTTGCTCGCGCGCAGAACGATCAGGAAGGTCTCCGATGGCTGGTTCATGCAGATCAGGAAAAACGCGACGGCGAGCACGCGGATCTCGTTCACTTCCGACGCATAGGCGCTTCCGAAGGCGAGATGCAGCACCTGTGGCGCGAAGAGGATGACAAGGCCGAGATAGCCGCCCGTCAGCAGCACCAGCAGCCGCCGGGTCTGGCCGACGGAACGGCGCAGGCCGGGCAGGCCATCGCTGACGAGCGCGCGCGCGGCGCGGGGCTTGTCGAGCGAATCGACCGCCGTCACCATGCTGATCGCCGGGTTCGTCAGGGTGCGGGCGGCGGTGAAGGCAGCAGCAGCCGGCACGCCGCCGAACAGGCCGACCAGAATCACGACCGAACTGTTATAGATGGCGTAGGGCAGGTTGGTGAGGCCCTGCCAGAATGCGAAATTGCGGTTCTGCCACCAGATATGCGCGCCTTGCCGCCCGCTCGGCCGACCGGGCGGTATCGCCCAGATCGTCAGCGACCATGCGCCCAGACCGGCGACGACCCAGGCCAGCGCACCGATTGCCGGCGACGCGCCGATGTGCCGGGCGATCACCGCCATGCCAAGGTTGAGGACGAGATAGACCGCCGAGATAGCGGCCGCAGTCGATGCCAGGCGATCCTGATAGAGAAGGCGGCGGCCGAACTCGAACAGCAACAGGATCGGCGACACGATCGCGGCGAGGGCCATGCCATGGACGATCCACTGGCTGTCCCGTGCACCCGCTGTCACCAATGCCGCGAGCAAGGCGACCCCACCGAGGAGGAGCGCAATCATCAGCACCGACACAAGGTTGAACCACCACCAGCGTCCTGCGCCTTCATCCATCATATTTTTGTGCGCCGCATCATGCGAAACATCGAGGATGAAGGGCAGCACGATCACCGTGCGGTGCGTGCCCAGAACAAAATAATGCACGCCGAGCATCATGCCGATCGTGGCGAATCCTTCGTGCGTCAGCCCGCGGGCGAGGATCGCATTGACCAGAAAATTCGCAGCACCCTGCAGGCCTTGCTCGCCAAACGACGCAAGACGGTTCTGCAGCGGCGCCAGTCTGCGGCCAAAGGGAAGCGCGGTGATCAACCGGGTCACCCACGCTTCGAACCCGTTCATCATGCCTCCACCCGCGCAGGAGAACCGGGCGGGTGATGCCCGGCTCACCTGTTTGTTAGCAGGTGCAGCATGAAAACTTCAAGTGCCCAATGCCCGCGCCAACACGGTGATCGGGCGGTACGTCCCACACAGGGCCAATTACGGGCAAGCGCCCGCGCGGCGATCAAAAGCCGAAGTGATCAGCCGCTACCTTGGCCAGCTCCGGGGCAAGCGTCGATACAGAGCTGAACGACCAGTCGGTGGCCACCGGCGACGCGCCGTAGAAATGGATGATCTCGTCGCCGCCCGCATAATGGATCGTCAGCATATGGTCACCAAGCTGAGCCGTGGCCCCCACGCCATAGCCTTCGAGGCGCAGTGTATCGCCGGGCGCGAAGTCCATGACGGTGTCGCCGTTCGCTTCACCGGCGCGAAACACGAACACATCGTTTCCAGCCGCGCCGTAAAGCGTATCCGCGCCCGCGCCGCCGTCGATAACATCATTGCCCGCATTGCCGTTGATGATGTTCGCGCCGGGGTTCCCGACAATGACATTATCGAGGGAATTGCCGGTTACGGTGAGATTGCTCGCACCCAGCAGCATCAGATTCTCGAGGTTGGCGGCCATCGAATAGTTGATCGAGCTCAGCACCGTGTCAGTGCCGCCCGACATCCACTCGATGATCGTGTCACCCGCATTGTCCACGACGAAGATATCGTCGCCCGTGCCGCCGGTCATCTGGTCGGCACCGGTGCCACCGTTCAGGACGTCGTTCCCCCAGCCACCGTCCAGGCTGTCGTTGCCGGCGCCGCCGAACAGCCCGTCATTGCCGAGCATGCCGAAGAGGTGGTTCGCGCCGTCATTGCCGATCATGACATTGTCGAGGCTGTTGCCGGTGCCATCGACCGCCGCCGTTCCGGTCAGGGTGAGGTTTTCGAGCGTTGCGCCAAGCGCATAGGTGATCGAGCTCAGAACCGTATCGATACCGCCGCCGCTCGCCTCGACGATTGAGTCGGCGGCGTTGTCCACCACGTAGGTATCGTTGCCGAGGCCGCCAGCCATCTGATCGACGCCCAGCCCCCCGTCGAGATAATCGGCGCCCGTTCCGCCGGTCAGCGCGTCGTTCCCAGCGGCACCGGTCAAATGGTCGCCGGCGTCATTGCCGATAATGATATTGTCGAACCCGTTGCCCGTGCCGTTATGGGCGGTGGTGCCGGTCAGCACCAGGGTATGGGCCGTGGCGTTCAGCGCATAATCATAGGCCGAGTGCACCACATCGAAGGAGGCCGGCGCCTGATCGGTGGCGCTGAGCGTCGTATAATAGATTGGCGCCGAGCCGGAGGCGGGCGCGGAGGCTGCCGTGCCCGGCAGGCCGTACGCCCGCACATAATCCACCTTGAGGTCATCCGATGCGAAGCTGGCATCGGCATTGCCCGCCCAGTCGCCACCGACAGCCAGATCGACCAGCATGTACATCGGGGAGTGCATGTCGGCCGGCGTGTCGATCTGCGCCACCGCCGCGCCGTCAATGTACCAGGTGATCGTAGCGGCGGTCCACATCATGCCATAGGTGTGGAAGCCCGAACTGAGGCCCGAAACGCCGCTCGCAAAGGCATCCGTCATGGCTGTTCCGGACTGGGCCGTATGCACGGTCTGGTAGACCCGGCCTTCACCATTCACATTTTCCATAACGTCGAGCTCGGCGGTCTTCTTTCCGTCCGCCGGCAGCAGCCAGAAGGCGGGCCACATCCCTTGGCCCGTGGGCAGATCGGCGCGGATTTCGAAATAGCCGTAGAGTTGGGAAAAGCTCTTCTCGGTGGTGAGCAGGCCGGACGTATATTGGTAGTTCCACAGCGTCGATTGCAGCGCCGGATCGGTCTTGGCGGCCGTGATGCTGAGGACGCCATTCTGGATTGAAAATGGATTGAGCCCGAGCGCCGTGGTGCCGGTGCCGGTCAGGGTCGGGTCGACATAGAGCTGCTGCTCATGATTCGGCGTGAGCGTGCGGCTGGCATAGCCGGTCGAGGTGCTGTCCTGCGTGCCGGATGCGAAATTGGTCTTCCATGTGCCCGCACCCGTGCCCGCATTGTACAGGCTGAGGCTGTTGAATTCTTCCGAGAAGGTGAGATTGAGCTGCGAGGGATCGATGCCGGTGAGAAAGTCCTGCGCCGAAAAATCCGCCAGCACATGCCCCTTGAAAAGGATCGAATCCGCCGCCGAGGTCGTCAGCAACACGTCCGACCCAACCTGAGTCATGTGACTCTTGATGCTGTTGAAATCCGTGAGGCCATAGCCGCGCAGCTGCACGAAATCGTGCGCGGTTCCGGTCTTGAAGTCGATGATCACGTCCTTCCCGTCGCCGGACGCGAACGCGAAGCGCTGACCCGCGGCGCCCGAATTGATCAGCACGTCATTGCCCGCGCCGCCGGAAACCATGGCGCGATATCCCGTCACGGTGATCAGGTTATCGAGAATATTGCCGGTGGCGGTGATATCGTTGCCGGCGACGGTGAGATCCTCGACATTGGCCGCCAGCGTGTATGTGGTGGCATAGGTAATGACCGTGTCGGTGCCGCCCGAGGCCGCCTCGATCACGCTGGTCGACCCGTTGGTCACGAAATAGGTGTCGTCTCCGCCGCCGCCGGTGAGCTTGGCGCCGCCCGAGGCCAGGTCGTAGAAGGTCTCATGGGCGCTGGTACCGACGACCGACTTCACGGCATCGGTCGCGCGGAAGATTCCCGGCCCCCACATGCTCGTGGCAAGAACCTTGTTCAGATAATTTACGTAGGATGCCATCTCGCGCTGCCCCCTGGCGTTCGATCTCTCGATCAATGCGGGGCAGGGGCTCAAATTACCGTAAATGATTGTAGTCACTAGGAAGTTTGTTTGGATGGTAAAGAGGGATTCACGATGAATCGGGCGGCGCTGGTTCGGCCGGTGATGACATGGATCTATCGGGCCCGCCGCTGGGGCTGGCGGCATTTCAAATCACACGGTCCGGGCGTGCAGGCGATTGTCTGGACCGAGCGGCAGACTGTCGTCCTTGTCCGGCACACCTATATGCCTGGCTGGCATTTGCCGGGCGGGGGCCGGAAAAGGGGCGAGACGCCCCTGCAGGCGGTGATCCGTGAACTCGAAGAGGAGATCGGGCTGAGGTCCTGGCGCACGATCCGGCATCTGGAGGACGTGACTGAAACCTCAGGTAACAGAACCCACCATATTGGTGTCTTCTCCCTTACCGGAGTCGATTATCTGCCGCGATGGTCGCTCGAGATTGCCGCGGTCGAGGAATTTGATCCGGCACGATTGCCCGTCAATGCCGGGGTCGCGCGGCGGCGCCTGGCGCAATGGTTCGCCCAGGGCGCGGAGCCGGTGCTACCGGCGACCATCGGGAGCGGCGGAAAGGCGGACGCGTGAGAACGCATCGTTTTGACACGAACATTGCGTCACGATCTGATTCTGCGCAGGCATGATGCGGTGGGTGTCGTTACGATGGCGGTCTCTGCTCGGGGGCAATTGACGGATTCCAATGTTCGGCGCGACACGATCCCTGCCTGGTTCGGCCGCTACGGCACCTGGGGAACGCATCTACGCGATTGGAGACGTGCACGGCCGCTACGATCTGCTGCGCGCGCTGTTTGACAAGATCGAAACGCACACGAGCAGCCTTGGCGCGCCGCGAAGCCTGAAGATCATCATACTCGGCGACGTTATTGATCGCGGCCCGGATTCGGCTCGAGTGCTGCAATTCCTGTCCAGCGTGCAACGGCGAACCAATCGGCTCACCGTGCTGATGGGAAACCATGAGGAAATGCTGCTGCGCGTCCTCGACGGATATATCAGCGTGCAACGGCCCTGGTTGAGCCAGGGCGGGCTCGAAACGCTCGAGAGCCTGGGGGTGCCAGTCCCCGCCGACGACGATCCGCCTTCCCTGTTGGCCGAGCGGCTGCGCGAAGCGCTTCCAGGTCCAACGGTACAATGGCTGCGGACACTGCCCCTGACGGCGCGTTCCGGGGACTATCTGTTCTGCCACGCCGGCATCAGGCCGGGCGTATCCGTCAAACGGCAGGCGAGGGCGGATCTGCTGTGGATTCGCGACGAATTCCTCGACATGGAGGAATGGCAGGGCGTGGTGGTGGTCCATGGCCACAGCCAGAGCCTAGCGGTCGAATTTCATCCGAACCGTATCGGGGTGGACACGGGCGCCTATCGTACCGACACTTTATCCGCCGTCTATCTGGAAGACGCGAGGCGCGAGGTCATCGCCACCTGATCCGCTTTCGGGCGTTCCGCGATCCTTCGGCCCTGAATCGAACCGTCGCGCCCCGGTTTCCGCACACCACGCGGTGATTCAACCGCGGCGTCGGATCGGCGATAAGGCAGGCACCGGACATTTCAGATGCCCGGTGTCCCGTTTGTATTTGGACATGCCACTGTGGATGGATTTTCGGCCGCGAACCGCGGGGCCCGCGCCCCATTTCCCTGATAATTCCCTGTTATTCCCTGTTATTGGTCGAGCCCATTGGAGGTGGATTTGTGTGAGCCATTGAAAAATAGAAGGAAAATTTGGAATATGGCGCGAGACAGCATCGAGAAAAAAAGCAAATTCCCTGTTATCACGGCATAACAGGGAATTCGGGCGGCCGCCCTAGCGGCCGATTCCGGTATAGTGAAAGCCAGCCTCCACCATCTCGGCAGGATTGTAGATGTTCCGCAAATCCACGACGACCGGCGCCTTGAGCAGCTTCTTCACCCGATCGAGATCGAGTGCGCGAAACACGTCCCATTCGGTGGCGATGGCAAGCGCATCGGCCCCTTCGATCGCCTGATAGGGCCCTTCACAATAGACGACACCGTCAAGGACGAGGCTTGCCTGCTCCATTCCTTCGGGATCATAGGCTTTGATGATGGCTCCAGCATCCTGCAATGTCTGGATGACGGCGAGCGCCGGCGAATCGCGCATGTCGTCGGTATTGGGTTTGAAGGTGAGGCCGAGCACGGCGACGGTCTTGCCGCGGACATTGCCGCCCATCGCCTGGATGATCTTGCGGCCCATGGCACGCTTGCGGTTGTCGTTGACGGCGACCACTGCCTCGACGATCCGCTGTGGGGCATCATTATCCTGGCTCGTCTTGAGCAGGGCCAGGGTGTCCTTCGGGAAACAGCTCCCGCCATAGCCGGGCCCGGCATGCAGGAATTTGGATCCGATCCGATTGTCCAGCCCGATGCCCCGGGAAACATCCTGGACGTCCGCGCCGACCTTCTCGCAAAGATCGGCGATCTCGTTGATGAAGGTGATCTTGGTCGCAAGAAAGGCATTGCCGGCATATTTGATCAGTTCGGCAGTGCGGCGCGATGTGACCAGGATCGGTGCCGCGTTGAGGTACAATGGCCGGTAAATCTGGCGCATCACCTCGGTCGCACGCGGATCTTCAGTGCCGATGACGATACGATCGGGCCGCTTGAAATCATCTATCGCGGCACCTTCACGCAGGAATTCCGGGTTCGAGACGACGCTGAACTCGGCCTGCGGATTCGCCTCGCGAATGATCCTCTCGACCTCGTCGCCAGTGCCGACTGGGACGGTCGACTTGGTGACGATCACGGTATAGCTGCTGATCGCCTCACCGATCGATTTGGCCGCGGCGTAGACATAGCTCAGATCGGCATGACCATCGCCACGCCGCGACGGGGTGCCGACCGCGACGAACACCGCGTCGGCGTCGCGTACGCCCTGTTTGAGGTCAGTGGTGAATTTCAGCCGGTCGGCGGCGACGTTGCGCGCGACCAGGTCGGAGAGCCCCGGCTCGAAGATCGGCATCTTTCCCGCAAGCAACGCGTCGATCTTGCGGGAATCGGTATCCACGCATGTCACGTCGTGTCCGAAGTCCGCGAAGCAGGCGCCTGACACCAGGCCGACATAGCCTGCTCCAATCATGGTAACTCGCATGGTTGTCCCCAATTCTGCAGTAACTGTCGATGTTCATGAATTTCCGCTCGGCAAGGAGCGGGTCTGATTGGCCCGCTCAGCGAAGCAGGTCGACCGCGAAGGCCCGTACGGCCGGGCCGATATCCGCGCGCGTGACCGCCACCGCGAGGTTGGCCTGCACATAACCGGCCTTGTCGCCGCAGTCGTAGCGCCGGCCATCGAAGGTCAGGCCGTGGAACGGCTGGTCGCCGATCATCCGCGCCATCGCGTCGGTCAGCTGGATCTCGTTGCCCGCGCCCTTTTCCTGGGTTTCGAGCACACGCATCACTTCGGGCTGCAGGATATAGCGGCCGATCACCGCCAGGTTCGACGGCGCGCTTCCGACCGCGGGCTTTTCGACCAGCCCCTTGACCTCGGTCAGCGGGCCGTCGCGCCTGCCGGGCGTGATGATGCCGTATTTGTCGGTCTGATCGTCGGCGACGATCTGCGCGCAGATCATATTGCCGCCGACTTGCTCATAAGCCTGCACCATCTGTTTCAGGCAGCCCGGCGTTCCCGCCATGAAATCGTCGGCAAGCAGCACCGCGAACGGTTCGTCGCCGACAATGTCACGCGCGCACCAAACCGCATGGCCAAGCCCCATCGGCTCCTGCTGACGGACATATGCCACCGCGCCGGGCTTCAACCGCGTCTGGTGCAGCAGTTCCATCGACTTGCCGCGCGCGCGCATCGTCGTTTCAAGCTCATAGGCGATATCGAAATGATCCTCGATCGCCGACTTGCCACGTCCCGTCACGAAGATCATCTGCTCGATCCCCGCCTCAAGCGCCTCGTCGACCGCATATTGGATCAGCGGCCGGTCGACGACCGGGAGCATCTCCTTGGGCAGTGCCTTGGTCGCAGGCAAAAAGCGCGTCCCCAGACCGCCCACTGGAAACACGGCCTTGCGCAGCGGCTTGATCATGCAATAGTCTCCCGTCAGATCGATCCGACTATTCCACGACAGAACCGATCTGCCCAGCAAAATATTGCACTGCAGCAAAAACACAGCGCTTGACGAATCTACCAGATTGTTCCCGGTGCAGCCGCACGGGGGCGGCGCGAGGCCGGTGTCGCCGCTCCGGCCGCGTGCTGTTCCGCGTCCGGGCCATGGCCTGGCTGGGCAGGTGGATTCGCATCGAACCAGCTTGGCTTCTTGGCCTTGTCTGTCGCAGCCGGCGCCCCCGTCGCACTGGCTACATGGTCGGGCGCGGCCGGGTGGGCCGGCTGGAGCGCGAGACATTGGCCGGGGTCGGCACGCTTGGTCACCGTGCAATTCCACTGGGCGCGATCCGCACCGCGTGCCCGGTCCCGGACGAAGGTAAATGCCAGCGCGCCGATCTGCTCCGACTTCAGTGGCAATGACGCCGGCGTCAGCGCTTTATCGGTCCAACCCAGCAGGCGGCATTTCTGGCGATCGCCGCACGCCTTTGCGGCCATTGTGGCATAATCGCCTGCCGCACCAGGATCGACCGTAATCAGGAAAGTGTCCGGGTCTCCCGCAATGGGACGCGGGAGTGTGTCGAGTACCGGCGGCGGTTCGACTGGCATCACTGGTGCCAGGGGATCAGCGGCGGCATGTGCCGTGGAGATCGCTGCAAGCGCGGGGATGGTCGGCTCGATCTCGAGCGCGTGCCGATCGAACGCGGCCGGTGTGCCCCATGGGCCAACCCACCGAAAAAACAAATGGGTGTGAACGGCGACCACCTTTTCGAGACTGGAACTCCAATTGGGAACCACCCAGTCCGTGTGATAATGCGTGCTATAGCCGACCGGATTGAACACCTGGCCTTCCACGGCCCGTGTCGCAATCGCCCGCGCGCGCTCCCAGGCGTCGGCGGATGGCTTGCGGGCGAGTGCGCCATCGCAGGTGAAGGTGAACTGGCAGCCGGTAGACCGTGTCGATCCCTGGAACACGACCTCGCAGATCGTCTTGGGAAACGCGGGATGCCGCACCCGATTCAGCACGACCTGCGCGACGGCTTCCTCGCCGACAAAGTCGTTACCTGCCTCGTACCATGCAGCGGCGGCGAGGCAGTCGATGGCGCGCGCCTTGTCTTCAGACGATCCGACGAGGTGAAACGGGCGAGCGGGTGGGTTGGGCCTGGTTGAGAAGGGTACCGCAGCGTTGATCGCACGCGCTTCGTCGGGTGCGATGCTTTGCAACTCCACGGGCTCCACTGCCGGCAAGGTCTGCAAAGGCAGCTGCCTGGCCGGTGGAACGGCGACATGTCCGGTCCCGGACTGTCCGAAAAGCATCCATAGCGTCGCTGCCGCGCACACGACGCCAAGGACAAGAATCGCGTTCAGCGCGCCGTTTCCGACGCGCGCCCACAAAACCTCGTCGCTCAAGGCTGTGGCCATTGCTGCCGCTCCGATTTCAAATGTGGCAAGGGGCCAGGTGCCTTCGCCGGACCGATTAGCTTGATTGATAGTCAGGCGCAAACGGATCGTGGCTCGGGCTCAAAAGCTGTATTTCACGCCCATGCGCAGCGTGCGGGGTTCGACGACCCTGCTCATCCGCCCCTCCACCGGGGCTGGATCAACGGCCGGCAGATAGGATTCATAATAATAGGTCATGTCCTTGTCCCGGCTGTCGAACAGGTTGAGCAGTTCGGCATAGAATTCCGCACGGCCCGCCTTGCGAGAGGCGCGCACATTGAAGATCGTGCTCCCCTTGTCCCGAACGCTGTTGTCCTCGAGCAGCGGATAGGGGCCGAGATGGCGGACCCGCGCACTGAACGACCATTTGTCCAGTATGACCGAGGCGCCCGCCGATGCGGCGTCTTCGAAAGCATTGGGGATGCGATCGCCATTGACGTAGCGGGAATGGCTGGCGGTGTAGGTTCCGTCGAGCGCAAGCCAGGAGAAAGGGCGCCAGAAGGCAACGATTTCATAGCCGCGCCGCTTGCTTGCGCCGGTCGGTTCGACCGCGTTGGAATCCCCGACGAAGCGCAGTTCCGAGCCGACATCCAGCCAGAAATAGGTCGCCGTCAGGCTGAGGCCCGAATGCTGAAAGCGCGCGCCGAGTTCCTTGCCGGTTCCGGCGACCAGCACGGGCACCGGGCTGGTGGGGTTGACCGCGCCGCGTACGTCATTCGAATGAAAGCCGCGGCCCCAATTGGCGTAGAATTCGATGCTCTTCATCGGCGACCAGGCGATCGCGGCCTTTGGCGAGAGGACGCCGCTATGGCCGCCGCCTTCGCCCAGCATCGCAGCCTCCGCATCGCGGGCGCGCACGTCATACCAATAATGGTCGCCGCGCAGCCCGGCGATGACGCGGAGGCCAGGCAAGGGCTTCAACGTCACTTCGCCATAAGCCGCGACCGAGCCTTCATCGACGCGATAGCCGCCCAGCGACGCTATGAAGCGCCCGCGGTCGGTGTGATAGACGCCCACATTGCCGACCGCGTCGTAACGACCTTCTCCACCCAGCGTGACATCGGCCCAGGAAGCCGGCGACCATTGCCGCCGCAGCGATCCGCCCATGATCCAGCGTCGGTCGAACTGCTCGATCTGCGCGCTCGTCCCGTCAGCGTTGGCGTAGGTCGGGTTCGAGGTCATCCGCCAGTTGTAATATTGAGCGTACAGGGTGGCGGCCCAGCCATGACCGTCAAGATTGGCGGTCAGAATGAAGCGATCGGTCCTGCCGCGCGCGCTTGGATCAGGCGAACAGAATATCGTCGGGCAGACCGAGGATCCTATCGCGCGCTCCGGGATCTGCTCGGTCGGATTCCATGTGCCATGATAGCCCTGGAGGGAAAGGGCGAACCGGCCGAGGCCGGTCGTGGCGGAATATCTGGCGAAACCGGAATAATGGCGCAGCCTTTCGGGCTCCTGCCAAGGGCCGTCATAGACCTTGAACTGGCCGGCGAGCGTTAATTTGCCGTCGGTTCCTGGCGCGTCCAGCGTACCGCCCGCGGCCGCCCGCCGCCAGCCATAGCTTCCGATCTCGGCCGACGCCCAGGGCGCGGTGAACGCTGACGTGGTGGAAATATAGGCGGCGCCCGCCAGCGCGAAGTCACCGCCATCGGCACGGTACGGCCCTTTGCGATAATCCTCCCGATCGACGATCTCCGGAATCAGCCCATTGAGGTCGAGATAGCCCTGCCCATGGCCATGGGTGCGCAGGTTCATCTGAACCCCGTCGATATAGGTGGTGAAGTCGGAACCATGATCGAGGTTGAAGCCGCGCAGGAAATACTGGTTCGCCTTGCCGCTGCCGGAATGCTGCGCCGCCACCATCCCGGGAACCGCCTCCAGCAACTCGGCCACACGCAGCAAAGGGCGAATGAGCAGATCCTTTCCGGCGACACTGCCTTCGCTAGCGGCGCCGGCAACCCCGATCTTGTTTTCACCGCGGCCGAAGACGACGATGTCAGCGGCCTGCGCGCTATCCTCCTCGCCGTCGGCAAGCGACGGGTTCCCCGCCGGCACTGCGGGAACGGCCCTGGGAGGGGCGGCGAGGGCGGTCGTGCCGCACGCAATACTCGCCGCAGCCAATGCGATCCGGCTGGGGCGCATCGGGAAAAAACGGGCCGGGACAGTGGGCAAGATGGAAGCTCCTTAGCTCGGATAAAATCTCGAGCCGCCAGCTCCTTCACGCTCCTTCAGCCGCCGTCACGTTCATTACGGTAGCGGCGTCGTTGCATACTGTTACACTGTGGAAATTCGGTGGGGCGCTAAGACACTGAAACGTTTCAGCATTGGCCTCTGGAGGGCGACGACGCTCTGTCAGGTTGCGGCAGAGCGGCGTCTCGTTCCGTCTGCGTTGGTGGAGCTGAGGGGAATCGAACCCCTGACCTCTGCAGTGCGATTGCAGCGCTCTCCCATCTGAGCTACAGCCCCGCTCCACCTCGGCCAATGGTATTTCAGGCCGAAGAGCGACGCCTCTAGCGGGCCTTTTCGGGCGATGCAACCGGCTCCCTTGCAGCACTGAACCTTCGCGCGCGGCGAACTGCGCCGGGCGCGCGGCAAGATATCACTACGCCTGCGTAACTATCGGAACTAACACGGCTTTCGACCTTTATTGCTGAACGAGCGGGCGCGCAGCCATGCCGCCTGCCAAAGCATGAAAAACGTCAGGAGAAGGCCATCATGGGCTATGAACGCTATCCGCGGGATTCCGGTTTGGGCGACTATTATGGCGACCGGGACCGGATGGATTACGGCCAGGATTATGGATCGGGCCGCGACTACAGCTACTCCAGTGCCCGCCAATATCGGGCGGCCGGCGAACTCGGCCAGAACCGTGACCGCGATCGTGGTTATGGACAGCGCGACTATGGATCACGCGACTATGGCCGCCGAGAATATGGCCCACGCGAATATGGAAATTCCGGTTATGCCGAGCGCGAACAGTTCAATCTGAACCGCGGATCGAGCGGCCGCCGTTATGTCCGCGATAATGGCTTCCAGGGAAGCTATGGGTCGGACGGACACCGCTTCACGGAAAGCGAAGACCCTGGCGACGGGCGTGCGTATCAGCGTGACCGTGGACCCCTTGGCCGCCCGTCCGGCTATCAGTATGACGATCGCGACTTCTTCTCGCGCGCCGGAGACGAGGTTCGGTCCTGGTTCGGCGACGAGGAGGCCGAGCGTCGCCGCGAACTGGACGCGCGCTACGATGATCGTCTCGGCGACGGTCCGCCACGCGACGGTGATTACCACAGCTGGCGGCGCGAACAGATCGCGGCGCTCGACCGCGATTATGACGAATATCGTCGCGAGAACCGGTCGAAGTTCAACACTGAGTTCGGCAGCTGGCGCGCCGAACGCCAGACCCAGCGCGGCGCTCTGTCCAAGGTGACCGAGCATATGGACGTCGTCGGATCGGACGGTGCGCATGTCGGCACCGTCGACAAGGTCAGCGGTGATCGCATCCTGCTGACCAAAAGCGATAGCGACGCCGGCGGGCGGCATCATTCGATCCCGTCGCGCTGGATCGAGTCGGTCGACGACAAGGTGACGATCCGCAAGACCGCCGAGGACGCCAAGGCGCATTGGCGTGACGAAGAGCGGAACAGCGCGTTCTTCAACGAGGATGGCAGCCATCGCACCGACAAGAATGATGCGGGCAGAGACGATGCCAGCGGCCCGCACATCCTCAATCGGAGCTTCTCCGGCACCTACTAGGTGCCGAGGAGAATCCCCTCTCCTGTGGAGAGGGGGCTGGTGGCGGGATGAGTGCAATTTCTCCCTTTTGATCCTCTCCCGCCGCTGCAATCCCTCCCCGCTCGCCGGGGAGGGATTTTTGCGTTGCCAATCGCAACGCTTCGGGCGTACCTCATCTTCGAAAACACGATGAGGAGAATGCGCCATGGCCCGTGCCTGGAGCCTGAAATCACGCCCTGACGGCATGCCGCTGACCGGCGATTTCGAGATGATCGATCTGCCCCATAGCCCGCTCGCAGAGGGCGAGGTGCGTATCGCCAATCACTGGCTTTCGGTCGATCCCTATATGCGCGGGCGGATGAACGACGTGAAAAGCTATGCGCCGCCCTTCCAGCTCGGCGAGGCGATGCAGGGCGGCGCGGTCGGCGAGGTGATCGAGAGCCGCGCGGACGGTTTCGCGGTTGGCGACATGGTCCAGCATATGTTCGGCTGGCGCGATGAAGCGGTCTCGCCCGCTGCCTTTGTGCAGAAACTGCCCCAGCTCGGTGTGCCGCCCCAGGCCTTTCTCGGCCAGCTCGGCATGCCGGGGATGACGGCCTATTTCGGGCTACTCAAGGTGGCCGAGGCGAAGGCGGGCGAAACCGTGTTCGTTTCCGCCGCGGCGGGCGCGGTCGGGTCGACCCTCATCCAGATCGCCAAGGCGAAGGGCATGACGGTGATCGGCTCGGCGGGTGGCAGCGGCAAATGCGGCTGGTGCCAGTCGCTCGGCGCTGATGTGATGATCGACTATAAGAAAGACGGCTCGCTGGTGAAGAAGCTGCACGATGCAGCCCCCCAGGGGATCGACGTCTATTTCGACAATGTCGGCGGCGAGCATCTCGACGCTGCGCTGGCGGCGGCGAATGTGCATGCGCGCTTTGCGATCTGCGGGATGATCGACGCTTATAATTCAGGCCAGCCGACTGAATTGCGATACCTGCTGAAGATCATCAGCGCGCGCATCCGTATCCAGGGCTTTCTGGTGAGCGACTATATGGCGCAGGCCGCGGACTTTTACCGCGAGATGGGCGCGCTGCTCCAGGCCGGCAAATTGCAGAGCGAGGAGACCGTGTTCGACGGGCTCGATGCGATGCCCGAGGCGTTTCTCGGGCTCTTCTCCGGCGGGAACACGGGGAAGATGCTGGTGAAGATCTAAAGCAAGCCCGTCTACTCTCTTCCCGCAGAGCGGGAAGAGAGTAGATCAGATTCCGCCCGAGAACGTATCGCACTGCGCCGGATCGCCGGTGTCGAGGCCGCGCTTGAGCCAGGCCGCGCGCTCAGCCGAGGTGCCATGGGTGAAGCTGTCGGGCACCACCCGGCCCTGCGCTTCCTGCTGGAGCGTATCGTCGCCGATCGCGTGGGCGGCGGTCATGCCTTCCTCGAGATCGCCCGGATCCATCCTGTCGCGATTCTGCGCTGCCCATACCCCGGCATAGCAATCCGCCTGAAGTTCGAGCCGAACCGAGAGTTTGTTGCCTTCGGTCTTGCTGGCATGCGCCATCTGTTGCTGGACCTGATCCGAGGTGCCGAGCAGATTCTGGATGTGGTGGCCGAATTCATGCGCAATCACATAATCCTGCGCGAAATCGCCCTTGGCACCAAAGCGGCTGGCAAGCTCGCCGAAGAATTCGGTGTCGAGATAGATGCCCTGGTCCTGCGGGCAGTAGAACGGACCCATCGCACTCTGCGCGGCACCGCAGCCCGACTGACCCTCGCCGCCATAGAAAACCAGTTTTGGTTGGACGAAACGCTGGCCGCTCTTTTGAAAGATCACTGCCCAGGTCTTGTCGGCCGAGCTGAAGGCATTGCAGGCGGACTTGCTCGCGGCGTCGATAGTGCAGCTCGATTTCGCATCGGTGCCGCTGGCCTGGCGCTGGCCGACCTGCTCGGTCGGGGCCGACAAGCGGCTGCCGCCGCCGCCGAACATGTTCAGCCCGCCGCCGAACACCGCGAAGAGGACCAGTAGCACCGCTACGCCGCCGCAGCCGAAGCGGCTGAAGACAAAGGGGAGCAGGCCGAACAACAACCCGCCGCCCCCGCCCCCGCCGCCAAAGCCGCCGCCGCCCTGGCCGCGCTGGTCCTCGACATTGATGTTGGGATCGAAATCGTCGAGCCGCATGCGCGTTTCCCGCCAAGGTTCGTTGCTGATACGGCATGAATGCGCGGGCGGCCTTGTTGTTGCAAGGCTGGTTCCTCAGAGGGAGGGAATGACGGGGGTAAAGCGGATTTCATCAAACTATCGTTGATCCCGCCGTCCTCCCAGCGCATGGGCCGGAACGATGGCCGATATCGACTCGACCCAGAAACAGCGTCGCCAGGCAGAGGCTCTGCCGCTCCCCGATATCGTCGCGCTCGTCCTGCAGGGAGGCGGCGCCCTTGGAAGCTATCAGGCCGGCGTGATCGAGGGCCTGGCGTCGCGCGGAATCGAGATCGACTGGGTCGCCGGCATTTCGATCGGCGCGGTCAACGCAGCGATCGTCGCCGGCAATCCGCCGCACAAGCGAGTCGAGATGCTGGGTGCCTTCTGGGACATGGTGAGCGGATCGCTGCCGAGCTTCCCGATCTTTCCCAATGACCAGGTCCGCGAATGGCTGCACGAATGGTCGGCCAACTTCGTCATGGCGACTGGCGTGCCGGGCTTTTTCACGCCGCGTACAATCTCGCCGATGTTCGCGACGCCGGGAACGCCCGAGGCACTGAGCTTCTATGATTCTGCTCCACTCAGGGAAACGCTCGATGCGCTGATCGACTGGGATCTGCTGAACAACGGCCCGGTGCGACTGTCGGTCGGGGCGGTCGATATCGAGAGCGGCAATTTCACCTATTTCGACAGCACCGAGACGCGGATCGACGCGCGGCACATCATGGCCTCGGGCGCGCTGCCGCCGGGACTGCCGCCGATCGAGATTGACGGGAAATATTGGTGGGACGGCGGACTCGTCTCGAACACGCCGCTGACCCATGTGCTCGATCACCAGAAAGGCGAGCTGCTCGTTTTCCAGATCGACCTGTTCCCGGCGGCTGCCGAACTCCCCCGGACGATCATGGACGTGGGCGCCCGCGAAAAGGAAATCCGTTTCTCCAGCCGAACGCGCCAGGTGTCTGATCAGGTCATGCGATTGCGGCACGATCGGGAGCTGGCGCGCAAGGTACTCGCCAAGCTGCCCGAAAGCATGCGGAACGATCCGGACGTGCTGGCTCTCGCCGCGCGCTCCGCCGAGGAGCCGGTCAACCTCGTCCACCTGATCTACCGGGCAAATGCCTGGGAAGGCGGATCGCGCGATTTCGAATTTTCCGCGAGAACGATGCGCGAGCATTGGCGCGCGGGTCAGGAAGCGGTCGCCGAGACGCTGGCGAATGCGCGGCTGGTCGCGGCGAATATCGAGACCGGGAAAAGCGCTGCGTTCGATCTCACGGTGCAATCGATGTGAACTCGTTGTGGTGGAGAGGAGGCCGCCGATGTCCCTCAAGGGTTTCGGCGCCAATCTATAGAAGGATAGCGGCTGGGTCCTCGCCTGACGCGCTTGGCAAGTCCGGCCGGGCGTGGTTACTGGCGCCGGAACAGAAAAGAAGCGGTCGTTTGAAAAACTCTTCCCTGGTCATGGGGCTTTTTGGTTGCACGCTGCTCGCCGGCTGCGGCGGCAAGGCGCACAAGCATGCCGAGATCGCGCCGGTTCCGGCCGCGGCTCCGCTGGTGGTCGAGGCGCCCGCGCCACCGCCCGAGGTGCGGCTGCCGGTCAAGGTCGCGAATGCGGACTGGCACCGGGTCGCGACCGAGCGGGATCGCGAGCGGCTGCGAACCTGGCGCAATGCCTGGACCACCGCGCTCGCGGCGGTGCAGGCCGCCGGCCATGCCGGCCAGCTGAGCGCGCAGGGGGCATTGTTCGATCCCGACCGCGCGCTGGACAACGCGGCGCCGCCGCCGGGCCGCTATCGCTGCCGGGTGTTCAAGCTCGGTGCCAACGGCACCGCGACGCATGATTTCACTGCCTATCCGCCTTATGAATGCCGGATCAACGATGAGGGCGAAGTCTCGAGCCTGTACAAGATCGGCGGTTCGCAGCGGCCGATCGGGCTGTTCTTCCCTGACAGCGCGGCGCGGCAGATCTTCCTTGGCACGATGATGTTCGGCGACGAGACCAAGCCGCTCGACTATGGCCGTGACGATGGCCGCGATCTTGCCGGCTATGTCGAGCGCGTCGGCGAGAAGCGCTGGCGTCTGGTGCTGCCCTGGCCCAAGTTCGAATCGATCCTGGATGTGGTCGAGCTCGTGCCCTCGGACGCGCCGGTCAAGTAGCAGCCGGCTTCAGGATCGACGCGTCCTCGCGCCGTTCAGGGCGGATATAGATTGACGACAGCATCGGCATTGCTGCCTTCAATTCGGTCTCGATCTCCTCGATCAGCAACTCCGCCTCGCCCATCGTCAGCGGGTCGTTGAAATCGGCGCTGATCGCGACGAAGATGCTTTCCGGCGCGGTGTGGATGGTGCGGACATGGTTGACTGAGGTGATCTCGGGCCGCGCATCGACGATCGCGCGCACCTGTGCGACGATCGCGGGGTCAGCCCCTTCGCCGATCAGCAGGCCCTTCGACTCCCGCGCGAGCAGGGCGGCGACCAATGCGAGCAGCACGCCGATCGCGATCGAGGCGACGCCGTCGATTCGCGGGTCCTGCCACGCCTGGCTGGCCCAGACGCCGATCGCGGCGATGACGAGCCCCGCGAGCGCCGCGCTGTCCTCAAACAGCACGATGAAGCCGGCCGGATCCTTCGATTTCCGCACCGCTTCCCACCAGCCGCCGTCACGGTTGGCGGCGGCGAATTCGCGCATCGCGAAGAACCAGGACGTGCCTTCCATGGCGAAGGCGATGCCGAGCACGACATAGTTGAGGACGGGGTCGCTCAGCGGCTCGGGCTCGTAAATATGCACCACGCCTTCAAAGATCGAGACGCCGGCGCCGACGCCGAAGATCAGGATCGCGACCACGAAGCTCCAGAAATACAGCTCGCGGCCATAGCCGAACGGGTGCGCCTCATCGGGCGGCCGGCGGCCGCGATGCTGGCCATAGAGCAGCAGGATCTGGTTGAGGCTGTCGACCACCGAATGAAAGCCTTCGGTGAGCATGGACGAGGAGCCGGAGATCGCGGCGGCAATGAATTTCGCGACGGCAATGCCGAAATTGGCCGCGAGCGCTGCGAAGATGACGAAATTGGAGCCGTTCTGTTTGGTTGCTGACATGTTGGCTCCCTCAGCTTCAGCCATATGCGGAGCCATTCGGGTACGCCAGTCATAGAAATGCCCGCCGGGGAATATCCCGGCGGGCACCTTTTCCTCCCCAGGAAACTTTCCAGGTGTCGCTTCGGCGACTGCCTATACCGCGGCCCTAGCCGCGAACGCTGGGGATGGTTAGCCAAAGCCGGTTCTGACCAAGGTCGTGTTGTAGCGTGCTGGCGCGATTGCTCTGTGATGCTGTAAAGTATTGACACTGCCTGCCTCGCCTGCCTTGTCTCGGCTGGCGAAGAAGGGGTGCATATGGCGGATCGCAAATTATTCGCGGGGCATGCCGTCCGCCGGTTGCGGCGGCAGGCGGGGCTGACCCAGGCTGCGATGTCGGAAGTGCTGGCGATCTCGCCCAGCTATCTCAATCTGGTCGAGCGTAACCAGCGGCCGCTTTCGGCGTCTTTGCTGGTGAAGCTTGCCGAATCCTTCGATTTCGATCCGCGCGCGCTCGCCGCGGGGGAGCCGGGCGGCGGCGATTCGGCGATGCGGCGCCGTCTCGCTGATCCGATGTTCGCTGATCTGGAGATCGATCGCAACGAGCTCGAGGAATGGCTGGCCGGGGCCCCTGGCGGGGCTGAGGCGTTTGCGCGTGCCTATGATCGGATCGGGTCGGGCGCCGGGCCGTCCGCCTCGAGCGACCCGGTTGCTGAAGTGCGCCGCGAGATCGAACGGTGGCGCGGCTATTTCGCTGATCTCGATACGATTGCCGAAACCCTGGCTGACGAATTGCGATTGGGCGCGGGCGATCTGTACGGCGCGATCGCCGAGCGGCTGCGGGTCAAGCACCAGCTCACCATTCGCATCCTGCCGGTCGATGTGATGCCGGATCTGCTGCGGCGCCTCGATCTCCATGCCCGGCAATTGCAATTGAGCGAAACGCTCGACCCCGCCTCGCGCACCTTCGCCGCCGCCTTCCAGCTCGCCCAGATCGAGGCACGCGCCGAGATCGACGCACTGGCCAAAGGCGCGGGCTTTGCTGACCGCGCGGCGGAGCGCCTGTTCCGCCGCCATCTCGGCAGCTATTTCGCGGCGGCGGTGATGATGCCCTATGCGCGCTTCCTGCGTGCGTGCGAGGCGACTGGCTATGATCTGGAGCTACTCCAGCGGCGCTTCGGGGCGGGGTTCGAACAGGTCGCGCACCGGCTGACGACCTTGCAGCGGGTGGGCGCGCGCGGGCTGCCTTTCTTCCTGGTGCGGATCGATCGTGCCGGCCAGGCCTCGAAGCGCTTCTCGGGCGCGAGTGGCGCGGCTTTGGCCGATGCGGAGGGGCGCTGTCCGTTGTGGCGCCTGCACCATGCGTTCGATCGGCCCGGAGCATTGACGGTGCAATTGGTCGAGCTCGAAGACGGCGCGCGCTGGCTGACCATGGCCCGCACGGTGACGCCGCAGGGCCGGCGCTATGGCGCAGTGCCGGCCGAGTTCGCGGTTGGCCTCGGCGTCGCGGCGGAGCTTGCCGGTGCGCTGGTGGTCGCGCGCGGGCTCGATCTGAAGGGCGAGGCGACGCCGATCGGCCTCGGTTGCCGCGCGTGCCAGCGCGACGCCTGTCCGCAACGATCCGCCCCGCCGATGGGGAGAGCGCTGCTGATCAACGAGCGCGAGCGCGGGATTTCAGCCTTCACCTTTGGCGGGGATTAGGCGGGGCGTGCCCGCCTAAAATTCCCCTCCCGCTTGTGGGAGGGGTTAGGGGAGGGCGTGTCAAATGGGACCGGCACCTGTGGACAGGCCCTCCCCCAGCCCAGTGGCATCTTGCGAACGGGTCGGGATTGCCCCCGGCAATCCCTAAATCATGCCGGGGGCATGATTTACCCGCTCGCAGGATGCCACTCGCAAGCGGGAGGCGAGTAAGAAAGCGCTGTGATATATTTACAAATTTACAGTAAGGATCGGCAGATATTGACAGCTAAACCCTCTCACTTGGTCTTACGAATAGGCCCCACTCTGTAAATCTCGTTACAGAACTCGCAACGCAACACGCAAAGCGAGGATCAGCCCGTGACCTATCAGGACCATATCGCCACCACCCGCCAGCTCATCCAGGGCAAGAATGGCGCCTGGGACGGGATCGATGCCGAGTCCGTCGCCCGCATGCGGCTGCAGAACCGCTTCCAGACCGGCCTCGACATCGCGCGTTACACTGCCGCGATCATGCGCCGCGATATGGCCGCCTATGATGCGGATCCGGCCAATTACACTCAATCGCTCGGCTGCTGGCACGGGTTCATCGGTCAGCAGAAGATGATCGCGATCAAGAAGCATTTCGGCTCGACCGAGCGCCGCTATCTCTACCTCTCGGGCTGGATGATCGCGGCGCTCCGCTCCGAATTCGGTCCGCTGCCCGATCAGTCGATGCACGAGAAGACCAGCGTCCCGGCGCTGATCGAGGAACTCTACACCTTCCTCCGCCAGGCCGACGCCCGCGAGCTCGGCATGATGTTCAGAGAGATCGACGCTGCCCGCGAGAGCGGCAACCGGATCGAGGAGCAGCGCCTGCTCCAGGCCGTCGAGAATTACCAGACTCATGTCGTCCCGATCATCGCCGATATCGATGCCGGCTTCGGCAATGCCGAGGCAACGTATCTGCTGGCGCGCAAGATGATCGAGGCGGGCGCCTGCGCGCTCCAGATCGAGAACCAGGTTTCGGACGAAAAACAGTGCGGCCATCAGGACGGCAAGGTCACCGTGCCGCATGAGGACTTCCTCGCCAAGGTCCGCGCCTGCCGGTACGCGTTCCTGGAACTCGGCGTCGAGGATGGCATCATCGTCACCCGCACGGATTCGCTAGGCGCGGGCCTCACCAAGCAGATCGCGATCAGCCACACCCCCGGCGATCTCGGCGACCAGTATAATGCGTTCCTCGATTGCGAGGAGATCACGCCGGAGAACGCGCGGAGCGGCGATGTCATCATCAACCGCGACGGCAAGCTGATGCGGCCGAAACGCCTGCCGTCGAACCTCTACCAGTTCCGCAGCGGGACCGGCGAGGATCGCTGCGTGCTCGATTGCATCACCTCGCTTCAGCACGGCGCCGACCTGCTTTGGATCGAGACCGAGAAGCCGCATATCGAGCAGATCGCCGGCATGGTCGATCGCATCCGCGAGGTGATTCCCAACGCCAAGCTGGTCTACAACAACTCGCCCTCATTCAACTGGACGCTGAATTTCCGCCAGCAGGTGTTCGATGCGTGGGAAGCGGAGGGCAGGGACATGTCGTCCTATGATCGGGCGCGGCTGATGAGCGTCGATTATGATGGAACGGCGCTTGCCGACGAGGCCGATGAGCGCATCCGCACCTTCCAGGCGGACAGCGCCAAGCGTGCAGGCATCTTCCATCACCTGATCACACTGCCGACCTATCACACCGCCGCGCTTTCGACCGACAATCTGGCGAAGGAGTATTTCGGCGAGGCGGGTATGCTCGGCTATGTGAAGGGCGTTCAGCGTCAGGAGATCCGCCAGGGCATCGCCTGTGTGAAACACCAGAATATGTCGGGCTCGGACATCGGCGACGACCACAAGGAATATTTCGCCGACGAGGCTGCGTTGAAGGCGGGCGGCGCGCACAACACCATGAACCAGTTCGCGGCCTGAACACCTTGCCTCTCCCGGTCGCTTGCGGCCGGGAGAGGTGTCGCATTGTCTCTTGAAATCGTTCTGTACACGTGACGGCCGTCACGCGCGTTGTCGTGCCATCGGGTGCTATTTCCCTTCCGCTATGGAACGAAAGGGATAAACCCGATGGGTACGAAAGCGATTGGGATACGAGCTGCGACGGCGCTCGCAATGACACTGCCGCTGCTGACGGCGGCGCCCGCCCGCGCTGCGGACGACACCGCGTCGACCGGCATATTGGCGGCACTCGGGATCGAAGCCGCTGGCGGCGATACCAAGCTTGGTGACAAGGGTGGCGAGATCGAGGGCTGGATGCTCGCAACCGCCCATCTCGACAGCGTCGCCCGCGAGATTCTGAGCCAGGTGGATGCGTCCAAAATCGGCGGCAATGCCGTCAGCGGCCGGACGATCGTCCTGCTCGCCCGAGACGAGCCCTTCAACTTGGGCCTTCCCGGCGTGATAAGCCGGCGAATTGCACTCCTGCAGAAGCGTGTCGATAGATATGGCGGTTGCCCCGCCGCCGCCGCCGCGGTAGCTGCGCTTGCTGGCTTGCCCGCCATAACGCCGGCTGATGTCGCGGCTATTACGCGCACCGATACCACCATCGCCGGTTTCGATATCACGCTTGAAGACAGGGCGCTGATCAGCGCGATCGGTCATGCCAATGCCGGGTCGGTGCGGGATCTGCGCATCTCGTCCGACGCGACCGCAGTCGCGGTTGGAACTGGAATCATCGCGCAATGGGACAATCTCGAGGCAGCGATCAGCGCGTTGCGAGGATGTGTGGCTGCGAACGATTCGGCCGGAAAGGGGCTGATCGCGCAGTTCGACGCACTCGATGCCTTCGTCAACACGCCGGGCGACAAGGGTGGGAGTTCGCCGCTCGAGCGCGCTGCGGCAATCGGGGACCTTGCCAACAATCCGCCCCTGCTGTTGCGGGTTGCTGTGGAAAAAGCGGGCGGCACCACCATCACCCGGTCGAACATCTTCCTGAAGCTCGGCTTTCCCGGCGCAGTACGAATCTCGGGTGGGATCGTCGCGAGCTATCGTCTGATCGATCCCGTGAATGGCAGCCTGGTCAATGCGGGCCTCGTCCGGTGTGCGTTGCCCCAGGTCGATTTCAATTCGGTCTCGAAACAGGTTGCGTCCGATTTGAACTGCAATCCCCGACCATTTTGAACACAGGGCAATCTTCGTTCACGGCGCATGGGTTTCGATTGCCGCGAACTGCGGCACGAGGAGGACCGTCGAGATAGCTTTGGGGCCCCGACCGTGCGCTCAATCGAACGATCTCCCCATGCTGTTCGAGGGGGTGCCAAACTTGTCGACAGCCCGGCCAAGGCTGGCCCGACGATTGCTGGTCTTGCTGGGTGCGCTGGGCTTTTCGGGATCGCGGCGCTCATGGTGAAGTGATGGACGGTGCAGGCGCGGGAGTCATCCTGACAAGCGCGCTCGGGGGCGGTAGTGCGTTCACCCGCTATCGCCAGGAAAACCGCCATGCTGCCCTCCCGCACCTTCAGCGTCTCGATCAAGCGCGAATGGCGCGCGCTGTACGAGCAGATCTGGCGCCCCGAATTTTTCGCGCGCTGGGCATCGGGGCTGGCGGACTCGGAATTCCGGCAGGAGGGGGATGTGTGGCTGGCCACCGGGCCCGAGGGCCCGATCCGCATCCGCTTCACCCCGCACAACGACTATGGCGTGATGGACCATGTCGTCGATCCGGGTGACGGCACGGAAATCCATGTGCCGCTGCGCGTCATCGCCAATGGGGAGGGCGCGGAGGTGACGCTGACGCTGTTCCGCCAGCCCGACATGGATGATGAGAGGTTCGCGGCGGATGCGCGCTGGATCAACAAGGACCTCGCCCGGCTCAAGGGATTGATAGAGCGCGGGGCGGGGTAGATTCAGGGTTTTGCGCCAGCCTTCAGCCAGTGCTCGAACAGGGCGATCTTGTCGCTCTCCCAGGCGCCGTCGCACGGCATGGTCCCGGCCTTCAGCCTGGCGAGGATCGCTTCGCCATGCTGCCCCACTTCGTCCGCCGACCAGAGATCGAAGGCGAACTTCATCGAGTTGCGGTCCATCGGCCGGAACAGCGCCTTGACGTGCTTTGAAAAGCTCGGTGTCTCGCCGGCAGCGAGCGGTTCGGGCGCGGCGATTTCCTGTGGAGGCGGCACGAGCGCGGAAACGCGCGCACCAGGCGTCGCCTCGCACACCCACCACCAGCGGGGGATCGGCATGCCCGGCGGCGGATGCGCATCGGCCTGCGAATTCTCCAGCGCGATCCGCGATCCCCATTCGAGATAGGCGGTGAAGGCCGCACGGAACTCGGCATCCTGGGGCATGCCCGCCTCATCCGCCGATTGTGCCATCAGCGCGACCCAGCGCGCGCGCTGCTCGGGCCTGATCCGCTTGCCGACATGCTGCGAGATCATCCGTTCGTAACCGCCATAGCGCTCGCCATAGAATTTCGGACCTCCGAACACTTCGCTCAGCCATGCCGCGACGCGCTCGGGATGGTCGGGCGACATGCTCGCGAACAGCGGGCCGATCAGCGGATCATGCGGCACATGCCTTCCGTAAAAGAGCTGAGTCATCGCCAGGATCGCCGGGTAGCCGCCGGCCCATTCGAACAGGGTCGGCTCGCGCTCGGGGTCGGGAATCGGATCGGCGAACGACACGGACCAGTGCATGCCCGAACAAAATGGCTTGTTGAGCGAAGACCCGCAGCGGCACAGGCTGTAATGCTCATGGCTGGCGCCCGCTGGCCGTTCGACGGGATTGCCGGCATCATCGACCAGCAGCACCGATCCCGTGACCCGATAGGGCCCGTTCAGGGAAACCTCGACCTGCGCGGGCCGCACCGGATCGCCCCAGGCGCGATCTTCCCCATTGCCGATCCCGATGCCGATCGCGCCTGACGGGCAGGCCCGCGCGGCGCGCAATATGTCGTCGGCGCGGGCGCCGCTCGGGGTGACGAAGGGCTCCTCGCCGACATGGAACACGCCCGGCACGCGATCGGTGCAGAAGCCGGAATGGGCGCATAGTCCGCGATTGTCATAGGTCGTCACGGTTTCACCGGGATAGATGTCGAGGCGGTCCGGAACGCGGCGCGCGTCCTTCGCGCCGGTAAAGCCGTTGGTCTTGCAGGCATCGTCGCAAAAAGGCTTGGTCCTTGCCTGGCCGCAGCGACACAGCCGCGAGACTGGGTCATGTGCGATCGCGACACCGAGATGATCGACCAGCGCCACGTCTCCGCTCAATTCGTAAGGCCCGTCTGTCGTCACGCGCAGCAGGGCGCCGGCGGAATTCTCCAGTGTCATCTCGTCCCCGTCATTTGCCGCGCCAGTGCGATTGAGCCAAGCTAGATGCGGGGTTGGATCGGCGCAACGAACCAACCGGTAAGTTCGCGGGGAGCGCGCTGTGAGCAAGATCTATGGATGCCCGGTCGAGCTTGCCCTCGATATGATCGGCGGCAAATGGAAGACGGTGATCGTGGCGAGGCTGAAGCAGGGGCCAATGCGCTACGGCGAGCTGCGCCGCGTTATTCCCAATCTAAGCGACAAGGTGCTGACCGAGCGCCTGCGCGACCTGGAGACTCGCGGCCTGGTGATCCACAACGCTGATGGTCGCTACGCATTGACCGAGCGCGGCCTTTCGCTTGCGCCGGCACTTCAGGCTTTGTTCGATTGGGGAACCGTCATCGCTCCGGAGGTTGGAGCGAAGATCAAATTGGTGGAAGCATGACCGGGTACAACGCGCGAATGCTCCGGACGCCGGACTGAATTCGGCCGGACCTCGCCAACATCACCGGGATGGAACAGCCCTCAGGCCGTCTCAGCCATCCCTATTCTCGATCGAGCCGCGTGGCAGCGGCTCGCCTATGCCGCAGCGCTCTTGGCCATGGCATCATGGCGCGGCCCAACGATCCGGAAGCCGTCGTCGAACCCCTGGCGATCATTCTTGCGGCGCAGCTTTTCGGCGATGACGCGTCCCACAAGCTCATGATCGGCCCTGAAATAAATGGTCCCGTTCATTTCAACCTCCACTGGCCGGGCGGTTTGCAGATTCCGTACAAAGGGGGCCCAGCGCAGGAACAACTCACGGCTCGTCGTGCGTGTTCCTCGACTCGTCGCAAACCCGCGCTGTTTTCAAGCAGCGTGCGCGTCACCCGGCTGCGCCATCGTGGCGCATGGATCGGCTCGGTCCAACCCTGCTGACACAATGCTGTCAGCAGGGTGGCAGTATATCGAGGTCAGCAACGGAAGGGAGACCATCATGCTCAGGACCTATCACGGCAGCTGTCATTGCAACGCAGTCACCTTCGAGGTTGATCTCGATCTCGAGGCGGGGACCGGCAAGTGCAATTGCTCGATCTGCACCAAGCGCCGCAAATGGGGCATCAACGTCAAGCCCGACGCCTTTCGCCTGCTATCGGGCAAGGACATGCTGTCGGACTATCAGTTCGGCACGCTCTCCGGGCATCACCGCTTCTGCCGCAATTGCGGTTGCTCTCCGTTCGAAGACGGCCATGTCGCGGAGATCGGCGGCGACTATGTCAGCATCTCGATCAACTGCCTCGACGACGCGACCCCGGAGGAGATGGCGAGCGCGCCCGTCAAATATGCGAACGGCCGCGATAATCTCTGGTGGGAAGAGCCGGCGGTGACGGCCTATCTGTGAGCTGGCGGGCGGTGGCCGGTCACTCGGCCGCCATCGCCGTCATCGTCACATAGTCGAGCTTGCCGGTCCCCAGCACCGGCAGCGCTTCGACGATCCTGATCTCGCGCGGCATCGCGATTTCGGCCACGCCGTTCGCCTTGCCCCAGGCCTGGAGCGCCGCTGTCTTCGCATCGGCGCGAGTGGTGAACAGCACGAGCTGCTCGCCCTTCTTCGCATCCGGCCGGGTCACGACCGCATGCTCCGACCCGGGCCAGAGTGCCGCGGCATAGCCCTCGACCGCCGGTAGCGAGATCATCTCGCCGCCGATCTTGGCGAAGCGCTTGGCGCGGCCGCGGATGGTGACGAAGCCGCCCTCATCGATCGTGACGATATCGCCGGTGTCGTGCCAGCCCTCTGCCGGCGGCTTGAGCGCGCCCGGCACGTCGGTCGTCATATAGCCGGCCATGATATTGGGCCCGCGGATCGAAAGCCTGCCGCCCTCCTCGATGCCCGGGACAGCCTCGAGCTTCGCCTCGACGCCCGGCAACAGCCGCCCGACGCTGCCGGCGCGGAAATACATCGGCGTATTGACCGCGATCACCGGCCCGGCCTCGGTCGCGCCATAGCCTTCGAGGATGCGCAGCCCGAACTTCTCGGTATAGACCCGCCGCGTCTCGTCGCGCACCCGCTCGGCGCCCGCGAAGATGTAGCGGACCGAATAGAAGTCGTAGCTGTGCGCCATCCGTGCATAGCCGGCGAGGAAGGTATCGGTGCCGAACAGGATCGTCGCATTGGAGTCATAAGCAAGCGCCGGCACGATCCGGTAATGCAGCGGGCTCGGGTAGAGCAGGGTGCGGATGCCGGAGAGGATCGGCAGCAGGGTGCCGCCGGTCAGGCCGAAGCTGTGGAACACCGGCAGTGCGTTCAGCACCAGATCGCTCTCGTTGAAATCGATCCTCGCCGAAAGCTGCAGGCAATTGGCGAGCAGGTTGCGGTGGGTGAGCACCACGCCCTTGGGCAGCCCTTCCGATCCGCTGGTGAACAGGATCACCGCCGCGCTGTCCGGCGTGATGCCGCGGGCGCGGTGCAGCCGGCCAGCGAAACGCGCGGTGACGAGGGCGCGCAGTTTGGCGCCTAGGCCGATCGAGGCGCCGACATCCTCGAGCCACACTATGTTTCGCCCTGCCGCTTCGAGCGCGTCGATCGCCGGCTGCAGCTTGGCCTGGGCAATGAAAGCGCGCGCGGTGATGATCGTGTGGATCTCAGCCGCAGCGCAGGCCGCCTTCAGGTTCGCCGGCCCAGCGGTATAGTTGAGCATCGCCGGTACCCGGCCGATCGACTGCAGCGCGAAGAAAGTCGCGACCACGCTGGAGACATTGGGCAGCATCACACCGACCGCCTCGCCGGGCCGTGTCACCCCTTCGAACACCCGGCCGAGCGCCATGCTGCCGGTGACGAGCTTCTTGTAGGTCAGCGGTTCGCGCTTCACATCCTCGACCACGCCGACGCGGCCGCCATGCACATCCTTCGCGTCGAGCAGCGCCTGGAACAAAGTCCGGTCGATGTCCGAGGTCGCGAAGATCATGTCGCTCATCACGTCATAGAGCTTGCGCCCGGCGATCGCGCGGCGCGCGCGCCCGCTCATCTCGCCCTCGATCGCGAAGCGGCGCGGCGGCAAGATGGTCAGGCTGATCTTCGGGAACCAGCGCAGCCGCACCTTGCCCTTGAGGTACGAGAAGGGCGTGAACTGTGCCCCGTCGATCCGCACCGGCACGATCGGCGCATCCGCCTTGTCGGCAACCATGCCGGGCCCGTCGAACACCTTCATCAGCGCACCGGTGACAGTGATCCGCCCCTCGGGGAAGATGACAAGCGTGTTGCCGGCCTTGACTGCCTTGACCATCGCCTTGGCCGCCATCGGGTTGGTCGGGTCGACCGGAAAGGCGCGGAACAGCTTGAGCGCCGGCTGGATCCACCACAGCTTCACCACCTTGCTGTGCACCGCGAACACCGGCTTGCCGGGCAGGAACACGGCGAGCAGCAGCCCGTCGAGCCAGGAGACATGGTTCACCACTACCACCGCGCGCTCGCCGGGTTGCGGCATATTCTCGGCGCCGTTGAGCTCGATCCGGTAGAGGAAGGTGAGCGTGCCGCGGATCACCGACTTGATCACCGTTTCCGGCAACAGCCAGCAGGAGATGAGTGCAATGGCCAGCGTCGAGAAGCCGAGTGCGCCGGTTACCCCGGCGATCGTCGTCCCATTTGCCTGGAGTGCCAGCGCGGCCAGCAATACGCCGACCATCATCGCCGCGTTGACGATGTTGTTTGCGGCGATGATCCGCGAACGCTCTTCGGCCGCCGTCGCGGTTTGCAGGATCGCGTAGAGCGGCACGACGAACATGCCGCCGGTCACGGCGATACCGATCAGCTCGAGGATGATCGGCCAGTTGCGCGGGTTCCCGACAAAGGTCAGCACATCGACCTGCGCCGAGGTGGTATGAGCCGGATAAGCGCGCGTCGACAGCCACAGGCCGATCATGAAAGCGGCCATCAACAGCGCCGAGATCGGCACGTACCGGGCCGAGATCTCGCCCTTGAGCAGGCGATTGACCATCAGCGCGCCCAGCCCCACCGAGACGGAGAAGATGACGAGGAACAACGTCACCACGCCCTGGCCCCCCCAGAGGACGCCCGAGACCAGCGGCAGGAAATTGTTCACCAGCACCGCGCCGACCGCAAAGAACCAGCTGATGCCCAGGATGCAGAGCCACACGCCCTCGCCGTCATGCGCCGACTTGAGAATATTCCAGGTGCTGCGAAACGGGTTGCGGTCGATCAGCAGGCCCGGCGCGGCCGGCGGCGCGGCCGGGATCGCCCAGCTCGCCGCAAACCCGACCACCGCCAGGCCGGTCGCCACCAGCCCGCATTCCCAGACGGGAAGCACGCCGCTCACCGCAAGCAGCTGCCCACCCAGGATCGCCAGAAAGGTACCTGCTTCGATCAGTCCTGTACCGCCGACGATCTCGTTCACATGCAGATGTTGCGGCAGGATCGAATATTTGACCGGCCCGAAAATGGTCGAATGCATGCCCAGCATGAACAGCGCGGTCATCAGTACGGGCAGGGACTCGAACCAGAAGCCGATCAGCCCGAGGCCCATGATGACGATCTCGGCCGCCTTGATGAGCCGCATGAGAAATGCCTTGTCGAGCGCGTCGGCGAGCTGCCCCGCCATCGCGGAGAACAGGAAATAGGGCAGGATGAAGAGGGCGCTCGCGATATAACCCAACTTCGCGACGTGATCGGGCTGGCCCCTGAACAGCGTATAGGTCGCGAGCGCCAGCATCGCATATTTCAGGACGTTGTCGTTGAACGCGCCGAAGAACTGGACGACGAACATCGGTGCGAAGCGCCGTTTCGCAAGCAGCGAGAAATCGGGTGCCGACATTTCAAATTGCTCCCAGACAGGATTCAGGCTGCAACGGACTGGCGCGATTTCATTTCGCGCAGGAAACCATGCAGTACTTCAGTCGAAAGGCCGTGCAGCATCAAGCGGAACCCGGCTTTCAACGTCGAAAAAGGTACCAGCGGGTGCCGGTTGTTGATCATCGCAAGATGACGATCCTCGCCGGTCAGCCGCGCCGCGTAAAGCCCGATCGTCTCGTCGAGCTGCAGGGAGTTGGAGGCCCGCCAGAAATCGCGGTCGGTCAGCAACAGGGCATAAGCGGGCGTATAGATCTCGATTGCGGTCTGCAGGTCGATCACATTGAACCGGCCCGCCGGTAATGGCTCCAGCGCCACCTCATCGGTAATCGCCGAAAAATCGATCCGCTCTACCGGGCCCAGTATGGCGCCCCGCCGCTCCATCTCCTGGTTCAGCAGGATCAGGAAATTATAGATGTTGAGGTCGTGCTTCAGGAACAGATTATCGGCCACATCCTCGACCCGCATCGGCCGCATCGGCTCGAGTTCGGGGTGGAAGCCGGGCGTAGCATTGTCCGAAATGAACCGGAGCACCTGCGCGCCGAGATGAAAATGCCGCAGGATCAGCCGGTTCGCATCAGGGGTCAGGAAATGCTTCATCCCGAACGCGATCGACCGGTGGAGGAAGCGCGGCGCATGCGGCCAGCGCGGGCTGACGATATGCACCAGCTGCGCGACCACGATCATCCCCCGAGCAAGCGGCCGCACCAGCGGCAGCAGGAACTGGCGGCTGCGGCAGGCCTGGTCGCGGATCAGCGCCGCTTTCGCGGCCGGATCGATCGGTAGCGTCCGGTCGAGCATCATCGCCAGGCCGGGATCCGGGTCACGGCGATCATGGTTCCCGAGATCAAACATTATCGATCTCCTCGAGCTGGAGGCGATAGAGCCGCGCCACGATCCGCGCATGACGGACGATCTCGTCGCCGGTGCGCGCGTCGGTGACGGCCAGCGCAAGCGCATGGTCGAACATGTCCAGATGGTCCCCGTCATTGGCGCCGTGATAGGCAAGGAAGCTTACCGCTTCGTCGCCAAGCCCCAGTTGCTCGCTGATCGCCGCCGACCAGGGACCGGCCAGCCGCTCGCCCAGCCCCTCGATGATGAACATCGCGCCAAGCAGGGCGATCGGGTCCTCGCGTGAGGCGGCCTGATACATGAAGGCGGAAAGCGCCTCCGATCCGATATTCTTGGGTGCCGACCGGATTTCCTCGATCGCGCCGCCGGTCGCGACGTAATTCTCCTCGAGCAGGCGATAGTCGCGATGCTCGGCCACGGCATGGCGCACGAACAGCGATCGCAACTCCTCTCGCTCGGGGCCGAGATTCGAGGCGGCGCGACTGATCCAGCGGCTGCCTTCGACCACCTGCTGGCGCAGATTGACCAGCAGCCGCTGATAATCCTCTAGCCGCAGCCGGTGGCCGAGCATCCGCGAGATCAGCGGCACCTGGACGAGCGCGCTTTCGAATTCGATCCAGGCTCGGGCGAGGCCGCGCTGCGTCGTCTCGGTCAGCGTGTTTCGCTCGATAGTGATGGCAGTCATTGGGTGTCTCCCACAGCGGTAAGGCCGGCATAGGCCATGATGCACTGCCCGCTCTCGGGCACTGCGCAGAGGATGCGCTGGCCCGGCTCCAGCCGGCCCGACCGCATCAGGTCATCGATCATCAGGAACAGCGCCGCGGCGCCGACATTCCCCTTGTCATAGAGATTGGTGAACCAGCGCTCCTCGGGGATCATGCAGCCGGCGCGGGTGGCGAGCTTCACCATCTCCTCGCGCAGGGAATGCGCCGAGAAATGGCAGAGGAACCAGTCGACCTGCTGCGGGTCGATCCGGCCTTCATCGACGAGGCGCATGAACTCGCCCATCCAGACCGGCAGCATCCGGTACAGGGCATCGACATCCTGGCGGAGCTGAAACGCACCCGCCTGCGCCGCAGCGGCCGCGCCGCCCGGATAGAGGCTCCAGGGCGTCACCGATCCATCCGCGCCGCGCACCGCACCGCCAGTCATGCAGGGTTCGAAGCGGTCAGCGAAGGAGCGCAGCGAAATCCAGTCGATCCGGAGCGACAGACCGTGCGCGGCCGGACGATCCTCGATCATCAGCGCGGCGGCCCCGTCACTGAGCGTCCAGCGCAGGAACTCGGCATCGCCGGGCAAAGTGCCATCGGCCTGCACCGTGCTGGTGCCGCGATAATGTTCGGGCCGGAAATAGCGGCTGGAGAATTCAGCGCCGGCCACGATCGCGGCGCGGTGCTCGCCCGCCGCGACCTGAAGCGCTGCCGCCTTCAGCGCCATCATCGAGCTGGCGCAGACGCTCTGCAGGCTTGCAAGCTCGATCGGCGGCAGGCCGCTTTCGGCATGCACGCCCGAAGCAAGGCCGGGCACCATCAGATCATTCTGCGTCGTTGCTGTAGCGAGAAAGCCGATCCGGTCGCGGTCCACCTCGGCGCTGGCGATCAACCCGCGCACGGCTTCCCCGGCCAGCTTGGCGACGGTCCAGTCGCTACTGCCGTCGGGGCGGATCGCATAATGCCGGGTGCGAATACGATTCTGCCGCAAGGTCAGCCGCCCGAAGCGCTCGGCCTCTGGGGAAAGCCGGCCGATATGATCAGCCATCGCGTCATTGCCGACAGGCGGTCCCGGCAGGAACTGCGCGGCGGCGGTCACGTACACGGGTTGCATCGAAACAACTCCATTCCAGTGCCGGCGAGTCGCCGGCCGGATGCTGGATGACAGTAAATTGAACAGTGTTCAATAAAAATATTAGACAGTGTTCAATTTTAACCCTATTTGCCCCCCATGGGTCGACGATCGGATCATTCGCGTGAGCAGCTGGAGGAACTGATCCTCGCTGAAGGGCATCAGCTCATGGCCGAGCAGGGCTATGCCCGCTTCTCGGCGCGCGAGGTGGC
>Ga0068858_100000154_pt1 | contig 72805 bp, 108 predicted proteins | sample KBSSwiS12_FD_66589 | JGI IMG/M metagenome (GOLD analysis project Ga0068858, IMG submission 66589) | Switchgrass rhizosphere microbial communities from Kellogg Biological Station, Michigan, USA - KBS Switchgrass S1-2 | ecosystem: Host-associated > Plants > Roots > Rhizosphere > Soil ...
TCGTGCCAGAAGATTTCACGTTGGTAGCTGATCTGAAAATCAGTCTGCCATTCGGCATGACACCGGAAGAAACTGCTCTCGTTGCGCCGATCATTGAGAGAGCTTGGAACGATATGTATTTTGGCATACTCAGGACTTGCACTGAGCAAAGGGCGGGCAAGTGATGCCGATAGTAGAGCGATCACAATCGCTGACAGTCAAGATGATCCAGACCAAGATTAAAGAAGCTGGCGAGAAAGTAGCTGAACAGAGACGGGCAGCGTATCGAGTGCAAGAAGCGAAGGCGAGCGATCTGCCACCACTTCCAAAAGACAGCGAGCGACTTTTCAACAGTCTCAGAACTCCTAGGTGATCTGATGCAATGCCCTGACTGCGGTAGCGGCGATCTGATATGTGTCGATGATTACTATGACTGCCTCGAATGCGGGGCAATCTGCATATCACCACGAGACGTGATCTATGAAAACGGTGACTCAGTTTGTGAATGAACTCAACAGCATCGGTGCCTACATCGGCATCGGTGCTTCACGAGTGTTCCCAGACTGGCTGCAAATGATCTTTTGCGCTCTTCAGATGCAACGTGATGAAGAGACGTACCTCAAAACAATCGAGCGATGGAAGGCTAAGCCTGAATCACTGAAGCGCCTTGCGATACTCTTTGCTGAACTCACGACAGCAATGGAGCAACAGGGCGACATGCTCGGCAACATCTACATGGAAGCTGTGAGCTTCGGACAGCATGGGCAATTCTTCACGCCCCAAGAAGTCTGTGACATGATGGCACGAATGACGATTGGCGACACAGCCGAAGATGGCAAGAGCGTACACGATCCAGCTTGCGGGTCAGGTCGAATGCTGCTGGCTTCAGCGAAGCTGTGTCGATCAATGGTATTCGTCGGGCAAGACGTGGATGAAGCCTGTTGCCAGATGACAGCGATCAACATGGCTCTGAACAGTCTGCGGGGCTGGGTAGTGCATGGGAACTCACTCACCCTTGAAATCAGAAACGTGTGGCAAGTGATATGGCCCGGCATCATTGTCAGATCGAGCTATCAAGCATACCAGCGCCGGTTCTGCTATGCAGTCGAGACGGTAAGCGAAGTAGAGCTACCAGCACAGAGAACGATTCAGCCAACCCTTTTCGGAGATATTTGAATGGTAAACTTCACCAGCATGGACGATCACAAAAACCCTGATGGTACGCTGAACTGGAACAGCTATCGACAAGCGAAAGTCGCCAACGGCGAAGACTGCATGAAATGCGGGAAGTTCATCATGTTCGCCAAGGGGCATCCCGAAGAGTGCTACAACTGCAAAGCGATGAAGATAGAGAAAACAAAAGAAGTGAGCCACGAGGATCAATTGCGTTGTCCCAAGTGTGGACATATATATAAACTTCCTGATGAGTGGTATCTTGATTGCAAGTCAGGTGCTGAAGAGATGCGTACCTGCTGCCCTGAGTGTGACCATGATTTTGAAGTGATCGTCGCCACGACATACACCTTTACTAGCCCGGCGATGCTGACTGAAGAAAGCGAAGGGACGAACGATGATTGATCCAGCGAAAGTGGTCATACCCGAACGCCTCAAAGACTTCCCACTCTACAAGGGCCGCTACCTCGTGCATTACACGGTGTACGTCGACCCCGATGGCAAGCCAGATTTCAGAGTAGTCGATGAAGCCAACCGAATGAACGCCCTTACTTACGATCTGTGCCATTTATGCGGTCAGACGCTGGATCGGCCAGTGGTATTCATCGGCGGGCCTCTCTGTGCTGAGAATCTCGTTTTCATGGATGGGCCAATGCACGAGGAATGCGCTCTCTATTCAGTCAAAGTCTGTCCGTATCTTGCCAACCCCCATCACGGCGATGAAGCGAAGCAACTGGCTCGTGGCGAAGCCACGGTCAATAAGCATGCAGACACCGAAGGCGTAAAGATCAAAACCAATGAAGACATGCAAGCGGGACGCCCGGCGAGAATGGCACTGATCTATGCAGAGAGATACTTTTGCGGTCGAACGCCGAGTGGTACTATCGTGGTGATCGCTCGTGACGTGATCAAGACAGATTTCACCACCATACCACAGGCGAAGCCATGATCGAACCACTGAAGCTGAGCGAAGAACAGCAACGTCAACTTGACGAACTCACCGAACTGCAAAGCTATCTCAAGGCTGAACAGGTTAAACTCTTCAGCACATTCCTCCTCCCTGCCCACTTACTCGAATCAGGAGTCCCTACTTATGCTCATGCGAATGCTCAGCAACTTGCTTTTGAAGCTCGGCTTGGTCTATGAGGACCGTGGCTTCTGGGAGCTTCACCCAGAGAGCAATTTCTTCTCTGACAAGCTAGCGCCCCATCAGCGAATGATCGAAGTCAGATGGAGCATTCCGAGAGCAGCCGGACACTACTTCGTTCACTCGACTTTCAGGCAGACAGCACAGCAGATCGAAAGAGCTAATACAGTATGCGATGGCCTTAACCGACACGCCTTGCTGCCAATCTTACCAGATCGTCACAGAGACACGATCAGGTATCCACCCGCATCATACGGGCGAAAGTGGTTTTGGCAGTCTAAAACGAGACGCCAGGAGTTCCTATTGCTTTCCCCACCCACTCAGTACAACTGTCGTTGCAGACTCGAACCCATCGCATTTGATTTAGGCGATCAATCTCATTCAATTGATTGCATTAAATATGCCACTGAAAGCATAACTAAATTGAGCGATCAAAATAAACGACATGACAAGCGCTAGCAAAGACAGTACCACCTAAGCTAAGTATATACCTAATACCAGCTTAGAACTTTATACCATAGCTGATTATGGTGAAACATGAAAACTTGAACAGTACGCTTAACAGAGAGACTTGACATGGCTATTGAATTGAACGCTCAGAATGAAAACTCATTTGAGAAGATGGCTTCTCTATTGTTGGAAGGCGATTGCGTAATTGCAATCGATCTTGCGACTGGCGAAGATGTTGTCTTGGTCGATGCTGGTTTTGATTGGTGGCAACATTCTATTCCAGTTCATTGGTGGGATGGTGGCATCAAAATCAAATCTGAAAAGAACGTATGGGGGTCGGACTGGAATGGCCCGGCCTACTTCGCTCAACCGCAACCCTCGCCGTGTCAGCACTGCGGAGAGCTTGGCTGTGTCCGTGTCTGCAAGAAAACGGTGCAACGTGGCTCTGATCATGTCGAGTGCTGAGAGATGAAATCGAAGTCAACAGCCCTGGCGATCATTGCTGACAGCCCCGGTACCACCAGGGGCGAGTTCGTTGAGCTAGAAGTAGGAAAAGAGTGGATCAAGATTCGAGCGCCTTGGCGAGCGTACACCGTCAAGGTGATCAAGTGGGAAGATGTTCGATCTGACACACAGCGAATGGTCGAAGAGTACACTTGGAATTACTTCAGGTACACGCAAAAGAAGGCGACTGGATTTCCCAACGTCAAGAGACCTTACCGAAAGGATTGATAATGCGCGCCGTTGCTTGCGATCAGTGTCCATGGCGAAAAGTCAATCAGTCAAAGCGGCACAAGTTCGGTTTCTTCACGCAAGCAAACCTGAAGAGATTATGGAACGGTCTACGAAAAGGCAATCCGATGAGTTGTCACAAGACTGATACTGGTCATCCTGATCACGTTGCTTGTGGTGCTAAGGGCGACAAGCCCAAAGAGTGTGCCGGGTCGATCATCGTCATAAGGCAAGAGCTTCAGATGATCGCCAACTGGAATGACAACACTGTGACAGATGATGGCATCATTGAGTACAAGAAGCGTTTCAAACAATCGAGGATAACAGTTGTCGGCTTCATGTATTGGGTTTTCGAGAGAATACAGATGGCGGGAGTTCCGATCATTGGCGGTAAGAAGCTGCCAGAAGTTGACCACAGTGATGAGGCGATAGGATTGCCAGAGTCATTGAAAGCAAAAGAGGAATAACATGTCAAAGTTTCCGAAGATCACGCTTCAAGACGAACTGCTGGCGGTGACGAAAATGAATAAGCGTACACTGCAACGCAAGATCAAACAGGCGTTCCAAAAACTGATCGATGGCCCTGCTCTGACTTCAGAGAACAGCCGCCTTGCTTCTGAACTCGATCAAGCTCTGTCAGCGGTCAAGTTGCGTGACATTGAAGTGAAGCGGCTTGATGAAATCATCAAGCAGCACGAGGAATGCAGAACGAATAGAGAGAGGGCATTCTCAGTAATTCAGGCGGGGTCTGCTCAGGCAGTTACCAACATGCTCGACATATCAAACGAAGCTGAGCGAAACGGTCAGAGAGTTTACGCTCTTGCGCTCAGACATGCAGTACATTTACTTGAGCATCAGAAAAAATCTAGCAATTGACTTGCACAAAAGATAAAGCATATATATACTACACATTGAATGATTAACCCATAAGGAACATGCCATGATCACCTTTATCACTTTCGCCATGTGCGGCTCACTTGTTTGCTTTATGATTTCAAGCGATAAGCCAATCCCACGCTAGGAAAATCAACGAACTGCCAGCATAGGAACAGGTCTATGACGAGGAAACTGCCAGATCGATTCAAAGACACTCAGAAGGCCGAAGGCGTCTCAGAGTTCAAGCCCGTTCGATCTGAGGGCTATAAGTCTCGTCACACTCGCCGACTGATCAATGCCAATAGGCAGCACGATCAACTGAAGGAGTGGTGCGATGTAATGGGCGTGGCATTCAGAACAGCAAACAATGAACTACATTGGATGCTCAGGTATGAAGGCCATGGCGCTGAGTGGTGGCCTTCTACCGCCAAGCTGGTAATCGATAAACAGTTCAAGCAAGGCATCCACGCTCACACAGTTCATCAAGTCATGGACACGCTGGCTAAGAGATGGGGCATGCTTCAGGAGTCACGGAAGTCATGAACGATCAAGAGATGACAAACGTGTATAAGCTCGAATGCTATTACATCGATCACGATGGCATTGGTCTTGATGCTGTCATTCAGTTACTAGAGAACACGCATTACGCGAATCATTCACCATCACCAGATGTAATCAGCGGTGAGACAAGACAAGTCGATTGGGTGGATGATAACCCGCTGAACTATGAACAAACTAAAGCTGAAGCATTTAGAAAACTATTTTCAGATGCTATTACTGATCATCTGCTGAAGCATGTCATTGATGAACTTGGACCATTTGCTGGTAAAACGAAAACCAATAGCCTGGGAGAAATAGTCTCGGTGCTGAAAGCGAAACTACTTTCTGCTGAGCAACCTAAATGAATACCATCTTCCGCATAGCTCTTGTCGCCTTATTCGTTGCAGTCTGCGTGGCATCGTGGGATCGATACCAAGACGACGGATCAGCCATCAAGGCATTCGTGTGTGGCAAACACGATGAGTCTACCTTGCGAGTCACCGGCGATCAATTAACGTATGACGAGTTGGCTGCTGACTGTCCGAAACTCTACTACCTTGATGTTGAAATAAGTGGCGAGTTCAGAACCATCACAGTCGATCAGGCGACATACGAACTGGCGACGATTGGCGATGAAATCAAACTTGGGAGCAATCAATGACACCTAAAGTATCGTTCGTGAGATTCATGATCGGCTTAACTGAAACGCTTTGCGCTATGTCGCTGATGGCTTACGGTGTCATCGGTACGCTCGATCAATTTCTGGGAAATGGCAGAGAGCATCTCATGCTGTGTCTCGTGAGCTTCTGGCTGTCTGTGTTGATGTTCAGATCAATCAAGGAGTCGAAATAATGTCACTATCCGACAGGGCTAGAGAGCTTGAAAACTCTTATTATTGTCTGCTCAGGCTTGCTGGCGAGATACTGGCGACAGTCGAGGTAAATCACCTGAGAGAGATTCTGGTAGTCATGAAGGACGGCGAAAGAAATCATGATGGTGATGCTGACTTCAAAGGTATGATCGAGCGATGGAAAGAAGAGCTAAAGCGGCATGACTTTACTCCTGCTGTCGAAGTGCGGTCAAGTAAGCAGGGAATATATATAGCTACATTTGAGTGATCGTCGGATAACCGCAGTTATGTTTCGTTCAAATGGAGAAGATGCGATGGCTAAGAAAAGGAAGTTGACTCTAGGGCGACTCATCAAAGAGCTTACTGCCTTGAAGTCGAAAGGCTTGAGCGATTCGATTCAGGTGTGTGTTGATAAGACCACGTTGTTCGATGGCAATGGCACATTCAATGCATGCAATCTTAATGATGTTGAGCATACCTATGTCAACATTGTTGATGGCGACGGATTCACGATAGAGAACAAAAACGGTTCAGAGCGAATACGAAGCACGATTCTACTCAAAGGCTTGTATTCTGAGTAACCGACCGGAGGTCAGGACGATGAAGAGTAAAATTGAACCACTGAAAAAGAGAACCATGAACCTTGACCAACTGCAACGCAAGACGATCAAGGTTATCAGACTCATGCAAAAGCAGTTGAAGAGAAAGCACTATCATGGCGGCATGACCGATGAAGAGTTTTCCGATGAAGTCCTGAATGCATTTGCCAATGACATACTCATCGACAGAGTGATGCTTGGCTATGACAACAAGTAACCGCCCCGGAGACGAGTCATGCATACTCGGCAGATTCAATTGCATGGTGGCCCTTACGATGGCCGGGTGCATGAGCAACAAGGATGGCTGAGACCGTCAAAGATTGCTCTGCCCGATCCTGATGGAATCCATATTCACTGGTACGATCTGACAATGGATGGTGATGCGGTATTCGACAAAACAGAGAAACGCCCCGGAGACGAGTCATGAAGCGACGGAATGATCCAATGCTTGATCGAGCTTGCCATGATCTTCGTAAGGTCATTAGGGAGAAGGGACTTGGCAAATGGGATTTCACAGTGTCAGCAGACAAGGGGAAGTTGCATGTATCTGTGAACTCAGACGAGATGATCGACAAGGTGCCTTTTCGCTTCAACGGCTACAAGGTCGTAGCTACCGCAATCCTCATCGGCCATGCCAAGGGTAGGCTGAAGCACGTTGTCAGGTAACGCACGCAAAATAGTGTAGAAACATAAGAAAACTTACCGGACGAAGGATGCGAGACAAAGACGAATACAGCAGGATCGACCGCAGGGAGACCGCTGAAAGATGCCGGAGGAAATACTACCACGCAGACAGGTACAGGCTGCGCCGAACCAAACACAAACACAAAAACAGACGGAGATAAACTATGTGCAGATTGTGCGAAAGATACGTTGCTAAATGCCCGTGGTGTTGGGCAGCGTTCATGGTGTGGATGAGAACAAAAGGCAAGAAAGCCTAAAACTCTAACCGGAGCGAACGAATGTGCCTTCGCATGGTTTCACAAGTGGCCGCTGGCCAAGTAACTTACCCATTTTGGAGAATGAACGATGGCTATGTCAGCGAAAGCGAAAAAGGTGTACGAGGAAGTCCGTAGGCACGTCATGGATGCCGTGGTGCCTCTCAGCGATGCCGACTACTTGGAAGTGCTTGAAAACCTCTCATGCGATGTTGACTCTGCTGTAGAGGCAAAGCGTGAAGAGATGGGTGACGACGACTAACCGCCCCGGAGACGAGTCATGAGTGACAGAAAAATTGTAGATGCTCTCACGACCATCACCAGTAATCAAGAGGCGCGCAGGAAATCAACCATAGATCGCCACGAGAAACAATGCAAGCAACGGGAAGCTATCGCATTCTTGTGGGGCGTGATCGGCGGATTGCTGCTAGGCATGGCTGTTGCTTTGATGGCGTGGATGTACAGCGACTCTCACCGGTAATGAAACATAAGGTTTTTTATCAGACGGAGAGCAGTGATGTTGAAAAGAGAGTCACCTGTGATCGGGATAGTTCTTCAGGAAATACTTGACGGGTGCAACGACTGCGGGAGCAAGATGAGTCCTGGGGCTGGATGCAATGCTCACGCCAGCCTAATCGACCACATCATTGTTGCCCCGAATAAATGGATCGACGAGAAGACAGGAAAGTTAAAAGGAACGGTCGAAGACATGACGAAGCTGGCGAACGAAACAGAACTTTAACCGGAGCGAACATGAAAGAACCTTGGATTCAAACGTACACAGGCAAGCAATTCAGCTATCTTGAGGCTTCTGCCGATCAGATCAGCATTGAAGACATTGCCAGATCATTGTCACACCTGTGTAGGTTTACTGGCCATTGCAAAACCTTCTATTCAGTTGCACAGCATTCTGTTCTTGTGAGCCAAAAGACACACAACCCATTCTTTGGATTGATGCACGATGCCGACGAAGCCTACACCGGGGATATGAATAGGCCGTTGAAGCATTTTCTTGGGGCTGGATCGTTCTTCGAGAGGGCAGCCAATACAGCTTGGTATGCGATTCGAGACAAGTTCCCATTGCTGAAAGAAGTGACGCCAGATGAAGAGGCTGATTGCAAGAAAGTAGACTTGAGGATGCTTGTCACAGAATCCTATGAGTTGCTCCTAAACGGCCCGCACCCTGACTGGCAGATCAACAAGTTCACTCATCCACGGTACGACGGCGAGATAACACCGTGGCTGCCTGACTATGCAATGCGCAGGTTCCTTGATCGGTTCAATGAACTGAATGCAACATAATCCTAATTATCAGACGATGCTCAAACCAAGACCTACAACCCTGAAAGAAGCCAATGCCTTTGTGGGCGAAGAACACAGGCATCACCCGCCTGTTGCCGGTCACAGATGGAGCATGGGCTGCAAGGCAGAAAGCAAACTGGTAGGCGTTGTCATTGTTGGACGGGCAGTTGCAAGACAGACTGACCAGTATGAGGTGGCAGAGGTTACTAGACTGGCGACTAACGGACACCGCAACGCCTGTTCGTTCCTCTACGCCAGAGCGACACACATTGCCCGGCTAATGGGCTTTAGAAGCATTCAGACTTTCACACTAGCCAGCGAATCAGGATCGAGCATCAAAGCCCTAAAGGAACTTGGGTGGAAATGTCTTGGGCCAACGAAAGATGGCGGGTGGAAGACTAGAAGCGGAAGGCGCGACCAGCTTGAAGAAAAAACGATCAAGTGGGAATGCCTTCTCAATGATACATAAGCAAACTTATAGGACGTAACACATGAGCAAGGGGTACTTTGTGGCGCTCGAAAGCGAATCGAAACACCTGGAAAACAGAAACGCTGAACAGATCGCCAAAGAAAAAACAAAACTGATTGCACTGGCTGACAAGCTCATCCACATGAGCAACGGATTGTCATCTGAGCAGCGGGAAGACGTGATAGCAATCGCTGTCGAGTTCTATCCGCTTGCTCAGTACGTCATAGAGTCTTTGAAGGAACAACCCCGGCCAGTGGCATCGTGTTGATGCAACTGACAAGACTGCTATGCTTTTCTGTGAAGCAAAACGGGATGCCAGTTACGGAAACACTGGCCTGGGTTACTTTTGAAAGGGTATCGACATGGCACGGGTTCGCTTAATCGTTCTGGTCAGCTTCATTCGACTGATTTCAATCATGCTCTCCGCTTCGTTTATCACTGGCGCTGGCATGCTGTTCTGGTGGCATCCTATCGCTGCTGTCTATGTGGGGTCGTGGCTAATCGGATTTATCGCCCTTGGTGTGATTGCCATCGCTGTTGACAACGAAGCCAAGCAGCAAAAGAAATAGCTCTTGCAAGTTGATCGATTGAAGCATATATCTATTGTCATCATCAAGGAATGATTCGATGAAGAAAAAGCCAAGCGTGATCAAGCCGCCGACGTGGTGCAGCCACCCAACTGACCAGATTCTTGATGAAGACAAGAAGGATCGGGTAATGCGATGCGTTTATTGTGGCGATCCAATTATTTCATTCGATCAGTTTGATAAATGGAAAGGATTATTGCCCGGCTTATTTGTCAGTCGTTTTATGTATAGCTTCCACACCGCCATTGCTCGAATTGAGTTCTGATCATGACTGAAGAAACAATGGTAGCACGTCTCAGAGCGTTCGCAGATCGTCAAGGCATCAAGCTAAAAAGCTGGCATGGTGTCTATAAAGACAAAGCAGACAAGATCACGAGAATTGAAATAGCTCTTGCTTCTAATCTTGGCGATGCTGCTGCTCAGGCTATCGAATGGCAGACGATCAGACCGCACAGAGTAAGATTGCTCTCCTGGGTAAAAGGCCGAACTACCGAAGTCGGTGGCGTTTCTCTATGTGAGACATTCGGACACAAGGAACGATCAGATGAAGAATAACATCCCCAAGAAGATCGTGGCGGCGATCATCAATGAATTGACCGACCGAGTTGGACTCAGGCAGGCGATTGAAGACATTGACCGAGACACCTACGAAGAGCTTCAAGAAGAACTTGAGCGAATCGTTGACACAATTCTAACCAAAGCACAAAGGAACAAAAAACATGGGCGCAGCAACTAAGATCGAGTGGACAGATATAGATGCCACCAACTGACAATAAGAAACTTGCTCGATACAAGGTCAACTTGGAAGTCATGACGGGAAGAATGACTAATCCAAATGATCTGAACTGTGTCGATTGTGGTCACAAGGGAAATGATCGAAGACATGAATATGATCATCACCTTGGCTATGATGTATCTCATCACTTAGACGTTGAGGCAGTATGCACAATTTGTCATCACAAGAGAGATTGCCCAAAGGCGAATCAGACTCATTGCATTCATGGACACCTATTCGATTCAGCCAACACGATCATCAAAAGTAACGGCATGAGACAGTGCCGTGAATGTCGAAAAGCATTTGACAAGAAACGTGGAAGAGATGCTGCCTTCTGGCGAGCATACAGAGCTAAAAGGAGAAGCCGTTATGGGCCGTGAAACAGGAATTGAATGGTGCAACCATACCTTTAATTGTTGGATTGGTTGCGAGAAAGTCAGCCCAGCATGTACCAACTGCTATGCCGAGAACTCGACACCGGTTCGGGTGGCAGCCACCAAGTTCAGTCTGAAGCTCTGGGGCGCTGAGTCAACTGGCGCTGTCAGACGGGTGGCATCTGAAGCGATGTGGAAAGAGCCAGTGAAATGGAACAAAGAAGCACAGAAGCTCGGAGTCAGGCGTAAAGTGTTCTGTGCTTCGCTGGCAGACGTGTTTGAAGACTACAATGGTCCGATAACAACGCATGAAGGAGTTCAGTTGTTCAAATTGGCCGATGGATCGATTGGGCCTCTTCCCGATGACGTAACGGTCTACAGTGACACGATCAAGCCGTTGACACTGACTGACATCAGACAACGCCTTTTTTCTCTAATCGATTCAACCCCTCACCTTGACTGGCTCTTGCTTACGAAGCGCCCAGAGAACGTACAGAAGCTCTGGCCGTTTGGTTGGTACTCTGATGAGTTCAGTTGGTCGAACGTCTGGATGGGAATCACTGTCGAGAATCAAAAGTATCTGGACGAACGCTTGCCCCATTTGCTCAGCATTCCTGCTGTCGTGAGATGGCTCAGTATCGAGCCAATGCTTGGGCCGATGCGATTGCCTTTCGGCAAGGTCTGGTGTCGTGCATGCAATCGCTATGAAGAGAAGTTGTGTATGGATCATGGTTCGCCTTGCTTCATTGGTCAGGCTTCAGCTACTGACCTGATTGATTGGGCCATTGTCGGCGGTGAAAGCGGTGATCATCGTAGGTCAATGAACCTCGACGATGCGCGCAGTCTTAGAGAACAATGCAAAGCAGCAGGCATTGCTTACTTTTTCAAACAAGTTGATAAGGTGATTGCTGTCCCGTCTGATCTTGAAATCAGGCAGTTTCCAAAAAGTGTTTACGTCGATTCCTTGGTGCATTGAGACGTGTGACCTTCTCCCAAAGTGCATGACGTTTTTTCGACAAAGCCGCTGGCACACGGTATGGCGGCTTCTGAGTTTTTTTTATTTTAATCCAGTCACTACGAATCATTCTAATCAGCTTCAGCGCCATGACCGCTTGCTTTCCCTTGTATCTAAGATACGGCATTATAGCCACTAATGCCTTTTCGGCATTCTTCCCATCAGCGTACCACGTCTCTGTTTTCTTGTGGTTCTTATTCTTCGGAGTGTAACTATATATACTCCCGCCAAAATGCTTTTTCAGAAGATCATGAACTTTCCTGCCAGACGTTCCAATGAACCCCATTTTGGCGATGTAATAGATCGGATGGCTACCGTACCGTTTGCCGACAGTCCTCTTGAGTCTGCCAATTGTGATGAATCCATCGGCGTCGATTGCGCCAGCAAAATAAGCATAGACAAGTTTGTTGTTCATCGATACAGTCTATTAGTGGGGTGAGTAGAAACAAGGAGCAGTCTCGTGTCTTCGATTATTCTGCGGGAAGTGCCTAAAGCCATTGCTGTTGATGAAACGAAAAGCAGGGCGACATTTTCACCGTGTCGCCTTTATCGTTATGAACTCTTCAGGCAGTGGGGCGGTAACTCACTGAACGCTGTCATGTTTATCGGATTAAACCCATCGACTGCTGATGAAGTCAACAACGATCCAACTGTCAGGCGTTGCATGCGGTTCGCCTACGCTTGGGGCTTCGATGCAATGTACATGATGAACGCCTACGCATTCAGAAGCACTGATCCAAAAGGTCTGAATCGTGCTGATGATCCAGTTGGGCCACGCAATGACCGATGGCTGACTGATGCTCAGAGCTATTGCCATCTGGCGGTAGCATGTTGGGGCAATCATATCTGCGCTGATCGACATAAGCGGGTCATGCAGTTGTTCAGCTACTACACGCTTCAATGCCTGGGCGTCAATGCGAACGGAACGCCAAAGCATCCACTCTACATCGCTCACAAAACACCACTCATCGATTTCAAGGGATGATCATGAAACCTGTTGCAACTGACACTCAGAAGCCAAAGATACCAGCGCCCCAGAGAGAGAAGATCAAGCCTAAACAGCCCTGGCAACATCGAGAGCAGTTGCTCGACTCTCTGCTGGTGTTCATGGCCGAATTGAAACCATTCTGGGATGTATGCTTTCAGATGGGCGTTGGCGGCATCATAGTCAGGGTTAGAAAGGTCGATACTGTCAACTCAGCAGTAAAGGTCAATGATCGATCTTGCATCATCCAGAAGCACGAGCTAGAGACACTGAGCAAGCTCTCGCCAGATGCCTATCGTGAGTTTGAAATAAAGCTCATTCAAAACCTCAGAACGCTTGTCAGAGAGATTGAACTACAATAGATATATACTTGCTGTCGTGGTCGTTCGGGTATGAGTGTGGTTACCCATCCGATGATCACGACAGCAATTGGAGAAAATATGAGCAAGTATAATCGTCTGATCGGCACCGCAAAGAACACAACCGGCCACAAGGTTTCTGTTGACGTGTATGACGTGCTGGTGGCGTTCGCTGTTACTTGCCCTGCTCGACAGCATGCGATCAAAAAGCTACTCTGCGCTGGCATGCGTGGAGGCAAGTCAGAACTACAAGACCTTCAGGAAGCTGGGCAATCGGTAGCACGAGCTATCGAACTGGTTGAGTCTTATTCAACGTGCAAACGAGACGAATTAAGTTCGCCTATCAGTATGTCAGAGAATCGAGAGAACCCTTTATAGGAATGGGGTGGACGATGCCGATAGCACTTGAGCAGCCGCCATACCGCAAGCGGAGATTCTACAAAGAGCATCGGGTAAAAATCTGGAAACGAGCCGGATCATTCGCTGTCAATCCGAGAGGCATTCTCACTCATCGTGTGAAGCACGTTGTTACCTATCTTGACGCCAATGGAGAAAATCGGCATCATCATGTCGATTACTGGTGTGGAAACGGCTGTTGCTTTGATGTTGGCTTTGAAAAAGAAGTGCTGACAGATAGCCCGCCAATAGATCGCATGCTTTGCCATTTCTGTGAGAACAACGCGCAAGCGAAGGATCAACCGAATGCAGGCAAGTTGGCAGGGAGACACATTCACCGAGGCGTCTTGAAAGCTCACCAGGTTTGTTGCGGGGGCTGTAAATGACGATTCTAGAAACAGGCATGTTGGCATTCGTGTTAGTTGTTTCAGTTGCTCTGCTGATTCTGACAGTGCTGGCATTGTGGCTGAAAAGAAAATGATTGCTATTGCAAATGCTCCCTAGCAAGCATATATCTATATGCTACGCTAGGGAGTTCTCTTTCATGGCTCAAGTGGTGGTGTTAGATGCTGAAACAACAGGCATTGATCCGGTGTATGATCGTCTTGTGTCTCTGGGGCTGTGCTTTCTCGACTGCCCTTTGGCTGGCGAGCAATCGCTATGGCCAGAAGAGTATCGATTCAATCCTGAAAAGGTCATGCCGCCTGAAGTGATCGCCATTCATGGCATCACGAACGAAGAGGCGACGACATATCCCAAGTTCGCTGAGCATGCTCAAGAGCTTTATGCTCGACTGATCAAAGTTGACGCTATCGCTGGCTTCAATCTCTTTGGACTCGACCTGCCTATTCTGTGGTCAGAGTTCAACAGGTGCGGGCTTGACTGGAACGCTCTCAGTTTCGTTGTCATTGATGCTGGCACGTTGTTCAAGAAGAGAGAGCCTCGAACCTTAAAAGCGGCTGTCGAGTTCTACCGCAACGATCCAGAATGGCAAGGCCATTCAGCGGGCGAAGATGCCAGCGCAACTGCCAACGTCTTAATCAGTCAGCTAGAGAGGTACGGTCTGCTTAGCTCTGATCTTGAGAAGATCAGCGAAGAGAGCCTGTACCATCGGCCAGTAGATATGGGCGGCAAGCTGAAGCGGCGGGAAGATGGCATGATCTGCTACGCATTCGGACAGCAGAAAGATGTACCAGTGATCGACAACCCTGGCTATGCTCGTTGGATGATCGATAAAGACTTCCACCCGCATACCAAGAAAGTGCTTCTGTCACTCATTGAGCCTGAAGAGTTCTCAGGCCGGGAAGGTGAGTTCTAATGAAGTGGGATAACAGCAACACGCTCTGGCTTCACTTCCCGAAAACTGGCCCGGTTGTCATTGATCATGACTTGTATATGGTCTGTCTCGTCAAACGCTCAATCACAGTCGAGATGGACTATATGCAGTTCATGAAAATCAGATCACAGTGCCATTCTCTTGTGTACGTCTGGAACAAAGAGATTGATGGCACATATTTCCGTGTCAAGGACTATCGGTCTAGCTCGTGGCTTCGTCCCATTGTCATTATCGAATTGGAACCTGACAGATCGCCGGTGGAAGAGTATTTGTTGAATCGGGCCATGTTGCGTGATGCAACGTGGTACATACCAGACCCCAGGATTTTCATCAGAAACATCACGGAGTAAGCAGATGCGTGGAATCATGTTCAGCGACGAAATGGCGTTGGCGATCAAGACAGGAGAGAAGACTCAGACTAGGCGGCTGACTGGCCTTGATGCTCTCAACAAAACTACGAATACTCGCAACGCCATCAGATCGTCAAGCCTGTTCTATGATCGATGGGAGTTCTACAAGTTTGCCACCGATTCGATCATCAGCATGAAATGCCCGTATGGTCTGGAAGGCGACACGCTATATGTCAAGCAGCGCTGGCGAACTTATCAGCCGCCTGATCGTCCAGGTGGTATTCTCTTTGCTAACAACTCATTCGTGAAAACGCCCGACAACGTAATTGATCAAGCTCATTGGCTCAAGTTGCACCAAAAAAGAAATGGCGACAACTTCAGGCCAGCAATGTTCATGCCTTCGCATTGGGCGCTACAGCATGTCAGGCTTGACAAGATCGAAGTGAAACGACTTCAATCTATTAGCTGGGGTGATGCCGCTGCTGAAGGCGTGACAGCATGGGGTGAAAGATCATGCCCAGGTTGTGTAGGCAATCAATGCCCGAAGTATGTGACAGAATGCCCGATCTTTGTTCGGGGCTACATCGAAGAGTACCGCAAGCTCTGGAACAAAATCAATGGAGCGAAGATGCCTTGGGAATTGAACCCTTGGGTGTGGAAGCTCACTTTCACGAGGATGAAGCCATGATCATGTTCAGAGTTCAGAAGTGCTATCAACCATTCATCAACGGCAAGCACCACGACAGATTCACCAACGTGTTGAGAGCAGCACAGCGCTACACTCTCACGACAGGAAAACCTTGCATCTTCAAAGCTCATCAGCTTTACGTTGTAATCAGACGGAACAAACTTCAGAAGCACGAGCTAAGGCACTCACTCACAGCATTCGGCATGGGGCTTGTTTGGCCCTGGCAAGCTCATTTGCAATTCAATTAGAATTGCATATATCTATTGTCACCTAACAGGAGAGCAGTATGAGCAGCGAAGTCAAAGGCGTATATCTGGGCGATTCATCCGGTAAACGTGTTGGCATCATCACGAGAGAGTATAAGGATGAGAATGGCAGGGATCGTATTGATATTCAGATTGACAAAGAAGCGTATGAATACATCCAGCAAGTTTTGAATCATCCAGTGGTATCATTCAAAGCGAAAAAAAGAGACAATATCACACTTGAGCCAGTGACGTTGCTTGGCGATCAGGTGCCTACGGTCGATTGGGACAGACCAGCAAAGTCAACACCGCTTGCAGACATTCAGAAGGCTGTCAAGGATTCAGAGTTATACACCAGACCTGTCGAGCAATCATTTGAAACGATTACAGAACAGGACTTGGAAGAGATTGCCACCAACACGAATAATTACTTTGACAAAAACAAAGAGGGATTGCTATTAGCCCTGAAGGAAGAACTACTAGAAGCTCACAGAGAGCGTGGCGAGAGCTTCATTCACCTTTACCCGTTGGTTGAGTCAGCGATTCATCGTGAGCGCTACAGTAAGTTCCAGAAGCTCGTCGAAGGCCAATCGTTTGAAGCAACAGTCCAGACAGCGATGCAAGCATGGAACGAAGCGCTGATCGAGCTAGAGAAGGCTGGCGACATGCTGGCGAAAGAGCCGAAGCTCAAGAAGTTCAGCTACACCGATGAGGATGGTACTGAGATAGAAATTGCGCATTGGGGCGTTCGTCATATTGCGGCCTCTGTGATCGACACTTTAAGTGATGCCAAAAACTATGTCACCGTTGAATTGCCATTTATTGACGGCTCTGGATATATAGATGTTGTTGTTCAGCGACGAGGACATGAAACACCTGTAGAGCATCTCTACCATGCCCGCAGACTTATTGAAACAATTGTCAAGCTCTGCAACGATGGCAAGAGAGTTAGCTTCTCTGAAGACACAGGCGGCAATACTCTCACCGTCTCAATAAACGCTCGGCATTCGCATGTCGGTACTCACGAGTGTACTACTCAAGAATTGCTTGATCAACTGCATGGGCTGCTGGTAGAAGGTCGTGGGCTATCGTGGCATGATGAGACTGAAGAATATAAAGATTCAGGCCAGATGGCCTTGGCACTCAAGAATAGAATCGAGTCAGGCGATGAAATCACAGACGAGATGAGAAGGCAGATCGGCATTATGTTGATCTGCTACGAAGGCTTGATCTGTCAGCAGTTCTTACCGGAGAATCGAGACAATGTTTAAGATCAGTGGTGGTACTAGCGCAGGCAAGACAATGACACCTATGGAATGGGAGACATTCATGAACCGACACCAGAGAATCCTACTTGATTGCGGTGTCCAGCACTCAGTAACTGTCAAGCAGCGTGTTGACACTTTCAAGAAGACTGGCCGACTGCCAATCCTCAATCGCTACACAGAGCCGGGCAGGAACGACCCATGCCCTTGCGAGAGTGGCAAAAAATATAAGCATTGCTGCATTGACAAGAATCGCCGCAACGTGGGAGTAGCCAACTTCATCGCTAACCAGTAAGGACGATCAATGTACTTTTCGACACGCTTCACAGCAGAGCATCGACAGGCGATCAGTAGCACAGCGCATCGCCGCTGTGCTTTTTTATTTTCGCTCATCTTCCAATCGGGCATGAAAGTTAGTACATTGTTGAACAACAAGGGGAGCCAGAAGCATGGCGGCATCAGCGTGGGCATTCACTGACACTGGACGGACAAGTCTACTCAATGGCACATTCGACATTGATTCTGACAGCTTCAAAATGGCTCTATTGCAGTCTACCAGCAATATCGGAGCATCAAGCACCACTCATGCTGGTGTTACAAACGAAGTGGCAAACGCCAACGGATACACTACTGGCGGCATAGCAGTAACCTTGACGCTGGCCGGTACTACCACAGTCACTGTTGACATATCGACTGACCCGGTGTGGACAGCTTCAGGCGGTTCGATCACTGCTCGGTTTGGTGAGATTTACGAAGTTGCTGGCAACGTGCTTTGCTACAGTACGCTTGACACGACGCCAGCAGATGTGTCAGCAACAACCGGCAACACGTTGACTGTTGCTGCCAATGCCAGCGGTGTCTTTACCTTAGCTTAAAGTGGGAGTCATCACCGTGAGAGAATCAGTATTGCGAACGCTGCCAGAAATGGCAAAAACAGAATCCGGCCCATTCTGCAAGCTGGCTCTCAGTTGCATGAAGGTTGACGTTAGAAACTATCCACGTTTTGAAAAGCTAGAAGACGTGATCAAGGCTGCTGGTCACAAGATCGATTACAAAGAGAAAGAAAACATCACCATCTGTACCGTCAAGGGCAAGGGTGGTCACATTCGATCTGATGACAACGGCAATGAAGTCTTTCACGAAAATCCTGAAGCGCTATTGGCTCACGGCGTTGACGTTGACAAAGATGAAGCATTGCTACAGGCTCTCTTGGGCGCTATGCGTGAAGAGATAGCACGAGCAGAGGTAGCCAAGGCTCTCGCTGACAAAGGGCATAAGGTCAATCAGGAACTCAGGCAAGAGCTAGAGAGTCGATTTATTCAGAAGGGTGGACACGAGAGACTGAAAGCAGACATGGAAACTCTTGACGCTGCCAAGCCGGTCAGTTAAACCAGCGGGGGCATCGTGGCTACTCGCTTCTATTTCTCAGCATCAACAACACCGACAAACAGTCCAGGCTTTGCCGCCTGGACTCGTACCTCTGAAGGTGTACGCCGCAAAATGTCGCCCACCAAAGATGGTAGCGCCATGACGGGGCTAACGACATTCGCCAACACTTCACCAGCAGCCAACGCCTCATCGTTAGTCGTCCAGTTTTCGAGTGATCCGCTGTCAGTCGGAATTGCTTTCTCTTCGCTCGATACTGTCAAGTGCCAGATACGTTGCAATGAATCAGCAGTCAATGACAACATCAATCGCGCTCCGATCTGTGTGAAGATTTACAACGGTACGACTCTGCAAGCAACGCTCTTGGCGTTGGCAGCAGTCGGCCCAAACACGACTGAATGGCCTACTTCAGCCACCAATAAATCAGTTGCTGATGGTGATGCTTGCTCAGGTATTGCACCGAGCTACACAACGGTGGCCGGTGATTATCTCGTCGTGGAAGTGGGAGCGCAAGTTGACGCCACTGGCGGTACGTCTGTCACTGGTACGATGAGCATCGGCTCGAATAGTGGCACTGATCTTGGTCAGAATGAAACTGATACATCGGCTTTTAACCCTTGGTTTGAAATCAGTCGAACGCTCTCTTTCGATACGACGATTACCGTTCCAACTAAATCGCTGACACTGACAAAGTTTGCACCGTTGGCCAACCTGACAGTGATTCCACCAGTGAAGTCGCTGACACTTACGAAGTTTGCGCCGACAGTCAGCGTACCTAACAATCAAACAGCAACGCCGCCAACAAAGGCACTGACACTTACCAAGTTTGCACCACAAGCCAATAAAGCGATCATCCCACCTGTGAAGGCATTAGCCACTACGAAGTTTGCACCTTCAGCGATCATCGGGCAGATCGTTACCGTTCCTGTCAAGACGCTGGCGCTCACCAAGTTTGCCCCTGCTACTGTCTTTGGTCAGTCAGTCATTGTGCCAGTCAAGACGTTGACACTGACAGCGTTTGCACCAACAGTACAGACGCCGAGACTCGTGACAGTGCCACTGAAGACGCTGACCACTGCAAGGTTTTCTCCTCAAGTCAACAAGGCGATCATCCCGCCAGTGAAGTCGTTGACCATCAGCACATTTGCTCCGAGCATCGGCAAAGGCTACATCGTTCCAGTGAAGCAACTCACCATCACCAAGTTCGCTCCTTCGATTGGCAAGGGCTATGTGGTGCCAACGAAGTCACTCACGTTGAGTACATTCAGCCCGGCGATAGCGATGCCTAGAACAGTCACACCACCAACACAATCATTGCTGCTGACACGCTTTGCACCTACCGCATTTGCCAATGCTGGACTCACGATCACACCAGGAACAAAGAATCTGCTACTGACTCGGTTCGCTCCTGTTGTCGTCAATCCTCGAACGATCACGCCGAATACATCGTCTCTGAGTCTTACCCGCTTTGCCCCTGTGATCGCTGTACCTCGCACAGTGACACCGGCAACAGCGTCTCTGTCTCTTGCTAGATTCTCGCCATCAGTGAATGTGCCTACTATGATCACGCCGCCCACACTGGCGATGCACTTGGCTTTATATTCACCTGAAGCGTGGAGTCCTGTTAGAGTAATTCCTCTCCCTCTCAGCTTGACGATCAGCACCTTTTCACCTGTTATCACCGGCAGGATTTATGAAACGTACATGGTGTATGGTGTGAGACTGACAAACGATCCTTTCAGGATGAGAGGTGTCTCTCTCGTCAATGATCCTATAATCATGACTGGCGTTTCACTGGCCAATGATTTATATATAGTCAGCCCGTTGCTAACTCATCTTAGGATAGTGACGGGTGGAGTGATGCCAGATGGAGGGTGAGCGATGAGGCAGATCGTAGCTGAAGAGACTGGCAGAACTCTTGTTTTCGATGACTTCGGCATTGATTGGCAGGGGCTTGGCTACACACTGAAACTTGAAGCCACCGACGCCAACGAGGTTACAAGAATACATGCAATATCGCCAAGCGTGACTTACCCACACGGCGGGCAGATCGTCGGCACAGATGATATTATGCCGATTTCTGGTCGGTACACTTGCGTTGTCTACGAAGAGAACAACCTCTACATCAGTAGCCGATTCACTGTTACAATTGGTCAGGGACATTATTAGTAGGTTGGCATCTTCCAATTCAAACGGAAGAATATATCTATAGGCAAATGAGCGAAGAATCACAGACACTGATTCCACCAAGAGAAGATCGACCGAAGCGCAAGCCTTCAGTTGACAAGATGGTGATTGAGTACCGCAGAATGTTGGTGGCTCAAAAGTATTTGCGCGGGCAGTCAATGGACAAGATTGCTCAAGAGATGCCCCCAGAGTTGGCTTGCTCAAGAAGTTCTGTTTACCGTGACTTACAAGCGCTTCGTGAGATATGGCGAAAAGAAGCCAACCTGCCTATTGCAGACATGCGAGCAAAAGAACTCGCCAAGATCGATGAGCTTGAACGAACTGCATGGGAAGCGTATGAGATAAGCAAGGGCGACAAGATCGTGTCTCGATTCGGTACAGTGCTGCCAGCGACTACAGCAGGAAGCAAGCCATCAGTGACTGGCGCCCACACTCGGACGATCACAAAATCAACCGCTGGTAATCCGCGCTTTCTAGAAATGATAGAAAAGTGCATCAATCGTCGGTGTGAAATCTTAGGTCTCAAACGTCAAACGACTCTCGATCCTATGGCTGACATGCCCATACTTGGCATATCATTCATCGTCCGTAAGCCACAAGAGCCAAAGCAGATCGAAGCAACACAATTGGATTCAATGGAACCAAGCAATGACGGCGAGAATGAACCAACTGCCTGAGCCGCCATTCTGGAACCCGCTGGCAACTCAGAACGAAAAAGACCCAACCGTAAACCCCGGCAAGTTTTCGTGGATGGGTTCTGATGGTCGTGTGTACTTTGATCTACATGAGGGGCAAGAGAAAGCTCTTGAGAGTGAAGCAAGATTCATTGCGATCATTGCTGGCACTCAGTCGGGTAAGACAGAAAGTGGACCGCCTTGGCTCTATAACGAAATAGCAAAGCGTGGCCCTGGCGATTACATCGTTGCATCACCTACCTATCCGTTGCTTCAGAAGAAAGCTCTCCCAGCGTTCATTGAGCTATTCGATACCAAGCTGAAGCTCGGTCGATACTTTCCAGGTTCAAAGCAGTTCAAGTTTTCCAAAGAAGGATCGAGACGAATCTTTGGACGCTATGTCGACGAAAAGACCATCGTGTTCTTCGGTCATGCTCAAGACCCAGAGAGCTTGGAGTCAGCGACAGCGAAGGCAGCGTGGCTTGATGAAGCGGGACAACGCAAGTTCAAGCTGGCGTCATGGGAAGCGTTGCAGCGACGTTTGGCGATGCACATAGGCCGGGCGTTCATCACCACGACGCCTTACGATCTTGGCTGGCTCAAGAAGCAAATCTATGACCGCTGGAAAGCTGGCGACAAAGATTATGAAGTGATCAACTTCCGTTCGACGATGAACCCGGCTTTCAGTCTGAGAGAATACAACCGGGCAATGAAGACACTGCCCCGGTGGAAGTTCGATCTGTTCTATAACGGCATATTTACCCGCCCAGCCGGTGCGATCTATGATTGCTTTGAAGAGAAAAAGCATACTTGTCCACGGTTCGCCATCCCTGATCATTGGGAGCGATTGCTCGGAGTCGATTTCGGCGGCATCAATACTGCTGGCGTGTTCTTTGCCAAAGAGCCGAATACGGGGCGGCTGTTCGGTTATCGAGAGTACAACAAAAACTATTTCAACGGTGTCTTGCACGAGGGACTACCTCACACTGGCGGCACTTTGTCATGCAAGAAGCACGTTGAGAATCTGCTCACTGGTGAAGTGATGATACCTTATGCCGTGGGCGGGGCTAAGTCAGAAAATCAATGGCGTGAAGAGATGCGAAGCGCTGGGCTTCCGGTTCGTGAGCCTGATCAGAACGAAGTAGAAATCGGCATTGGCCGGGTGTATGGCGGCATCAAAGAGAACCTGGTGGTGTTCTTCGATGATCTGATTTACACGCTTGATGAGTTTTCCACTTACTCACGAGAGATGGACGATCAGGGAGAAGTCACCGAAGAGATTGAAGATAAAGAAACGTATCACCATCTTGACGCCTGTAGATATATATTAGGCGACGAGTTCAGAGACATACTGACATGGAAGGATATGAAGACTGGCGAAGATCATCAAGAATCTGTAAATCAATACACAGCGCATCGTCAATCGGCCAGTGAAATCCTGAAGACTCTCTAAGTCAGGAGCAATCATGCAAGTTGTCGTCCTGCTCGTCAAGGATCACATTCAGTACAAGTGTCCTGCTTGCGGCTGGCATGATCTGCCTGTGAAGGTGAACGTAAAAGAAAACAGATCATGGGAATGGAACGGCGATTTAGAAAAGCCGACGATCACTCCATCAGTGAGGCACTTTCACAACGGCATGCCAGCAGAAGGCATCAAGCCTTTTTGTTGCCATTACTACATCAGAAATGGCGTGTTTGAGTTCCTGCCTGATTGCACTCACGACAAGGCCGGGCAAACTATTCCAATGACACCGTACACAGATGCGGAAGTTAAACTTCATTCACTCGAAACGAAATAAGGGACAGTCATGAATCAATTACCAATGAATCCTGGCAACGACATGACCGACGTTCGCATCAAGTCGGGACTATTCGGCGGCATGGGCGGTATTGGCCGACAGATGGGCCGGGTGATGTACCGCACCGGGCAGTTCCTCGGTGTCATGCCTTGGGAGACGCCGAGACGTTCACAGATCGGGGTCGATCCCATCGGTGAAGAGTTCATGCTCAATGAGGATCAGCAAGCTAAGGCCCGCTTGATGGGTCAGAAAATCTATCACGAGTTTGTTGCTGGTCGTTTCAGCTTCTTGTCCAACGACGATGGCAAGAGCAACGAAACGCCTCAGATGCGTGAAGAATACTGGAAGTTTGCAGTCACAGAGCCAGCGCTTGACGCTGCTCTGTGGACAAAGATCACCGCAGTCATCGCCAATGAATTGATCATCAAGCCATCATCGAAGTCAGGCTTTGATCGATACATTGCCGATTGGGTGCATGACTGCATTATCAGATGCAAGGGCGGCTTGCGCAACATCGGTGAGCAGATTCTCTTTCATGGTCAAGTGTACGGCAATGTGTTATGTGAACCGAAATGGAAGCACGAGCATCGGCAAGTCCACTCAACGATGTTCCCTTATGGTTTCTGGACGCTGAAGGATTTCGTTGCAAAGCCACCGGGCGATTACAAATTGGAAATCGATGGCTTCAGAAACATCACCGGCGTCTGGTCGGCAAAAACTGCTGAATGGTTCGATCCTACTTACTTCGTTTATTGGGCTCACAAGCCGATCTATGGCAACATGGGCGGCACGTCGGGCGTTCGCAGTGTCAGACGAGCTTGCACTCTTCTAAAGCTGGCCCACAACTATCGAGGCATCTACCTTGAGCAGTTCGGCTTGCCGATGATCAAGGCGACTTACCCCCAGAACGATGACGACTCTCAGCGCATCGCAAGAGCAGCGATTCAACACGCTCGATCACTCGGCTACATCTTGATACCAGAAGGTGTTGACGTTGAGGCATTGACACTGGCACAGCGCGGCGAGTCTGACTATCAGGATGCCATTGACGATTACCGAAAAGAAATCTTCCTTGGGCAGACAGGATCGTACCTGTATGCGATGGAAGGAAGCGTAGGTCATGCTGCTGGCAATTCAGAGACTCACCGCAGTACGCTTGATCTGTGGGTTGGGTATCTCAGCAAGATTCTGGAAGAGATTCTCAATGATCAGATCATTCCCTGGCTGATCACGCTAAATATATACAACGCTGATCCGCCACGAGCTATGATCGGCGGCGTCAACGATGAAGATTTGAAAGCATCACTTGAGGTTGACGATAAATTGATTAGCTGGGGTGTTGAGCTTGATGAAGATGAACTACGAGATCGCTACCACCGATCAGCGCCAAAGAATGGCAAGGGCATTGGCGGCATGAATCGCTTGATGCTTGGGATGAACAATGGCATGGGAGCAAACAATGTACAAGGCAACCCGTTCGCTGGGCAAGCCGCTTCATTCCCGTTGCAGAATCAGGGGCAAGCCGCGAATAACAATACACCGCCGCAAAGAGATGATCAGACAGTTAAGTTCTCAGCAGATGACGAGGACTTTACACAGCAGCAAAACTATACTTGCGGAACGGCATCACTCCGATTCGCCATGAACCATTTTGGTGTCACTCCGCCTGAAGAAAGTGTGCTGTCCCTATTACTTGGTACGACACCAGCACAAGGCACGAATGCAGCCTCAATCGTGAGGCTGGCAAAGCAGAATGGGCTAGAGGCTGAAGGCCAGTCCAACATGACAATGCTCGAAATGTCAGAGCGTCTGAAGGATGGGGCAGTCGTACTGGCTCCCATTCAGAAGTTCGGGTCACCTGAAGAGAAAGCGAAGAATCAGACTGGTCACTGGATCGCTGTAACACGTCTTGATGGTTCAAGCGGTATGCTTGAATACTTCGATCCAGTTTTGGGCAGTGACAAGCCCTGCTGGGAGTCGTTGCAGACGTTCGCTGCCAACTGGCATGATCGAGATGGTGATGGGAAGATGTTGCCCAGGTATGCGATCACGATCAGCGAACCTAAAAAAAAAATGACATTCAGCACCGATGATCTGCAACTTGGATACATCTCGATTCCGCTGCCTGAGTTCGCTGAAGCAATCCAGAAGGTGCAAAGCGCGATCGATCCTGCTGACTTGATCAAGACTGAGAATGATCATCATATCACGTTGCTTTATGGTTGTGGCGCTGACAGCTTCGATGACAGCGTGAAGCTCTGCGCTAGCATTGCACCAATCAAGATGACTTTTGGCGGCACATTCACACTGTCGCCAAAAGATGCGGACCATGACGTTCTGGCGTTCAAAGTCTATGGCGATGCTCTTGAGAAAGCAAACTACAGTCTCGCCAGCGGGTTAGAAGTCAAGCAAGACTACGATACCTTCCAGCCCCACGTCAAAATAGGGCGGCTCAAACAAGGGGCAGGGTCAAAATATACTTCACCATCATTTGCGGGCTTCTCAGCATTGCTGGGCGATTCCAAGGTGGCTGAGTCTGCTCAGTTCAAGGTAAAGGGTGGTGAAGCGTTAAGCCTCCCTTTTGCCGCAGTGTCTGATTTACCAGTTCTGAAGTTCTCAGAAGAGCCAGCAAGCGATGAAGTTGCCAAGCCGGGTAAAGATGGCGACAAAGCAGATAAGCTGCTACAGAACGTCAAGGAAGACGGTACAGCGATCCTGGCTCGACTTTGCAAAATGGCATATCGCCGCATGCTTGATAATGGCGTTGGTGGCAGTCAGCTATTCACGATGCAAGAGAGGAACGAACTCACCGAAGCATTCTTGGGCTGTGTGATCAATGCCAATCTGCTTGGTCGATCATCCACCATCAGCAAGTTCCTGAGAGACCAAGATGAATCGAGAGTTGATCGATTCGCTGATGAAACGCCATTCGATGCGTTTTCATCTGCCCTTGATCCTTTGCGCCCTGAGCTAGCGATTGATTATTTCAAAAATCTGTTCCCGATGATCGGCGTTGATCCAGTGGCGTACATTCCGCAGATGAGGCGATATGCCTTCACGTTGGCGGTTGCAACCGAGACAACTCTTCTTGGTAAGGTTCACGATCTACTGACTGATGCACTACACGAAGGAACGCTTGACACTCAATTCAAGATCGATGATCTGCTAAAGAAGACTGGCGTGGCTCCTGAAAACCCGCAGTACAGTGAAATGGTTTTCAGGACGAACATGATGGACGCCTACACGACTGGCACGACAGATCAGGCAAAAGACCCGACCATTGCCGAAGCGTACCCGGTGTGGCGATACGATGGCATCGACGACGAACGCGCTGGGAAAGATCATCGCCCCAAGTTCGGGAAGTATTATCCATCGTCAGCAGAGTTTGCTGATGTTCGTGGTGATCGTCCTTATAACTGTGTTCTCCCTGGGCAGATGACACAGGGAAGAATCAATGGGGCATTAAAAGCCCACTATTCTGGCGAAGCGGTCGAGATTTATAGTGACAGTGGTGATATTATTTCCCTGACCGTCAACCATCCCGTATTGACCGATAGAGGCTTTATTCGTGCTGGCGAAGTGAAGGAAGGAGATTATCTTGTCAGCTATTCCGGGGAACATCAAATCCCTGTTCTTGGTGAAGACTATCAATACTTTCCAACCTTGATCGAAGATGTATTTGAGACGATTAGTGTAGTTAAAGGTAGGTCGGCTAGGGCTTCTGCCCCAGTTTCCCTTTTCAAGCTCTATGGCGATGAGTTGTTCCTTGAAAGCAAGATCGACGTTGTAGGCTCCTATCGGGAATTGCTGTTCAATGGTGTGCCCCATGATTCTGAGCGTGTTCGCAACTCTATCCTCTCTGGGGCTACGGTGAAGCTGCATGGCATACCACGAAGCAGCACGCTTCAATTTAACAGCCATGCTGTCAGTCATCCCTCTTCTAGCGGCGTGGGCCTTAGCGACTTGCTTGGCTCTGATGCGTTTGCTCATCAAACTCCATTTAGTCTTTTCTGCTTCGGATCGGCCTCGCACCTTTATTCCCAATTTGACGAATTGCTTTCTAAGACAACTTCTGTCGATGTTCAGTTTGTCGGCAAGAGCCTTCATGGAGGCACCGGCAAGGTAGCGTTTAGCAAGGCGAGAAAGATTAGGAATTTCCATTACGATGGTCCTGTGTTTGATTGCTCAACTGATGTTGGATATTTTATAGTAAATAACATCTTCATTTCAAATTGCCGCTGCTGTCCTACGATGATCTACAAGACAACATGGCAACAGTTGCAGGATCAAGGTAAGAGCGTAGAGACAAGCTGGTAGCTGGTCATTGCCCAGAGTGTTCCTACTATGAAGACAACGCAACATGGCCCGGAGTTGCTGAAACGTGTCGAGGTAAGTTGGTAGCTTGGAGGCAAATGATGCAAGCCTTACCGCCCCCGGACAATGATACATTCACCACTCTCTTGAGGGCATTAACTGCTGGTGTGCTGGGCATGATAGGTGCGAGCTTCTCTTCCTTAGATCGAGCAGTGAAGGGGAAAGAAATGTTCTGGCACCTGGGCTTGTCACTGTTTCTCTCTGGACTTACTTTTTGCACGTTGGTATCTATCTGGCCAGGTATTTATTGGATCGTGTGGCTTCTTCCTTCGTTCGTGATCGGCTTCTGTGTCTACGGCATTGCAGTTGCATTGAAAAAAAACAGCAAGTCTGCCGAAGACTTCGACGTTACTAAAGTCATCAAAAAGAAAACAGGCATAGAAGGAGATTAGGTCATGTTCGTGATTCTCTGGGTGCTTGACAACATTGGAACCGCGCTCACAGTTGCAGCGGCTTTAGTAATCTTTGCGGTCGTTTGCGTACCGATGAGTCACCGACCTATAATTGAAAGAGTGTTCGGATTGTTCATCGGAATTTCGACGATGGGATCAGCACTTGATCGTTTTGCGCAGGTCATGGCTCAATATGACGTAGATGGTAGCGTTCGTTGCGTGGCTATGCTCATCTTCGATATTTCAAAAATGGGCATCGTGATTACAGGCGGCATGTTGCTCTATCGGTATATCGTGATGAAGAGAATGAACTGCGCTAGTGCTGATCGTTATGTGAAAAAATTGTCTGATCAAAAGACTCCATTTTTTGCGGTGTCTCATTAAGCTACGAATCGTGCCAGTGGTAAAACGCTGGCACGAATTATGAAAGGTAGAAGTTGATGCGAACTATTACGCAGTCAATTGTGCGCAGGAGAGCGCAAAGTGCGATTCTAGGTCAACGTGGCTCCCTCACGCCGCCATTCTATGCCGGTGCTGTTTCAATCGCACCGCCACTGTCGTCAAGGTATCTTGCCTACCACGAAGGCTCCCTGGGCGTTCTCGATGGTAGCGGCAACCCGCAAACTACTGCGTTCGGCATCGTCGGCACATGGCAGGACCAGAGCGTCAACGGCAACCATCGCGTTCAGTCCAACAATGCTCTCCGCCCATTTGCCCGTACAGCCAGCACGCCTGGACTCAAAGTCGTACCAGCAGTCTACCCGTTCACAGATAACGCTAGAGCGCTTCCTTGTTCGACAATCATCATCGACAAACGAAACACGTCGTTCTATGCCATCGTCGACACCGATTATCAAGTTGCCTTCAATAATGCAGAATCAAGGGTACTTTGGTCAAGCAGTGCTGGCACGTTGCAATATGATTTAGCATCCTTGAGCTTTGGAAGGCTTCAATGGGTAGATGCCGGGGGAACGCACGATACTGGACTACGACTCTCGGCAGGATGGAATCTCGTTGGGGTGCAACTACTTGCAACAGCGGTCGTGGTCTGGGTCAACGATCAAAGCGTTTCTTATGCTGCTCTCAGTGCCGGCACGGTCACAGGCGACATACTGTTTAACAATGCTGGCGGGGTATCAAGTTGGAAGGGAAGTTGCCCGGTGGCTGTTCTGCACACTCCCGCCATTACTGCTGGCGAAAAGTCTTCCTTGATTGATCCGTGGGCCAGAAGCCGAAGAGTGAATTACACGACATCAACCACCCCGCTCTTGATCGGTTTCGGCAACTCGCTGGCTTCTGGATTATCCGCAAAAGATTGGCAGGGCTACCTCTGGCAGTGCGATTACGGCGACGCGCTTTACCACAATGTTGCATTTGCCGGCAAGCAGTGGACTGATGCGAACGATCCACTGAATCTAAATGGCGTCAATCTTAATGACATTAACAGGCTTGGCATCTGTCTCGGTGATCTTGGGACAAATGATATATATTTAGGAGTCCCGGCAGCCACAGCGTTCGCCAATCGTTCTACTGTGATTGCCAGATTGCGTGCTGCTGGTCTGTTTTTCATTGAGCTATTACTCACCCCTTCTTTGGGGATTGTGAATGCAGGGCATGAGGCAGAGAGACTTGCCTATAATGCGTTGGTGCTGGCGGAAACTGATAGGGTTCACAGTAACTATAAGATCGGCATTCCAGCTAATCTTGCTGACTATAGCAACCTTGATTATTACACTGTTGATGGTGTGCATTACACCAGGCTGGGGCATGCTCAGTATCCGCCTGAGTTCCAGTCTGCATTGAATTCAGTGCTTGCGTTGAGAAGCCAGGTCAGTACGCTGCAAGCTAAGTATTATTTCAATGGCGATTATTCTGACAGCACCATTTACACCAGAGACTTGACAGTCATCACAGGAAGTCCGTCTTTCAGTGCTGGGATTGGCGGACAACAGCGACTCACTCTCGTCAAGGCATCCAGTCAAAGCGTCTCCCACATTGTTGCCAGTAGTGGAAACAATCCGGGTGTCTTTGACTGGTATCCAATGACGATTGCGTTTTGGTTGACTACGACCAATTCAACAAGTGGTACGATCATAGCCAACAGTGACAATGCCGGCGTTGGCTTCAATTGCTATCTCGATACGCATGGCCAGATTCATTTCGACTTGGTTCGGCAAGCAGCGGCAGGCAGTGTCGCATCAGGGCCAACGTCATTTGCAGTTAATGACGGCGTGACACGGTTTGTTGCTATTGTCATTGATTCAGCCGGAGTGAGGATTTATGTCTCTCCTACCTCCAACCCTGCCCTTGCAGGACTGGAAACATCGACGGCATGGACTGGCACTCCTGGGAAGTTTGTGCCGTCCAGCCGGGCATTGCGTATAGGCGTGGATCAAGCCGGAACTACTTTCACCGACATGTCGATGCAGACGTGTTACTTCTTTGCGGAATCTAAGTCACTGGTAGACCTGCAAGCACTTCAGGCGATCCCCGGAACAGCAGCGCCAGAACCACCAGTTTTGACCACTGGTGTTTACACGACAGGAAGTATGCCGGTCACTGCACTCCCACCGCTGAACCACAACAGTACAATTACGCTCTACAAGTTCTACATAGCTTTGCACAGCGGGGGAGCGCATCCTGATGATTTCACCCTTGCTGGCACTTCTGTCACACCCAATTTCACATACACAGTTACTGACGGTCAGGACTACCACATCAGATGTACGGCAGTAAATGCAATTGGCGAAAGTGCCGATAGCAATGTTGTGACGTTTACCGCTACCGCTGTTTCGTCAGTGGCCGGAGCTACAGTGATATTCGATGCCTGGGTTGGCCCTTACACTGACGATGGAGTAACGCTCTGCACTGCCAGCGGCGACAGGATTAAGCAACTCACGAATCAAGCCGTGGCTAACTACGGATCGCAGCCGACCGCCAACCTCCGGGGCGTCTACAAGATGTACCGGCAGAACGGGCGGCCAGCGATTCAGTTCAGCGGTGGCCAGTTCCTGAAGTTCTTGAACGCGATCAACACCTGGCCTTGCACGGTTGCTATCGCCGGGTATTGGCGGGACTTTACCGGCGTCAATGGTCGCATCTTGGGACTAGGCGGCCCGCAGAGCTTGTTCAGTACCGGCACCAACTGGACAGCCTACGCCATACCAGGCGGGTTTACTCAAGACCTGGGGGCCAGCGCATCAGTTCCTAAAGTAGCTGTCATCCGCTTCGATCATTCAGCGGCCTGGAAAGTTTGTTTCAATGGTGTGCTTGGCGGCAACCTCCAATTTAACGCTGCGGCATCCGGCAATCTTGCTATCGGTGCTCACGGTGACGATGGCGGGGAATGGGCTGATGTTGAGTTTTATCGCTTCAAATTCTGGCCCAGCATTCTCAATGATGCCAATGTGCTGCTGGCCGCTGCCGAAATGAACAGCCTGCTGGCGATTTACTAAGGAACCGTCATGAAAACATTACTTTCCTTGCTGCTGATTCTTTTCAGTAGCACCGTTGCAGCCCAATCCCCCATCGCCTTATCGACGAGCGATCCCAAGTTTGCGCCACACTCAGAGATCATACCAAAACCGATAGCAGCGCTGGCGTTTGGCACTAGAGGCCCAGGCTATGCTAACGGTTCACGTCCTGCTGGCCGATTCGATGTTGCGTATGCTCTCGTCGATGAACAAAGCAAGCTGTCGCCACTGTCAAAGCCAGTAACAATTGCATCATCGTCATCCGACTGGGATATTGTGGTGTCGACGCCGGTGCTTGATCTGTGGACACGCGCGATCGGAACGATGTGGGTATACAGAGCAACAGGAACAGCCGAATGGAAGTCTCTCGGTTGCAATCGTAACTGTGTAGTGCCATGGGCAGCGACTCGACCATTTATGCCGCTTGTAGGTTGGGATCATTCGTTGGGTGGCTTTCAACTCTTCTCAACACAAAACTTCTGGCCGACATTCAGTGATGTTTACTGGAAACAAACATCGACGCTGGCACAACCACCACCGCCATCGGTTCGTTTGCTTTCATGCCCGAACATTGCTTTAGAAGCTGCCTATTCGTGGGCATGCAATGAAGGAGAGACGCCGTTATCAGACGTAACAAGTATCGCTGCTGTTCCTGGCAATCCTGCAACGATTCATGCACCATGTCAGTTGTACCGCAACATTATACCACCACAAGGCGCTCTCGGTTCTTACGTCTATTTGAGAGTGCCGGGTGGTCAGTGGCATCGTCAAAAATCCCATCAATCAGCAGACAGCTATCTATGGCCGATTGACTCAAATCAATTACCGATCAATGAATATGTTGAAACAGGCGTCAAGCCCAGCGGCATCGTCGGCAAGTCATGGCTTAGTTCAATCCATCTGGCGATGCGTGATTGGCGACGAGACGTGATCATTGACACCGATCAGACTATTTGCTGCCCGGTAATTTCAGCTTATGATGGGCCAAGTTGGGTATATGACCCACGCAATCAGCAGATCGCTTTTGGTGTGAATGCTTTTGCTTACCCCAACGAAGGATGGACTCTATCAATTGATGGTGTCACAAGCGGCTACCTTCGCCCTACGTCCGGCTGGCAAACTTGGCAGCAAGTCGCTGATACTGCATTTGGCCCCGGTAATGTTGAGCTTCGATATGGTAGCGGCTTTGGTGGCGTGGTGATCGTTTTCACTGGCAAGTATGCAGCGACAGACATGACGAATCGCATCAAGACTGATTTCACGAAACTTTATCAGATCAACAACAACGATGCTAGCAAGCCGCTAATGGATACATCAGTACCGCCAAAGCCGATTCCTTTTGCAGTTCCTATAGTCGATTCCTATACTCAGTCAGCGCGTAGTTGGTACATGTCAGCAGGTGGTCAGAAGTTCAATCGAACGATTGCAACAGGAAATGGCGGTGGGTGGGTTCTCAGTGACACAGCGACGACGCCAGAAGGCAAGTCGAGCTATCCTGGTGACTGGCCTTTGTGGGTAGAGAACAGCCAGCGAACTCGACTGATCGGTTGCAAGATGACACGGAACCAGTCCAATTGTGGAATAGCTTTTATAGATCATTCAGGCGGCGGTGCTTTTTCATTCACAGCGAAAGATTGTGCTTGCTCTGCTGGCGTAGGAAATAATGGCAACACTTATGGAGTTCGATGTACCTGGACAAGCAGAGGGCCAGCTTGGAACAACCATTCAGCGTCTGAGCCATATTTTGAAAACTGTTCTTTCCAAGCGAAACACTGCATAGTCTGTGAAGGTGGCCAGTCAGTCAACTGGTTATTCAACACTACCTACGGCGCTGGTGATGGCACCATTGAATCTTCAATCGTCACACAAGCCAACTCAGGGGCTATGTCTTTCAAAGGCAGAACAAACGTCGATAACTCACGCACCATCGGCGCTATGACATGGGCAGGAAAGGTTGACATTGAAGGCATTTGGCTCGATCAGGGTGTACCGTGTTGGTTTACGATCACCGGCAACACGTTCCCAGCCATGTCGATCAATGGTACCAAGATCAATCAGTGGCGTGATTGGCTACATGTCATCGAAGCGCCGACAGGCAGCATAGGCTATCCGGTCAATTTGACGTTGAGCAATCTCGATTCTCAGTTCAATGGCCAGCCGGTAACAATGCTTGCATCGACTCGTGACATGCTTACCGTCACTCAGAAAGACCCGGTGAACTTGCTTGCAAATCTTGTGAAGACGGGACTTGTCACGATTCCAGTACCTGTTAAAAAGCAAATGCTACGAAGCAGATGACGCTATATATGTGTTTCGGTATCATGTCAACAACTCTGTTTCAAGGAGAGGCTCATGAATTGTTTACTCGGCTGTCTGATGACAGTCATCTGTTTCTTGCTCGTCGGCGCTGATGCTGAGGCATCTCGTCGGCATCGAAGTAAGAATCAATGCAACGGCGAGACGTGTTCTTCGCCTGTAGTCAACTCTGCTCAATGCAGCAAGCCAGCGCAAGCAGTCAAGAAGGATTGCCCATGCGATAACTGCAAGTGCCAGCAGTGCGAATGCGACAAGAAGTCGAAAAAGAAGTAAGCCACTCTGAGAGGTGCGCTATGTCGTGTGTTATCAAAGTCATCGTGGAAGGGTGTCACTGTGATTGCAAACCTGCAACACCACCCGCCCCGAAAATCGGTAAGGGAGATTCAGTTACCATGGAAAAGATGCAATACCCCATTTTCGCCATTCCTGAAAAAACAAAGGAGGATGTGACCAAGATCACATTCAACTATCAATCGGATGGCGAGCCTCAACAAACTCTTGAACTTGCTGGGCAAGTTGCAACCCCTGAAGCCCCTCAGTTCTTCTATGTCACTCCGAACATTCCTGGTAAGTGTTGGTGGACTGAGCGTGACAAGAGTGGGCTGGAATCTTTACCAAGTCCCGCCGCTGATTACACTGGCACTGATGAAACACCGCCGCCAGCAGTTGCAGGAGCGCCAAGCATCGGGAAAGGCGACACGATTGAACTTCCTGATCCACCCGCCCCACCTGAACCGCCGCCACCGGCCCCGCCAGTCTAAATGAACATGGTTCAAATGAACTCAACGCCGTACACTTCTCAAGGTGTACGGCGTTTTTCCATGTAGAGACCTGCTGATGATTTATCGATTGATCGTGATTCTACTGGCTAGTTTTGGCTTCTCTATCATCACTTCTTTTTTTTGGTTTCATTTCGCCACTTTGCATATCTATACGCAACATGGCCCGATCTTCATTCTGGCACAAGATCAAAAAGCAGTGCTGATCGTCGGCGGCTGTGCTTTTGTTGTGGGTCTGGTACTGTTTGGAAGAATAGATAAACTCAAAAGGTAACTACGATGGAATTGCTCAACAAAGCTGTGAACGCCTTCGTCCTGATGCTTTTCGGGTTCATGTCAGGCGTTCTGTTGGGGCCATTCGTCATTCAGTGGATCAAGGGATACTTCATCTCTGTAGATGCTGCTGATTTAATTCTTTCAATCGAAGGTGTGAATATGTTCAATCAGATGAAGATCGGGACTCCTGGTCGGATCAGCTTGAAGCCGGTCGATGCTATCGGCACTCTACTTGCATCGCCGCCGCCGATAACTTTTGACACAGCGCCGTCATGGACGTGCGTTCCTGCTGAACAGGCAAAACTTATTCCAAGTCCAGATGGGTTATCATGCTCTATCGTACCATCGGGACTGGGTGATCTTCAGATTGGTGTTGCCTTCAAGCTGACTGGCAAAACCGCTGCAACAAAGCAAGTCACTGTCACGATCACTCCGGGCGATGTTGCCGATCTGTCGCCAGTGTTTGAAGCCAACTAGGTTCTGAGTTGGTAGAATTGATTCAACTTGCCAGGAGAGAGACATGACTTCCCAGCTACAACGTCCAATCATTTCTACCAAACTCCTGTTGCAAGTTGCCGCCGTTGGTGGCACATTACCTCAGACATTCAAATCGTCTCTATACCCTTCGCTCTTTGCCATGGCGAAGGGTGCAGTAGCGAACATCACTGATAACAGTTCTAATTTCTGGGCAGTTCGATTGTGGGAACGTGAGAAAGTATCCTCATTGCGCTGGCTGGCGATTGAAGGTGTTACCCCTGGCGCTGGCACTATCGGCATTGCTATTGCTTTGGTGCCTCGAATCACACCGATTCACGGCATTGCCGCTGCTGATGCTGCTGACAATAAGGCAGTTATCGGGTCTGGCAGGTCATTGGCTCGAATTGCACGAGCCACATTAACTGTCGATTCAGCGTTGATTATTCCTTCCGATTCGTATGAACCATTTACAGGTGCAACTCTCTTGGGTTCGCCGCCGAGAGCTTTACGGCCATTCTCAGGCATCACATGGGCAAGACGTGATTCTTCTATCCAGTTTGCCGATGATGGTTTTGCCACTGGAAACATCGGGCAAATCAATCTCGATCTGAGCTATACCGAGTTCGTTTGTGTGTCAGTCGAAGCCATCTCTTCGGGTACTCCGATTGGTGGCGTTGCTTGCGGCATCGACATTGAATCTCAGTAGCAGGTGAGAACATGCCAGCGGTTTTGGACAACGAAAAAATAAAAAATCAGGAAATTGTCAAGCCCTCAAAGATGTACCGGGTTGAGCGTGTTCGTCTATTTGAATCAGGCAACCACAAGGGCATCGTCTACGAAAAAAAAGACATTGATGATGCTGTTAATAATTTCAACGCATTCAGCACACCAGAAGTACACAAGCTGGAAGTTCCAATTGTTCTCGGACACGAGGAAGCGCAAGTCCTACTTGATATGACTGGCCACCCTGCGGCGGGCTGGATCGAATCAGTTTGGGCCGAATTAGAGGGCATTGAAGAGCCTTTCATCGACGACAATGGCAATGTGAAATGGCGTCAACGTGAAGCCTATTTTCTGTACGGGAACTTTTACAAAGTCCCTGAAGATGTAGCACAGTGGATCGTGGATGGAGCATATAGATATTTATCTTGCGAGTTCAGCAAACGAGAGAAGCCACCCGCTGGCGTCCCGGCGATTGGCCCGATGCTGCTGCGCGTTGCGATTCTTGGTGCTACACAGCCTCACGTCAAAAGTTTAGGACCACTGCCCTCCCCGATTCCTGATTACTCTGTAAACTTGTTTTCAGACAGTGATTCAGCAGCCTGTGACATTGTAACTTTGCTACTCCCCATCAAGGGAGCAACTTGCTTCAGTGAGGATAAAGCCATGAACGATGCGATGATGAACGCTCTTGCTGCTCAAGGTATCCCTCCTGAAGCCTGTAAAGTTTTGGCTTCTATCGATCCCACCAAGTATGCTTCAGTCGGCAAGGCTTTCTCTGAAGCTGGCAATCCTCAACCGCCTCAACCCGGTGGTCAGGCTGGCTCTTTTGATCGTGCTGCTACGATTGAAAAGCTCAGCGCATTGCCCAACGCTGATCGTGACGCCATCGGCAAGATGAGTGATGATGAACTCAAGTCGATGTACAGCAAGTCCAAGTTTGCTGATGGCGGTGGCAACAATGCTCCTGGCAACAATGACGTTGCCAATCCTGGCACCGGTGGCAATGGCACTCAGAAGCCATCTTTTGCCGCTGATGACAAGAAGGACGATCAGAAGTTTTCAGTGATCAACCAAAAGACCAAGGAACTCGAAAGCGAAATGATCGAGTTCCGGAAGTGGCGTCAAAGCACTGAGGGCAAGTTGAACGCTGAAGCGAAACAACGTGCTGATGCCGAATACGCTGCAACGTGCAAAGAGATTGATAAGTTTTGCACCGATCAAGTTGCTGCTTTCCGCATTACTGCTCGTGAGGCTCCGCTTCACGCTAATGCAATGAAGGAGATGGCAAAACTGCCAACCTTCAAGACGGATGTGGTCAAGTTCAGCGACGACAAGGGCAAAGAAGTTACTGGTAATCCTGTTGAGGCGTACAAGGCGACAATTCTTGCCCGTAGTGTGATGAAGTTTTCTCAAGATCGAATTGTCTCACCTGCCCCAGGTGGCAAGGAACTCACCCGCGCTCAACGCATGATCGCCGGTTCACGAATCGGCAAAGATATTGCCGAGATGAACCGTAAGAAGGCAGCGACTGCTACCAAGTAAAAAAACGAATCGGTTCTCAGATGCCCAACGGTGGGCATCTTCTCTGGTAAAACAAGGCATCTTGATTCGGAGAAACGCAAATGGCAACTTCAGCACTCAAAACATTCAGCCCCCGAATCACCCCAGCTTGGCCCGCTGGCAAGGTGCCTGTCGCCACACAGCCTGTTAAACTTGCTGCCAGCACTTCATACACTGCGGGTGCGATTCTTGGCGAATTGCTCGGCACGAATGAAGTGCAAATCCTGACTCCTGGCGGCACGATTTCAGGTGGAACCTGGACGATCACCTATAGCGGTCAAACGACTTCCGCTTTGGCTTACAACGCAACAGCAGCCACCATCCAGACAGCCCTTGAAGCACTGTCGAATGTTGGTGCTGGCAACATTGCTGTTACCGGTGGGCCTATCTCTTCTGGTGTTGTCACTCTGACATTCCAGAACGATCTGGGTTATCAGAACGTGGCAGCAGTGACCGTGGGTACTGGCTCACTCACTGGATCATCGCCAACTCTCACGCCTTCGACGACTACCCAAGGCGCTACGGGTACAGATGGCGGCTACGATACTTACAGTGCTTCATCTGTGACTGGCCTTCAAACTCCGAAGGCGATCTTGGCTGACACTGTGACCACTGACTCTAACGGCAAGGTCATCAATGATGACGGAACCACGTCAACGCATGCAACAGCATACTTGACTGGCTCTTTCAGGTCTGATGACGTGCCGACGATCACCGATGCGATCTTGACTGCCAAGGGTGGCCGATGGCTTGTCGGCAACTCTGCTGGCGGCATCTTCCAGTGGTAAGAGAAATCAACGCTGTACCTGTGCTGTAACGAAAAGTTGCAGCACTCAACTTTGGAACTGAATTGAGGAGAACGGCACATGGCATACGACATTCCCGATCTGGTAGCGTTGCAGGAAGTCGAGCAAGAAATCCTGCCCGTTCTCACGATGAATGATCCTTTGTTTGATCTGTTCCCTATCGACAGCGAAAATGCTTCGATGATCGAATGGGAACAGAAGGACAACTTTGCTGGCCTGATGGCTGTCCGTGGCATCAATGGCAACCCTGGCCGAGTCCAGAAAGTGGGTTCAAAGACCTACTCAATGGAACCCGGCTACTACGGTGGCTTCACTCCGCTTGACGAGAAGGAACTCACCAAGCGAAGATCGCTCGGCACGTTTGATGAGCCGATCAACATTGATGATCTGATCACAGAAGCTCTTGAGCATCTGATGACTCAGCAGATCAACCGACAGCGGAAGATCATCGCTGATCTGATCACCACTGGCACGTTCAGCGTCACGAACGAATTGACTGGCTCAATCGATCACACTGACAGCTTCACGCTGCCAGCTTCGACCGCTTCGATTCCTTGGACGACTGTTGCAACTGCAACTCCTTTGCTCAACATTCGTGCTGCCATTGCTACCCGCATTGGTTACAGCTACGATTTTGGCAAAGAAGCCATCATGTTGATGAATCAGAACACCTACAACAATTTCATCAACAACGCCAACAGCGCTGATCTTGCTGGCAAGCGGGCTTCGTATGGTCAGACTTATCAGAGTGTCGGTAATCTCAACGACTTGCTGGCGGCTGACAACCTGCCTCAGATTCTGGTCTATAACGAATCTTACTTGGCTACCCCAAGCTCAACGCCTACGCTGTTGATTCCTGATGGTAAGGTTGTGATCTGCGGCAAGCGAAAGACTGGGCGCTCTCTCGGTAACTTCACAGTGACGAGGAACGCCAATCACCCTGACATGGCGGCTGCACCTTACTTGTGGATCGTTGACCCGTTCCAAGCTGCCTCTGGCAACATCCTTCCTTCGTCTGGGTCGATTCCTCGAACCATCGAAGTTCACCGGGGCTTCAATGGTGGCGTCAAGTTGCCCTTCCCTGGTGGCATCTATGTCTTGACCGCCTACTAATCTGATCACTCTCTAATACACTGTACAGCGGATTGGTGATCATCATCAATCCGCTTTCTCTTTTCAAGGAACTGTGTCATGGCTTCAGCAACAGCGCCCGTAGCATCCCAAAAGAAGTTGGTAGCCATTCAGGATATCAATGGGGCCAGAATGATTTTCAAGGATGCTTTATTCTCAATGAATGAGCTTCCGGAAGGATCGAGCGAAGATCACTTGATTGCCAGCGGTGCTGCTCGTGTCGCCAGCTTAGCAGAGCTTCACGCTGGCCGGGCGAATGTCGCCAATTCTGACATGATCACTGAGCTTGATGGACTGAGAGCGCAGGTAAACGCTCAGAAAGCGATTATAGCGACTCAGAGCGCCGACCTCGCAAAGATGCGAAGCCTCGGTAATAATGTCTCTCCTGAGCTTCAGGCAGCGAATAAGGCCGATGCCGAGAGACTTCAGAAGATGATCACAGAACTGCAAAACAAGCTCAACACGAGCGAACAACAGAGATTTACGCTCCAAGCTCAATTCAATGATCAAGAGACTCGACTCAAGAAGATCAGAGATGAGCATGCGAAAATGCAGGAAGAGAATGGACACCTACAGCAAGCGCTTGACGAGGCGACGAGTGACAAGCCAGCAGAGACAAAGACTGGCGGGAAGTAGGGCGATCAAGTAAACTATCGAAGAACAGCAGCCCGGCTGGATCAGCCGGGCTTTCTTTTTTATGGTGATGATCATGGCGACTTATGTTGATGACGTTGTTCTAAAAACGCTATGCGCCAACCTGTACAGTAAAGCAACTTCAGCCGATCTTGCTCCTCATCAAGTCGCCCAGGTTCTTGAGGCGAACTTGCAAGCATACTCTCAGATCAATCAGTTCCTGAATGATCGTGGCTTCACTGATGCCCAAATATCGACTTGGCGTGATGTTGCTCAGTGCAACAAAGAACTCGGTGCCTATTGCTTCATCTTGCTTGCGAACATCGGCAAGCGATTAGCGCGCAGTCAGCTTGATCACTTGGGGCGATGGGTAAAGGTTCCAGAGAACTCGCCGGTCAAGCAACCAATGCTGGTAACAATCAGTCTCTATGACAGCGGTGGCAATAGGATCGAGCCAGAGAATAAAAAGGACGCCAAGTATTACGGTGAGATTTCATTCGACCCGCCTTCATCAAGTAGCTGTGGATATGTGATGAGTCCCGACAAGGAATGGTAACATGCAAATTGGCGGCACTATCGATCTGAACAATCTGGTGCCATACTTGAAGAAAGAGCTTGGCGCTGTCTTCACTCTCGACACGACAGCGATCTGGAAGAAAGTGGCAGTCGCCTTAGAGACGGGGGCGAAGAACTCTTTTAACTCATCGACGAGTCCAGACGGGGCGCCCTGGACGCCATTGAAGCATAGGCGAATCAGGGGCGGTGATAAGCCTCTATTAGATCGTGGGCTGTTGCGGGCCAGTCTCACGAGCAATGCACCTTTCCACATTGTGCGCGCTATCGGCAACACGCTCGAATGGGGTACTAACCTCATCAGCGCTGCTGTACATAACTTCGGTGCTGTGCTTCGTCCGAAAACTGGTAAGTGGTTGTGCATTCCAGCCAGTATTGATGCTTTGCAAGTAGGGAGCCCGACGAGGTTCCCAGACGCCAAGAATCGTCTCAGATGGGCGATGGGTAAAACCAGCGGCATTGTCTATGAAGACTTAAACAAAACGCCGAAGCGCGTCAAAGGATTCAAACGCAAGAAGCACAAAGCAGATAAGATGATCGGGAAGAACATTATCATCCACTACTATTTGACAAAGCAAGTAACTATTCCTGCTCGTCGTTTCATCGGCATCAGCGCCCAGACGAATGAAGAAATAAGGCATATCATTCAAGAGGAAGTATTCAAAGCACTCAAGGTGAAGCTCTTGTAGAGTTTTCTGGGAGTATGATCGATGCCAGCAACGCCTACCTTGACTGTGACGAATAACAGCGACGGAACTGCCACGTTTGAAATAGCTGACAGTTCTGGCGGTAGCAGCAATGCAATCTATTGGTCAAGAATCGAGCTTCCTGAAGCGGGCTGGACGCTGGTAACAACGATTACTGGCGATGGCTTGGCAACTGTTGCAGTGCAAGCAGGTCTCAAGTGGTTCTACTGTGCATCGACACTGACAGGCAGCGTGGCGGCTTGCCCGCCTGTTCCTGCTGTGATCACAACAAATGTTCTGGCGGTGTACGAACGCTTGTTGCAAGCAGTCGGCACGACGATTCAAGGCGCTGTGGTTGCCGGTAGCATCGACCTCATCGATTCTGCTGATCGAGTGCAACGCATGGATTATATTGCTGACCCAACGAGGTTTGACACTGCTGATCTGAAGTGTGATCTTCCTTGCATCATCTATGGCCCTGGACTCATGGAAAACTTTGTGGTCGGTACGAGCTTGAGCGCTAGCGATGACTTCGATTATCCGATTCTGGTTTCAATCATTGATCGCAAAGAAGCGCGATACATGGCTAACAATCCGGTCTACCTGCAAGGGCGTGAAGTGGTTCGACAGTTGTTCAATCAGCGCAGAGTGTCAGGCGTTTTTGAGAGCAAGACGAGCCAAGTTCAGTTTGAAATTGCACTTGATCACTCGAAAGAGGAAGAGAACTGGCATCAGTTCGCATCGGCTCTTCGCCTCATTTGCTCTACCAGAGAGTTGCGTTGGTCATAAACTAGATTTCAAGTCACGATCTGCCAAGCTGGGGGATGATCCATGTCAGCTAACATTACCACATATCGTAAAGTAGCATTCGGCACAGCCAACCCCCCGGTGAATGCGCTCGAATGGTTTGGCGATCTGAACTTTGGTAAGCGTGGCACTGTGATTGTGCTAGAAGGCGTTCGTGGCACAAGAAGCCGAATTGTCGAGCGTACCCGTGATGGTCTCTATACTGTCGGCGGTGTGCTTCAGCTTCAGCCTTGCTATCTCGATCTTGATACGATTCTTCCGCTGATCGCTGGCGGCACGAAAAGCACGAACAACATTCCATTCACTGAGTTGCTACCCACGTTCTATGTCGGCATCGACAAGGGCGCTGCTCATTATCTTTACAGCGGCTGCAAAACTTCTGTAGCTGTGTTCTCTGGCTCGACTGGCAATCCACTATCGCTGCAATGGGGTATCGAAGGGCTGACCGAGACGCCCGGCACGATCAGCGGTTTAACTGCATTGACGCCAAGCGTTGTTACGCCGTATATGTTCCATGACGCTGTGCTGACCATCGCCAGCACTTCTTATGAGTTCAGGGAATGCCAAGTCTCTATCGATCATCACTTGATCCTTGATCGATTCATGAACAGCCAGAGCAGGACTGAGCTACCTGAAACTGATCGCACAGTGACAGTTGCTTTGTCGCTGCCTTACAATTCGACGACTCTTGCTCTGTATGACACCGGCGTGTCTAGCGCTGCTGTGGTGCTCACCTGGACGAATGGATCGCTATTCTTCAAGATCACTCTCCCTGCTGTTCAATTCCCTGCTCAACCGCCTCAGATGCCAGCACGAGGCGAAGCAATGCTTCCTCTCGTTGGCGTGGCCCGCAAGACTGGCTCAACTCTGGAAATCACCTTCGATAACAAGAGCAGCTAATGACATACCTGATGTACATCATGGCAATCGCAATGCTCTTGCTTTTCACCATCAAGCCTAGACCCAAGTTAAGTTTCATTGAATTGGCAATGCTGACAGTGGGATATGCCTTGCTTTCTTTCATGGTATGGCAATGAAACCTCCCTTGTTGATGCGGGCAAAAGCGGGAATGTCGAGATTCATTCCCGCCCAGAGTCCCGCTGAAAGGCATCGTCAACGTCTCTCTTGGGCGCTCAAGTGTCAAGAAGAGATGCAATCATTCTGTAATCGATACGGCATCACCTTCACGCTCATTGATCATGAGCGTTTTGTATTTGTCAAGCGATCACGCCGCATCGACTGGTGGCCTCAAATAGCTCACCTGATGCTTGACGAAAAGTGGACGGATGTTGTTCAGGTGCATGATTGGGATCAGTGCAAATATATACTCAATCAGTACCTCGTGAAAAAAGTGAAGGGGAATAATCGTAAGTGGTTCATCACAAAGAGAGCCAATATAAAGTCAGACAGCTAGGCGATCACCACACTTTCCATAAGCAAAGGACAACGATCATGGACAACACTCTTGCCACTGCTGAACACGTTGAAATCAATGCAGCAACGCTGATGAGACGTGGAACAGAATTAGGCATCTCATCGTCTTCGATGGAGTTGTGCCACAAGACGGAAGGAATCGACGCCCTTTCCAAGATGATCGAACAAAAGGCGTCACAGAAAAAGGATGAAGAACATGAGCGCAGAACAGACAGCACAGCAGAGCCAATCACAGAAGACAGCACCTCTTGATGAGATGCCTGAGTTCATTGATGATGGGTGGAATGCAGATGCTACTATTGATCCAGTTCCCAACCTTCATCGTGGAATGAAGTTCAAGTATCGCCCTCTCGGCTTTTTCAAACGTCGTCAAGAGTCTCGTGACTACGAAAAAATCACCGATGAAGACGCCAGAGACATGAAACGCGCTGAGCAGATGAAGACTCGACTCATTAGCTGGTCTTACAATGCTCCGATCACGATTGAAAACATTCTCAACTTGCCGCCTGTCGTGTTCGTGAGATTGGAAGCGATCATGAACGGTATGCAGCCCGGCGATAGCGTGGTGATCGAAAGAAAAAACTGAGAAGAGCCTTGTATGTATCTCTCGTACACTCGTACCTGCCGACATGCGAGGAATGCAAGGCTTATATCTACAACATCAAAACAGGGGAGCCTTTAGTTCGTGGTGGTCAAAAGTGCAAGCGATCATTCGGAGTAAAGACCCCCTGCCATGAATGCCCGAAGTTAAGCAGGTCAGATCAGTTGACAGATCCACGCCCAGAGAGGGCAGTAGAGCCAACTGATCGAGTGAAGCAGAGCTATTACTACTATCGCCATTGCGAAGTTGACAAGCATAACATGATGCCTGTCGATAGTCTTGTCCTCGAAACGAACGCAATCTGTAGAATGGCGGAGGAAGATGCTCGTGCTGCCCAGGCACCGCCGATCATCTTGGCGGCTTCAATGTCTAACTCAGGCGGCGAATAATGTTTCCATCAGGCGGGCAGGAAGTCACTGTCAAGGTCAACCTGAAACTTGATCAGGACTCCTTGTCTGCGCTGAACCCTATTGGTAGTGCTGCAAAGAATCAGCAGCAAACAATCCGACAAGCAACTGGCGGCAACTCAATGACCGCCGCCATGTCTGCTTATTCAGCAGTGAGCTACCCCAAGCATGGTAGCTTCAATATGCCTGCGCTGTCGAGCCAAGGCGACTACGAAAATACTCCCTATAGTCTCTCGCCTCATATCGTTGCTCAGAAGAAACAGAGAGCGTGGGACAACTACGCCATGAACATTGCTGGCGGGACTGGCAATGCAGCAAGTCTGGGCTGGGGTGGGCTGTCAGAAGAAAGCGCGTTGAACCCTTCAAAGAATCGTGGTGGTGCAACGATAGCAGAAATCAATGGAACAAAAGAGCATCTGAAAAGTTTTGGTAAAGATGTAACGAAAGCAGCCGCCAGCCTCACTTACTTAACGTCTCAATCGCATGGCTTCGCCGCTGCCATGCAAAGAGCAATCAGCGTGTTGGCGACAGTTCAAACGATTTCCAGCAGTGCCAGCGCTCTTGGATCGCTTGGCAGTGCTTTGTCGAGTGGTGGGGTAAGGGGCTTGATCGGTGCTGCTGGCGGCGCTGGTAGCATGCTCACTGCTGGTGCTACGCTTGGCGTTGGGCTTGCTGGCTATGGTCTCTATCACGGTACTGAAAGCGGCGACAGCTATTTTGGTAGTCTGCGGCGAACCTATGCAGACATTTTTGGTGGCGGTCGTGTCAATAGTCGGGGGATGTGGATCAGCCAAGATCGACAGCAAGGGAACACGAACTATCGTTTCTCTGAGAGCATGCGTAGGACTGCCATGCAAGCTCCTGGCCAGTCGATTCAAGCCGAAGCGATGGAAGGCCGGTTCTACAACCAACAGAGCTTTGATCGATCACAGAATCCCTACGGCGGTTTTATCGGCTACTCATCGAACCCATTCAGCAGAGCGTATCAGGGCAACCTTGCTGGCATTTCAGGCATCATCGGGCAGGGCATGTCTGGCGCTGCTCTCAATCCGTTGCAAGCAGAGTTCCAGCAGTTGGGTCTACAGCAGCAAGTAGAACAGCAGAGCTACGCTTTTGGCAACAAGGCTGCTGGACTCAATAGAGACTTGAAGTCCAACAGCAGACTGAAAGCGCAAGTCAACGCTGAAATAGATCAGACGAAAGAAGCCTATGCCGCATTCAGCAATGCACGTCAGGGCGGCGACAAAAACCGTGTCACTGATCAGATGGTTGAACAGGCAGGGAGGTATGTGGCTGCTCTCGAAAAGATGAAGCAACTAGAGGAAGATCGTGTAGGCATTGAGTCGAAAATTGCTGAACTGAATCGAAGCCAGATACAAGACGCTATCGAGTTGGTGAAGATCAGGCGTGATCAAGTCAATGCTCAACTTGCTGGCGAGAAAGGTCAGTATCAGAGTGGCGTAGAAAACTATGGCATGATGGACGTGGGCCAGCGTTCGCTATTGGCGATGGTGGGCAGAAAGTACAAGCAAGGCGGCTTTGACAGCTTGACGCCTGAAGAGTCTCGTATGCTACTTCAGACGCCGCTTGCTGAAGACGTGAAGAAAGATTCACGAGAGAAGTTCGGCAAAGAATATGAGGACATTTTCTACAAAGGATCAGCACAGGAAAAAAGAATCAATGCTCTACAAGGCGAGCAAGGCCAGTTGGGTCAGATACAAGTTCAGCTTCAAACAAAACTCGACGCCCGCATTGAAGCGGACGCCGATGAATTGTCAGGTAAAATTGTCGAGCGACTAGCGCCATGGATCAGAAAGATTGAATGGGCCATCACTGCTGTCGAAGGTCTGAAGCAACAGCGTCAAGATGACGCCAACCGCAAGATCGGTCAAGATGCTCAGAACAACAACAACGCTAGAGCCGCTGGGGGTGGAGGCTGGTAGAGCCACTGAAGCAAGCGTAGCCGATGCTGTAAAGAGTGTCGGCATATTTCATCGCTGCCTCATTCAGCTTGCGCCCACTCTGGCTTGGCGGCTTCGATTCTTTGTTGCAGAGTGCATCCTCATATCCTTGGCGAAGGAAAGAGAAGTAGCTGACGCCTGAAGTGAGCTTGAGCCAGAACTCATCAGCGATCCACTCGTGGTTGTCGCTGAGCTTCAGCGTCTTGCACCACAAGAGCATCAACAGACCTTGGACGGTAACTTCGCCCTTGTCAGTGGGGGCAGTCATTGGAGAAGCCATCATAGACCATGATCGACCGTTGCCGGTTCCAATTGCAACATCTGCATAGAGCAGTTCACAATTAGGGTAACGATCAGGAGTTTGGGTAAAGAAAATGCGATTGATCATGTTGATGTTCCTTTGTTTGAGAAGCCCCCTTGTGTAAGACACTGGCGAGTCATATTGGCTCACCTATCTATAAATATATATGCGCTGATGCCAATAGTAAAATAAAGCTACGTGGAAACTTGGGTGAATCTTTGTAAAATTGCGGTCATGCAACTGTTCCTGTCAAACGGGTACGCGCACCAACCCAATGAAGTCAAGGTGCTGTCGATGCAACGCCGGGAAGAAAAAAACCCCGGCGATCAGCGGACAGCTACTATTGAAACAATGGAGTTGGAAGGCTACCTATTTGCAGTTGATCAGCCTTCTTTGACACTTGGACTGTTGCGACTGAAAGCAGCGTACAGCCTCAATGGGTTCGAGGCAGTCTTCCTCGACAATTCAGGGAACAATTCAGCTTATCATCTTGGCGGGCCGACGAGTCGGGGAGGTTGTGACGTGATCGCCGGGCCTACTCTCATTGCTCAGTATGGCTCTGACTACACGAACTACCACACCTATCGAATCACTCTTGAGGCTGCATACGATTCTATCTTTGCCGACATTTGGGACTTTCATGAAACGCTGTCATGGACTGGCGACGGGAGCCCTGAAGTTATCTGGATGCCGAATCTCAACATGAAGCCACAGAAGCAAATAACGTGGGACTCTACCACGTTTCAATGCGTTCAAAAAGGTGTTGTGGTCGGCATGTTTCGTTATGTCAATCCTCCCCCGCCGATCTTTCCTCAGTACCTCAAGGGTCGAATGACTCAGCAAGAAGAGGATGCTCCAAGGCGCTATGGGCCTCTAGGTCGTCCGTATTATCGTGAGTTCGCTCTCAGGTATTCTTACACTTTTGAATCAGATGTACCGTTGCTAGGTCATCCTAACAGGTGGGTCTAATATGCCTTCGACGATTCTTTTTCGTGCTGATGCCACCAAAGTTGCTGGCCAATCATCGATCACGATCACTGGCTATGACGTGGCAACTACCTACAGCTTGACGATTGGTAACAAGGTTGTCAGTACGCTCGGCGTGGGCGGCACAGCGGCAACGACTGCGGCGGCGCTGCAAGCGTTGGCAGCGGCATCACAAGACCCAGAGTTCCTTGAACTTAATTTCACTGTTATCAGTGCAACGATCTTTTGGACTGCCAAAGTTGCTGGTGTGGCGTTCAATGTAACTGGAGCGCCGACGGGTGGCGCTGGAACCATGTCAGGCGTTTCTATCGTTATTGCGAGCAGTGGCCCTGGCGATCTTAGCGTGTTGGCTAATTACAGCGGCGGTGCATTGCCAGCCGCTGGCGATACTTTGATTTTTGAAAATCTGAGAACTGCCTCAACAGACATTCGATATGGTCTTTCAGCGCTATCAGGCATTGCGCTGGCTAAGATCATCTTCAGAAATTGCAGCATCGATTTTGGTTTGCCACAACTCAATCAACTTGGCTATTTTGAATATCGCCCTCAGTACCTCACTTTGAATGCTGCCATCATTGAGTTCGATTGTCCTGAGTGTCAGCTTGGACGACTTGATACAGGAGCAAATCAAGTTGCGATCACAGTAAAAGCAACAGGCACCAGCAAGGTCAATGGGCTAAAAACTCTGCTCTGGAAAGGCACGCATGCTTCTAATGTCTGTTATTTCGATAGGGGTCAGATTGGTGTAGCTGTGCTGGCTGGCGAGACTGCTGTGATCGCTACGATGAATTGCGGATATGTTGTCTCGGCTACATCTGATTCAGTTGTCCAGATCGGATCGAATGCAAGCACCGTAACTCTTGGAACAGTTAATCGAACTGGTGGAACGCTCGACCTCTATTGCGGTACAAGCGGCACGATCACCAGCAAAGAGAGCGCTGGCTTGATCAGACTGTTCACGAGCAGCACGACAGCATTCCTCTTGAGCTATGCTGGTAGCATTCAGCATTTCGGAAGCGGCACGATCACCAACATGACTCTCGGCAATAATGTTTCTTTTGACAGCACTCAGAATGAATATGGCTTCCAGATTACTAACGTGGTGCAAGGGTATAAAGGCTGTTCGTTCATTGATCCATTCAAGCGGGCTGTTGCTCCTGCGGCGGCTGTTTGGCTTGGCATCAAGGGCAATGGTTGTAAGAATAAGGACATGACCGTAGACCGGGGCGAAGATTGCATCATCCAGGCTGCTTAATTCTATGCCACATTTCGAGCAAGGTACTGTCAACTTCCCTGGCATACTCGCCCCCGTAGGGGGGCGATATGCTTTGACGAGAGGCATCAACCCTGGCATCATTGAGATTCATTGTTGCAATCAGAGAATTGAAAACTTCCGTGGTGCCACTGGCTCTGTTATCTTTCAGCATCAGTCCACCGGGTTCTACTTAGAGTTGATCAATTGCAGAGTGTTCCATCACGATCTGATGATTGGTGGAACCAACAAAGAACTCACGATAGCTCTTGAGGATCGGCGCTGGCTCTGGCGGTTCCCTAGCATCAGCGGCTGTTACAATCGCAAGACAGCCGATCAGACGATTTACAAAAACTATCGAAAGAATCCGCAAGAGTTGGCGAAGTTATGCCTTGAAGCGATGGACGAAAAAGGCTATGACGTGTCAGCGCTTCCCACCAACGACTACCCCCCTATTGAGTGGTACGCCAGTAATGCAGCGGCGGCGCTGGAGAATCTTGTCAACCTTTATGGTTGCTGTACGACGCTGAACCTCAATGGTTACGTCGTCATCTGCAAGATCGGCGTGGGCAATCCTCTTCCTCTCAATCTACCATACGACACCAACAACGAAGCGATCATAGCCCCTATACTTCCTGATAGTTACGAAGTGCATTTCGGGCCGACAAAGTATCGGGTAAATTCCCTGCTACAGTCAGTGGCCATTGACGTGGATGGCGTGATCAAAGGTGCGAACGAAGTAAGCTACAAACCAAAGGTAACAGAAACTGGCGGCACTCCTCAATACGCCTGGGACACTGAGATTCCTGGCACGTTCCCTGTGCTGCTTACAAAAGAACTTGAAGGCAACGCTCACTCTGGCCAGCGCCTATTCATTATGGACTTGGCCCGAAAGAGCATGTTCAAATACTTCCAGATCAGCACATATCAGCCTGATCCTTCTGCTAGCGACCAGAGCCGTGGCGCTCCGATGGAGATACCGGGTTGCAAAATCAAGATCGAGGATATTGATCAGTTGTTGCCAATCGACGACACGCTTTACAATGTGTGTCTCGATCCTAGTGCTACTGCTCAAGACCTGAAGAATAATCGATTCAACCAAGTGTCAGATACCAATTCGATTTCTGAACGGTTGTGGGATGTTGTTGATCTAAGTTTGGTTTGGGGGACGTTCTTCAAGTCCCTTGGCCACTTCATTGGCACTGCAAAGCAAACAAGTGAGATTGCTTTCAAAAAACCTGAAGGCGAAAACAGTTACAATGCTGGCGGTTATCAGATCGACAAAGAGCGTGGCATCGTCATGTTCGATGATTATGTGTACAAGATGACTAACCCTGATGATGTAAATAATTCAAAGAGGACTTTTCCCGATCTGGCATTGAGCTTCATGACCTCAGTGCGTGACAGGAAAACAGGGGCATTCGACCACTATACATATAAACGAGACAGCAAGATCACCAAGAAGAATGGCACCAAACCTCAAGTGATCATGAAGCCAGAGTATCAACTCGTGGTGACTCACGAGATGTTGAACGGTGGCAACCCTGGCCCGGCAAAACAAGTCAACAAAAAGATGCTCGATCAGATCGCTGAATACTACATCAACTTCGTTGAGCAGACTTCCTTGCTTCAGAATCCACAAACGATCAGATACAATGGGCTGCAAGCTGTCAACCCTGATGGTGCGGTCGTGAGCGTGACATTTGAAGTGGGCGGCGGCGGTGCGAAGACGACAGCAAGCTACAATGATGAACGCCATCCGTGGCTTCAGCCTTATGAAACTCGCCGCCTGAATGAGCGAACTCGACAAGGAATCAATCAGTTCGGCTTTATTCCACCAGCTTTCTTTTTTGCTCCTCGTGCCTTTCCTTATAACATGGGTTCTGTATTCTCAAATGTGCAGCCATCAAGGCGCTAACTTGGGGAAATGATCATGAAAGCTGGCACTGTTTTTCCAAAAGATCACGAGACGTTTGGAGCTTGGGTAGGCAAAGCTGCTACCTACATTTCAAAAGATCAGGGCGTGGTGATCGCAAAGAGCGTGGTAGTTGATAATGGTTTTGAAATTGCTCTGAGTGTCGGAACCGACGACAAGATCACTCTTCAGCACATTGGGGCAGATGGTAGACTTCATTGGGCTGTTGTGTCACCAGAAGCATACGAAAGAGCAGTCGTCGAAATGCTCGAAACGCTCAAGGGGAAGGTGAAGCTCATTCCTAAAGACACTGAAGAGGTCGTGTCTTAGAAACTTCGCGGGGTGGACCAGCGGTAGGTCGTCGGGTTCATAACCCGAAGGTCGTGAGTTCGATTCTCACCCCCGCAATTTTGGTGAGCCATGCTCGATAGAGAACAATCAACCCCTCATACTGATTTTCAGCGCAAGATACCTTGCTTCAATAATAGTGAGACCGTCACACTCCCAGCCTTCGGTAGCTGCTCTGCAATTGATATGGATGTGGATGACACTTCAGGCGAGGGATCGTTGACTGTAGACGTGCCAGCGAACGATAACGACAAGCTGGCTTACTTCGTGACTGAAGCTGCTATCCCACCCCAAAGTTCTGGATTCGTTCAAGTCGATTTCCCTGCTCTTGCTCTGTATGACGATGCTGATGGCACTCCTGGCTTGGATGAGCAGTGGGGGACAAAAGCTGGTGAGGTCAAGCTCAGAAAGGGCAAGACGGGATTCCTAACCCGCCCTTGGGCTGCTGGCGTGACTCCTAGAATCTCTAACTCAGTGGTAGTAGAGAGGGAAGTATGCCGGTTCTAATCGGCCCTGATATGTGTCTGAGACGACTTCCAGTGATCAACAACACTGCTGAAGACTGTCCTGTGTATGGCGCGTGTGAGATTTCTAGGCCAGATGAAAACGGTGTTTATCAACTTAGGAAGCCTGACAAAGATGATTCAGGCACCGCCTACATCAATACAGAATCAGTGATCAAAGCTAATGGCGGTAGAGGGTATGTTTGCCGCCAAACTCCGACGTGGGCTTTATATCATGCTGCCGATGGCGATCCTGACAACAGGGAGAGCATAGGCACTCGATCTGGCTTCTGGGAATTGCACCGGGGGTACGAAGGGTTCATAGTTATTGGTGGTGCTGATGGAACCAAAGTCTATGTAGAAAGAGACGTAACGTGTCGTGATTTAGTGAGCGGTGGGTATTACGGGTATTATCCAGCAGGTCGTCCAGCTTCCAATCCATCAGATTGCCCCTCATGCCCAGGAGGAATCGGACCATCACAGATCATTGTTGACGTATTATTTTCTGGCAGTTGCTCTGGGAATTACACAATAGACGAACACGCCACAGGAACATCTTTATCTTTCTCATGTACTTCAGCAGGAATAGTTGAGCCTGTTTGCTTGCCACCGACAGCGCCATCGTCGCATCGCAGCAAAATACAAAGTGTTGTCGAAGAACATTCGTGCTTTTCTAATGTGACGATAACATACACGCACGTTGGTGGTAATGTTTTCGTTCCCGATGTGTCAACTCTGCATGGTTGCAAGTTGCATTTCTACGGGAAGATGTGCAACAGCCTTGGCGTGCCAGAGTCATACGATTTTACTGCTGAAACTATTTTAACAGTCGAGAATATCACACTAAACGCTGGCTGCACTTCTGCAACCATAGCGTTCACAGGAAGTATCATTTATACTCCGGCGACAATAACTTTGATGTTTGCCACCTTTACAGTGCCCACTGATTTCTGCGTATCTATTTGCCCCGAAAACTATTCAAAGACAATTACTGGCTCGCCGTTGTGCATTGGTTCTGCAAGCCCGTTCCCGACGGCCCCTCTCTTTACTTGCGATTGCCACATGGCATCTATTGCGTGGAGGCTGGCTTAAAATGAAAATAAGTCTGCCATCATGTTCTTACCAAGGAGAGATTACAGAGGGACGATTTTTTTGCTCGAATCCACATGTTGTGTCTCGCCTGCCTGATGGCAAGCATGACATATCTATTTGCGACAAATGTAATCGACACTCGGAGAGGCCGCAAGAGAAACCGCATGCACCTCAAAACAAATCTAGCAGCAATCTTCTTCGCTCACTTCCTATCGCCAAGCAATGCAAGTATTTAGGCGACCGGCTCACGCCGGAGGAAGTCAAAGAAAAGCAGTTGACGGGATGCCGAACTTGTAGCGGTGAAGTACCTGCGTTTCATTGCAAGTTTCCCGGCATGAAGAAGTTTAATGACGGGCCGTATACTCGGATTGCTGAGTGCATGAACTGCACGGACTGGAAAGGCAAAGACACCATCATCGAATCTCCTGCTTACGGCAAGCACGGCGTGGTCATAGGCTCCTACGGCATGCCGGGTGTGGTTGAGCTCTCCATCGCCATGATCCGTGAGACCTGCGGCCCGGACATACCCATACTCATTGCCGACGACTGCACTCCTGAATCGATGGGCAGGCAGCGGCTACTCTCGCTTCCCACAAAATACCCTGGTGTTTCACTACACATGACTGGCGAGAACTTGGGGCACGCGCCGGGCGATATCCGTGCCTACCGCAACGGTATCAGATGGGCCGAAAAGCACGGCATCAAATACATCTGCAAACTCTCCCAGCGGTTCATCTTTTTGTCTGATCGCTGGCTTCAAGATGTTGTTAGGGAGATGGAGATTCACGGATATGCTACGTCTAGCCAACGAGCGGTGCATCTTCACATGCAGTTCGCTATCCGGTCAGAGTGCGTGTTCATGGATGTGAAGAAATGCGTAAATAGTCCAGGGTTAATGGCGAGGCTCGATCCTCCTGGCGGTAAAATACCAACTTCAGCAGAGAGTTGGTTGCATGCTGGAATTAACGAAGGTAAATTATTACCGGTCATGCGATGCCGCCTGATGCCGGTAGACAGGTTTGGAAAACACAGCTCTGTTCTTTGGCACAACTCAGATGCCGATGATAGTTGTCAGGGGGGGGCTGAAGCATATCATAATCTTGCAAAAGAAATGGGCATTGACCTTGGGCCTGAGTTTAGTGGCGCTGGCTGGCATGTCATCGCATCAATGCGGCCCGATGCTAATTATAAAATGCTTTAGTCTTGACCTTTCTCACGCAATGTGTATATGGTTAGCCAATAAGGGGAATCACGCCATGTCGAAAATCTTTACAGTCCTGTCATTATTACTGCTCATCGGCTGTAACCAGCAGCCTACGACAGCACAGATCGCTGAAGGCATCATGATAGCCGAGAAAGAAAAGAAGCTCGACAACATGCTTGATCGGCTTAAATCAATGAAGGCACACGCTCAGAGCATTAAGGATATTTCAGCAAGTAAGTAATGCGGCATCCTTGCCGACAGTTCTCAATCTCCTAGCTATATGCTACACGGCCAGGAGATAGATATATGTTTCGGTTCAAGATGGTTGCTTTTGCCTTTTTAATTCTTTGCGGGCAAGCATTCGGGCAAAACAAAATCAGAATGAGTGTTGTGCCGACTGGATCGCCAGCACCAATAACCTACAAGGAAGTAACGCTTGAACTTGGCCAGATGTATACTGTTGAGTTCGCTACAGCAGACAATAAAGCTCCTTTTGGTGGCCAGCCTTATTCGGTCGAATGCGAAGCGGTTGGAAGTAATACACCTTCGACCTGGATTCGTGGCCTTGTGCCTCTCGACAACAACTACAAGAACCTTGCTCCTGAAAATCTGATCGACACTGCAACAGTATTTGTCAGCGATGAAACTCCTGATGCCATGGTGTTGCGAGCAGTCTGCAATAACAGAACAGTTTTCAGGGCGAACATCACGGCGATCAAGAAAAAGAAACCGCCACAACCTAGCCCCTATCTTGCTGCGCTCACCACTGCGGCTGCTCTTGATCATGCCCAGCCAGTCGAGCTATCGACGCTGGCGATGGCGTATAAAAACGTTGCTGGCATGATGGGTTCACTAAAGACTGGCCGGGACGTTTGGTCAGCAATCGGTATTGAGTACCTAAAAATATCTGCTGGCAGTTTGATTCAGACACGAGATGCCATCAGCAAGATTCTGATGAGCGATACGGTGCGGTATTACGATCTACAGTTGACAGCAGACGACTCGAAAGCGCTCAAGCTCATTCTGGTAAACATTGAGACAGCACTTGAGGCGTTGGCAGCAGGGCCAACGCCTTCGCCGCCGACGCCCGGCCCGCCTACCCCTAATCCTGTTTCCCCTTCGCCTTTCTCTGATCCTGGCTTCAGGGTGCTAATCGTTTACAAGACAGCAGACAAAGGAAAGATTCCACAGTCTCAGGATATAGCACTCAGGGCGGCTGCTCTGAGGACGTATCTCAATGCAAAGTGTGTCAAGGTCGATTCAACTCCTGAATGGCGAATCTGGCCGGATGATGTTGACACAGCGAACGAAAAACCGATCTGGCAGAATGCTATGAAGCTACCTCGTGCCAGCACTCCTTGGATTTACATTGGCGACGGTCAAAAGGGAATCTCTTGCGCTCTGCCCGCTGACACAGATGGCGTTCTAAAGCTATTGCAGCAATATGGTGGGCAATGAGATTATTCGGTTACTTGCTCGAATTGATTGCCTTTTTTGTTCGCTGTCGTTTTACGATAGAGAACTGGAAGCAAAGTAGAAAGCGAAGCCAACGCATAGGAGCTTGAATCATGGCTGAAGAAATCATCATACACGATGGCAACTACACCGACTTCATCGATTGTGAAGTGAACGGCGAAAAGAAACACCGTGGGCTGAAGCCTCGTAACTATGCTATCCACCCGGTAGGCTGCTTTGCGTTCGCTCCACGCTTTAGCCTTGACATTATTCCTGAATCACAGTGGCAATCACGTCTTGATGAATTGATCGCCCGCAAAGCTCAGCTATCAGATATTCGCAACACCGGTATGAACGGCTCAAGGATTCCTTCTCGTGATCAAAACGGAAGAGGGTACTGCTGGGGGCATAGCTCGACGAGCGTAGCGATGATCTGGCGGGCGTTAATGGGGCTGCCTTATGCTGATCTGTCGGCATATGCCGTTTGTTGCATCATCAAACGGTTCAGAGACGAGGGCGGCAATGCAATCGATTCTCTATCGTTCATGGCTGACAGGGGCATACCTACCAGTCAGTATTGGCCTCAGCAGTCAACCAACAGATCGAACGATAATCCGCAAACGTGGGCCAATGCTGCTCTGCATAAGTTCGCTCCTAACTGGATGGACTTAGACACTGATCAGGATCAGATGCGAGCGCAGTTGGTAACGTGTCTGCTACTTGGCATTCCTGTTGCCACTGATTTCGATTGGTGGGGACATTCGGTTGCTTCTATCGATCTTGTCAGTGTCAGACCATTCAGAACACGCATCTGGAACTCTTGGGGCGACGATTGGAGCGATAACGGCATGGGCCTACTCGAAGGATCGAAGGCGATTCCCAATGGTGCTGTAGCTGCCTTAACGATGAGCGCTTCGTACAACTAAATAGATATAAAGTCCGTTGGCGGCACAACGCCGCCAAGTTCTTTCTTTTGTGGAGTCTGACATGATGAATTGCATCCGTTTTCTTCTGAGCAACGCTGACCGCATTGGCGGTGACGTTTCTGATGTTGCTGTCACCCCTTCGCCGCTGGCCACTGATATTGATCACACTACTCTTGTCCTGGCGAACGGGCAAAAGATAGTTGGCTCTGATCTGTCTGTGTTCATCAATAGCCTTGGTGGACTTTCGACGATCTTCAGCCCTGCCAACATCATCGCTTTGCTCAATCTGTTCTTCCGTCCAACGCCAGCGCCAGCCCCGACACCTGTACCGCCATCACCAGCGCCAGCGCCGTTCAATCTGGCAGCGTTGCTTACTGGCCTCCTACAGTTGCTTCAGCAGTTCCAGCCTGTCGCCCCGGTTGTTCCCGGCCCGACGCCTACCCCTTCGCCGGTGCCTACGCCACCTAAGATGATGGCGTTGCCTGTCGAGAAGCGTCCTTCCAAGGAAGACGTGTTGAATGATCTGAAGGCGAAGGGCGTTGCTGTTGGGATGATTCCGATTCCTCTCTTGGTGATGCTCATTCAGTTGGCGATTCAGTTTGGCTTGCCATTCATCCAAAGTTGGTTGAAGCCATTCACGCCAGCAGCGAACGGCCCGAAGGTCACTCACTAAGATTGGCAGCGATCAACTCACGAGGTCAAGAGATGGCTCTTGACCTTCTTTTAGGCTCACACTTTTCAACAGGGAGGTAGCTATGAAGACTCTAATCTTTCTACTGCTTGCTGTCTTATGCTCTCCAATTGCAGCAAACGACATTCCCACGCCGCCCGGTTATATACCACGTCCGCCCGGCTGGATCGCTCCCAAGCCAGAAGCGAAGATCACGCCTAAGCAAGACATGCTGGAAGATCAAATTGTTACAGCTACTCCACTATCTGTAAAAGCTGGCAGCGGCATTGCTTCTTATGAAGTGCATTGCGATGAAGACGCCGAAATCTTTATCGGTGGCTATCCGACGACTCTGAAAGGCACAGTCAGGGTATTCGAGACCCACCCAAACCTGAGCAATGCAACAGGGCATTACATTTTCAAGATGCGTGTTTTCAGGAACGGTGTATACTTTGAATCTGAGAAGACGGTTGACCACAAGCCCGGTGAGCGCCAAGTTGTGACGTTTGATGAACAAGTTAAGCAAGCCAGATCATTGGACAACTATCGCAATTACAGCCCTGCCATGTCTTATTCACCGTCGATGGTGAGTAGCGATGAATGCAGCACTTGAGGGCGACGATAAACCCAAGCCCCCAGTTCGGGGGCTTTTTCTTTGTTGACTCTTTACGGCAAGCGTGTAAGCTCATATATATATGTGAGCAGTAAACGGGAGAAGTGGCAATGGCTAGCAGATACACGATCTTCAGCTTGGATGACAAGACGGTAAAAAAGCTGAATGAGATAACAAGAAAAGTGAAACTTGGCAAGCGTAATAATCGGAGCTTCGCCGTTCGCGCTCTGATCGACTATTGCAGTGACCCGAAGATCACCGCACTGGTAGCAAAGAAAGTCAAGGAAATAGCTGAATTGGAGTTGGCTAAAGCGTAGCACTTTTTCTTGGTGTCATGATGACAAAGGCAGATAAGCAACCGACATTGTTTGGTGATTTTGACAATGCTGCAAAAGCACAAGCAGCAAAAAGAAATCAGGTGGTGGCAGATGCTGCCAAGCAACAGCGGCTGGTGTATGGTTTCATCACCAGCAAAGGGCTGATCGGTGCGACTGACAACGAAGGCATTGAGTATTTCAGAGAGCATTTCAAAGCAGAATGGCCCACTGTCGAGAATGGCTACCGTGCGAGACGTGGCGAGCTAGCTGAAGACACTTTTATTGAAAAACATCCCATTCCACGCATAGCGGGCCGACGATCACATACCGTCTGGATCGATGCAAAGTTGCTGCCTGATGCTATCAGAGCAGCCGAGTTAGTTTCTACCCCAAGCAAGGAGGACTGAGTATGCTCGTGCTAAGCCGAAAAAAACATGAAGCGATCATCATCAATGACAACATCACAATCAGTGTGGTTGAGATACGGGGCGACAAAGTGAGGATCGGTATCGTTGCGCCGAAAGAAGTGCCAGTGCATCGTCAAGAAGTGTATGAGGCGATTCACGAAAAAGAATCTTCCAGAAATCTGTTGCAGCCTGCCTGACTAGATATATATTTAGTCGCAAGGTCTGGAAGGCATGAAAAACGCACCCCCTCTTGCCGATTCATGGTGATTGGTATTGCTCAGTCCGTGAGATGTAAAAGCCCCCATGAATACGATCAAGCGAATCCTTCGACGACTGCAAAGCACGGTCGGCAATCGTGCCTCTTCAGTGGGTGTGGATCAGACCTTTTACACTTTTCATAAAGGGACAAAATGCTAACAGGAGAAGATAGGCTAGCATGGCTCATTGAGCGACGAAAAGGCATCGGGGCATCTGATGCCGCTAGCATCATGGGTGTAGGTAAATGGGGAACTGCCCTCAGTGTGTGGCTCGACAAGACGAGCGATGAACCACCGAAGGAAGAGAGTGAAGAGACTCAATTCCAGCGGGGTAATTTTTTTGAGCCAGTCTGTGCAAGGCTCTATGCCAACAAGACTGGCGAAGACTTATACAAGCCAGCGCCGATACTCTGGCACGACGATCTGGACTGGATGTATGCTTCACTTGATTATCGCCGCAAGAGCGATCACCGGCCTATCGAGTGCAAGACGACACGAACTATGGAAGAGTTCGGAGAGCCTGATTCAGATCAAGTGCCAGCCTATTATGCGATTCAAGCCCAGCAGCAAATGGAAGTTGCCGACCAGCCGTTTGTAGACTTCTCTGTTCTCTGCGGGTTCGATCACTTCATTTACACAGTGAAGCGAAACTATGAAATTGCCGCCATGATCATCGAAGTAGGAGGGCAGTTCTGGGAGAACGTCAAGTCAAGAATTCAGCCCGATATAGATTGGGCTCACAAAACCACGCCAGAACTGATGAAGACGCTGTACCAAAAGGTAAAGCGCCGTACCATCACACTCGGCGGCGAAGCCGTCTTGCTTCACGATCAGTATGAGCAACTGAAGCTGGAAGAGAAGACAGCAAAGGAAGCAAAGGAATTGATACATGCGAAGATGAAGGCTTTGATGGGTGAAGCCGATGTAGCCGAGTTGTCAGACGGATCGAAATGGACTAGGGCTGAAATCAAAAACCCAGGGTACACGGTTGCACCGTTTACCTACATCACTCTTACCCCAAGACGTTCTAAAGCACAGAAAGCGAACGGTGGCCAATGAGTTCAGGTAATCAGAATGTGAACGCCAACGAGCCAGATCAGGATTTCATTGATGCTGAGCATACTGTCTCAGATTCTATCGTTCAGCTTCCAAGTAACCTTGGGACGATCCAGCGGGCTGAAATCGATCAGCAGATTGCTACCGCCAAGCGATACCCACGCAAGGTAAGCGAAGTTCTGAAAGAAGCTCAGTCGATGGCATGCGAAGACGAGAAAACCGCCATGACGATGTATTACAACATTCCACGAGGCGGGAAGAATATCGAAGGCCCAAGCATTCGACTTGCTGAAGTGATTGCTTCAACGTGGGGCAACTTGCGGGTACAAGCTCGAATCGTTGAAAGCTCTGATGACTTCGTAACTGTTCAAGCAATGTGCCACGATCTTGAGCGCAATACCGCAGTGAGTGTTGAGAAGAGAAGACGTGTCACGAAAAAGAAAACAGCGAAGCGCCCAGACGCTGATGATATTAACATTGCCGGGCTTGCTGGTATGTCGATAGCTTTAAGGGATGCTGTCTTCAAAGTTGTGCCAAGAGTGTATGTTGATCGAATCATGTTAGCTGCTCAGCGCGTTGGCCTGGGAGACGCCAAGAGCGTTTCAGCAAGTCGTCAAACATGGTTTGAATACTTTGCCAAAATGCGGATAAAGCCAGAGCAGATTTTCGCTGCTCTTGGTGTTGCAGGCATGGAGGATGTTGGCGTGGAAGAGATGGTCAAGTTGAGGGGTTATGCTACAGCGATCAAAGATGGTGAAGCGAAGCTAGAAAACGTGTTTCCGCCTCTTGAGCTTCCCAATGACAAGCCCAAGGGCAATGATGCCACGTTGAATGCCATCAAAGAAAAGCAGCCAGCGAAGCCAGCAGAGACAGCCACCAAACCTGCTACGCCAGCGCCAGAAGCTGAGAAGCCGAAGGAAGCAGCAAAGATGCCTCCTGTTCAAAAACCTGCCCCTAAACAAGAGCCAGCGAAGCCAGCACCGACGCCAGCGCCAGTCAAAGAGCATGAGCCGCCGCCCGTTGCTGAAGTGGCATCGCCGAAAGAGGTAGAAGAATCGCCTAGCGAGATTGATGACAGAGAAGAGACGCCAGCTTGGTATGATAACTGGATCACTACTATTGCCGCCATGTCTCCGAAGACCTGGGAGAGGACAAGGCAATGTCTAAATACTCTTGTTGGGCAGATTAAAGAAGAAATCAATGCTCACCAGAAGCCGCACTACGAAGAGCTTATCAAGCTCTGGGCTGAGCGTGTCGCTGAAATGTGCGACAAGCCAAGTATGCTCCTCGTTGCTGAATCAGTAGTCAAGCCTTTAGAGAAAGTCTTGACGCCGGCAAGTTATGCCCATGTGGTCGACGTTCTGGCAAAGAAGAAAGCGGCTGCAAGTCAATCGTAGTTCAGCAGGGGTGCCTCTCTGCTGTCGAGGGTGGGAGCGTTTTAATAGCGGCGCTCCCACCCTTCCAGCTTCTCAAAAACAAGGATGATCGACGTGGCATTCGTTGACTGGATCAAAGTCGAACACACGACACCGAACAAGCAAGAGCTTTTCAAAATTGCAAAAATACTGAAGCTCGAACCCGATAGCGTTCTGGGAAAGGTCGTTCGTTTCTGGATATGGGCTGATCAGAACACCGAGGACGGTAACACAATTGTAACAGATTTATGTTACATAGATCATGTGGTTAACTTCAATGGTTTTGGTTCAGCACTTCTTGAGACTGGATGGATTGAACGCCTGGGCGAAAACTTCGTCATTCCTAGATTCGATAGACATAACTCGGAATCAGCTAAAAAACGAGCTAATACTCTTAGAAGAGTGCAAAAGCATAGATCGGCTGGTAACGCTTCTGTAACAAAACCGACGTTACAAAAACCTCAGAAAAATGTTACACTCTCTTCGTCTCCGTCTCCGTCAGTGTCTCCGTTAGAAAAAGAGGAAGAAAAAATACCAATCACAGATGATGAATTTAAAAAAACGGTCGATCAGTTTGAAACTTACACGGAAGACGAGTTTACTGGTAAGCCGCCAGCACCGCCGCAAGATCGCCAGGGTGAGCCAGAATCGACGTACCACCCGATCATCGCTGAGTTCGACGACGAGACGAAAGAACAGGCTACAGCGTTCGTGGTGTGGTATCAGGAGCGAAGATTTTGCCAGCCGATCACACACACTGAGCAGTACCGCCGAGACTTGCGATCTGTCGCCGGTGCCATTCGAGCGTTCAAAAAACAAAAGCCTTGGGAGAAGTTGGCCGGTTACATGGCGAACCCGCCCGACGATCACCCGACCGACGTTAAGATTTTCCAGATTCTTGGTTATCTCGGGCTCGTCACTTCGCTACCAACTCAGAACACTCGACAGCAGGACGACGAGGCGAAGGCCATGGCGATCTTGAAAGGGGGCAAGTCATGACGAGCGAAGAGCTGATGGAGTTCAACAAACTCTATGCTTCACAGATGAACACAACACTTGAGACAGCAGCGAAGGTCATGGAACCTTGGCTACATCGATTCAATCAATGCACGTTCTCTGCTGTCAAAGATGCGTTCATGGCGTTGCTGATGGAAGAGAGCATGCCGAAAGAAAATCATCAGCGCATGGTTGCACTGATCAAGAGAGTCAGAAAAGAAGTGCCGAGAGAGGAAGAGTCACCAGACAAGAATGCTCGCGCCCCCGACGACAGCTATTCGACGTGGTGCAATCGCTGCTATGACGGCATTATCTATGTCCCGCATCTTCACAACTTTGTCAACGGCCAGTGGTGGAAGGGCGAGTATGACATGGTGGTGAGATGCGTTTGCAGTCGTGGGTGGAAGTACGGCAAGATGATGAACATCGACGACTATGAACGCCAGCGCCCAAACTGGCGAGATGAAGTACCGATCAGGAAGATGGACTTCAGAATCAAATACACACAAGCACGCCTTCAAGAAGTGATCGGCGGCAACGACAGAGTGGCTATCGAGCATTGGGAGTCGAGATGTGTCATTGCTGGTCGTGAGTACGATATATATACAGAAGAACAGAAAAAGAAAGCACGAGTAGACGAACCAGTTCCTATGTTCCTTCAAGGAGAGTTAGATGAGCAGCAAGAAAGCCAAGCCAGCGAAAGTGGATCAGCACACCGAGAAGCTGACACGCAAAATGAAAATCATAAGGAGCTTGCAAGCTGATCTGGTATCACTCGACAAAGAGCAAGAGGAGAAAGATGCTGCCATAGCGTCTGCTACCGAAGAGCTTCACAAGTTCTCTGAAGCTGATCTTGAAGGCGATGAGCTATTTCGAGTGAAGTTCAAACACAAGAAACAACTCTTGCAGCGAACGAAGCGCGCCATGGACGTAGCCAAGAGCAAATGGGAGAAGCTCAAGAAAGATCGCAATCAGTTGATCGATGATCTGATTGAACTCGACAAGGGTTCGCTGGAAGATTCGTTGCCACTGATCGTGCAAAGCAAGTTGACGAAAGACCCTGACAACGCCTGGAAGGATGTGCCAGTCTCGCATCTCAAACAACATGGGCTGGCAGAGTCGATCATCGAACATTTTCAGACTCACGGCATCGACACACTCGGCAAGGTCGAAGAGTTCAGAAAAAAGCACGAGGTCAGCACTCTCGACAACATCACTGAGACGATGGAAAAGAAGTTCGACGCTGCACGAGATGAGTTTCTTGAAGCCTACAACTCTTTCCTGACCGGCGAAGAGGAAGGGGATGAAGCTGAAGCGGAGAAGAAGGAACTCACCATCGACGATCTGAAGCTGTCAGAAGACGTGATCGACAAGCTGAAAGCTGAAGGCATCGCCAGCGTCAAAGACATGACCGAGTATCTCAAGAAACACGGTCAAGACGAACTCAAGAAGATGCTCGGTTCCCGTTCATTTGAGAAACTCAAGGAAGCGATCAAGTAACATGACAAACAATCGTAGGGCGATGTTGTATTGCGGCGATGCTGAGCATCTGCCCTACCCCGATAAATCTGTTGACCTTGTGTTTGGTAGCCCGCCATACACTGATGCCCGCAAACTTGCGGGCATGACGGTCTATAAGTGTGAGCAGTGGATTGAATGGATGCTCAGAGTCACTAAGGAAGCGTGTCGAGTCAGTCGAGGTCTGGTCGTCTGGGTAGTCGCTGGCAATTCTCGCAAGTGGAAGTACCAGCCAGCGCCAGAGGGACTGCTCTATCGCTGGTACGCTCAAGGCGGCGTGGCGTGGTGTCCTGCTTACTGGTACGCATCTGCTCGAAACATTGGCAGCGGCGGGCCTCAGTGGTTGCGGCGTGATGTTGAATACTGTCTAGCGTTCACTGACAAGCAAGGGCCGATACCATTTGCTGACAACAAAGCGAACGGAGCGCCATGCGTGTACAAGCCGGGTGGCGAGTTCAGCAATAGAGAGCAGTCAGGCAAGCGAACGAACGAAGGTAAAAAAGGCAAGAAAGCATACACGCCGCCGAAGATCGCCAACCCTGGAAATCTATTGCACATTAACGTAGGCGGCGGTCATCTCGGTAGTGAGCTTGCTCACAAGAATGAAGCACCGTTCCCAGAATCGCTGGCTGATTTCTTCATCAAGCATCTTGTACCGCCGAACGGAGTTGTATGCGATCCCTTTGTGGGATCGGGAACCACGATCATTTCAGCACTGAAGAATGGTAGACGAGCGATAGGAGTTGACATACGACAGTCACAGATCGATCTTTGTCAAGAAAGGCTGGCGAAGTATGGAACCTAGAATCATAGCTCTGATCTTCATCATGTCCATCGGGGTACTTTGGTTTTTCATTTACAACTTCTCTAAGATGCCGCCACCACGATTATGATCAGCAAGACATACAAAGCATGCGGACACACGGTAGAAGACACTCAGAGGCCACCGCTTCGCTGTCCGATCTGCAAGCTGATGAATAGTGAAGTGAGGTCGTCACAGCGCACCACGATCAACTTGCCGCCTGAAGACGAGCTAGCTAGTCAGATCGAGCATGCTGAAGAGTTCAAAGACCTACGGCCGCTACGCCAATACAAGTTCGCTGAATATCACGGAAGGAAGTTTGCTTTTGATTTCTGTTGGCCCCAGTCAATGGTGGCAGTCGAGGTAGATGGTGGAACAACCAAGAAGGGCGGCGGGCGTCACAATCGAGCGAAGGGCTATCGTAAAGACACTGAGAAGCTCAACCTAGCTGGACAAATGGGATGGACTGTCTACCGTTATGTGAGTCAAGATATATATAACGGCACGGCCCTCAAAGACCTCAAGAGGATATTTGCACAATGAACGAAGCAAACGAACTCAGTCACATAGAAGAAGGTCTACAGCAGTTCGCTGTAGAAATCGACACTATTCAACTTGATCCCGCCAATGCCAGAAAGCACAACGAAAAGAACTTGGCGGCTATCCGTGGTTCACTCAGCGCATATAAGCAACGTAAGCTGGTGATCGTCAACAAAAACACTAATTGCATTGAGGCTGGCAACGGCACATATACAGCAGGCAAGGCGCTCGGATGGAAGTGGATCGCCGTTCTCTTTGTCGATGATGATCCAATGACTGCCACTGGTTTTGCCATTGCAGACAATCGCACAAGTGAATTGGGAACCTGGGATCAGGAAGTTCTATCTCAGCAACTTGATGCGATGGCGTTGCCGGGCATAGAAGAACTTGACGAGATGTTCACCGATCTAATTGAAGCTCACCAGACTCCTGACTTCACCCCAGCCCCTTTGAGCGATCAAGGCAAGTTGGACGAAATGAAAATGATCCATTGTCCTGAGTGCGGTCATGAGTTCCACAACAAATAGTCTGAAGCTCGATTGGTGCAGCTATCAAGCGGCCAAGCATGCTGTTCTGAACTGGCACTATTCAAAAGCGATGCCCAACGCCAAGCTAGCGCGAATTGGTGTCTGGGAAGATGGCAAGTTCATCGGGGTGATTCTCTACGGGCGAGGGGCCACTTCAGCACTCGTGCAACGCTTTGGACTCAAGATGGAAGAAGGATGCGAGTTGGTTCGCATCGCCATCAAAAGTCACAAAACACCAATTTCTCGAATGGTGGCGATTGCAAACAAAATGCTGAAGAAAGCATTTCCTAAGTTGAGGCTCATTGTGTCATTTGCAGACACGAGCCAAGGGCATCATGGCGGCATCTATCAGGCGGGCGGCTGGGTGTATTCGGGAATGTCCACACCAGCAAAGGAATATATAGTCGGCAAGAAACGCTATCACGGCAGATCATTCAGAAACAGCCCCTACAAAAACATGGAAGGCCACCCTTCTGTTAAAATCGTGATGGGGAGTGCCAAGCATCGCTACTTAATGGCCCTGGACGATCAAATGAAAGCTCATATAGAAAAGACGAGGAAGCCATATCCGAAACGCGCGCCTGTAGTGTAATGAAGCACGGCGAGCCCACCAGCCCGCAAGCGACGATCAACCCCGATCCAGGCGCTCTCAGCACCCCGCCAACTATGGCGGGGTGCTTCATTTCTATCGTCTGAAATAATTTCAGTAAAATCCAAGATTCTGGCTTGCACCTGCCAGCCAGTAGAGTATATATATATTATGTCAGTAACAACGCTGGCACAACGAGCCGGAGAAAGAACATGTCAGCCGCTGAAACTAACAGAAAACTGCTTGATTATGCGATCAATCACCTTACCAAGGCAGCGACTCATCTGAGACACGCCAAGATCATCAAAAATGAGTCATCGGTGTTTTCAGAAGAGATAGCCCGGAAAATTGAATCCATAGATGCCGATCTTGACTTTATCATTGACTACCTGACTACGCCAGAATAGCTTTCTCCCCTCATCTCTTCCACAAGGATAGAAACATGCCAGCACTCGTCACAACATCCAAGAAGCAATCAGCCCTGCAACTCAAGTTCGCTGAGGCTGCTCAGATCATCAACAGCGCTCTGATCGAGAGACACAACGAAGTCGAGCTAGCCCTAACTGGGCTGCTCGCTAATGAGCATGTCCTCTTTGTCGGCCTTCCCGGTACTGCCAAGTCAATGCTTCTTGATTCAATCATCCGATGGATCGGCTCATCTGAGCAAGCATTCAGCGAACTGCTCGGCAAGTTCACTACGCCAGAAAATGTGTTCGGGCCGATCAGCTTATCAGGGATGAAGAAAGACGACTACCGCCGAGTAACGACGGGCTACCTGCCTTCTTGCCACTTTGCTTTCTTGGATGAAATCTTCAAAGCATCAAGCGCCATCCTCAACACCATGCTCAAGGTTCTGAATGAGCGAACCTTTCGCAACGGGTCGATGGGTGTCACGAAATGCCCTCTCCGCTTCTGTGTTGCAGCATCGAACGAATGGCCGGGCGGCGAAGGCCAGGACTCACTTGCTGCTCTCTTTGATCGCTTTGTGATCAGGAGCAAAGTTGCCCCTATCGCAACAATGAGTGGCATGGAGAAACTGCTCTTCAGCGACAACCTCACACCTGAGTTTAATGATCACCTGACTCTTGAGGAGCTTGATGATGCTCGTGCTGAAGTGACGGCACTGCCTTGGTCAGAAGACGCCAAAAAGGGCATCATCGATATCCTGATGAAGCTCAAGGGCGCTGGCATCATTCCTGGTGATCGACGGAAGAGAAAGTGCATCAACATTGCTCGTGCCTATGCTTGGCTCAATGGTGCTGATCAAGTCGAGGTCGATCATCTGATGGTTCTGTCCAACGTGCTGTGGGACGATCCTATCGAGCAGCCAGCGAAGGCAGAAGAAATCATAGCTCAGATCGCCAACCCGCTGAAGTACGCTCTCAAGAGCAAGCTCCAAGAAGCCCACGGCATCATGTCTGCTTGCAACACTTCAGACTATGCCGACAGTGTGACAGCTACTGCCAAGCTGACAGAGATACTGAAGGGGCTGAAGAACATGAAAGACAGCCCCCAGACTGTGCAAGCTGTCGAGCATGTTCAGTCACTGATCAGAGACATTAAGATAGCCCAGAACGTCTAAAAGAGCTTGATTCCAAGCATCATCCAGCAAGCCAGAAATCTTGAAAATAAACCAAGATTCTGGCTTGCACCTGCCAGCCAGTAGAGTATATATATATTATGTCAGTAACAACGATGACACCAAACGAACCGGAGACAGAACATGCCAGCTACAGAAAAGAAAGTCACACGAGCCACCCTGATCAATGCAGCCAAGAAGGGTTCGCTCTTCATCAAGTGCAAATACCACTACACCGACGACTACGCTGGCGATGCTGCCAGCAACTTCGGCAAGATGGATGATTTCTGCCAAGTGTACATCGAAGCTGAATACGTTCGACCAGCAAATTATGACAGCATGACTCACGAGCAGCAAGACGAGACCTACCGCAATCATTGTGAAGCTCAGCGACAGATCGCCAACGGGCGTTCGATGCACCGCATGAGTGACTTCCGTACCAAGAGTGGCTGTGTCTGGGGCGACAAGACCAAAGGCACTTTCTTGATTCATAGCAACCTGAGCTATGAATATGAAATCCGCACCAACGCCAACTAAGTTCGACACAGTTTCAGCCCCTCTCATCAAGAGGGGCTTCCCTTCTCAACACTCTTTCAGGATACATGCCATGACCAGCGAATATGCAGAGCTTGCGGCGTTGCTCGGAATCACAGAGAAAGACTCAGAGACGGGTGCCAGCATCGGGCCTTCTTTTGATGACGCCATCAAGCTCAAGAAAGGCGGCACTGGCAAAGTCAAGCGAATCAGTGACACAGTTTTTGAGCAAGATGCTTGGGGGCTTCGCAAGGGACGTGATCTGATCGAGAGCGAAGAGAATGAACGCATCAAGAAGGCGAACCTCGACGAGCTAGAGGCTGCTGATCTTTTCGGCATGGCGTTCATGCCCCGACCGATCTTTGAAGAGAATCCTCGTGATCAGTTGCGCCAGCAGTTCTGCCAGCAGTTGATGGACACCGCAGAGTATATGTCTCTTCATCGCTCAACCATGCTCAATGACATTGCCAGCGAAATTGCTGCAACCGCCTTCGCTGAACAGTTCATAGCACTCAGAACACGGGAAGAAAAGACAGAGAGTGATTGCTCGAAAAAAGGAAAGCCCTACCCCGGCCCTTCGATGGGTTCGATGATGAGTGCTGTCTCCTCTGCGCTGGCTGGCGCTAAAGAGGAAGTAAGTGACATGGATGAAGCGTGTAAAGCGTTCGGGATGGGCGAAGGCAAGCCGGGCGGCAAGATGGACAGCAAGCGTGTCATGAGCTTAATGAAGACAGTGAACAAGTCAGAGACACTCAAAAACATTATGAAGCTGGCGGGCAAGTTTCGACGAGTTGCACAGAGTCAGCAGCGATTGAAAGTCGGCCACGGCATTGATGACACTATCGGCGTTGTGCCGGGTTCTGATCTGTCTCGGTTGCTTCCAGTCGAGCTAATGAAGATGGGAGATGCCACCTTTGAGGATGACACGCTTCGCCGCTTCATCGAAGGCGAAACGCAATGCTGGGAACTGCAAGGCGTCATACCTGCTGGGCGCGGGCCAATCATGGTAGTAGTCGATGAGTCAGGCAGCATGCAAGGCGAGCCAATCGAGACTGCCAAAGCTCTGTGCCTTGCTATGGCCTGGATCGCTCGAAAGCAGAAACGCTTCATCATGTTCATCGCCTATAGCGGTCGAACTGGTGAGCGCCTAATGCACTTCCCGACTGGCCAATGGAATGACACTCAGATGGTCGAATGGCTAGAAGACTTCATCGGCGGCGGCTCTGATCTTGACGTTCCTTTGGTCAAGACGCCAAACTATTATGACAGCATGAACGCTCCGAAGGGCAAGACTGACATGCTCTTGATCACTGATGCCATCGTTCATGCACCTGAAGCAATGGGCAACTCATTCATGGAGTGGAAGAAACGCGCTCAATGCAAGATGACAACCATAGTGATCGGTCAAGATGACGCTGGCGACTTGAACCGCCTCAGTGATCAAGTGTATTGTGTACCCACCATCCAAGCAGATGGCGAAGCGGTAGCCGCTGCTGTCTCAATCTAAAGGAGTATGTATGAAGACGATTTACAAAGAAGTCATCCATCCCAACTCTGCGCGGGGCGATGTTTATAGATGCGAGTTCATCGCACCTAAAGGAGCAAGACCGGTCAGTGTCGGCAAGCAAGGCGACAATGTTTGCGTTTGGTTTGAATGCTCTATCGGTAACACATTTGAGCCAATAGCTGTCTATTGCGTGGGAACTGGCTTAGGAAGAGTTCCTGACGATTGTCGTTTCCTTGGAACGGTGGTCGATGGCAACTTTGTTTGGCACTTCTATTCTCCCGTTCTCTAAATGGAGTTGAACCATGCAGAACTGTGAAGGATGCGGACGTGATTGCCGGGGCAGGTTGTGTCATACCTGCTCAGGCAAAAAGAGATTCAACGCCGCTGGCAAAGGGCGTGGCGAAAAGAACACAAGACGATCTGACTCAGACTATGACACAGTTGATCAGTCTTTGCGCAATGATGACGATGGCTGGCCCTACCCTGACCGAGATGCTACCGAGATTCTCGGCGGCTTGATCTAAAGGAGAACGAACGTGGCAAAGAAACCTTGGCCCAACGATGCAATCATGATCACCGCTTCTCTTGCTGGCAAAGAGAATGTCGCTGACATGCTCAATCCTTACCCTGCAAATTGTCGAGAGTGCGGGGCTGCTCTGATGGCATGCAGTCGAACGCTAGAGGCTGCATGCAATCTCAGTGAGCAATACGGCATCCCGATCAAATACTTTTGCATGGCATGTCACGCAAAGCACGATATGGAAATGTGCGATTTAGTCGTGGATCAGTCACAAAAGAGAGACGACTGGTATGCCAAAATAATTCCAAAATAAGGCTTGCACCTTCCTGCCAGTAGAGTATATATATATTATGTCAGTAACAGCGCTGACACAAACGAACGTGTCTCTTCACGAACCTCAACACAGGAATACATGCCATGATCAACGAAGGAACACAAAAGCTATTGAGTGCAAAAGAAGCTGGCGTACCGCTGCTCGGTGAAATCGTCACTTGGAGCATCGGTAACAACGGATCGAGAATCGATCATACCAAGATCACTTCAGCACTCACGACGATCTTTGACGAAAAGACAGCGAAGCGGGTTGCCAAAGACTTCGCTCCCAAGTCTGCATTCGTTCGCGCTTGCCGCAAGATGAGCAAGGAAAAAGTGATCAACATCCTCGATCAGAACGCCTCAAGTGTCATCTTCCAATTCAACAGGATCGAGCGAAACGCTGAACAGATCGACTACGGTTATGAGGCGAAGCTCACTCTTGACAAGCATACCGGGCATATCGATTGCACTGACACAGCGTTGGCAGAGAGAGCTACCGGGCTGCTGGCTCATGAGATGGCGAACCGCAACGCCATGGACATTACCACGATGGTACAGAAGCTCATGAGAGAGAATGCCGATCTGTTTAGCGTTCGTGATCAAGGCGGCTGCTATTTTGTTCCACAGATGCACTGTGATTATGTCGATAAAGTGGAAGGCTTTGTCAAGCAGATCGGCGGGCGAATGAATCGCCTTCCCATCGCTGACTTCACACAACGTGGCAAGCTGGCTGTGAAAGAAATCATCAACCTGGGGCTTGATGACATGGTGGCTGATCACGTCAAAGCAGTTGACAAGTTCGATGAGGACACACGAGTATCGACGATGAAGCGGCGAGCAGAGATCATCAAGAAAACCGAGTTCAAGCTCGAATGCTACGCCGAGTTCCTGCAAGAGCGCAAGGAGCATATCGTCAAGCAGATCAAAGAAGCCAAGAAACTGCTCTCGAATAAGCTGGCCAGCGCCGCCGCCAAGTCGATGAGCAAGTAGAGCAAGGGGCATCGTGAAAGCGTTGTGGGCTTGCACGGCATGGGCTCACAATGCGATGGCGGGCGACCTGAGAAGAGCAGATCGCCGGGGTTCAACTCCTCAGATGCCCCCTTTCACAGTCACGAGAGAAGCAATGAAGCTCACACACTTGCAACAGCAGTTGATTGACTATCTCAGCAAAGGAGGGCGTATCAAGTTCCTGCCTTCAAACGGGACACGATCAAGCCCGCAATCGTTCTGGATCACTGATCATAACTGGCGTTGCTCTCAGCAAGTGGAAGGGCTTCTGAAGCGTGGCTACCTGAAGCTGAGCAGAGATAAGAACACGGCGACACTCTCAGCGAAAGCACAGACCAAAACAACCGAGATACGCAACGACACGACCGACCGCATGGAGGCTTACTGTCGAAAGCGCGGAGCTAATTGGACGATCAGGAAGATTGAGAAGCGCAAGGATGGGCTGTTCTTCTATGTCGATAAACACGGATGGCTACCACTTGGGTTTACAGTGACTGAATCATATCAGTCGTTGCGAGATTTAGGAGTGACGTGATGGCAGAGTACCACATGAGAGAGCATCGATTCAGCATGAGTGCTGTACTGAAAGACTTGTACGCTGCTGAGATGAAGCGGCGGGCCAGCTTCGATGATCAGAATAGGACAATGCACGAGGCAATAGCCCCGGTCGTGCCAGAAGATTTCACGTTGGTAGCTGATCTGAAAATCAGTCTGCCATTCGGCATGACACCGGAAGAAACTGCTCTCGTTGCGCCGATCATTGAGAG